>Ga0208546_1000047_pt1 | contig 57150 bp, 41 predicted proteins | sample DEB19_08_DNA_4_FD_184528 | JGI IMG/M metagenome (GOLD analysis project Ga0208546, IMG submission 184528) | Aqueous microbial communities from the Delaware River and Bay under freshwater to marine salinity gradient to study organic matter... | ecosystem: Environmental > Aquatic > Marine > Coastal...
TTCAAGCCCAAGTGGGCCCACCCCTAAAAACGACCACTCATAATACTTTTCGTGAGTGGTTTTTTATTTCTCATCAGTTTTCACCGGATAAGTTTATAGCCCTTATTATTTTAATTGCTCGGTTTCATTTTTTTAATATACCTGCCTAAGTATGCTCCAATTACTGCAGGCAATGCGAATAAAAAATGAACTGCTAATTCAAGAGGAATCAGGTTGTGGCTGCCTCTGTAAATAGTTGCTTCATATATCGCTATAATTGGGAAAATTGCAATTAAAGAAATTCCCGTAACCCAAGGGTTGGATTTAAAATAATATCCAGAAATAAGTCCAGTCAGAAAGAGTAAACTTCCAGAAATATAAGAATAGTTATTCCTCAAAAAATTTGAATAGTAGTATTCTCCTGGTTGTGGAATAACTGTTTGTTGAATTTTACTATTGATAAATAAAATTAAAATACCGGTAATGAATAAAACGAAATAGAAAATTATAGAAACTACTTTTACTCTCATGATAAAATAGATTTGTGAGTATAATCAAAATTTAACTATAAATACATAGTTGTTGAACTGTAATATTAATCTAGAATTTTATAAATAACACTGTCATCTAAACTATTCACATAAGGAAGAAATTCACTGTAAAAATTTGATTTACAATAATATTATTGTTTTTCAAATGATGTGTATTTTTCATTCTTTTCTAAATGTTTTTTTAGCAAGTCACTAAAATTTTATATTTCATCTACTTTGATATTGATCTAAATGAAATATTTCGTAAATTTTCATAAATTAAAACATCATGAAAAAATACTTCTTTGCAGTCGTTTTTGCATTTTTCGCAACAATCACCCTCGCTTCTGACAAAGGTACCTGGACAGGTTTCATCACGGATGATCATTGTGGTGTTAAATCAGCAAATGAAAGCCATGCTGAGTGTGCCAAGAAATGCGTTGCTGGAGGTAAGCAGGCAGTGCTGGTAGTAGGGGATAAAATGTACAAGATATCAGACCCTCAAAAAGTGGCAGATTTCGTTGGAAAGAAAGTGATCATCAAAGGCGAATTGAATGGCGACGCCATTGATGTTCAAAAAGTTAAAAAGGCATAACTTAAACAAATTTGAAATTACACTAGGGTTAATTCAAGCCTAGGTGGGCCCACCCCTAAGAAAGACCACTCACAATGTTTTTCGTGAGTGGTCTTTGATTTATGTCAAGTTTGTGTCGGGATTTTGAAAATTTAGAGCGAAGAATAATGTATTGATAGAGGGAAGGGTGCAATTGAGAACATTGGCTTATTTTCAGTAATAATTCATTCAGTATGGAAGTACATCATCACTCGCATCATCCCAAAAAATGGAATGAGTACATTTCTGAGTTTTTAATGTTGTTTTTTGCCGTTTTTTTAGGCTTTATGTCTGAATTCTATTTTGAATATAGAGCTGAATGTCGTTTTATGAGTATTCTAATTATATAAATGTAATGAAAGGCTATGTTGCTTTTTATCAAAATATCCCGAATATCCAAAAGCAAAAAGCTACTGAACTGATTCAAATCTTGGAAAAAGAATTATAATAAGTATCAAGGACCATCAGCTTCACCATAAAAGAACCGGTCATAATTATCTTTTCAGTATTTGTTACCTGTAGATACACCATTGTTTGTATTTTTTATTTCCAATTCTTTCAGACTACTACTCAAATTATTTATTTATTTGACTGGTAAATGTGCTTTCAAAAATTTTATCTGCATTGTTTGCTTCAAATCCTTCACGCAAATGTTCTCGTTTTCTTTCTTCTTTTGGAATACTACTAAACTGAGGCAATACTTTTCGTTCTGCAAATTCAACGTAGCTGCCTGCAATGGTATATTTTTCTTCACTGGCGAAACTGGCTTCAATTACTTGTGCAACAGTAGAGCTTTGAAGCAGCAAACCATCCGGACTGATTTTAATCTTTCCTCCTGCATCATTTAGTTTAATTCCATTTCGCTCAAGAAAGTCATTGAACTGTTGTAAAGTATTGAATCCATCTTTTAAATAATGAACACTTATTGTATAGTGATTCAAATAATACCGATTGTAAATAACCCATGCTGCATATTCGGATTCATTCAAGAGAGTGAGGTAATCTGTTTTGGTTGGAATCCGCCACAAAGATGTATGCAAGAAATTTCCAACTTCAACAGGATCATTCAAGTTGAGTGCATCAACAGGGTCAGACTTTACTTCGTTTGTATAGGAGTATATGATTTGTTGGGCAGTTTCAGAAAGATCCTTGACCCTCAATTCACTTATAAATATCCTGGGAAATTCAGGAGAAGGGGGTGCATACCAATATGCATCTAATTTTTTCCCTTCGAAACTGTAATGATCTTTTTTTGTATATCCATAATGAAGGAATATTTTTTCGAGGGATGCAATTCCCAAGTGTGACACACCCATGGTGCGGAACGCAATATGGTCGTTGCTTATTTCATCCTCGTTTTTAATAACATCTTCTCTGATTAAATCCTTGATGATTTTTTTTACGTCTGGTACACGGTCTGCATACATAGACATCAGCGAATTCATTACTAATTTCAACTCATTTAAGTTTTTCATAAAATCAAGTGTTAAAGTATATCTATTTAACGAGCATCTTCTGTTAATGTTAGAGAAAAAGCGCTCACACTCCAACCAGCAGATTTAAAATGAAATACAATACCGAAGGACAAAGCAAACATGCAAGTCCTGTGTAAAATGTAGCTGTCAATGCTCCATAGGGAACCAGCTTTGGATCGGTAGCTGCCAAGCCTGCAGCAACCCCACTGGTGGTTCCTATCAGTCCCCCATATATCATGGCAGTTTGTGGATTATCAAGTCCGATGCGTTTTGCGATGATGGGCGTCAGAATGGTTACCATCACAGATTTTATTACACCAATGGCTATGCTGATCGCTATAACATCAGAACTTGCTCCAATGGCATTTCCGGTAACCGGGCCAACAATAAATGTACAAGCACCAGCACCAATGGTTGCAATACTTTTTAGTTCGTGGTAACCCATGAAGTATCCAATTAATCCACCTATAAAAAATGAAGTGGAAATGCCTAGCACCAATGATATGATTCCAAACCATCCCGTTTTTCTGATTTCACTCATGCTCGCACCCATGGCTGTAGATACAATGGAAAAATCCCGCATCATCGATCCGCCAAGCACTGCCATACCTGCGAACAAGGGGAAGTCGGCGATGCCTTTCTTTCCACCAAAATATGCTATAACAAGTCCGGCTGTTATTGCAATCGCTGCACCAGGAATCTTTCCTCTTAGTATTCTTTTTGAAAACCAAAATGATACATACATCACAATGCCTACAAATAGAAATGCAACAATCAGATCATGTTTGGCAATGAGTTGGGTAATTGGCTGCATAATTATTTGTTTTCAGTTGATTTTGAAAATTTTGATACCAAGGGGATCAATAGAAAACAACAGCCAGTAGCAACTACACCTACAATCAACGCAGCCCATCCCCCAGACAAAGCAGCTTTTACATTCTGAATAGATGACATGGCTACCACAACTGGGATATACATCCCGCTCCAAAAATAAATGCCAGATTCAGACTCGTGATCTGTCCAATTCTTTTTCTTCATGTAATCACCCAACAAAATGAGCAGCAACATACCAAATCCAACTCCTCCAATATTTCCTTCAAATCGAAAAATCATTCCCAGCAAATCACCTATTAATTGTCCTGCTATAAAACATGCTGCCAATACAGCAACTCCATATATTTTCATATGAATAATTTAGATGAATAATTTTTTTACATCATTCTTAACCACTTTGCCCATTGCATTTCTTGGCAAAGCTTCTAATACCAGATATCGCTTGGGCGTTTTATAAGCTGGCATTCGCTCTCGAATCCATTGATTGATGATGGAGGCATCAAAGCCATCTGTTGCTTCCACTGCTGCAACAACCAGCTCACCCCATTCATCATCTGGAATACCTGCAACTGCACAATCCTTTATCCATTCATGATTTCTCAAAACTTCTTCAATCTCCAATGCTGAAATTTTATATCCACCAGATTTAATGATGTCTACTGAACTTCTCCCAACAATTCTGTAATAATCATTTTCTTTGATGGCTACATCACCCGTTTTAAACCATCCGTCTGTAGTAAATTCTTTTTTTGTTTCTTCAGGCTTCCTCCAATATTCTTTGAATACATTTTCTCCTTTCACTAAAATTTCACCTTGCTCACCAGCTGGGATGTCTTGGTATTGTTCATCTACCAACCGTACTTCAACATTCGGCAATGGAATTCCAACATAGCCTGCTCTTCTTTCTCCATCATATGGATTGCTGATGGCCATGCCAATTTCTGTCATCCCATATCTTTCCAGAAGAGTGTGTCCACTGATTCGCTCCCATTTTTCCATGGTTGAAACAGGCAATGCAGCAGATCCGCATACCATCAGGCGAAATTTTTTCAATGATGCATACAGTGATTCCTGTTCAGTTGCAGCAAGTGTTTCCCAGTAAGTAATCAATTTATAGTAGATGGTTGGCACTGCCATGAATACATTGATCCTGTTCTCTAGAAACAATGTAAATATTTTTTCTGCTGAAAAGTTTGGTATGAATTCACATGTTGCACCAGCCAACATTGAACATCCAATTACATTTACGATACCATGCACATGATGCAAAGGCAATACACAAAGGGTATGATCATCAGCACTCCATTTCCAAGCATCAACAAGATTTTCCATCTGTGCCTCCAAATTGGCATGGGTTAGTACAACCCCCTTTGGTTTATTGGTGGTTCCGCTTGTATATAAAATCAATGCAGGATCTGAATGCTCAATCACAGGCAATGGCTGATTTGCAGTGCCAGTTTCTTCAGTTGTGATCAGTCGTTTATTATTATCTGATGCATATCCTTTTAATATTGATTGATATTGGGGTGAAACTACAATGATAGATGCTGCTGTATCTTCCAATACATATTGAAGGGATGGCAAAGGATGTGTCAAACACAGTGGAACCGCAATTCCACCAGCCCTCCAAATAGCCCATTCAACCTTTACATAATCAAATCCAGGATCAACCATAAAAGCTATTCTGGCTCCTTGAAGGTGTTCCTTGGTTTCTAGTAAACAGGCTGCAAAATGTACAGATCCATCGAGCAAATCCTGATAAGACCATTTTTTAAGTCCTTCAACAATGGCTATTTTTTTAGCGTGATATTTTGCAGAAGAAATTATTTTCATTAGATGAATATGTAACTTGTAATTGTTGGAAACAATTTAAGCAAAAGAATCAAGAGGTTCAAGAAATTATCATGATCTCATTAAAATTTCAAAATATGAAGAAGATCGTCTCCATTTTAATGTGTCTACTTGCTTTGAAATCTTTTTCTCAGGATACGGATCAAAAATTTATCATCATTACTACAGATGGATTGCGTTGGCATGAAGTGTTTAAAGGAATGGATTCCATGATTGCCATTGATCCACGTTTCAATCAGGACGATAGTTTGGAATTGTTCAAAAAATATTGGAGCAGCAATCTTTCACAACGCAAAGCCTTGCTCATGCCATTTTTCTGGAGTACGATTCAGTCACAAGGACAATTATATGGAAACCGCAATCTCGGAAGCAAGGCTGACAACGCCAATCCATATTGGTTTTCTTATCCCGGTTATTGTGAGTTGCTAACTGCTCAAGCAGATACTTCCATCAACTCCAATGATTTCCCACCCAATCCCTATGAGAATGTTCTGGAACACTTCAATAAAAAATCAAACTATAAAAATCGAGTTGCTGCATTTGGATCCTGGAATGCATTTGATAGAATTCTCAATGAAAAGCGAAGTGGTTTTCCTGTCATTAATGCATTTGATGATAATCAAATTGCACTTGATCAACCTGACATGAAATTGATACATCAAATGATCATAAATGGATTTCGTCCATTTGGAAACAGTGAAATCCTGGATGTATTCACCCATTATCAAGCATTCACTTATCTGAAAACCCAAAAGCCCAAAGCATTTTATATTTCTTATGGTGATACCGATGAATGGGCACACCATGGGGAGTATAAATTTTACCTGGAAGCCATACATCAATTTGATGCATGGATCAAAGAAATATGGGAATATGTTCAATCAGATCCTTTCTATAAAGACAGAACAACTTTGCTGATCACAACTGATCATGGAAGAGGGGATTTAAAAAAAGAAAACTGGACATCACACGGGCAGTCCATTCCTGATGCACATGAAACATGGTTTGCATTCATCGGTCCCAACGTAAAATCTTTGGGAGAGATGAAAGATACCCAACAAGTATACCAGAAACAATTGGTGCCAACACTTATAAAATTGGTTGGTGAAAGTTTTAAGCCAGCTCATACCGTAGCAGAACCGATTGTATTACCTCTGAAGTATAATTCAAGTCATTAATTGATATAAACTAGATCAGTTTTTTATCAGCGTTTGTATTGCATTTTGCGTAAATGCAATACCATACCAAACTCATTGTTGTCGCGACCGATTTTTCTGCCAATGCCCTGCATGCACTTAAAGCCGCAGTTGATTTATTACACATTCCTCAATCCAGACTAGTAGTAATTCATGTAGTGGAAGTAAAAGATGATGAGCAGTTGCATTTGCTCAATCATAAACTTGATGCGTACATAAAAAATTTCTTTAAGCACAGTGAGCCTATTCCAGTTCCTGAGCGGGTAATTCAATCGAACACTTCAGTATATAAAGGATTGTTGGATTATATTAATAAAATGGATCCTTATATGATTGTAATGGGAGCAAAAGGAAGTTCAAATATCCAACACCTCCATCTAGGTAGCAATACCATTCATCTCTTGGAGAAGTCAACTTGCTCTGTAATGGTTGTCCCCATTCCGGTAGCATAAATTTTCTCTCAAATGATGGAGTTGACTTATTTTTAAAGTCAATTTAATTTTTGCAGATGGAAGTTCATCATCCTCATCATCATGGCCCCAAAAAATGGAAAGAACATTTTTTAGAATTTCTCATGCTTTTTCTTGCTGTAACGCTTGGATTTTTTGCAGAGAATTTACGTGATCAGTACATTGAAAAGGAAAGAGCACATGAATACTTGTCGCATCTTGAGGCTGATATCGACAACAATATTCATTTTATTGATTCATTGATATCCAGGGACAAAGAGATGATTCAAAAATTTGATTCCGCATTTTTGTATTTAGCATCTTCGCAAGTACTCGATGTAGATAGTCTTTATAAAAATCTTCCGGTGAATGTTTATCGTTTTTTAAGTAAGAACGATACGTACGAACAAATGAAAAGTTCTGGATCTCTCCGCTACATAAAAGATCAGCATCTCTTGGAAATGATTTTGGATTACAGCAGTGCCGCTGAAGCTGCTGAATCTCGTAGCACTTTGATGGAAACTGAATTTACAACAACTCATTGGATCATAGCAGTGAGTAATTTCATTTCGCAGCATTCTGCTATTAAAGATTATCAACGTGCACGCCGTGGCAATTCGGTTATTTTCAACGATGACCAATTTGCAAATTCAATGATTGATTCAAATTATATGATTCTAGAAAAACTATTGAACAATATTCCTCATTCCCCTGTCATACTTACCGGAACTGAGCTACAGCAAATAAAAAATAAACTGATGCCTTATTTAGTGAGAAGACAAGCGCTGATCGTGAATACCATCAAGTTTATGCTACAAGCAAAAATTAAGGGGGTGCAATTAAAAACTTATATAGCACATCATTGACCTGCCGTTAAATCGGCTATGATCATTTTCGACATCTGCATGAATGCATACATGGCCTTGGGTGCTGTTTCAGGGTTGTTCATCAATTTTCCTAATACGGAAGGAATCACTTGCCAACTCACTCCATATTTATCTTTTATCCATCCGCATTTACCTGGTTGTCCACCCATTGAAAATTTTCCCCAATAGTAATCGATCTCTTCTTGTGTATCAACCACTACGATAAAAGAAACACCTTCATTAAAATTAAACTGATGTGGTGCAGAACTATCCATAGCACCAAATGGTAAATTATTTAAACTGAATTGAGAATATTTTACATGACCTTCTTCATCAGGTTCACCTTTTTCATAGTTACTCATAGCAATTAATGTAGATGGACTGAAAATAGATGTATAAAAATTGATGGCATCTTTTGCCTTTCCATTGTTGTGCTGAACGAATAGCAGGTTCGGCATGATTTTGTGAGAACTCTCATGTCCCATCATCAACTGCCAGTTTACACCATATTTATCCTGACACCAACCATACCACTCACTCCATGGATATGTATTAAGTGGCATCAACACGTTGCCTTCTGCTGAAAGCTTTTGCCACAAAGCATTTAACTCATCGGTACTTTTTGAACCCACGAAAAATGAAATAGAGGGATTGATGGGGAAGCCTGGTCCACCATTCAGATGCATAAATCTTCTTCCTGCAATGGAATAATTCACTGCAAGTGGATTTTCAGAGATGGGTTGAAAGTCATCTCCGAAAACTGATTGATAAAAGGTGGCTGCTTCTTTTGCTTTCCCGTCAAACCAGAGACAGGTACTAATGGGATAGGTCATGGTCGAATGTAAATAGATTTTAAAAATTTATCTACAAATATTTTTGCATATCGTTCACCCATCAAACGTTGTCCCGCAGAATTAAAATGAAGTGAATCACCTTTGTGTTGTAAGTCTGCTGTAGTAATAAAATCCGATCTTGGATCTTGGTTGGGATAATTTCTGATGATCTTATTGACGGCTTCAAAAGCCTGAGGTTCTTTTGAAAATGCACCCAATTCGCCCATGATGATGGGTAGCTGATCATTTCCTACAATAGATCTAAAAGTTGTACACAGGGTGCTAAGATTTTTTTCATACAAAGGAATTCTTTTTGCATTTGCATCTGCTTCCCCCTGATGCCAAATGATCCCTTTAATGATTCCATATTTTTTTGCAATGGCAACTTTCTCCTTGAAATTAGTTAGCAACTTTACATTTCTATGTGTTGAATCATCTATCCATTGTCTGATATTGCTTCCTCCCACTGCTGTGTGTATGATCATGACATTGATCTTTGATGGAATTTCTTTTAAGAGACTTCTTGCAAAAGAAACTCCGCAATCAAGTCCTACATAACTGGGCTCAAAAAGATTAAGTGGCTCTTTCGCGTATAATAATTTTCCGTCTGAATCAATAGAGAAGATCCTTTTGTCTGGAACCGTGTCCTGTGCTTCAACCCATCCTCTTCCTGCCATGTTGGATTGTCCTGCCATTAAAAAAACCCAGGTATTTTTTTTTGATGGAAATTTCTTTGGGTATGATTTTTCTTTTGGGAAAAACTTGGTCCGGTCTTTGTCATTCTGTGACCATCCTTCTGTTGAAAGCAGCAGTAGAGAGATAGCGATCATGTAAATTTTCATTCAGAAATTCTTCTTAAGGTGATCAAATTACATTCTAAATCATCAGGAGTATTTAAATGCTTGCTATATAGTTCCATCATACCCTTTCCTTTTTTCAAATTGATTTTACCCAGTTTCATGGGTTTGAAATCTTTTACATAGGATTCTTCTCGCAGCACTTTATCATGCTCCATGCCCATTACAGGTGCATTGTTGGCAGTTTGAATTTTATTGGAAATGCTTGCTCCGTTGAATTGCATTTCTATTTCTGAGCCAATATTTTTTTCAGTGCATGCATAATAAACTTCCACTTCAAACAAACCATCAGACTCAAGTTCAATGTTCCAAAGAATTTTATCATCGGTCGATTTCCATCCTTTGAAATAACTATCGTTGGGGTGTTTACTGGATCGAATGATATTTCCTTTTGCTTCGGCTTCAGATGCAGGAAGTTTTGTGAGTGCCATTTTTTTGTTGCCAACGATCAGTGGACGAAGATCTTGATCTGGAAGTTCAGTTCGAACTGTTTTCAACCAGTTTTCTTTCCACGATGAAAGTTTTTGAAACTCTGTTGGGAATTCGTTTGCAACATTTTTTATTTGATTTGGGTCATGGAACATATCATACAATTCATTTTTATTGGACAACCTGAATTGTTGAGATCTCACACTGGTTTCATTGGCCCAGAAACTTGGAATGATTCTATCATTGGGTTGATAATTTTCTTGCAACAATAAATTTTTCAAACTGATTCCATCGAAGGGTGTTGGATTTTTCCATTCAATGCCAGCAAGGTCAATCAAAGTTGGAAACAAATCTATGTTTGCTGCAATGCTTGGAATTGTTCTTCCGCCTTTGATGATTTTATTCCATTGAATAATGAAGGGAACCCTTACTCCTCCTTCATCTACAGAACCTTTGATGCCTTTCATCCCGCCATTGTAGCGATTGCCATTGGGACCATTGTCTGAAAAGTAAATAATGATGGTATTGTCCAGTTGATTATTTTTCTTCAAAGTATTCATTACCCTGCCAATGTTTACATCGATATTTTCATTCAATGCCATTGCAGCTCGGGTGTGTTCAATATCTTCTTTTTCAGGGATGCTTCCTCGTTGCTGAATATTTTTGTTTTTGTATCTATTCCAAAATTCTTCGGGCACTTGCATGGGTGAGTGGGGAGTATTGAGTGCCATGATCAGAAAAAATGGCTGATCATTTTTTTTGTTGAGGTAATCAATGGTATGATCGGTGAGGTCATTGGTAATGAATCCATTTCCTTTTACAATTTCACCATTGTGTTCAAGTACAGGGTTGAAATAATTTCCCCAGTGACCTGAACAGAAACCGTAGAATTCATCTATCCCTCTGCAGTTCGGGTGATAAGGAGCTTGTCCTCCATTATGCCATTTTCCAAACAATGCCGTTTTATATCCCGCTTGTTTAAACGCTTCTGTGATGGTTGATTCATCTAAATCCAGTCGAACCCTTCCGGTGGAAGTACCACTCACACCCGTTCTTACGTGGTACCTGCCTGTTAAAAATTCTGCGCGGGTGGGGGAGCAAACAGGACTCACAAAAAATCTATCCAGAACTACACCAGATTTTGCCAGTTGGTCGAGGTTGGGAGTTGAAACGGATCTATTTCCCGTAAATCCGAGGTCGCCCCATCCCTGATCATCTGCAATGATGATCAACACATTGGGTTTTTTGATAGCATGATTTTGTTGTGCATTTGCTACTTGAAACAAAAAGAATAAAAGCAACAACTGGGAAAATGAACCTTTCATGGCAGTGAGTGTTAAACTAAATTTAAATCAATTTCAGCAAGCAGAGGCAAATGAAGTTTGCTTATGTTTGTAATACAAAATCAAACAAGATGAAAAAATTATTTGCGTTATTATTTGCTGTTGCATTCACCATTACTGGTTTGAATGCACAAACAACATCAACTCCAGAAAGTTTCCTGGAAGGTAAGTGGAGTGTATTTGTAAAAGGTACACCACAAGGTGATGTTACTATGCCGGTTCGTTTCGAAGTGAAAGAAGGAAAATTGAAAGGATACTTCACGGATTTGGAATCAAAAGCTGAAAAGCCAATGGATACAGCTTATTATGAGAATGAAAAGTATATCATGGGATTTGTAATCATGGGCTATGATTTGAAATTTGTGATGGGTAAGAAAACGGATGATTCCATGACTGGATCATTAATGGATATGTTTGATGTGGAAGCGACCCGTGTGAAGGAAGAGAAAGAGACCAAGTAAATACATTATAGGGGAAGATCACTTCCCCTTTTTTATGTCCAGTTGAATTCAATGTTGTAACTTCGAATTATGAAAACCTTTCAAGAGCTCAGGAATTTCACCTCATCCCTGTCTGAAAATGGGTTGGAGATGCCTGTTCTTTTTATTGGTCATGGATCACCGATGAACGGGATAGAGGACAACGAGTTTAGCAGCCGGTGGAAGGAAATGGGAGAAACAATTCCGGTTCCAACGGCTGTTATTGTTGTCTCAGCTCATTGGTTCACCCGAGGTACAAAAGTTACTGCGATGGATTTCCCTAAGACAATTCATGATTTTGGTGGCTTCCCAGAAGCGCTGTATCAGGTGCAGTATCCTGCTCCTGGAGATCCAGTACTGGCAAGGGATGTAGCTGAAATGATTCATTCCACGGATGTTGAATTGAGTCATGATTGGGGGTTGGATCATGGTACCTGGACCATCATTCGGCATATGTATCCGGATGCGAACATTCCAGTTTTGCAGTTGAGCATTGATTATACCCATGAAGGCAAATTTCATTTTGAGCTGGCGAAGGAAATGAAGCAGTTGAGGAAAAGGGGTGTTTTAATTATTGGAAGTGGGAACATGGTGCACAACCTGCGGATGGTTGATTGGGCAAAATTGAGTGAGCCTGGTTATGGGTATGACTGGGCCTTGGAAATGAATACTACATTTAAAAACTTGATAATGAATGGTTTATATGATGATTTGGTTCATCATGACCGTTTAGGAACTGCGGGACAATTGGCCATACCCACACCTGAGCATTATCTACCATTGTTATATACCCTAGGTGCTTCGAATAGAAAAGACAAGATTGAATTTTTTAATGACAAGGCCATGGGAGGTTCGTTGACCATGACATCCGTAAAGTTTGGATGAGACGGGTGTTAAGAGGAATGATTACTTCGAGAGTTTTTGATCTAGTTTCATTTTTGCTTGCATCCATTTTTGTTGATCACCCAGTATCATCAAGGGTTTCGGGTTGAGGATAGCTTTGATTCCACCTGCAGCTGGTCCTACAACCATTCCTTCCATAATTAATAATATTCCAACCAACCCATCCCAGTTTTGGTCGCGCTTAATGAGGCTCATTCCCCAAACAGCTGGTATTCCGCCAACGATCAGAGCAGTCATTCCAGCTGATCTTCTCATTCTTATTTTATGGATGAAGTTGTATTTAATTTCCTCTGATTCCTTTCCTTTTTTTAGGATGACCAGTCCTGAGTCGCTTGTCATCTGAAGCCGTCCTTTCACGAATTTTTGTCCTTCACTATTATAGATACGGATGAAGGGGTGTTGGGCAAAAGCAACTGAAAAGATTGTAATAGCAATCAAAGACAATAGAATCGATTTCATAAAAACGGTTTTTATAACAAATCTGTCATTTGGTTTTACAATGTCATTCACATTCCATTCCAATATACTCAAATCATTGACAATCAACGTGAACCAAGTGAATTTATTAAAAGTTAAATTTTGAAAAAAAAAGTTAAAACACTACCTTCCTAGCATATTATCATTACTATGAAAAAGATTTTTTCGATTGTTCTGCTTTTCCTTGTGTTTTCGCAAAGTTCTTATGCTAGGAGAGTGTATGTTAGAAAAGCAAATATTGTAAATCCAACTGCTTCAGACAGCACCTTCACTACTATTGCAGCAGGGCTTTCAAGCTCTTATTTAACGGATGGTGATACGGTCATTATCTATGAGGGTACATATCCTGAGAAGATAAATTTTCGTCATACCGGAACTTTCAAAAAATTGGTAATTGGTTCTCAGTATTTAATCGATGGCGATAAATCACATATTGCTAAAACCATCATTGATGCATCTGATATATCTCAAACAAACGAGTGGGATGATGCTATCATTGCCAACTATACCAGTACTTCAAATCCAAAAGATGTTCAGGTTGTTGGTATTACATTAACCAGTGCAAAGCGATTTGGATTATACATGTATGGAGGTATTGTCAAGGCATGTATTTTTAAAGACAACGGAACAGGTTATGGATATAATTTCATGTGGGTTAACAATACAATCATTGACAGTTGTACGTTTGAAAATAACAAATCAGGTAATCTCATCGTTGCTCAATCTTATAATGGATGGAATGCTCATGCAAAAACCATCATCAAAAACTCAGTATTCAAAAATAATTTGCAGAATACAAATTCTGATGGAGGGTTGATTTTCTTCGGCTACAGTCAGGATGTTTTTGTGCAAAACTCTCTTTTTTATAAAAATACAGGAGGTAATATTTTCACCTTTGGTGGTGAAGGTGGGAATACAGGCACGAGTGCAGTAAATAATGACAGTGCTTTTATTTCAAACTGTCTGGTTTATAATAACAAGGCAACTGTTGGTATGTTTAAGACTTGGGAGAGAAGAGATGGAGGAATTTTTTATTTCATCAACAATATCATTGATAAGAATGATGGTTCCGCATCTTTTTCTGGAACTGAATATTTTAATTACAGAGGTGGTGAAAATTCATATACTTATGGATTTTTCAACAACTATATTCCACTTGATATGTCAAGAGCAAAACAAAATAATTTGTCAAGCTCTTCAAACTATTATGCTAGAAACAACTACGATGCTAGCAATAAAATCATCTTTAAAGATTCTGCCAATGGCGATTATCATTTAGCTGATTCGAGCTATGGATTTTCACTGGGTATTGACACACTTAAACTCGATACTGTCTTTGTAGTCGCACAAAAAGACTTTGATGGTGTTTCAAGACCATCTCCTGTTGGTTCTAAAATTGATTTGGGTCCTTTTGAAAACAGCAATGCAGTTGCTGTTCCCATCTTAACCAAGGCAACTGCTGGTAATGGAAAAGTATATTTGAATTGGAAAGTAAATCAGAGTACTTATGATTCGATTTTGGTGTATAGATCTACCGATTCTCTTGGAACCAATTATGACAAAATTGGTGCAAAAGTTAAGCCAGAGACCGTTGTAACAACAGTATCTGGACAAATCAACAATGAAGTCAATTACATTGACTTAGGTACTTATGGAAATTCTAGATATTATTTGAGTAAAGCACGCAAATCATGGACGAATTCAAGATCCAGTGCAAAAGCTGATGGAGCTGATCTTATTGTGTTCGAAAGCAAAGCTGAGTTTGATTTTGTGATGAACGAAGCTAGAAAAACAACGCAGGAATCCATGTGGATTGGACTTTATCAAAAAGACAAGTTGAATGAACCCAAAGGCAATTGGGTTTGGGTGAATGGAATGGATATTTCTGCTGGATATACGATCAATTTTGGCATCAATTACGGAGAACCAAACAATGCTGGTGATACCGAAGATTATGCTGAGGCATGGAAAGATGGAATGAACGATGGGGTTGATTCTTGGGGACGATATTACCTTGTTGAGATTGATAAAAACGGAGATAATTCATCTGTTGATTTCACCGATACTACGGCAGCAAATGGAATTCGCTATTATTATAAGTTAAAATCAAAAATTACTTCTGGAGATCAACTTTCTGGTTTTGGTAATACCAAAGGTGCAAAACCCAATGCAGGTTATCCACTTCCAACTAATATTGTGCTTTCCAATGCAGGCAGAATGGTAAAGGTGAAATGGACCAATCCTACTACCGATAAAAAAGGAACGGGTACGTATAAACTGTTTGGTGGATTGGATTCTACATCTTTGAAATTTTTATCAAATATCTCTGACAGAGATAGCAGCTACATCGACTCCAACAGGATCATTGGCAAAACGTATTACTATAAGTTGAAGTCTATTGATGCTGATGGTGTTGAAAGTGAATTTACAAAGGCATATGGAGTGGTCATTACTTCGTACTTATATGTCGCAAAAACTGGTAAGGAAACTGCATTTGGTAGCAGTGATGATCCATTCTCAACGATCAATGATGCGATCACAGCCTCTTTGGGTGGAGATACAGTGATCTTAAAACGTGGAAGTTATTCTTTTGCAGAGACTCAACGATTCAATAAAAATATAGTTGTAGGATCAAATTACATAGCATCAAAAGATACAGTTGATATCAAAGAAACCATTATTTCCTCTGCTGCCGGCATCGGAAATGTATTTTCCGGTACTTCTGTTAACAAGACACTCATTGGATTGACTTTCCAAAACAACAAAGATGGAGTGTTCAATTTTGATAATATTATTGTGGATCGTTGTTATTTCATCCAAAATGGAAGTGCAACAAATAAAACCGGTAGATTTATTTCGTTTTCAGGAAATTCCGAAGTAAAGAACTCTAAATTCATTAAGAACTATGGATACATAGAACTTGGCGGATCAACAAATACTTTCAAAGTAAACCTCTTCCAAGAAAATATTTTTGGAAGTAAAGCCAATAATCAAATTTCCCGTTTCTTTTGGGGTTGGACTGGAAGATTGGTAGTAGATAATAATATTTTCTTGCGTAATGGCGAGTATGTAAAACAATCATGGGATGGAGTCGAAACTTCAATCATTGGTGTACATGGCTGGGGCGATACTGCATACATTACCAATAATACATTTATCCAAAACGATGCTGTTGCAGTAGGATTTACACAAGTAAATAAATCTGCTGTCGTTGTAAACAATTTGTTTTACAAGAACAAGGCAGATTTTTCTTTTGAAAAGTATAATTCAGGTAATAATCAAGCGTTTGTTTATTCTAACATTTCAAATAATATTTTAACAAAAGATCTGGCATCAAATGAAAACATCAGCAGCTATGCATACAGATCTGATTCAAAAGATAACATCTACAATGTTGAATATGGCTTTAAAGACACCATTAACTATAGACTTGGTAACTCAAGTGCAGCCATTGCAGCTGGTGTAAATACCATTAGTAAATCAAGTGGAACCGTTGTAATATTTAAAGCAACTTCTACCGATTATTATGGAACAACTCGCTCAACAACTAAAACAGATATAGGTGCAGAGCAAACAGCTCAACAGTTTCCTGCTCCTGGGTTGAAAGGTGAAGCTGCTAATAAGTCGCTTACCATCAATTGGAACAAAAGCAATCCTAATATTGCAGGTTATTATATATATAGAAGTGATGCCCCAATTCCAGATAATGCATCAACTCCATACACAACAATCAATCGAGGTGATTCTCTCTCATTGACAGAATCTAACTTGGTAAATCAAGGAAAGTATTACTACAGGATACAGGCATACGACAACGCTAGCAATAGAAGTGGATTGAGTAATGAAGTTTTACTCCGTCCAAATACTGTACCAAATAAATTAGAAAATATCACAGTTGCGGCTGGTCCTCGCAAGGCAACAATTGAGTGGAAGAAAAAAGCTGATGTTTATACTTACAGCATTTTCAGAGGTCCAACTGAAGACTCAATGGTGTTGATTGCTGGTCCTATTGATTCATCTTATTATGTTGATGCGGATGTATCTGTCAATAAAAAATATTTTTATGGAGTTAAAGTAACTGATTCACTCAACGTGAAGAGTCCAATCAGTAATGTTATATCAGTTGTACCAAATAATTTGATATATGTCGATACTACGAGTAAGGTAATTCAAAACGGATCAAAGTCATATCCATTTACAACTTTAACGGAGGCGAATGCATTTTCAAATGCTGGCGATACAATTATTATAGGGAAGGGAACACTGACCATGACTGAAACAATTAGATATTCAAAGAATATAACATTTGCTTCAGCATGGATATTATCCGGTGATGCCGCTGATATTGAAGCAACAAAAATTACCAGCAATACAGACATAGGAAGTCTTTTCCAAAGAACTGATTTATGGCCAAGACCAGTTGCTAATTTCATCGGATTGACTTTCTATAAAAATGCATCCCAGATTTTCAATACAGACTATGTCAACGTAAAGAATTGTGTATTCGATGGCAATGGTCAGGAAAACAACCGATCTAGGTATTTCATTGGTTTCAGTGGGTATTCTACCATTACAAATTCAACATTCATTGGCAACTATGGATTTATTCAATTAAACGACAGAGAAAATGTGTTCCGTCAAAATAAATTCATCAATAACTACCATGGCTCAATAAACCAAGCTACTCCATTGATGGGAGGTTGGGTAGGAAAACTGACCATTGAGAATAACTATTTTATAAAAAATGGAACTTATTATGTGCAGCCATGGGATGATCTGAGGACAGATGTTATTAGATTAGAAGGCTGGGGCGATACCACCATTATTGCTAATAATAGTTTTATTGCAAATGATGCAGTAGCTATTCAGTTCATGCCGAATAATAAGAATGCCATTGTTGTTAATAATTTATTCTATAACAATCGAGCAGATTTTAATTTTTATAAGTTTCAATCTGGCAATAACAGTGTCTTTAGTTACTCAAATATTTCAAACAACCTGATCAATCAGTCATTGGATAAATATGCCAATATCAATTCATATGCTTACAAGGCTAATTCCTTCAATAATGTTTTGAATGGGAATGTTGTTTTTGCAGATACTGTAACATATAAATTAGGCTCAACCAGTACTGCAATTGCTAGTGGTGCAAAATTGTTCAAGACATCTGGTATTGACATATATCTTGCCAATGGAAAAGATTATTTTGGTGCAAGCATTGATGATAAAGTAGATATCGGTGCGCATCAAACCAGCTATGCATTTCCTGCTCCATCACTCAACGAAGTGGAAGGAGGAAACACCAAGGTTAAGGTTTCATGGTTAAAATCAAGTAAGGTCATCAAAGGGTATAAAATATACCGTTCAATTACTTCAATCTCAGATAATGCAACACTGACTGAATATGCTACAGTAGATAAGCCAGACTCCTTGTTTGTTAATGACAATGCTGTTTCCAATGGTACAAAGTATTACTATCGAGTGAAGGCATACGACTCATCCGCTACACCAAAGTATAGTGGATTTAGTAACGAGCTCAATGTAATTCCAAATATCCCTCCAGCAAAGGTTAGTTCATTTGCAGGAGAAGGTGGACCAAGAGTAAACTTATTGACTTGGACTAAATCAAATGTATCAAGTCGTTTTACACTTTATCGCGGAATCAAATCAGATTCACTTGTTGTGGTAGCAAGAGGTATTGATACAAGTTTCTACGTTGATAAAAATCTTGAAAAAAACAAGGATTATTATTATGCAATAAAAGTTACAGATGCTGGAGGTGCAGCCAGTGAATTAAGTGATGTTTTGAAACTCACAACAAATAATATTCTTTTTGTAGACACAACTTTAAATAATCTCTCGCTCGGAACAGCAAAGAAACCATTCAATACCATTCAAGATGCGATCAATGCTGCTTCGGATGAAGATACTATTTTGGTGAAGCCTGGAGCGTATGCACCATTCCGAATTGCCAATAAAGCTGTTGTAGTAAAGTCTTCAGATGGTCCTGCAAAAACATCGATCAGTTCAACCAGCCAAGCTGATTATTATCTAGTTAGAGTGGATGGCAATGACAATGATAGCAGGCCTTATAAATCCATTCAAGTAGAAGGCTTTACCATGAATGGCATGAAAAATTGGAGAAGTGGTGATTGGGCTGCTGCAATTTCTGTTGTAAATAATACTTCTCCAGTTTTCAAAAACAATATTATTCGTGATGTAGAAAATTTCCAAACACTTTCAATCAACCAATCTTCACCGACATTTATCAATAATCTATTTTACAATAATAAAGGGAACTTCCTCAATGTAGGTTGGCTTGATAGTACATCGGCACAATACAAAATGCCAAGATTTATCAATTGTACATTTACAAAGACACAGAATTGGGGCAACAATGGTACTTACGAAAAAGCGTTGATACCTTTTGTCAATTGTATTTTCTGGGCGAATGATCCAAGTTCCCAAATTTCTGCAAACTATTATTCAATTCGAAATAGTATAGTTGAATACCAAAATTTTGCGAAGAAAAATAGCAACCTTAGAATTGATCCTTTGTTTGTAAGTGAGGAAACTGGCGACTACAGATTGAGCAATAGTTCACCTGCACTTGGGAAAGGTGTTTCAAGCATTACAGTTGCAGGACAAACACTTCTTTCTCCAGAAAATGATTTAGTGAAAAATGCTCGTCCTGGCCCAGATCTTACTAAACCTGATCTTGGTGCTTATGAGAATCCATTCTCATTCCCTGCACCAAGTATCACACGTTTGCAGAAGTCAGGTGATAAAGTAACAATCAACTTCAAATATGATAAAACACTGGAAGTTTCTAAGCTTATTCTTTATAGAGATTCAAGTGCTGCGAAGTTGGATACATTATCTATTGCGTTGAAAGACATCAATGCAGATAGTATTCGTGTGGTGGACACTCTTTCAACCAGCTCAATAGTGAATTATGGTATCAGAGCAGTAGTGAATGATGTAAAAAGTGGAATTAGTAATATATTAAGTACAATAGATACAACCTATGTACCTGATGTGCTTTTTGAGTCCGACACTGCATCTGTTAAATTTAAAGCAGCAGGAAATACGCTCTCATTTGTAAATCTAAACGGATCTGATTATAAGTATCCTTCCGTATTGTTATTTGACAATACCTGGAAATCTGCCAATGCTAGTAACAGAAGTCCAAATGATTCTGTGTATTTATTAAGAACAGCCAAGTCGGACAAAGCCAATCAATCAGTAAAGTTGACTTTCAATAAACGCATTCAAACATCGTTAGGTCAGGCAGGAGATATGATGCAAGTGCTTGGTCCTATTAACTTAAATTTTGACGATGAGTTTGACTTTGCATCCATCATACAAAAACCCGGATTTAGATCTTCGGCAGGAAATCTAATCTTTGATGGCAATGCTTTTTCGTTAAATCCTGATAGTTTGACGTTGAAATTTAATCAGAGTGGAGGGTCAGTGGATACTGCAGTTACACCAACATTTAGTTTCAATGACAAATATTTTGATTATAATAACTGGTCAAGAAACCAGGCTAACATCAAGGATGCGCTTGATATGATTGATGGAAATTTTGATGGCACCCAAGAGCACATTATTTCTATTAGTCAATTGAAATGGGTCCCTAAGTTTAACTCACCCAATGGCAATTGTTATCAGTGTATTAATAACGGCATTCGAATTGTGAAGTTCATTGATATTAACAAAGATGGTTTGAAAGATATCGTTGGTGTAACAGGCGATAACTGGCAAGTGGGCTATCCAAATACACAAGGCGTATCAGTTCATGTGTTCGTTTCGAATAAAATATTGGGTCAATATGAAATGTATAGAACAGGACTCTTCATTGATTGGGGTAGCTCTATGTTTGTAAATGACTACAATAATGATGGAAGAGCTGATATCTTATGTAGGTCCATCAATCAACAGAACTACAGCATTTATGAACTCGGATCTAATTATTCATTCATAGAAAGCAATAAAGTACTTGCAATTAGTTCAGACGACAATAAAATCACTTCTGATGATGTTAACAATGATGGTTATTTAGATGTTGTTACCGTTACAACGAATGGACTGATTAATGTTTATTTGAATGATCAGAAGAATGGGTTTAAGGTTAAGCGCTATAATATTCCATTCGATTATAGCAATAATAATATTTGGTCTATCAATCAAGTAAAGCTAATCGATATGAACGGCGATGGTTTTAAAGACCTTGTTTGGATGGAGCAGATATATAATGGATCTGCATACGGAGAACAAGTTGTAAAAACTGTTATCCAGACACCTGGTGAACTCGTTGTTCCAAATTCCGTTAGTGCAGCAAATGCAAAAGTTGAAGCAGTAAACGATGGGTATAATGTTAAAATAAAATGGTCTGGATTTACAGACAATAGCGGAAATAGGTTGACTTATAATTTCAAAGTGGATACTACTGCTACTTATATTAATAATATACTTAACACAAGCTTTAACTATAAAAAATCTGCTCCGCAGATACCTATTGTATTGGACCAAGTATTTTCAAGTGCTTACTCAGATTCGATTGTTTTCAGAGATCCAAACATCTCCAGTAAATATCCTTATGTGATTGCAGTTCAGGGTGTAGCACAAGGGGGAGCAGGCAGTGATTTCAAACAAATTACGTTTAAACCGAAGGACCCACTTTCAAAGCAGACCAGTACTTTACCTGGACTTACTAATGCAAGATTTGCTTGGGGTGATTACAACAACGACGGACAGTTAGACCTCGCAGTAATTGGTCTCGGTGATGAAAATACAGGCCAAGTACTAAAGATCTATAAAAATGATGAAGGAAATCTTGTAGATCTTGAATTGAAAAATAGACAATTAAAAGAAGGTGATGTAAAGTGGGTGGATATTGATAAAGATGGATGGTTGGATTTGATCGCAACTGGTCAGTCTGGATCTGTGCCATACACTGTATTGTTCAAAAATAACGAGGGAATATTTGAAGTTTCTTATCCAACAAATATTCCTGCACTGAAAAATTCAACTATTGCAATGGGGGATCATGATAACAATGGAACTGTGGATATGGTCATTTCAGGTAAAGATGCAGTTGGTGAACCCCATACGTATATGTTGAACAATGATGGTCGCGGTAACTTTAAAATCGTCAATGATTTCAATACAAAATATGTAGTTCCCGATTTATACAGTTCCGATATGAGGTTCATCGATTATGATTTGGATGGTGACCTTGATTTAATCTTTACAGGTATTGACAGAAATGGAAATCCTCAAGGAGGTATCAGGCTGAATTCATTATTGGATGATCAAAGTTTAAGGAACAATCAATTCTATTTCAATTATGGATTGAACCTTAAAAATGCCCGATTTGATTTGGGGGATGTTGACAGCGATGGCGACCTCGATATCATCGTGATGGGAACATACATTGAAAATACATTAGAGAAACCTATCACCAAGTTGATTAAAAACACCAGTGCAGATTCCAAATTACAAGGCAACTATAATAATCAGAACATCTATAATAATTACCAAGAAGTAGTTATTGATAGTTTGAACAATGGCGATGTGAAGTTTGCGGATGTCAACAATGATGGATTGTTGGATATATCAATTTCGGGACTTGATAATAAAAAGAATCCAACAACCAGAATCTATATCAATCAGGGTGGATTTGGCAACTACTCTATGTTGAAAACATTAGATCTGCCTCAATTCAGAAATACTGCAATTAGTTGGGGAGATTATAATAACGACGGTAACATGGATATGGTTATTACGGGCGCTAAAGCAATTGGAACAGAAACTGTTATCTATGTAAATGATCAGGGCTCTAATAAAAATGTTGCACCAAAAATTCCAACAGGATTGACGATTTCTGATTTGGGTCAGGGTAAAGTAAAACTTAAATGGGATGCTCCAAAAGACGACCATACCCCAAGCAAAAGTTTATCTTATTTGATTAAAATAGGAACCAAACCTGGCTCTGGAGATCTATCAACTGTTCAGGTAGATTCGGCTGGAAGGTTACAATCTCCAACCATACCTGTAGTTGGTACCAATGAATATTATCTTGAATTGCTTCCAGGTAAATATTATTGGTCCGTAATGGCAATTGATGGAAACTTTAAGAATTCTAAATTCTCTACCGAACAGGCATTTATCTTGAAATATCCATGGAAATATATTAACCAAGGAGGTATTGTTGATCGCAGAATTACTCCAATTGACAATAGTCAATTTGCTTGGGCGGATTTTGACAATGATGGATTCTCTGACTTTATCTACTTGGGCAATAGTGGTGTTTGGGGTCAATCACCAGCGGGGATTTATCGAAATTCGATTTCAACTTTCGTAAAAGTTGAAAATACCTCGAATGGAACTTCAGGTTTGAATGGCATTGATAATATCAAAAACATAAACATTCAGTGTAAAGACATTAACAATGATGGGTATGTAGATATTTTTGTTGCTGGCGAGTACAATGATAACCGACCAGTTTTCAAGGCATTTATCAATAAGAAAGGATTTAATTTCCAGGAGGTTACGAGTCTTTTCTCTATACAAGATTATTTAAGAGGCCCAGCACTTGATTTTGCTGATTTAGATAACAATGGAACTCCTGATATGATTTACTCTGGTACAGATAGCAGGGGAGTTGGCCAGGTGTTGTTCTTTACAACAAAGTTGGACTCTGTTGCTCAAACTGGAACACCAACAAAGTTGGACTCTGTTGCTCAAACTGGAACACCAACACCGGGTAGTCAGTATGGCTTTACAATTTCAACCTATGAAACCAATATCAAGAAAATCCTTAATGATGAGGAAGCTCAAAATATCAATTTGGCGTTTACTGATTTCAATCGTGATAAGAGGGTTGATATGGTAATGTTGTATGATAATTACAGTGGACAAAGAAAGATTGAAGTGTACAATGGTAGCCTTGATATTTTTGGTAAATGTGAATTCATTAAGAACACGGATGTACTACTTCCAAAATTGAAGAATAGCACACTGGATGTTGTAGATTTCAACAAAGATGGTTATCCAGATATTGCCATGACAGGTTATGGATCCACAACTGGGCAGGTATTTAAGATATTCCAGAATAATTATGATCTCGAAATAAAGAAGTATACATTTACGGATATTCAATCTGAACTTTATCCAATACAGGATGGTAAAACAACCTGGGGTGACTTTAACATGGATGGATATCCTGATGTAATCTTCAGCGGAAGCAGAACTGGAGTAGGTTATGTAACCAAAATGGCTACATCATTACAAGATTCTCAAGGTTATGTAAACTATACTGAGCTTCCAAGTTTCCCATTTGGCGAATATTTGCAACTGACCCCAACGATGGGCGATGTGGTAGGCGATGGTCAACTAGGACTCGTATTGGTGGGAACAGAAAAATACAACAATTCTGTTTCGAGCTCCTTTAAGATTCTTCAAAACGTAAGAGGTCTTAGTTCTAGAATACAAGGTCAAAATGGAATTGTACAAGGTGCTGCAGTTATTCCTTTCACACCTAATGCAACAAGTTCCAATGTATCTGCTGATCAACTTTCGCTTAACAGTGGAAAAATAAAATCAGTACCCAAAATCGAATTGGAATCAAAAGCATTCCCTGGTGCAATACCAACATTGACTCAAGAACTTGCACAACAGAAGGATAATCAGACTTTTGTTGAAAACAAGCCCCCTAGCTCTCCTGACACCTTAAAGGCAACCATTCTTAGTAGAGTTGGCGATAAAAACCTAGTTAAACTTTCTTGGAGTTCTGCCAAAGATGATTTGACTCCGATTGATGGATTAACCTACGCAGTTCGAATTGGAAGAAAACCTGGAAAATCTGATGTGATTGATGCTGAAAGCAATAAAGATGGCGATAGAAAAACTCCAACAGATGGAAATACAGAAAATAATAAACAGTGGGATATTCAACTTCCTAGTGGTACTTATTATTGGTCTGTTCAAGCTGTAGACGCATCTTTTGCCGGATCCGCATTCTCTCAAGAATCAACGATCATCATTCAAAATGATCAAATCGTAGCTGGTAATGCACCATCAGATATCTTGCTGAATAGCTCAACCAGCGATACGGTTTACTTATCACAGAGTCAATTATACAGCGCAATCAAGTATAAAATATCAGCTTATTCTATTGATAGCGTGAATGCTAAGAAATATTTCTTCTCATTGTATGATGATGATGATTTTTCAAATCCAAATATTTTCGCAATCGACCCTGCATTAAATAACCTTTATTTCAAATCTGCTTATACGAAGGACTCTACATATAAAATCAGAATGAGAGTAACGGATATCAGAGGGTTGGCTTATGATAAATATTTCAATTTTATTGTAGTTGCCGCACCTACTAATTTGTTGTTAGACGGCGCAAGTACTTCATTTGTCAATTATACTACAGCGAAAGATGTCGATAAGTTGAATGTACAACTAACAGGTATCGACGACAAGGTATCTTCAGATAAATTGACTTATACCCTTGTTGATGGTACAGGTGCAAATAACAACAGCATGTTTGGAATTAAGAATGGTAATATATTGTATAATAAGGTTGCATTGAAACTTGCAGATACCCTTCGCGTAAGGGTTTCAGTATTCAACGGATATGCATCTTATGAAAAAGCAATCAAGATCTATGCTGGATGTGATTTCACATCTACTAAGTTCACAGATGCCAAACCTGGATCATATAAAATATGCGAAGGGGATGTTGTAAATCTTACCCTAGCTAAAACAGGGGTTACTGTAAATCTTTTCAAAGATGATGCCTTATTAAGTACCACCTCAAACACAAATAAAGTAAGTATTACTGCTCCTGGTAAATATTATGCGATCTATAGTACTGATGCAACCAGTGTTTGTGGAAATAAGACCGATAGCGTATTTGTTGAATATAGTGTACCAGTAACATCGATATCTTATACTGGCGACTTAACCATTTGTTCAAATACTGAACGAGTGCTAAATGCAACAGCTGCAACTGGCTATACTTATCAGTGGTTGAAAAATGATCAAGTAATAACAGGGTCAACTGGAAGTAGTTATAGTGCGAAAGAAGCTGGTAAATACAAAGTAAAAGTTACCAACAGTCAGAACTGTAGCGCAACTTCAGGAGAAGTAGTATTGAGTGTGATTCAAGCAGCAGATGTTACTTTAAACCAAAAAACAGATACAACCATCTGTGAAGGAACTACAATACAAATAAGAGTACCAGATGGTCAGAATAGCTATCAATGGTTTAAAAATGGCATACCAGATCAAGGTAATAGCAATTCTTATAATTTTAGTGGCAATGGTACTATAAGCGTAAGAGCAACATCAGCGAATGGTTGTATTGCCAATTCAGCAACCAGAAATATAACTACCACTTCCAACCCTGTATCTCCTGTCTTAACCCAAACTGCAACTGCACTTTGTCAGGGTCAATCAGTTGTGATCATGGGACAAGTAATCGGTGGAGTTTCTTATCAATGGCTCAAAGATGGAGCGAAAATCAATGGTGCAACTGAAGTGAACTACAGTGCAACAAGTACTGGAAATTATCAGTTGCAATTGACCAATTCATTTGGTTGTATCGCTAAATCTGCAAATGCTACCATTACCAGTAAGCCATTGCCTGCTGCTCCATCAATCACAAGAGATGTTTCAGATCTTGTATCAAGCAGCGCCGATGGAAACCAGTGGTATAATAGTCTTGGTGAAGCAATTCCTGGCGCAACTTCACAGAAGTTCCGTCCAGCAAGTAATGGGTACTTTACTGTAAAAACTACCATCAATGGATGTACCAGTTTAAGCTCCGCGAACTACTATTATGCGTCTACTGCGGTTTTGAACTTGGAAAATGGCCAGTTCATCAAACTCTTCCCGAACCCAGTTATCAATGGAATGAAGGTTGAATACAATCTTCAAGGTATGTATGAAATGAGTATTCAATTGTTTGATATGAACGGTAAGTTGGTGCTTGAAAGAAAAACTGTCAGAACCGGTAACATAATTAATCTGACCAATCTTTCGAAAGGTACCTATATGATGAAAGTTATGAAGAAAGACGGCAAAGTTCTTTACACTGGTAAAATTGCCAAGCAATAATTTCAAAGGCGGAGTAAATACTCCGCCTTTTTTATTTCATTTATTTCTTAAATTGTAGGTTCAATTATTGCAATATGAAAAAGTCATTTCTACTTTTAAGCTCACTTCTTTGTTTAATTTCTTCTGCATCCTTCTCTCAGTCACATGACCCAGCACCTACAGCTGCTGCTATTGGGAGATGGGATCTTACTGTTGATATGGGAGATAAAATTGCCCCTTCATGGTTGGAAGTAAAATTATCAGGAATAAAAACACTCGTCGGTTATTTCGTTGCAGATGGCGGAAGTGCCCGCCCCATTGCAAAAGTAAATTTCAATGATGGGAAAGTCAGTTTCTCCATCCCACCACAATGGGATCGATCAGACAAAGACATGGTATTTGAAGGAACATTGAAAGATGATAAACTTTCTGGTACCATCAATGCAAGCAATGGGAAAACGTATACTTTTACCGGAGTTAGAGCTCCTTTGCTTCATAGAGAAAAAGCACCCGTTTGGGGAGCTCCCATCAAGTTGTTCAATGGAAAAGATCTCAAAGGATGGCATACCCAAAAAGCAGACAATCAATGGTTTGTTCAAGACGGTATCATGAAAAGTCCTCGCTCTGGATCTAATATCATGACTGATCAGAAGTTCACTGACTTCAAATTGCATATCGAATTTCGTTATCCAAAAGGAAGCAACAGCGGAGTTTATTTAAGAGGAAGATATGAGGTACAAGTGGAAGATAGCTATGGTCAAGAACCTTCATCAACTTTGTTCAGTGGAGTGTATGGATTTCTTACACCCAATCAAATGGCTGCACATCCAGCAGGTGAATGGCAGATTTATGATATTACGCTTGTCGGAAGAACAGTAACAGTAGTTGCTAATGGAAAAGAAGTTATTTGTAAACAGCTGATTCCTGGAATCACCGGCGGAGCTTTGGATAGCAATGAAGGTGAACCTGGCCCAATCTTCCTTCAAGGAGATCACGGACCAGTTGAATACAGAAACATTATCATTACTCCAGCTAAATAAATTCAAATAATATCCCGCATTCAATGCGGGATATTTCTTTATGAGAAATTTATTCGTTTTCATCGCTTCATTTTTATTCATTGCTCGCCTAAGTGCACAACAACCAAACATTGTTGTTATATTTTCTGATGATCATACCCAACAAACCATCAGTGCCTATGGAAGCAAGTTGATGCAAACTCCTAATATCGACAGAATTGCAAAAGATGGTGCGTTGTTTAAAAATGTTTTTGTAACCAATTCTATTTGTGCTCCCAGTAGAGCTGTACTGCTCACAGGTAAATACAGCCATATCAATGGATTGAAAGACAATGGTCCTCACCGTTTCTTCGATCCGCTTCAACAGCAGATTCAAAAAATTCTGTCCCAAAAAAATTACCAAACAGCATGGATTGGCAAATGGCATCTTCAAAGTTTGCCCAACGGATTTGATTACTGGAATATTCTTCCTGATCAGGGCAATTACTTCCAGCCCGATTTCATCAATATGAATAAAGATACGGTCAGGGTGAAAGGATATGTTACCGATTTGATCAGTGACTATTCGCTTCAATGGTTGAAAAATCGCAATGCAGATAAACCATTTTTTCTGGTAGTGGGTGAGAAAGCTACACACCGCAACTGGATGCCTGATCCAAACGATTTGGCTGAATTTGAAAACCAGGAATTCCCATTGCCTGAAAATTTCTTTGATACCTACGATAAACGACAGGCTGCAACTGAACAAGACATGACCATTTCAAAAACCATGTTGTTGCATGATGATTTGAAAATGGGGGTTGACTATTCCAAACGTGGAATGTTTGGAAGGATGAATGATCAGCAAAAAGCCGCTTACAAGGCATATTATGACCGTGCTCAAATATCTTATGATAAAATCAAGGATGACAGCATTGAAGTTGTGAAGTGGAAATACCAACGTTATATGCGCGATTATCTTGCTACCGCTCGATCAATGGATAGAAATATTGGAAGAATCCTTGATTACCTAGATTCAACCGGACTCTCTAAAAACACCATTGTTATTTATACTTCTGATCAGGGATTTTACATGGGAGAACATGGTTGGTTTGATAAGCGATTTATGTATGAAGAAAGCTTGCGTACACCTTTTATGATGAAGTATCCAGGAAAGATTCAGCCAGGAATTCACGTTGATGAGATGGTAGTCAATATTGATTTTGCTCCTACTTTGATCGATTATGCTGGAATCGCTGTTCCGAAAGACATGCAGGGAAAGAGTTTTAAAGGATTGCTGGAGAACAGTTCGGTTCTTCAGAAGGATTGGAGGAAAGCAATGTATTATCATTATTATGAGTATCCAGAACCTCACCGAGTGGCACCACACCTTGGCATTCGAACCGATCGGTATAAATTAATCAGGTTCTATGGTGCAGTGAATAAATGGGAATTGTTTGATCTTCAAAATGATCCCCATGAAATGAAAAATTTAATTGATGATGCCTCACAGAAAAACCAGATTCTTCAATTAAAAAAACAGTTAATGGATTTGGCAAAGCAATACAAAGATGTTGAGGCACTTGGTATTTTGTCGAAGCAATAAACTATTTCACTTCTTCAAATTCTATATAATCATCCTTGTCAACTGTTGATGTAAATTTTGTTGATGGTTGCGATTGTTGCTGTTGATTGAATTCTTGTTGCTGCTCTCTCACTGCATCAAATTGTTTTTTTACTTGCTTGGTTGTTTTTACAACAGGAATGATGAAGTCAAATAGGAATCTGAACATGAAATAGATGAAGATGCCGAGCAGTATATATTTGAATAGCATGGTGTAAAGGTATATTACTTCGTTATTTCAATGCATCGCCAATCTTGTCTGTTACTTTTGAAACAAAGTTTTTAACACCTTGTTGTAGTTTCTCGCTTTCCATGACATGGGTAACAATTTCAGCCCAAAAATTACTGGCACGTGTTCGTTTACCAAAAATTGAGTTGAGGCTCATCCCAAGAAAATTTTCACGCAGGTTGTTAAAATTATCATCAAGCTTGTTTTCCAGCTTGTATTTCTTCAACTTTAAATCACTGATTCTTTTATTTAAAGCGTGTATATTTTTGATCGGTTTTTTCATGTGCTTAATCTTCTGTTTCGTCTGATGATTCCTCATCTTCTTCAGTAGAAGCATGAAGAAAAATTCGGATGAGTGGGTTTAAAAACAATGCCTTTCTGAAAACAATGGACAGCAATAAAATGGCAATGAACACTCCGCCACCGCAAAGAAAACCAAGTGCCGCACTTCCCAATTGATCTGCCATATACCAGGAGAATGCAATAACCACAAAGAGTAGAAAGAAAAGCATCATAAAACTTATCAATCCAACCAATATCAATGCACTCAGCGTTTTTGCCAGTGTTTTGATAGCACCAAATTTGATCAATTTTATTCTGGTATCAATATATTCTGAAACCAATTTTTTGTTCTCTTTATAAAAATCTCCGAGGTTTTCTGAAGACATCCAGTAATGGTTTTGGGTTGTGGGTTATGTGTTCTGGTGTTATCGGTTTACGGTTGTGGGTTGACAGTTGTAATACAACCTTGATAAAGTTATCTTCTCTATTCACATAAATTACTGATATTGGTCATTTTCTTTATTTACTACCCTCAACCGTGAACTGTCAACTTATTCCCCCACCCATTTTGAATTTTGTGCCAGTTGTCCTATATTTGCATCAGAATGAAACAATTGAAGGGAACGGAATCGTTCCCTTCTTTATTTCTTGGACATGGCAAACTTGGATAAAACAGAACAGGTTAAAGAATTGGTGGAATCATTATTAAGTGTTGAAAATCAATACTTTATAGTAAAAATCTCCATTCGCCCTATCAATAATATCAGTGTTTTTATTGATGGAGACAGTGGTGTTACCATTGAAAAATGTGTTCAATTAAACAGGGCCCTGTACAAGAAGATCGTAGAAACCGGTGTTTGTAAGGATGGTGAGTTTTCATTGGAGGTTTCCTCCCCCGGTGTAGACGAACCATTGCTTTTGCCTCGCCAGTTTGTTAAAAACATAGGTAGAAATGTGGAGGTTGAAATGCTGGATGGCAGAAAATTGGAGGGTGAGCTCTTGAATGCCGATGATCAATCCATTGAAGTAGACGAAGAAAAGGGAAAGGGCAAGAAAAAAGAAATTATTAAACACTTTCTATTATTGAAAGACATAAAATCAACCATTGTAAAACTGATATTTAAATAACAGAACATTAAATTGTAGTATATGGCCAGTATTAATTTGATCGAGTCGTTTCAGGATTTTAAAGATGCGGAAAACATCGATCGTCCCACGCTCATGAAAGTTTTGGAGGATGTATTCAAAACACTGCTTCGCAAGAAATACGGATCAGATGAGAGCTTTGACGTAATTGTAAATACTGAAAAAGGTGACCTTGAAATTGTTCGCCACAGGATGATTGTGGAGGATGGAAAGATGGAAAATCCTTTGATGGAAATTGAATACAGCGATGCAGTCAAAATTGAACCCGACTTTGAAGTAGGTGAGGAACTGTATGAAGAAGTGGATATACAAGATTTTGGTCGCCGTGCGATTCTTGCTGCCAAGCAAACCCTGGCCAGCAGAATCGGAGACTTGAAAAAGAATGCCCTGGTTAAAAAATATGGCGATCGTGTTGGTGATATCATCAGTGCTGAAGTTTATCAGGTATGGAAGAAAGAGGTATTGTTGATTGATGAGGATGGAAATGAATTGATTCTTCCTAAGTCTGAACAAATTCCATCTGATTACTTTAAAAAAGGAGAAAGCATCCGTTCTGTGATCAAGAAAGTAGAGTTAAAAAACAATTCACCGGTGATCATTTTATCAAGAACGCATCCTTCATTCCTAGCGAAATTGCTTGAAATAGAAGTGCCTGAAATTTTTGATGGATTGATTGTTATCAGAAAAATTGTTCGCGAACCAGGTGAGCGTGCCAAAGTTGCTGTAGAAAGCTACGACGATCGTATCGATCCGGTTGGAGCATGCGTGGGTATGAAAGGCAGCCGTATACATGGCATTGTTCGTGAATTGAAAAATGAAAATATTGATGTAATCAATTTCACAAATAACATTCAGTTGTTGATTCAACGTTCATTGACTCCTGCAAAAATCACCCGCATGACAATCGACAATGAAGGCAAACGTGCTGAAGTGTTTGTTTCACCAGATCAAGTTTCACTCGCCATCGGTAAACGTGGTGTGAATATTAAACTTGCAGAAGATCTCACTGGATTTGACATCGATGTATACAGAGACAATGAAGGTGAAATGGCTGAATACGACATCGACTTGGATGAATTCAGCGATGAAATTGAAACATGGATCATTGAAGAATTGAAACGCATTGGATGTGACACCGCAAGAAGTGTATTGGATCTCACTGCAACTGAATTGGAGCGCAGAACAGATCTTGAAAAAGAAACCATTGATGAAGTGCGTGAAATTCTGAGAGCAGAATTTGAGAAAGACTAAACATTGGACCAACAATCGTTAGATAAAAAAAGCTGAAGGAGGATAAATGTCAGAATCAAATACACCCAGGTTAATGGCAGCGGCCAAGGAGTTCAACATCGGTAAAGACACGTTGGTGGATTTCCTTATTGGGAAAGGATTTAGTAAAGATGATCTAAAACCAACGTCTAAACTGACGGAGGATATGTATTATTCTTTGCAACAGGAATTCTCTTCCGACAAAGCCGCTAAAGCAAAAAGCGACGCCATCGAAATACCAAAAGGTGCCGCAGCCGAGGCCAAGAAGAAAAAAGATGAAGAGGAAATTGTTTTCAAAAAGGAAACAAAGAAAAAAGCTGAAACTCCGAAAGCACCAGAGCCTCCTGTAGAGAAAGTAAAAATTGAAGCACCTGAGTTGGATGGTCCGAAGATCCTCGATAAAATTGATCTGGAATCATTAGACACCACCACACGTCCTAAAAAAACATCCAAGAAAAAAGCAACTTCTAAAAAAGATGATACCGAATCAGTCAAAGAAGAAGTGCAACCTGTAGAGCCGGAAGTAAAAGCTCCTTCAGAACCTGAAATAGAACGTGTAAAAATTGAGGCTCCTGAATTAGAGGGACCAAAAATCATTGGTAAAATTGAACTGGCGGCAGAAACGGATGATAAAAGTCATCATGCTGATGAAAAAAGAAAGCGCAAACGCATACCGATTGAGAAGAAGGAAGCTGAACGTCTAAAGCCATCCATCCAAAAAGGAGGAGGAGGTGCACCTCAACGAAGTGCTGGACCACGTTCAGGCGGGCCACGTGTCTTCAAAAAAACTGAGGCAAAAGAAATCGACGAAAAGGAAATTCAAAATAAGATCAAGGAAACACAAGCCAAACTTTCTGGTGGCGGTGGTTCCAAAGCAAAAATTACTAAATCCAAACTTCGTCGCTTAAAGCGTGAAGAAATGGAGGCTGGTGCAGAAGATGCAGAATCAACCAACAAAGTACAGGTAACTGAGTTCATCAGCGTAAGTGAATTGGCAAGTTTGCTTGATGTAAACTTTGCTGAAATCATCAGTAAGTGTATGAGCCTGGGCATCATGGTTTCCATCAACCAGCGATTGGACGCAGAAGTAATTGAATTGGTTGCAGGTGAATTTGGATATCAGGTTGAATTCATCGACATGGAGAAACAAATGGAGATGGAAGAAGAAGAGGAAGAAGATGAAGCAGAAGATCTTTCTCCTCGTGCACCTATTGTTACCATCATGGGACACGTAGACCATGGTAAAACATCATTGCTCGATTACATCAGAAATGCAAATGTAGTTGCAGGTGAAGCAGGGGGTATCACCCAGCACATTGGTGCTTATCATGTTGATTTGCCTTCTGGAAAATCAATCACATTCTTAGATACACCAGGTCACGAAGCGTTCACTGCAATGCGTGCCCGAGGTGCCAAGGTAACTGACCTTGCTGTGATTGTTGTAGCTGCAGACGATGCAGTGATGCCACAAACAAAAGAAGCCATCAGCCACGCACAAGCAGCAGGTGTTCCAATGATATTTGCTGTAAACAAGATTGATAAAGATGGAGCCAATCCACAAAAGATATATGAGCAACTTTCACAAATGAATATTTTGGTGGAAGAGTGGGGTGGAAAATTCCAGAGTCAGGAAATCGCTGCCAAATCTGGCTTGAACGTAGATAAATTACTGGAAAAAATTCTTCTTGAAGCAGAGTTGCTGAATTTGAAAGCAAATCCAGATAGAGAAGCAAGTGGTTCTGTGATTGAAGCAACACTCGATAAGGGTAGAGGATATGTAGCAACCATCCTTGTTCAAAATGGAACATTGCACCAAGGTGATCTTGTTGTCAGTGGACAGTTCTACGGCAGGGTGAAGGCCATGATGAATGAAAGAAACAACCGTGTTGATGCTATCCCTCCTTCATCTCCTGTATTGATACTCGGATTGAATGGCGCACCTCAAGCGGGTGAGAAATTTAAAGTGTATGAAGACGAATCTGAAGCAAAGGAAATTGCCAACAGAAGAGCACAGATCATGCGCGAACAGGGTATCAGAACCAAGAAACATATCACACTTGATGAAATTGGCCGTCGACTTGCACTTGGAAACTTTAAGGAACTGAACATCATCATCAAAGGTGACGTGGATGGATCAGTGGAAGCATTGAGTGATTCTTTGCAAAAACTTTCTACGCAAGAAGTTGCTATTAAAGTGGTTCATAAAGCAGTTGGACAAATTACAGAGAGCGATGTATTGTTGGCTACAGCATCTGATGCCATCATCGTCGGATTCAATGTTCGTCCATCTATTCAGGCCAATAAAATTGCAGAAAAAGAAGGTGTACAGATCAAGTTATACTCTATCATCTATAATGCGATTGAGGAAATCAAGAGTGCCATGGAAGGAATGTTGGAACCAAAGATTGAAGAGAAAATTGTTGCCAACGTTGAAATCCGTGAAGTATATAAATTTGATAAGGCAACCGTTGCAGGTTGTTATGTGTTGGATGGTAAAATCAGCCGCAACAATAAGATCAGGGTTATCCGCGACGGTATTGTTGAATATCCCAAAGGCGAAGGACAAAGTGCAGAGTTGGGCAGCTTGAAACGATTCAAAGATGATGCGAAAGATGTCTCTGCAGGTATGGAGTGTGGTCTGACTGTGAAGAATTACAATGATATCAAGGTAGGAGATGTGATTGAAGCATTTGAAGAGACCGAGGTTAAGAGAACATTATAATTAAGAAAAGTTTAAGTGTATTGATTTCTGTCTGAAACAGATTTCAAGCAACTTTGAGAAGGAACTTATACCATGAAAAAATTGATCGTTTTATCACTGATGATTTTTGCAGCGGTTTCACTGCATGCACAAACTGCCAAATTACTGGCAGATAAAATTGTAGCAATTGTTGGCGATAAAATTGTTCTTAGAAGCGACCTGCTCAATTACATTGATGATATCAAGCGCCAAGGCAATGAAGTTCCTCCAAATGCAGAATGTGTTTTGTTGGAAAAGATGATGCAAGACAAGGCGTTGATCCTTCAAGCAGAAAAAGATTCACTTCCTGTATCAGATGAAGAAATTGAAGCTGAACTCGATCAACGTGTTCGTTATTTTATCATGCAATACGGTGGTAAAGAGGCTTTCGAACAAATTGCGGGTAGAACCATCTATCAAGTTAAAGAAGACTTTAGGAGAAGTATTAAAGAAGGGAAGCTGGCTAAAGACATGCGTTCCAAGATCATTGAAAATGTTAAGATCACTCCCAATGAAGTAAGAGATTTTTACCAGAAAATTCCAAAGGATAGCCTCCCTTTTTATGAAACCGAATTGGTGATTGGTCAGATCGTTGTGAATCCAAAAGCAGGACGGGAACTGGAAAAATTTGCACAGGATGAATTAGCCGATTATAGAAAGCAAATTGAAGCAGGACAAAAAACTTTCGAAACCATGGCGCGTTTGTATTCTGAAGATCCAGGAAGCAAACAAAATGGCGGACGTTACGAAATCAACAAGAACGAAAAAACATGGGATCCTGATTTTAAGAACGCAGCGTTCAGGTTAAAGGAAGGTCAGATTTCTCCTGTGATCAAATCAAAGTTTGGGTATCACATCATCCAAATGATCAGCAGAAATGGTGATGACGCAGTTATCAGACATATACTTCGTGTTCCACAAATATTAGATGAAGATATTGATGCTTCAAAAGCAAAATTGGATTCAATCCGATCAAAACTGATTGCAGGAACCCTCTCCTTTGGCGAAGCGGTCGATAAATTCAGCGATGATCAAAACAGTAAGTTTACTGCTGGTATTATTACAGGTCAGAGCGGGAACTCAGTTACGATTGATGAACTTGATAAGGACTTGGTTCCATATTTAGATAAACTCAAGGTTGGTGAATTCTCTCAACCAATGATATTCAAAGGCGATCAAGAGAAAGCTGCTGTTCGAATTGTGTACCTCCAAAGCAAAACAGAACCCCACAGGGAGAACCTGAGGGATGACTACGACAGGGTTGCACAAAGAGCACTGGCTGAAAAGAAAGAAAAACTGGTCGATAAATGGTTTGCAGAAAAGCTCCCGACATTCTATGTGATGGTGGACAAAGACTATCAGCAATGTGAGTCTATCCAAAAGCAATTCCCCAATTTCGTCAGCAAGTAAAAACCTGTTTTTTAATTTCGGGGTCTATCTAATTAGCTGTATTTTTACTGCCTTCACTATTATATGAGTGATCCCATCAAACACGAGTGCGGACTCGCATACATCAGGCTTCTAAAGCCATTCTCCTATTACCAGCAAAAAAAGGGTACGGCACTCTATGGTCTAAACAAACTCTATCTATTGATGGAGAAACAGCACAACCGTGGTCAGGATGGTGCTGGTATCGCTTCAGTTAAATTAAATGCAGAGCCCGGCTACCCATTCATGCACAGACTTCGTAGTGTGGCCACACAGGCGATCGCTGATATATTTGCCCAAGTAGGTAAGGAAATCAGTGAAATGGAACAAACTCAACCTGAGATTCGAAAGCATCCAGGATTGATGAAAGGGCATCTAAATTTTATGGGGGAGTTGTTGCTGGGGCATCTTCGTTATGGAACACAGGGAAAGAACAATGCTGAATTTTGTCATCCTTTCATTAAAAGAGATATCATTCCAGCAAGAAATCTTGCATTGGCCGGAAATTTCAATTTGGTAAATACTGATGAATTGTTTGGATTGGTGAATATCAATCCGGGTGATTTTCAAAAGCAAAGTGATCTGGCTGCCATGATGGAAGTGGTTCATCACTTTATCGTACGGGAAGATGAATCAAATCCTGGCGCACTTTCGCTTTCAGCAGTGTTGAAAAAAGCTTTTAAACATTTTGATGGTGGCTATCATGTAAGCGGTTTACTGGGTAATGGAGATTCATTTGTTATCAGAGACCCACATGGAATTCGGCCCTCATACTACTATATAAACAATGAAGTCATTGTTGCAGCTTCTGAGCGTGCAGCCATTCGTACAACATTTCATGTAGGTGAAAATGAAGTGAAAGAATTAATGCCCGGACAAGCACTGATTGTTTCCAGTGATGGAAGCTATGTAGTTGAGCAGATACTCGAACCAAAAGAAAGAAGGGCTTGTAGCTTTGAAAGAATTTATTTTTCAAGGGGCAGTGATGAAAAAATTTATAGAGAGCGAATTGGACTCGGTTATCGATTGAGCGATAATGTGCTCAAAGCAATCAACAATGATCTGAAGCATACTATTTTCTCATTCATCCCAAATACTGCTGAAGTTGCTTTCTACGGACTCTTAAAAGGGATGGAAGATTTTCTCAATCAAATCAAGGTTCAGCGCATCATGGCTTGGGACAAGGATTTCGATGAAGAGAAGCTTGCTGAAATGATCAACAGAAAAATTCGTATTGAAAAAATTACGACCAAGGATGTGAAGATGCGCACTTTTATAACTGAGGACGCAAGCAGATCTGAAATGGTGCAACACGTGTATGATATTACTTATGGAACCGTTGAAAAAGGTGTTGATACCATCGTTGTAATTGATGATTCAATCGTAAGAGGTACAACCTTAAAAGAAAGTATTGTAAGAATGCTTTCTAGGTTAGAGCCCAAGAAGATCATTGTGGTATCTTCCGCACCACAGATCCGTTATCCTGATTGCTATGGTATTGACATGAGTAAAATGGGGGATTTTATTGCCTTCAAAGCAGCATTGGAATTGTTGAAAGACCATGGTAAGTATGGCTTGCTTGATGATGTATATAATAAATGCAAAGAACTTCAGCGCGATAATCAGCTGCATTCAGAAAACTTGGTACGTCAAATTTATGCGCCCTTTACTCCACAGGAAATTTCAGCAAAAATTGCTCAATTGATTACTCCCCCTGAAGTGAACATGTCTGTTGAAGTGATTTATCAAACCATCGAGGACTTGCACGATGCTTGTCCAAATAATACCGGGGATTGGTATTTCACTGGAAATTATCCAACCCCCGGTGGTAATAGGGTAGTAAACAGGGCCTTCATTAATTACATGGAAGGCCGTGATGTAAGAGGATACTGATCTATTTCAATCCGTATTTGTACATGTATCTTTCGTACAGCTGTTTGTGTTTATCATCTAGACTTACAATTCTTCCCTGAATCATCACCAAGCCAATTTTGCTTGATTTCATATCAAGGATGTCTCCTTCACTGATAACAATGTTTCCATCTTTCCCTTTTTCAATTGAACCAGCTTTTTCATCAATGCCCAAGATTTTTGCAGCATTCAAAGTAATCGAACTCAACGCTTGTTCTTTGGTAAGTCCATAAGCCGCAGCTGTTCCAGCATTGAAGGGAAGATTTTTTCCACGGTGTTGTCCATCTTCATCATTGATGGCAAACAACACACCTGCTTTCTGCAAGAGTCCAGGCAATGCATATGGCAGATCTACACCGTCGTCTGCAAGGGTAGGCAATGCATGCATTTGATTGAGGATAACCGGGATGTTGTTGCTCTTTAGCAATTCAGCAACCTGAAAACTTTCACTTGCTCCTACGAGAACTACATCAAACTCGAATTCCTTTTTAAAATCTATAGCAGCAATAATTTCTTTTACAACATCGCAATGCACAAACAATTTCTGCTTCTTTTCAAACAATCCGCGAATTGCTTCAAATTTTAAGTTGGTTTGCTCGTGGGCGTTTTGTGAAAGATATGCTTTTGCTTCTTTGAAGAATGATTTGATCTTTTCCAATTCTTCCAGCCCTCTTTTTACCGGATCTCCAGCAGGTGCATTGGGTCCCATCAAAGCGGCATATGGATTGGGTCTGTTGAAAAGCGAAGGCATGTTTAAATGAATGCCGTTGTCTTTTGCATATGCTGCATCTTCCCAATTCCAGGCATCCAATTGTACAACAGAAGAGGAACCGCTGATGATGCCACCTTGTGGAACAACATTGGCAAGCACAACTCCATTTGTCTTGAGTGTGTTGATCACTTTTGAATCGGTATTGTATGCAACAAGGGATTTGATATTGGAATTGAATTCCCCAATCTCCACAGCATCGGCAGTTGCACGTACACTGTTAACTTCTACCAAACCTAAATTTGAATTGGAAAGAATCAATCCTGGGTAAACATGTTTGCCTTTTGCATCAATTACAATTGCATTGGCCGATGGAGCTATTCCAGTTCCAACATTCACAATTTTCCCATCGTTGATTTCAACAGATGCGTTGTTCAAAACGGTTCCATTGCCAACATGCACCATTCCATTGGAAATGAAAACAGGTTTTTCCTGCTTCTTGGCAGGATAAACATTCTCTTGGGCAAAGCTGAGTTGGGCTGCAAAGAGAATGATATATAATAATGTATACTTTTTCATATCTGATGTTTTATTCGAATTAGTCTTGTTCAATTGTTAACAATCCATGTGAGTGATCATGTTCTCCACAGTTCAGCAAGGTTACATAGCTAGGAGTAGCTGGTGCCATGGGATTTCCTGCTCTTTTTTCGCCCATCATTTTCTGAATGAGACGGTTTCTTTCAGCAGTCAATTCTTTTCTCAGCTGTGCATCTTTCTCACGATCGAAGTATACAATACCATCCACAATTGTTTTTTCGGATTTAGCATAGATGCTCAATGGATTATCGCTCCATAGAACAATATCTGCATCTTTGCCAACCTTGATACTTCCAACCCTGCTATCTACATGCAACATCTTGGCAGGATTCAGTGTAACCATTTTCAATGCATCTTCTTCAGACATGCCTCCGAACTTGATGCTTTTCGCAGCTTCCTGATTTAGCCTGCGAGCCATTTCTGCATCATCTGAATTGATGGCAACATTCAAACCAACTTTGCTCATGATGGTTGCGTTGTAAGGAATCGCATCCACCACTTCCATTTTATAATTCCACCAATCAGAGAAGGTAGATGCAGCTGCACCATGTGCTTTCATTTTGTCAGCTACTTTATATCCTTCCAAAATATGGGTAAACGTATTGAACTTAAAGCCAAGTGTTTCACCAACTTTCATCGCTGCATTGATTTCACTTTGCACGTAAGAGTGGCAAGTAATAAAACGCTTGTTGTTCAAGATTTCAACCAATGCATCCAGTTCAAGATCTCTACGAACTACCAACATTGGATCTGCTCCAACCATTGGAGTTTTTGATTTTGGATTGGGTTTGGAGCCAACTGATGCAGCCCAAATTGATTTTTGATAATCTTTTGCTCTGGTGAATGCATCCATCAGCACTTCTTCAACGCCCATTCTTGTATCCGGGAATCTTAGATTTCCCATTGGCATGGAAGTTCTTTTTACATTTTCTCCCAACGCAAATTTTATGAAAGGATCAGAACCTTCAAATTTCAATTTATCATCATTTGCACCCCAACGCAATTTGATCAATTGTGTTTGTCCACCAATGGTGTTTGCACTTCCATGCAGGATATGAGATGATGTCACACCTCCGCTGAGTTGTCTGTATATGTTGATGTCGTCAGGATTTAGGTTATCGCCAATCCTTACTTCAGAAGTTACAGATTGTCCACCTTCATTGATGGAGGCAGCTGCGATATGTGAGTGTTCGTCTATAATACCTGCTGTAATATGTTTACCTGTTGCATCAATAACTTTAGCAGTTGCATCTTGTAAACCTTTTCCTACTCCTGCAATTTTACCAGCCTTGATCAACACATCTGCATTCTGCAATTTACCCTCTGCTTCATTTGTCCATACAGTTGCATTTTTAAATAAAATGGTCTCTTGTTTCGGCGCCTCTGTCCAACCATAAGGTGTGAATGGGAATGTTACAGCACCTAATTTTGCAGCTGGTTTCTTTTTTGTGCTGTCAGCTTGGGCGGCAGCAAGACTATTTACATTGGCTGTCCAGGTGAATTTATTTCCTTCATTGTCTTCTCCATAACCATTCCAAACATTGCCATTGCTCATGCCACTGAGCTTGATGCTACTGGATGATTTTTTCTCTGCAGGGAAACTGATTTTAACCACTTTTCCATCGTAAGAAAATTTTGTAGCGATGGTGTCGTTTCCAATGATGTTGGCTGTAGAAGCAGATTTTACCTGAAGCGTAAAACTTCTGTTTCCTTTATCTCCTGTCAGATTCAATGTGTATGAGCCGGCAGCATCATTCCACTTATCGGTTTTTACTGCATATTTTTTTCCTTGGATCCAGTTTTCTATGATGCTTGATTTTTCATTGAAAACATTTCCAGTTGTGATGATGAAGTTTGCAATCTTTCCTTGCTCAATACTGCCAACTGCATCGTTCACGCCAATCATTTTTGCAGGATTTGTTGTAAGTGCCTCTAATGCTTTGGTCTCACTTAATCCATAATCAATTGCTTTTCTCAGATTAGCAAGAAAAGCATTTGGAGATCTTAAATCTGCTGTTGTTAAACTAAAAGCAATACCTGCTTTTTCCAAAGCAGCAGGATTGGTAGGGGCCAATTCCCAATGCTTCATATCGCTGAGTGATACAAACCTTGCATCGGTAGGGTCTTCAACATCCATCGCCATTGGGTAATTGATCGGAACAATCAAAGAAGCTCCTGTAGATGCTATTTCAGAGATACGCTGGTATTCGTTTCCACCGGTTTTAATAATGTATTGAACTCCAAATTCATCGCCAATTCTGTCTGCTCGTAAAATATTCCATTTATCATTTGCTTCAAATACCTGTGGAAGTGATTGAATATTGTTCCATGCTATCAAACTTAAATTGACTCCTTCTTTTGCAGCATTGTTCTTATACCATTTTGCATCATAATATGTCTGTCTCAACAAAGAAACATTTCCCATCATAGAAGCGGGATAAGATTGCTGGGAGGTTCCTTTGTTGAAGGAATAATGAGCAGAAGCTTTTTCTTTGATGATGGCAAGATTTTCTTTCACATTCGCCAAGGAGACAAATGTACCTGTTCCTCGTGCGATGCCATCTTTCTGGTGAGCAAGCACTGATCCGAATCCTGCATCCCTCAAAGCTTTTGCTTTTGCATCATCTACTACAAACAAAGCACCTGCATTCACATCTGCTTTAATGGCTTGATTCCATCCAAAAGCACCTTTGGTGTTTGAATTCAGTTGTACGTTTAGATATGAATTTCTGCCTCCACTTCCTTGTGCCTGTGGGCCAGCAACTCCATAATCAGCATACAAGTCGATGAAAGAAGGGTAGATGAATTTACCGCTGCAGTCAACAACAATTGCATCAGAGGGTATGGTAAGATTTGTTCCGACAGCAACAATTTTATCTTGACGAATCAAGAGTGTTGCATTGTTTAAAACATGTTGTGCGTCTTGCACAATCGTAGCATTTTTAAATGCATACATGGTTTCCCTTTGGTCTGCCACTCCATTTACTGGAAAGGTGGGTTGTGCAAAGAGAGAAAGTCCGATACATCCAATTAGGATGGTCATGCATAATTTTCTCATAGCGTTTAAATTTCAAATTTTTTGAAGAGAGACAAGTTAGTGAAAATACCGTTGCTTAAGCACCAAAATATTGGATGCTGAACCTCTCTATCGCCTTGCAGAACATGTCAAATTTGAGTGCGGGAATCATATTGGTGGAAAGCAGACATTTTTCAATACCATGTTGAAGATCAAGGTCTTGTTGTTCCTGGATGATAAACCAATTTAATTCCTTGAATCGTTTCCCCAGGTATTCCTGTTCGGTTTGACCGGGAGTGGGTATCATCAAAGCTTTTTTCTGCAATTTTATCAGATCCATGACTGTTGAATAACCGGATCTGCAAACAACCATTTTCGACTCTTGGATGTATTTGGAAAGATCTTTGGCACTAACATAATTGATGAACTGAATATTCTTTACGTTGGTTTTTTTTACTTCATCTGCTGGCAGACCCCTGATGCAGATAAATGTTTCATGAATCTCTTTTACCTGAGCCACTACTTTTTCCTCTAAAATTGTTCTCTGAGGTTCTGGTCCTGACAGTAATAGTAAAACAGTATTTTTTTCTGCTATATCACTTTTCTCCATTCTTGAAATGGGACCGATGTATTCTACCTTGTTAGGCAATTTGTTTGGGTGTGAAAGTTTACCTGAAATATTCAAGCTATCCTCTGTATCTGGCACCCAGCATGTATTGTAGCGTTGCACAAATAAATAAGTTATTTTTCTTAAGATCAAATCAACTGGTTTTCCTAGCCCACTGATTAAATTGAGCTGGTGTGTGATCATAATTGTTTTTGCCTTGTGTGTAAAAAGTCCATACCTGTTGTCGCTTATTACAAGGTCCCATCCATGTATTTTCATTTCTTGTTTTAACCAGAAGTGCTCACGAACGATGGAAGCAATTATTTTAGGAATTTGGAGGATGATTTTCGGGATGAAAAGCCATCCTTTCTTTGGATAACTGATGCGGTATCCTTTGATGTAAAGCATGGGTAATTCCGGGAACTCCGCTGAGAGAAGGTTGGCCGTTTTTCCTTCACCTGCCATACTCACCTTCCATCCCAGTTTTAACATATATTGGATGAGAGGAACGCATCTGGTGGCATGACCAAGCCCCCAGTCTAAAGGAATTATTAAAACTTTTAAGTCCCGCTTCATTTACCTTAGAAAAGCCTATTTTAGTTGACAATGAAATTACTGCGTCTCAGAACAATTATTGGATTTTTATTGTTGATTAGCATGGTTACTGCTTCTTTTTCTTGCAGTCTGATAAGAAAAAGCAACTGTAATTGTCCAAGTAAAAAAGGTTTAATACATTAGTCGCATGTCTACGCTGAGAAGAGATATATTGTTGATGCGCCGTGAGATAAATCCCGATCCAAAATTGATTGAGCAGGAAGTTACAAGTCTCGATCAACTCTTACGTGAAACAGAGGCTACTGAAAACTATTATGTTTCTTTTGAATTGATTGATCTAAACCGTTTCGTAATCCTTCATGATAAGCTTCACATCAACAAAGCAATGAAACGAAATGCTTTGAAACCTTTTCAGTTTTTGGTGAATAGAAATTAGCAAGTAATGATGATAAAAAAAGGGAGCATCAATCAATGCTCCCTTTTTTATTTATTTTTCAAAAGGATCCAGCTTGGTGGCTGTAACCTGTTCTTTATAAGCTTTCCAGCTTCCTTCTTTGAAGGCATTTACTTTTTTCACTGCCTCCGAAATTAATTTGGCTGCGTTTTCTACCAAACGTTTTTCCTGATCACCCGGTGCCATTGATTTAGATGCAATTGATGAACTGGCTAGTTGATAGGTGCTCATCACAGTAATGGTTGGCACTTGTCCATAGCCTTGTTTTGTTTGAGGCTTTCCTGTAATAGATTCACGTAGGTTTTTAACTTCATCCTGAATTTTTTTCGTTGTTTTTTTCAGTGAGTCGATCTCCTTGCCACTCATATCTTTTATAAAAGTCTCCACTTTCTTGGTTGCATTGTCTGCTTCTGTAAGTGCGTCCATTGCTTCTACAAGTTGATCACCGCTTTTCTTCAACTCATTTCTAAGGGATGCTTGTGCTTCCTTGATTGGATTTCTGTTTCCAAGTCTTGGGTCATCCAACAAAGTAACATAGGTTGAGTCTGTATCATTTTTATATTTCAACACCACTTTGTAGGTGCCAGGCAATGCTTGCTGTCCAACAGGTTCATCTGCACCTCCAGCACCACCCCCTCTTCTTCCTCGTCCACCAGCACCTGGTGTTCTGAATCCTCTTTCCTCCATACCCCAGTTCCTTCTGTTAAATCCAGAGTCTGCGGCCCACTTCAAATTGCGCACGATTTCATTTTTGTCATTGTATATTTTCACCATCACTGAATCTTTTTTCTTGGAAGTATCACTGACTGGTTTGATATAATATGAAATGGCAGCACCTGTTGGTCTGTTGGCAGCATCCCAAATTCCCCATGTACTCCATTCATATCCTGGTGCATTTCTAATGGTTGCTTGAATGGTATTTCCATTTGGAAAACTTGCGAATGATTTGTTCCATTCACCTTTTGCAGATGCCAATTTGCGAAGTGGACGAATATCATCCAACACCCACAAGGCTCTGCCGAATGATGCAATCACCAAATCAGCTTCGCGTTCTTGTATGGTAAGATCGAAAGTTGAAACGCTGGGGTATCCATTCTTCCATTGTTGAAAAGTTGATCCATTATCAAGACTCACCCACAATCCCTGTTCTGTTCCGGCAAAAATCAAATTGGGCTCTGTTGGATCTTGTAAAACGCAAAGTGCATAACCTGTAACTTTCTTTTCATCAAGAACACGCGTCCATGTTTTTCCAAAATCTGTTGTTCTGAAAATATATGGTTTAAAATCTCCTCTTCTGTAATCATTTGCAACTACAAATGCTTCACCAGCATTGTACTTTGAAGCTTGAATTTGAGGAACCCATGCACCAACAGGCAATCCAGGAATTTTACCTCTAAAATTGGTCCATGTTTTCCCACCATCTCTTGTCAACTGCACATTGCCATCATCTGTTCCAACCCAAACAACATTCTTGTCTTTATAGGATGGTGCAATGGTAAGAATGGTGCAATAATTTTCTGCTCCTGTGATATCGATCGAGATTCCTCCATTGTTCGTCTGATCAATTTTTGCACTGTCGTTGGTAGTGAGATCAGGAGAAATGGTTTCCCATGATGCACCCTTGTTGGTTGATTTGTGAAGGAACTGACTTCCATAATAAATGGTAGAATTGCTGTGTGGGTCTTGTGCAATTGCAGCATTCCAGTTAAAACGCAACATTGTTTTCTCATCCATTTGTGGCGGTTTCATGTACCATGTCTCACCGGTTTTGATGTTGTATTTTCCAACTGAACCACCCTGACTCATTGCATAAATCCAAGAGGCATCATCTGGGTCAGGCATGGCATCGAATCCATCACCTCCCCAAATATTTTCCCAATAATAATTTTTAATTCCTCCAGACATCCATGTGTAAGCAGGACCTCTCCACGTTCCATTGTCTTGCATTCCACCCATCACATGATAAGGAGTTTCATTATCAACATTGATATGATAAAATTGTCCCACTGGGAGCTTCTCATCAAAAATCCATGTCTTACCCTTGTCTCTTGTAATGCCAATGCCACCATCATTTCCATCGATGATGAAATTTGGATTGTTGGGGTGAATCCAGAAAGCATGGTGGTCGGGGTGAATGCCATTGTAGGGGATGACTACTTCAAAATTCTTTCCTGCATCTTCACTTTTTGAAATCATCTGATAAATCAACCAAAGTCTGTTTTCATTTTGTGGATCACATGCGATCTCTTGAAAATAAAACGGACGTGTTGAAACAAATTCAGGGTTGCTGTTCATCAAGGTCCAGCTCAATCCTCCATCATCCGATTTATACAATCCATTTTTGGTTGCTTCCACCAATGCATATACACGATTTGGATTACTTCTTGAAATCGCCAATCCAATTCTTCCATAATTGCCTTCAGGCAATCCTTCTTTCGCACCAAGTTTTTTCCAATTTTTTCCTCCATCGAAGGTCATGTACAATCCGCTGCCAGGACCGCCACTGCTGAGGCTCCACGGAGTTCTGCGGTGTTGCCACATGGCTACAAATAATTTATTGGGATTGGATGGATCCATGATCATATCACCCACACCGGATGTATCGTTGGTAAATAATATTTTGTTCCAGGTCTCGCCTCCATCAATTGTTTTGAAAACACCTCTATCAGGATGTTCTGCATATGGATTGCCAATGGCTCCAGCATAAACAGTATTTGGATTGGTTGGATCGATGATTACCCTATGGATGTTTCTTGTTTTCTCCAAGCCCATTCTCTTCCAGGTTTTACCGCCGTCAATTGTTTTGTAAATGCCTTCACCAAGACTCACCGAGTTTCTTGGATTTCCCTCCCCAGTTCCCACCCAAACGGTAGATGGATTTGATTGTTGGATAGCAATCGATCCGATATTCAACATGGGTTGTTCTTCAAACACTGCTTCCCAGCTTCCTCCTGCATTGTTTGTTTTCCAAACACCGCCAGATGCAGCACCCACCCAAATATTATTTGGATCTGCTACCACAGCATCTATGGCAGTAATTCGTCCGCTCATTCCAGCAGGACCAATATTCCTTGGTTTCCAGTTTTTAAATTGATCAAGGTTGAATTTTTGGGCAAAAACACCCATGGTAAAAATTGCTAATACCAGCGCAAGGGAGAACTTTTTGAAGCCTGACATGTTATGAATTTTCTGAAAATTATGGATTAATAGGCTGCATAGAAAATTTCTTTTATGAATGGCCGCACCTGTCAATCTTTGTTTAATTTTCACCCTTGGATTTGGCAAAAATACCTAAATCCACTAATTTAGTGTTTAAACATTAATTAATATAACATGAAACAAACAATTCTCAGCTTAATTGCTTTGGTATCGCTCGCTGTTGGCGTGAATGCGCAAACTACCTGGAACTTAGATAAGGTTCACTCCAATGTGAAATTTGCAGTTTCTCACATGGTGGTTTCAGAAGTAGAAGGAAGTTTTAAAATTTTTGATGGCAACCTGGTTGCTTCAATGCCAGATCTTTCTGATGCTAAAATCAACTTCTCGGTGGATGTTGCCTCTGTAAACACAGACAATGAGAGAAGAGATGGTCACCTGAAAAGTGATGATTTTTTCAATGCAGAGAAATTTCCAAAAATGACTTTTGTTAGCAAGTCGATGAAGCCACTGGGAAACAATAAATACAAGTTGACAGGTGATTTAACCATTCGTGATGTAACAAAAACTGTAGAGTTTGATGTTACCTATGGAGGTCAAATCAATACTGGTCGTGGTATCAAGGCTGGTTTCAAAGCCAAGACAACCATTGATCGTTTGCAGTATGGATTGAAATATGCTCCAGCTTTGGAAGCAGGTGGATTGGCAGTAGGCAAAGATGTAGATATTACAGTGTTGGTTGAAATGGATCAAGCGAAATAAATTCAGTTAACAGTTGACGGTTAACTGTTAACCGTCAACTGTTCTTACTCTGCTTTCTTCTCAAATCCAAGACTCACTCCATTAATGCAATACCTCAATCCTGTTGGAGGAGGACCATCATTGAATACATGTCCTAAGTGAGCTTTGCATCTCCCACATTGAACTTCTGTTCTCCTTATTCCGAGTGTATTGTCTGCAGTGTACAGAATACTTTTCTTTGATACGGGTTCAAAAAAACTTGGCCAACCACATCCACTTTCAAATTTTGTGTTGCTTTTGAAAAGCGTATATCCGCAGGCTACACAATAGTAAGTACCGATTTCATTGGAAGTTTCAAAAGGACTTGTCCAGGGACGTTCAGTGCCTTTCTGTCTTGCAATATAAAATTGTTCAGGTGTCAAAACTTTTTTCCACTCGTCCTCGCTGATTTCAACTTTATCTGAACTCGTTCTGGAAAATACCGGATTGTTTTTTTTCTCGTCCATATTGTTCTGTTTTGAAGGCTTTTGTTGAGCAGTGCATGCATTGAAAAAGATCAATCCTGCCAGTGCAAATGTCATGTATTTCATCACCAAAATTTATGCGTAAAACTAACTATATTTACCCTCCTTGAATGAGAAGATTCAAGGATATAAACCCAAAACTGACGGAAATGTTCAATTTGATTTTATTTGGTCCTCCTGGCAGCGGAAAAGGAACCCAATCGGAAAAGCTGATTGCAAAATATGGCTTGAAACATTTATCTACTGGAGATATTTTTAGATCAGAAATTTCCAATCAAACAGAATTGGGTTTGAAGGCCAAATCATTCATGGATGCAGGGCAATTGGTTCCTGATTCAGTGACCATTGGAATGGTTGACAAAGTGATCAATGCAAACAAAGATGTAAATGGGTTTTTGTTTGATGGATTTCCAAGAACAAAAGCTCAGGCAGAGGCATTGGATGAACTGTTGAAATCACATTCAACTGAAATACATGTTGTATTGGCTTTGGATGTACCGGAGGAAGAATTGATTCAACGAATGATTGGCAGGGCTAAAACCTCCGGAAGAACAGATGATGCTGATCCTGAGGTTCAGAAAAAAAGAATAACTGTTTACCGCAATGAAACATTGGCTGTTGCGGATCATTATAAAATGTTCAACAAAGTTTTACATCTCAATGGACTAGGCTCGGTAGAGGATATATTTCATTCTTTGTGTAAGGAAATCGACTCCAGGAAATAATTCATAGGTTGTCAAATTCATACAATTTGTCGATATGGGTGCCTGCTGGCATCTCAAGCAACGGTTTGATCAGACCGTTGTGTAGTCCATATACCCACCCATGAAGATCCGGCGCATTGTTTTCTTTCCATGCTTTTTGGATGATGGATGTTTTAGCAAGATTCAATACTTGCTCCTCTACGTTTAGTTCAACCAAGCGATCTGTTCTCTTTGTCTCATCTTTTATAGCATCGATCTCTTCTCTATGAAATCTGTATACATCCTTGATGTTCCTTAACCATTTATTGATGATGCCCAAAGATTTTTGTGTCATCGCTGCTTGAACACCTCCACAGCCATAATGTCCGCAAACGATAATATGTTTTACATGCAAGACTTCAACAGCATATTGCAATACTGAAAGTAAATTCAGATCTGTATTTACCACCATGTTGGCAATATTGCGGTGCACAAATATTTCTCCAGGTTGTGTGCCAGTGATTTGATTTGCTGGAACACGGCTGTCACTGCATCCTATCCACAGGTACTCAGGACTTTGAAGGTTGACAAGGTTTTTGAAAAAATCAGGATCCTTGGCCTGCGTTTCGGCAGCCCAGTTTTTGTTTTCCTGTAAAAGTTTTTCGTATGGTTTCATTGCAAGGCGAAATTAAATATTCAAACCCCCGCAAGCACTGATCACCTGACCTGTAATATAGCTGCTCATGTCTGATGCAAGGAAAAGTGTCGTGTTGCCAATTTCTTCAGCAGAACCAAATCGTCCGAGTGGAATCTTTGAAAGAAATGATTGTGCTGCTTCACCTTCTTTTAAATAATGTGTCATGTCCGTTTCAATAAATCCGGGTGCAATGGCATTGACACGAACATTTCTGCTTCCAAGTTCCTGTGCGATGGATTTTGTAAAACCAATGATTCCTGCCTTGCTTGCTGCATAGCTTGATTGTCCTGCGTTTCCGCGTATACCAATGATCGAACTCATGTTGATGATGGATCCTTTTTTTGCTTTCATCATTGGGCGTATGACTTGTTTTGTCATATTAAAAACACTCTTCAAGTTTATTTCCATCACCTCATCCCATTGTTCTGGAGTCATGCGCAGCAGTAAATTATCTTTTGAAATTCCGGCATTGTTCACACAAACATCTATTGTTCCAAATTCTTTTACAACATCATTTACAAAGGATTCTGATTCACTAAAATTACCCGCATTGCTTCTCCAGGCTTTGGCTTTTACTCCGAGTCCTTCCAATTTAGAAACAAGTGCACTTGCCTTTTCTGCACTGCTTTCACTTACATATGTAAAGGCGATATGAGCGCCATGTTCTGCAAGCTTGATGGCAATGGCTTCACCAATTCCACGTGCAGCACCAGTTACAATTGCGATTTTATTTTCGAGGAGTTTCATGAGAGTTCTAAGTTGTAGGTTATGAGTTGTTTGTTGACAGTTAACGGTTAACAGTTTCGTTCTAAGGCAAATATAAATTAATCTCAGATAGTCTGTTCTATTGTGATGCAATATCAATCCTTTCAATCTGTCATCAACAGAAAACCGTCAACTTTAACAGTCAACAACTTCAGTAATTCTTCAATAATCACACGATCATTGCTCAATCTCGGAACCTTGTGTTGTCCACCTAATTTGTTTTTGTTTTTTAGCCATTTATTGAAATGTCCTTGTGGCAAAGCTTTTATCTGTGGAGGCCTTAACGCGATATCTTTATGACGCTTTGCTTCATAATCGCTGTTGAGTTTTTTTAATTCTTCATCCAATATAGTTCCAAATACTGTCAGATCAGTTGGTTCTTTTTCAAACTCTATCAACCATTCATGTGCACCATTCCCCTCATCACTAAAATAAATAGGTCCTGCAGTATAATCTGAGATGATTGCATTTGTACGTTTAGATGTTTCAGAAATTGCTCTTTCTGCATTGTCAATAATAAGTTCTTCTCCAAACGCGTTGATAAACAATTTAAGTCGTCCACTCACAATTACTCTATAAGGTTTGATGCTGGTGAATTGTATTGTATCGCCTACCAGGTATCTCCACAATCCGCCATTGGTGCTGATTACAGGGGCATACTGTTGTCCAACTTCAACATCTTTCAATCCAATTGTTCTGGGCTCCTGTTTACCATATTCTTCAATGGGCATGAACTCATAAAATATTCCATGATCGAGAAACAACAACATGCCTTCACTTCCAGGAATATCTTGAGCGGCAAAGAATCCTTCACTGGCATTGTACATCTCCAAATAATGGATGTCTTCGCCAATCAACTTTTTGAATTGTTCCCTGTAGGGATGAAATGAAACGCCACCATGCATATACAATTCAAGTGTTGGCCAAATTTCCTTGATGCAAGATTTCCCTGTTAATTCCAACAGTCTTTGGAACAGGACCAGGGTCCAGGTTGGAACTCCTGAGATAGAAGTTACATTTTCATTCATCGTTGATTGGGCCAACATTTCAATTTTATTCTCCCATTCATCCAGCAGGGCTATTTTTAAATCGGGTGTTCTGATCCAGTTGCCCCAGAATGGTGTGTTTTGCATCAATACAGCACTCAAATCGCCAAAATGTGCTTCTTCGTGAATGCTGTTGATATTATGACTACCACCTATCACCAATCCTTTACCTGTAAGTAAATCTGAATGGGGGTGATGAATATAATAAAGTGATAAAACATCTTTAGCTGCCTTGTAGTGACCGTCAACTAGACTTTCATGACTCACCGGAATGAACTTGCTTTTATCTGATGTGGTGCCACTGCTTTTTGCAAACCAGTTGATTGGAGTATTCCATAAAACATTTTCCTCACCAGACATGATTCTTTCAATATAAGGTTTGAGATCATTGTACTCATGTATGGGGATGGCCTGCTTGAAATTTTTAGTATTGAAAAGTTTGGGAAAATCATACTGCCGTCCAAACGAAGTGTATTGACCAGCTGTAACAAGATCCTGTAATACCTCTCTCTGAGCGGATATTGGATGATCGATCCATGCCTCAATTCTCCAAGAACGCAATCTTGCCAGCGTTGAAATGGCAGGACTCAGCAGTTTCATAAAAATGATTTATTTACTGTTGATGGTAAAACCTTGTTTTGCTTCTTCATGCAAATAGTCTTTGCGTTTCAGCTCGAAATTTCTGCCAAGGTAGAGTCTTCTTACCTGTTCGTCTTCTGCCAATTGTTCAGCAGTTCCGTGTTTAAATATTTTACCTTCTATCAAAAGATAAGCCCGGTCACAAATAGACAAGGTCTCATTCACATTGTGATCAGTAATCAGAATACCAATGTTTTTATACTTCAATCTTGCTACCACTGTTTGAATATCTTCTACGGCAATGGGATCTACTCCAGCAAAGGGCTCATCCAACAAAATAAATTTTGGATCTACTGCCAATGCTCTTGCAATTTCTGTTCTTCTTCTCTCACCTCCACTGAGTGAGTCGCCATTATTTTTTCTTACATGCGATAACCTAAATTCTGCTATCAGTGATTCCAGTTTTTCTTTTTGTTCCTGTTTGCTCAGTGTTGTCATCTCAAGTACTGCTGCAATATTATCTTCTACTGATAGTTTTCTAAACACCGATGCCTCCTGTGGAAGATACCCAATACCCATTTGAGCTCTTTTATACATGGGTAGTTTGGTGATGTTGATATCATTTAAATAAACATCTCCTTCATCCGGCTTGATCAATCCAACGACCATATAGAATGATGTAGTTTTTCCCGCACCATTCGGGCCTAGTAATCCAACAATTTCACCTTGTTTTACTTCAACAGATACCTGGTTTACAACGGTTCTGTTGTGGTATCTTTTAACGAGTTGTTGCGTGGTAATAGTGAGGCTCATGCTATACAAATGTATCAAATTTAAACAGCATATTATCCTTACTTTTGCTATCCCACAAAACACCGAAGGGCATGAAAGTAATTGACCATATTAAGCAGGCAAAAAACACCTTGGTTTCTTTTGAAGTACTCCCTCCATTGAAGGGCAAGAACATTGCTTCATTGTACCAGCATCTGGATCCTTTGATGGAATTTAAGCCTTCTTTCATCAATGTCACCTACCACCGCAGTGAGCATATCTTCAAGAAAAAGCAGGACGGTACTTTTGAAAAAGTGGAAGTAAGAAAGCGTCCGGGTACCGTAGGAATTTGTGCCGCCATCATGAACCATTATCAGATTGATGCGGTTCCGCATTTAATATGTGGCGGATTTACCAAACGTGAAACTGAAGATGCATTGATTGATTTGAATTTTCTCGGCATCGACAATGTACTTGTTTTGAGAGGGGATGCTACAAAGAATGAGACAAGTTTTGAGCCAGAGCCCAATGGAAATAAATATGCAATTGATCTTTTACAACAGGTAGATCGTTTAAACAATGGTATTTATCTGGAAGAAGATATTCGTGAAGGATTTCGTACCAATTTCTGTATGGGAGTTGCCGGATATCCTGAAAAACATTTTGAAGCGCCCAACATGGATACAGACATGCGGTATCTGAAAGCAAAAGTTGATGCAGGTGCAGAATACATTGTCACTCAAATGTTTTTTGACAATGCAAAATATTTTGCATTTGTTGACAAATGCAGGGCAAATGGAATCAATATTCCTATTATACCAGGGTTAAAACCGCTGACCAGCAAAAAGCAACTGACGGTCATTCCAAGAATTTTTCATGTTGATCTTCCAACAGATCTGATCAACGATATGAATAAGTCCAAAACTGATGCGGAGAGTGAACAGGTTGGAATGAATTGGTTGGTACATCAATCCAAAGAACTTAAAAAGGCAGGCGTACCAGTGTTACATTATTATACACTTGGAAAACCAATGATCATCCGCGATGCCGTTGCACAAGTTTTTTAAGGAAGTTTCTGTTGTGATTTTTTCTTTGCTTCCATGAATTCATCTAATTGCAGATAGCTCAATTTTTTTGCAATGATGTTTTTATTGTTGTCGAGTAAATAAACCATGGGCGTTTGATACACATCATATAATTGGCGAAATCCTGGCTTTCCTGCTTTGTAAATTTTATCCTTCATTTCATCAGTCTGATAAATATGGCTCCATCCTACCAGGTTGTGCTCTTTGATAAACTTTAGCCAGTTTTGTTTTCCTCCATCCACCATCACACCAATCATCTTTACTCCACTTTTTCTCCATTTCGCCTGATAGATGGAATCCATTTTGGGAACTTCTTCTTTACAATGTCCACAGGTTGGGTCCCAGAAACAAATTACAGTAAAAGGTGCCTGGATAGAACTTAGTAAAAAAGGTTTACCGAGGGTATCAATCATTTGTAACTCAGGTGCTTTTAATCCTATGCGGTTTGACATCAATGAATAGCCTCGGTCAAATACAAATTTTTTGTACTGTTCATTCATCCAGCTATCTGCCTGTCCTGTTAAAAAATATTTTTCAAACAAATGCACAAACACTGCATCCTGTCCCATGTATTTGGGATTAACATATTTGTCTGTTAAGCTTGATAAAAAGAACTTAAACATTTCTTCGTTTGGCTTGGAGGACTGCAACATTTTGTCTGCATACACCATCAGTGAATCCGGCACCTGCGGCAGTACTTCATCATAATATCTATCAAACTTACCTTGCAATACTGGAGTTCGAATCAATCGTTCGTCTGTAAAGCTGATGCCATCCCAGAAGTGATCTTTATAATAATTGTATGCATACACACTATCGTATTTGCCTTTTGGGTGATTGGATGCTGGAGGAATTTCAGGGTCCTTTAAAATATTGAATATGGAAGTCAATAAACTATTGGGATATTTTTTTTGAATATCCATCCTGTAATCTTGCATCGATTGTCCCAGGGTCTTGATTATATTATTGATAGAGTCATATGCGGGATCTCCAGCCTTGCCTGACAATTTTTTTCTCAGGTCGTTCATAGCGGTTCCAATTTCATATGATTTCTGTTGGTATTGAGTAAAAACAGTATTGTCGATTGAATTTTCAAATTGAAGGGATTGTAAGAGTTTGCTGGTGTCTGCTTTCAATGAGAATTTAACATCCTTGTCGATCATGCATTCAACCCATCCGTTTTTTTCTGGAAACACAACCAGGTATACTCCACCTTGAAGTTTTTTTGTTCCTGTAAAAACTGCATCTCCTGATGGTTCAATTTTTGCAGAGTCAATTAGATATTGCTTGTTGCCAAAATGGTATGCCAGGTAAAAATATCCTTTATTGAATGGTTTGATGTTTGCTTTGATTTCATATGCGGATTGTGAGGTCGCAATAAAATGAATGCTTAAAAATGCAACTGCCATTGCAAGAATTCTCATGTAAAATGCTTTCGGCAAAATTATTCAATAACTTTATAAATCAATCTTAAATATGAGAAGGAAAAAGGACCCGATGATGTTGAATTTGGAAGTAGTATCCTATGCTGCGGGCGGAAAATCCTTGGCAAAAAAGGATGGAAAAGTAATATTCATCGAAGGGGCGGTTCCTGGGGATGTGGTTGATGTGCGGCTTCATAAAAATAAAAAAGACTGGGCAGAGGGAATTGTCCAAAAATTTCATCAATTCTCTGCTGAAAGAGTAAAACCTTTTTGCAAACATTTCGGTGTATGTGGAGGATGTAAATGGCAGATGCTTCCCTATGAAAAGCAGGTGTTTTATAAACAATCAGAGGTTGAGCAACATCTGAAGAGGATAGGTAAGATTTCTCTTCCGCCACTGCAAAATATTGCAGCAGCAAGCGAAACAACACATTACAGGAATAAATTAGAATTTACATTTAGTTCAAAAAAATATTTTACCAAGGAAGAGATTGCTGCTTTGAATCTTCCTGAGGGTGAAAAATTAGGTTTGCCTTCTATTCCTGCCTTGGGTTTTCATGTACCAGGTGCATTTGATAAAGTAATCGATATCGATGAATGTTTTTTGCAGCAAGAGCCCAGCAATAATATTCGAAATCAACTCCGGTCTTTTGTATTGGAAAAAGGGTTTAGTTTCTATGATATACGCAACCATGTTGGATTGATGCGCAATCTGATGATCCGCAATTGCACAACCGGTGAATTGATGGTGAATGTTGTGTTTGGCGAAAATATTCAAGAGCAGATTCTTGAAGTAATGAATTTTATGAAATCAACATTTCTCGAAATCACTTCGCTCTACTATACTGTCAACACAAAATTCAACGATAGTATTTTCGATCAGAC
>Ga0208546_1000048_pt1 | contig 57030 bp, 93 predicted proteins | sample DEB19_08_DNA_4_FD_184528 | JGI IMG/M metagenome (GOLD analysis project Ga0208546, IMG submission 184528) | Aqueous microbial communities from the Delaware River and Bay under freshwater to marine salinity gradient to study organic matter... | ecosystem: Environmental > Aquatic > Marine > Coastal...
GGCTAAGGGCATTGATCCCAAGCCCGTGCATCTTCAGCGACAGCGGCTCATGCAGGTCGCTGGCGAGCGTGGCGCACCAATGTTCCCGCCGATGCGTGGCGGCAGGTGAAGCCAATGGGATGCGGGTGCCAGGACTGCAAGCAGGAAGACGCAATCCGCCGTCTTCTGGAGGAGCTGAGGAATGGGCAGCGAAGATAACATCCGCAAGCTCCGAGAAGGCGTCCCCGTCCGCACGCCAAATCACCCCACCAAGTCGCATGTGGTGAAGTACGACGGGAAGATCATCCGCTTCGGTGAGCAGGGCGTCCAAGGTTCTCCCCCCAAGGACGGTGAATCGGAGGACTACCGGGCCCGTCGCGAGGCCTGGTTCGCCCGTCATCAGAAGAACATCGACAAGGGGCCGACGTCTGCGGCCTACTGGGCTGCGAAGGTGAAGTGGTAATGGCCGAGAACTGGGGTGACTACCTGTTCGGCAGCGAGGGCCAGCGAGAGATGGCCCGACAGCAGCAGCGTGCTGATTACGAGCAAGTACGCAACCAGCAGGCCTACGAGCAGCTCCGGCTCATGGCGCACCGCGGCGAGCAGCTGGGAGACTGGGGCGAGGTCGATCCACGGGCGGCCATGATGAACATGGCTGCCGATGCCCTTTACAAGCCGGCCGTCACTCCGGAGGTCTATGAAGACGCCGGCGCCGCTGCAGACTACGTGTGGAACATCGGCGCCCGCCCGCGCGACACCGCCTTCCGTGCGATGCAGGAGGCCGCGAAGGGCAACTTTGAAGGCTCCGCAGTGCTAGCCGGCAGGGCAGTGGCGTCACCGCTCGTCCCGTCCATGGCGGCCGGCGGCATCGACGCTGATGATGACTGGCGGAAGCACACCTCTCCTGGCATGGGCCTGCTGATCGACGTCGCTACCGACCCTGCCAACTACATGACGCTCGGCATTCGGCCGGCCGCCAAGTACGGTTATCGCGCCCTGGCCAATCTCGTCAGTGCTGCCGACAACGCCCGCTACGGAAAAGGGATTCCCGCTTACCTAGAAACCGCCTCCGGCCAGCTCATCCGCCGCCTGCCCAATAGCGATCCTGCACAGCGGGTGCGGCAGCTCCTCCCTGCGCGTTAGCCATGACGGTCTACCTCCGCGATGGTCAGCTCCTGCTCGTCAATGGCCAGTTGGCGACTGGTGAAGGCTGCTGCTGTGGAGGCTGCTGTTGCGTGGACGGCGTTAAAGACGACACAAAGACGACGCAGCAGGACTGCGAATCCGCGGGCGGAACCTGGAACGCCAGTATTGAATGTACTAACGTCTGTATGTGCTGCTCGTACCGATATCTGTGTACGGAGAAGGTGTGGTCCTACTATGAGTTTGACTATTCCTCTCCTGGCAGCCGGGTGTCCGACCCGATACCAACATCGCAGCCGGCCGGCACGCTGAGGGTGTGGTCAACGTATCAGTACTACCAGGCTAACACTGGCGTGTCAGGCTGTGCCGGGACGTCGCCGGGAAGGCAAAACAGGTTCGACACAGGGGACTGCTATAACCCCAACGTATGCGACGATTGGACTACGGCCTACGGATCGCAATGGTACTATCGCGTCCGTGTAGTGGACGATTGCAGCGAGTGCGTCAGCGGCTTTGACTATCCGTTCGGTGAGGTCATCTCCGGCGACTGCGATGGGTCGCCTTACCTCTACGACCCGCCCTGCTTTACAGGACCGGAGGCCGTTTCATGCACGCAAATCACCAAGGCGGCGTGCCAATCCTCTGGCTATAAGGCCTGCGCCGACTCACTGGAAGTCTCGCTCTGCGAGAACCCGCTGCCATGATTTCCTGCCGCATCTCGCACCTGAAAGAGCGATGCTTGCAGAGAGGCTACACCATGGAGCAAGTCGCGCCGTGCATTGTCAGCCAGGATGGCGAACGCATCGTTGTTGACGAGCAACATCCGGCCTACCCGCGGGCACGGCCCGGCCTGGGGGACCTAGTGGCGTCTGGCCTGAACGCTGTAGGGATAACCAAGGAACGCGCGCAGGCGGCGGCCAATGCCGTGGGCGTCAAGGACTGCGGATGCCGCAAGCGACACGCCTGGTTAAACGACGCCGGGGCTAAGTATCTTGGCCTTCCGCCCGGCAGTCAGGGCACTGATAAGTGATGGCCACTTATAAACCAGCTACGAAGGGGTACTACGCGGACCTCCAGGAGCTGGTCCGCAATAACCCGGGCGCAGACCTGCCGACGCTACAGAAGCTGGCATCGCTCGGCGGCTACGCGCGCGAGCAATACGTCTCGTCCGACATGTACGAGACCCCGGATCAGATGCTGGAGGATCTTCAGGCCCGCAAGCAGCGTGAGGCCGCAGCCAGACAAGCAGGCCAACCGCGCCAACCAGCCACCCCGACACAGCAGCCCACGTTTTTCCGCCAATCAGAACAGCATAGTGGAGGTGCAATGTTTAATCCCTATCAGCAGATGAGCCTGCAGCGAGGCATGGCATCTGACGTCATGGGCGCTATCGGTGACGAGCTAGACTCGCGAGTCGCGCAAGAGCGTGAAGCGAGGCGGCTAGAGCATGAGAAGGCGATGATGTCCGCCCGCAGTGATGCCGAGCTGAAACTGCTCATCGAACGCCTCAAGCATGAGCGTTATATGGCTGAGAGGCAGATGCAGATGTCGCGGGAAATGAGCGACCGTCAAAAAGGCGTGCTGTTCAGCACAAAGTGGAACGAGCCGATTCCGTATCGGTAGCAAAAATCGGATTCCCGTTTGGAGACGCTGGGCACTCTTTCCACAGGCACCCCCTAGCCGCTTGAAAGGAAAGAGATGAGCGAAGAAGTCGTCCAGAGTCAGGAAGCGTCCCCGGCCCCTGAAGTTCAGTCGTCTCCATCCTCGCAGTCCTTTGACAACTCGCCGCAGCAAGCCGCGCCACAGCAGAGCGTGTGGGATGCGTTTAAGTCGCTGCCGGAGTATTCCGGCGCGGATGACGTCTCCATCGCACGCGATCTGTACCAGAGCCGCCAGGGTTACCAGGCGGCCCAGCAGCAGCTCCGCCAGTACCAGGCCATCACGGCCGACTACGCCCGGAACGCAGACCAGTTCCGCAAGTGGCAGGAGTCGCAAGCTCAGGCCCAAGCGCCAGCCCAGCCCGCCAAGCCCAAGTGGTGGGATCCGCCGCAGGTCAAAGACACCTGGAAGCAGTACATCGTCCGGGATCCGGAGACTGGCCGCGAGATCATCGCCCCCGATGCTCCGTTTGAGGCCCAGGCCGCCATCCGCGACTACCAGGCCTACACGGCCCAGTTCGCCAAGAAGTTCGTCACCGATCCTGAAGGGACGCTCAAGCCATTCATCGAAGAAGTGGCGATGCAGAAGGCCCAGGAGCTGGTCCAGCAGAGCCTCGGTCAGTACACCGCACAAAACTACGTCCAGAGCCTTGAGCAGCAGAACTCTGACTGGCTCTACGACGCCCAAGGAAACGTCAGCCCGGAAGGCCGGGCGATCCAGGCCTACATCGAACAAGCGGCTCAGTCAGGGATTGCCGATCCGAATGCCAGATGGCAGTACGCCACCGGGATGCTGGAGCGCGACCTTCTGAACCTGCGGTATCAGCAAATGCAGTATGCGATGGCGCAGCCGCCGGCCCCTCCGGCGATGCCGCAGCCTGAGCCTGTTGCGCAACAGAACATGCAGTTCCTGCGCGAGCGTGCGACCAGAGCGCCGAGCAGGAGCGGCGGGGCAACGGAGCCCCGGGCACCACGCCCGAAGCAGTCGTTTGAGGAACGCCTTCGGGCACAGCTGGTCAAAGACGGGGCTCTCTAGGAGTAACACATGGCGTCTACCACGGATTTCGCGCGCAGTATTGCAACGACGATTGTAAACCATCTGCGTGAGGAAGAGATTGCTTCCCTCCGCAAGTACATGGTTCTGGCTGCCATTGAGCAGCGCGGCGGTGTTCGTATGAACATGGCCGGCAGGGGCTTCGACTGGGAGGTGTCGTACCGCCTGCATAAGCCGTCTGGTAACAACGGAGAAACTCCCCGTTCGTTCGCTCGCCAGAACCTGTGGAAGAAGGCGGAGCTGGAGTACCGTGGCTACCAAGCCACCGACTCGCTGTTCCGCAAGGAGATGCTGGAGAACCGCGGCGCCAGCGCGTTGGTTAACGTCGCCGGTAAGATGAGTTCGCGGCTCCTGACGAGCATCGAACAGTACCTCAGCCAGGAGGTATGGATCGACGGTAACCAGGCTGGTAACGAGCTGCGGTACCATGGCCTTGAGTCGTTTTTGTCCAACAACGGCACCATTAACGTCAGTGATGGTACGCAGCGTTCGGCCAATGCGGCTGACCCGTTTGGCTACCCGAGCGACACGTACGCCGGCCTCAGCACGCAGCTGGGCTACTACGGTGGCTCGCAGCTGGAGGGCGTCTGGCCGGCTGGCAAGGCTGACAGCGAGTATGACTTTTACGCGCCTCTCATTGTCAACCACAGCAGCACCTACTTCGGTGGCAGCACGTGGGCGGCGAACTGCATCAAGGCTCTCCGTGAGGGCCTGCATTTTGCTAAGCGGAACGACACCAAGGAAGACGCCGTTGACCTGATCGTCATGGACCGGAAGCTCTACGTGGACTTCCTGAACGCCTATGACGACAAGCAGCGGTTCGTCGTCAGCAAGGAGAACGGCCTGAAGTCGCTGGGCTTCACCACGGTGGAGTTCGACGGCGTGGAGCTGGGCACCGAGTACGCCGTGCCGGCTGGCTGTGCGTATGGCCTCGCAATCGGCAACTGCGAACTCCTGAACATGGAGTCGCAGATGTTCAACAGTGAGGGCCCGTTCTACGACGAAACGAGTCAGTCATATCGATTTGTGGTGTCTACGTTGGGCAACCTGAAGTTCAAGTCGCCCAGGTCGTTCATTAAGTGGAAGGCCCTCGCCTGATCTAAGGAGTAACGCATGTCTCTGTTGGTTGATCCTCCGTTCTCTCTCGGCCAGACTCTCGGCGTCAGTTCGGCGTCGGATGGTGGCGGTTGGGTGGGCGCTGTCAAAGAGTTTCCTGACGTAGATCCGGCGACGGGCAAGATTCGTTCTAACCGCCGCAAGGTGTGCGTGGCGGTGCGGAACGCCTCCGGCGTGACGCTCCTGCCGAAGCGGGTAGTGGTCTTCAAGAGCGGCTCGTTCAGCGAGGTGGACGGCTATACGTCCGCTACGGACGCTGCGTCGGCCGGTGTTGTGGACGAGCATCTGCCGGCTAGCGGCGTGGCGGCCAACGATGTGTTCTGGATCACCGTCAGTGGTCCGACCGAGGTCAAGCTGGGCCCTGCCCAGACTGCCGCGGTCGATTCGGCCCTTGTGGCTCTCACGGCTGCCACCAGCACCGTGTCCACCACGGCTGGTCAGGCTCAGACTGGCGCGGCCACGTACCTGGCCAATGGGTACATCGGCCGGGCGCTCTCGGCCGGCACTACCGGCCAGAACGTCCTGGCGGTGGTTAACCTCGTCCGCAGCTGATACATGCCCTGCAAGGGGCTAGGGGGGAGCCTCTGACCTGGGCAACTGGGTCAGAGGCTTTTCGCTTATATGGAACAGCAGTTCATCCCATCGTACGGCGACGCGGCTGCGTTACAGAACGCGGACTTCCTAAGACAGTTGATTATGGAGTCCCGCGCCGCCAACCCCCAAGCGGACGCTGAGCGTCTCCGCATGCCCATGCAGGGCAATCTAGGGATGAACGCCATCACCGTGAACACAGGAGAAGGCCCGTGATTCGCGCCTATGACGATCCGACGAATCCTCGGCTGGCTATGCCGTCCGGGCCGTACTCTGGTCCGCTGCCCTCCCAGGAGGAACTGGCCCGCCTTGGCGTGCTGCGCGGCTTTCCGCGTGGCACATCGCCGGAGTACATCGAATCGTACTACCGCCAGCGTCTGTCGGAGCTTGGCTACGGCGCTCCGTCGCCAGGCCCCGCTGGCCCGATGATCTCGTTCGCCCCAGGCACGCCAGAAGAGGTTCGCCGTGCCGCCGAAGAGCGAGTCCGTAATACCGGGTCCCTGGCCCCGCAGCAGACGGCCGTGCCGCCTCGCCCGCCGCAGGACACGGACCCCATCCGAAAGCTGATGGAAGAGGCCCGCGCCCAGATGGACATGCAGGACCGCCTGCGTGAGGCCCAGAAGCAGATCCAGCTAGAGGCCCTGCAGCGGGAGGCCATACGAAACGGCGAGTCTGTCATGTGGAAGGACAACAAGCCCTTCCTGCCGTCACAGAACGCCGAGGCTGCCAAGCAGGTGAAGGACGAGCAGCTGAAGAAGCAGATTGCCGACAACCAGGAGAACTACCGCAAGAGCCAGCTCGCCATCAAGAACTACCGCAAGAATCAGCCGCCGCAGGCCGCTCCGCAGTCTCCGCACCCTGACTTCGTCGCGGGTGGTGGCCCGCAGTTCGGGATGGTCGTCAACTGGCACAACCCGCAGACGGGGCAAAGCGTGCAGATGCCCAACCCTGGGTATCAGCCCAAGCCTGGAACTGGATGGGTTAAGGGCGCTCCTTCCACCCCTGGGACGGCGCAGCCAAAGGAGCCGCCGTCGCAAGGCGAGCCGTACCGGCCGCCGGGACAGCCAGACGTCTACGGCCCAGAAGGCATGGGCAACGACATGCACTACCTGCCGCAGAGCCCGATGGGCCCTGACGGACGTCGGTACTTTTAGTTGTTCCAGATTCAAGAAATTGGTACGTTTGTCCACCTATCCCCCTGGGTGACACATGCAGCAGAAGTTCAACGTCGGCATCGTTACTTTCTCCTACGGCGGTAACGGCGGCATTTCCTCCGAGGTGCCTGACATCCGTGAGTGGATGATTCCAGTTCTCCTGGAAGCCCACAAAGACCCGCGTATCGATAACATCCGCGTTTGGAACCTGTCCGACACGCCGATCACCATGACCCGCAACAGGGCGGTGGTCATGGCCCGTGAGTACGGCGTGGATGTGCTTGTTATGGTTGATTCGGACATGAAGCCGGACATGGACGCCGGCATGCCGGACGCGAAGCCGTTCTTCAAGAGCAGCTTCGACTTCCTGGTCAATCACTACCACACTGGGCCGTGTGTCATCGGTGCCCCGTATTGCGGCCCGCCGCCGGTAGAGAACGTCTACGTGTTCCGGTGGAACAATCTCCAGTCAGACAACCCAAATCCGGACTTTCAGCTGGAGATGTATGACCGCCACACAGCCGTAAAGATGGCCGGCATCCAGGAGTGCGCCGCGCTCCCGACCGGCCTGATCATGTACGACATGCGGGCGTTTGAGCTGACCGAGCCCAAGAGCGACGCCGACAAGCCCTGGTTCTACTATGAGTGGAAGGACCACTTCGCGGCCGAGAAGGCGTCCACGGAGGACGTCACCCAGACCCGCGACCTGTCCATGGCCGGAACGCAGAAGCTGGGCTACAACCCGGTCTACTGCAACTGGGATTCTTGGGCCGGGCACTGGAAGCCCAAGTGCGTCGGCAAGCCGCGGGTGATCGACGCCAAGGGGATTAGCGACAAGCTGAAGGGGTACTGGGAAGGCAACTTCGACGGCGCGACGAAGCTGGTGGACCTGCCGACTCCGGCGTGGCTGGCAACCCTCCCACGGGAGCAGTCTTTTATCAGCATGGGCATGGACCTGCCAGAGCGTGATGCCCAGGCGCTGACGCGGCTGATCAAGGACTTCACGGTGCGGCACGGCCGCCGCCCGTACGTGTGCGAGATCGGATCCTGGGCTGGCAAGTCCGCCATCGTCATGGCTAAGGCCGGAGCAAAGGTGCTGTGCGTCGATACGTGGGAGGGGTCCAAGAACGACGCTGGGTGCCAGGCGTACGACGGCTCATTTGGCCCGCCGCTTCAGGTGTTCCGCCAGAATACAGCCATGTACGACATCGGCTATCACCAAGCCCGCTCGCCGGAGTGCGCAAAGCACTTTGCGGATGGGAAGTTCGACATCGTCTACATCGATGCCGAGCATGACTATGCGTCTGTGTTGGCCGACATCCTGGCGTGGGCCCCAAAGGCCAAGGTCATAGTGGCCGGGCATGACTATCTGACATTCCCAGGCGTTCGCCAGGCAGTGGCTGAATCATTCGATAACTACACAACTGACGGCAACGTCTGGTATTGGGTTCGATGAAGACCTGCCTGGGCTGCAAGAAAGAGCTGCCGGACTCGTCCTACAACGTGACGTCGGACGGGCGCAAGCACTCTCGCTGCAAGACCTGCCGGGCGGAGTATGAGCGGAAACGCCGCAAGCGTCGCAAGGATGAGCGGCTGGACAAGATCGAACGCGACTCCGTGGATGCGTTCTGCCAGGCTGCCAGGCTTGGCGGGGCGAACATCCCGCACTCCAGCGAGATGCTGGAGACGATCCTGGAGTACATGGGCGGCACACGCGGGTTCGCCAACCTGTTCCTGAAGCAATACTACGACTCGCCTCCTGGTGGGGCGTTTCGCACCAAGCAGCTGGACACTATCGTCCGCCTGGTGACGAGCAATACGGCCCTAGGCGGGGCGAAGAAGCCCCTGGCCCTGTGGAGCGAGGATGAGCTGGAGGACGAGCTGCGGCAGCGACTCCTGGAGGCGGCGGCGACGATCCGCGGCCTCCCGGTGATTGACGCCAAGGTCCTGCCGATCACGGAGGAAGTTGAAAAAGCACCCACGCCAGATACCTGATCCGCCGAAACCTCCGGTGGATTTAGGGGCCAACGTATCGACGCACTCGCTGGAGGTGCTGAAAGAGGTCCAGGCGGAGCTGAAGAGCCGCAAGATAGAGGCCCTTCGTCTGTACGAGCCGATGGCCTCGCAGCAGGAGATGCACTCCTGCATGGCTTCCGAGCGGATCGTTCTCGGCGGCAACCGCAGCGGCAAGTCGCTCTCTACGTTCGTAGAAGATGCCCGCGCGGCCACAGGCCAGGACCCGTTCGGGAAGTACCCGGTGAAGGACGGCAACCTGGTGGTGGTGGGCCGCAACTGGCCGCACATCGGCCTGGTGGCGTACCCGATGCTCTTCAAGGCCGGGGCCTTCAAGATCATCCGTGACCTGGAGACGGGTGAGTGGCGAGCGTACCGGCCGACCACGGACGCCGACAGGATCAAGGACTGCAAGCCGGCGCCGCCGCTGATCCCGCCGCGGTTTGTGGTGGACACCTCATGGGTGCTGAAGAACGCCGGCTACTGCCAGAAGGTGACACTGACGAACGGCTGGCAGATCAACTTCTTCTCTGCCGAATCAGAGCCGCCGCAGGGGTTTCAGGCCGATTTGGTGCATTTTGACGAGGATATCCCTCAGCCCGCATGGGTGGGCGAAATGCAGGCCCGCCTCGCAGACCGCAAAGGCCGTCTGCTGTGGAGTGCTATGCCGCACTCTAAGAACGACGCGCTGCTGGGTCTGTGCGAGCGTGCCGACCGCGAAGCCGAGCTGGGCGTCACGCCGCCCAACATCAGGAAGTTCGTCCTCAGATTTTTGGACAACGCCCATATCGACTCCAAAGAGAAGGAGAAGAACATCGCCCGGTGGTCCGCCCTGGGCGTGGATGAGCTGCGGATGCGTGCCGAGGGTGAGTTCACCCAGGACAGCATCCTCATGTACCCGTCATTTAATCCCGCGGTGCATGTCCTTCCAAAGTCGGAGATGCCTGAAGGTGTACCGCCCGAGTGGACGCGGTACGTGGCGATTGATCCTGGCCACGCGGTCATGGCTGCGGTGTTCGGGGCTGTGCCGCCAGACGAGCGGTTCCTGCTGATCTATGACGAACTCTACATCCGCAACTGCAACGCCCTGATCTTTGGCGAGGAGTTCGCCCGCAAGGTGGACGGGCAGCACTTCTATGCATTCATCATGGACATGCACGGCGGTGCCCTGCGTGACCTTGGGTCAGGCCGGCTGCCGTCAGAGCTGTACTCAGAGCAGCTTCGCGACCGCGGCGTCCGCGCCCAAATGACAGGCCACCAGTTCATCGCCGGATCCGATGACATTCAGGCCCGTACGGGTCTTGTCCGGCAGATGCTGCATATCCGGGGCGACGGGAGTACGAAGCTGAAGTTCCTGGAGGGGGCCACGCCGGAGCTGTTCCGCGAGCTGCGGCGCTACAAGAAAAAGGTGATCCAGACGGCCAACGGCCCGTTCATCACCGACACGCCAAACGCCCGTGGCGAAATCCATACGTGTCAGTGCTTGGAATACCTGTGCGCGTACGAGCCCACCTATCACCGCCCTCCGCAACGACCTGGCCCAGAGCCCTGGTATGTGAAGTGGCTGGCGGACAAGAAGAAGCGGCTGGGCGATGACGGCAAGGGTTTTGTGGTCCTAGGTCCCCAAAGAAAGGGTTAGCGATGAGCTGGACGATCCCCGCGGTGTCAGTTGGCGAGACGGTGCTGTATTACGCCCATGAGGGTGCCGAGCCCAACATGGCCTTCGTCACCAAGGTGGGCAAGGAGACGCTGGAGCTGTGGGCCCTGTCGCCTGGCTATGGCGGTGTGGATAAGCCGAGCGTCCGGCATAAGGACGACCCGCGACTGGCGGACTCGCCCCAGTGGCGGGAGTTCGGCATCTGGGAGCATCGTCCGCGGGATCCCCGCATTGCCGGGATCTCCGAGCGGCTTTCGGCCCTGGAGAAGGCGGTTCAGGGCAATAAGAAGTAGCCCAGGACGCCCTCATGGCAGATCAAAACCCACTTCGCCCCATCGCCAAGGCCTGGCTCAGCAAGCTGGAAATCGCGCTTAAGCACAAGCGCCCCTTCCAGGAAGACGCTGACGAGGCCATGCAGTTCTACGACGGCGAAAACGCCTGGATGTTCCGCAATGAGTACATGCGGGGCGAAAAGGGTTTTGTGAAGGGCATCACGCCGCCGGCCTTCCGGATGACCATTAACCGGGTTTGGGAGGCCGTGCGGCTGTTCGGGGCGGTGATTCACCACCGGAATCCGAATCGGAACGTCACGCCGCGGCAGTACCCCATCATCAGTCCGCCGATGTTGGGCATCTACCCGCAGCCGCCCGTGCCGCAGATGGGGCCGGACGGCCAGCCTGTCATTGGGCCGGATGGGCAGCCGGTGATGATGCCGGACCCTGGGCAGCAGTTCTACGAGCAGCTCCTGCAGCAGACGCAGTTCGCGTCCGAGAAGCGGAACTTGATCAGCAGGCTCCTTGAGGACTACCTGAACTACACGCCGGTCGAATTGAACCTGAAGGATCAGTCCCGCAAGGTGGTGGACGAGGCCCTGATCAAGGGCGCCGGGTGCTGGTTTACGGAGCTGTACCAGCCGCCCGGGTCAGAGATGCGTCTAGCCGGCTCGTTCTACGAGTCCTTCGACAATGTCGTCTGGGACCCAGACGCTGATGACCAGAACGACATCCTCTGGCTGGCCCGTCGCAGGACGCACCCGAAGGAGTTTGTGGCCCAGCGGTTCGGCCTGTCGGTCGAAGACCTGAAAGGCCATTCTGAGAGCTATGAGTCCCGCAGCCGTAAGGACGAGCGGGGCTATGAGACGAAGAAGAAGAACGGCCAGACCAACGACCTGGTCACCTACTGGGAAATCTACAGCAAGACCGGGTTCGGTGATCGCCTGAAGGACGCTGATGCGGAGCTGCGCGGCAAGTTCGACGCCCTGGGCGACTACTGTTACCTCGTCGTCTGCGAGGGCGTGGATCATCCGCTCAATATCTCGCCTGAAATGCTCCAGGAGGAGGTAGACGAGACGGGTCTACCGCAGAGCCTGTTTGCCGCCGCTCAGTGGCCGATCCCATTCTGGGCGGAACCTAACGGCTGGCCATGTACTGTCCTGCAGTGGCATGGTAAGCCGGGGTACAGTTACCCTATCTCATTGATAAAACCTGGCATTGGCGAATTAAGGTTCGTCAACTGGGCGGTATCTTTCATGGCGACCAAGATCGCCACCTCGTCCAACACGCTCATCGGTGTAGCAAAGGCCGCAGACGAGAACCTGAAGTCCAAGATCCTGGACGGCGGTGAATCGGGCTTTAATATCGTTGAGATATCTGAGGCTATCGGCCGGTCTGTCAACGATGTGATCAGTGTGTTCCAGCTGCCGGGCGTTAGCAGCGACATGTGGAACATTATCCAGGCTGTTACTGAGCTGTTCGACCGCCGGGTCGGCCTGACCGAGCTGGTGTACGGCATGTCGCGGAATCAGTTCCGCTCTGCTGCTGAGGCCTCCGTGAAGGCCGAGCAGATTTCCGTGCGGCCTGACGATATGGCCAACACATTGGAAGACGCCCTATCGGAACTGGCCCGCAAAGAGGCCCTCCTGGCGCGGTGGTTGGTGCAGCCGCAGGACGTCGCGCCGCTCCTGGGGCCGATGGCCGCCCAGGCCTGGCAGATGCACGTACAGGCGATGAGCCCAGAAGAGGTGCTACGGGAGTTCGACTTCCGCGTAGAGGCCGGCAGCGCCAGGAAGCCCAACAAGGGCACCAAGGTGGAGCAGATCAACCAGGCCCTGCAGGTCCTCATGCCCATCGCACAGGGGCTCATGCAGGCCGGAAACCCGCAAGTCCTCAATGCCCTGTTGGAAGACTGGGGCCGGGCCATGGACATCGACGTCCAGCGGTACCTGGTGCCTCCGCCTCCTCCGCCGCCGCCTGGTCCTCCGCCAGGGCAACCACCCCAGGATCCGCAGAATGCAAATCCCCCAGCAGATCAGTGACGCCGGCTATGCGGCCGTTGAAACGTACAAGGCCGCCCTGCCCTACGGCGAGCGATGGGCCGAGATGGTCGCCCTGCAGACGCCCCCCGGGACTAAGGGCACAGACAGGGCTTTCAATCAGGGCCGCCTGAACCAAGAGCAGTTTGACGACATGCCCAAGAAGATGGCCCAGCGGATCATCCGTGAGGCCGCCGCTGCCGGGATTAACACCAACGGCAAGCAGTACTGCGCCGGCCTTGCCGACAAGCGCGCCTACTGCGACCCCGAGGCGTGGATCGATTCGACAGCGGATATCGTCCGCGTCGCCCGGAAGCGGAACCTGACGGTTGAGGGCATTGTCAACCACAAGGGGACGCCAGTTCCTCCGAAGCGGGCCGTCCTCTCTGAGGGCATTATCCAAGAGGAGATGCGTCGCTACCGCAAGCTCCACCCCGGCAAGAAGCCGGAGGACCTGCGTCACATGATCATCGAAAAGCACGCGCATCCGCTCAAGAGGAAGGGAAAATGAACGAAATTGAACGCTCGCAGACGCTGGTAACTGTCACTGCCGCAAGCTCCGCGGCCACCACAACGCCGCGGTTCCCGTTTGGTCGCTTTGCCGGTGGGTGCGTGTTCATCGCCAGCACCGGCGGGGCGACGCAGATCGCCTGGTACGGGGCATCCGCTGCCGAAAGCACTCCGGTGCAGATTTACGCCGATGGATCCGCCGTGACCACGGCTGTGACTGTCGGGGCACACCCGGTGCCTGACGCCTGCTTTGCGTTTCCGCACGTGGCTCCTGTGCTTGTGGGTGGCACTTCTGCGGTGCTGACTGTCAGCCTGAAGGGGTAGTCGCATGCCGATGAACCCCCGCCTTCTGCGTCCGCGTTCAACTGGGTTCAGTCCTAAGAGCATAAGCGGCCTGTCGTTGTGGCTTGATGCATCTGACATTACAACGATCACGCTCAACGGCAGCAACGTCTCCGAGTGGCGAGACAAGAGTGGAACAGCAGCCCCGGCGGCAAAAAACACAGCGGCCAACCAGCCCGCATACAACGCGAGCGGCGTCAATGGTCGCGGGTCTGTTGATTTTGATTCGACCGAGTCGCTTGTCTTTGACTCGTCTACGGCGTCGTTCAATTACTTGCACAATGCGACCGGCTCCACGCTGTTCATTGTCTGGAAACCGGACACATCAAGCAACCCAGACGCTATTCGGTATTTACTGAACAACACAAACAACTCTTCGGCCAGTACTGGCATAAGTCTGTATTTCGATGACCGCTCCAGCGTGTCTCGTAATAACCGGATAATTCACGCTGTAAATCGCGGCGTGAGCGGACAGCCAACATCTAGCATCACCACCAACAACGACTTCGTCGTAGCGGCCAACGTTTTCTTCGTCTTTTCTGTGGTTGCAGACGCTGCGAACGCAACGGCTGCCAATCGATTGTTTCTCTACCACAATGGAGCATCATCTGGTGTTTCAAACACGCTGACGAACGCAGCCTCCACTGGCAACGCCTCGCTAAACCTCACCATCGGAAATTTCGGCGGTGGAGGCTCGCCGGCGAGTGTAGCGGAGATTCTGTTCTATCAGGGCGCGCTCGGCACGGCGGCGCGCCAGGCCGTTGAACGGTACCTTGGAAAGAAGTACGGAATCACGGTCGCATGACAACGCGATTCTTCAGGTCAACCGACGCCGTCTACGAGTCTATTCGGGCGCAATTAGATGCTGCCTACGGCTACCCGAACGCCGAGACGAAGACTCTGACGAGCATCACGCCTGCGGCCGATGCGCTACATGACGCACAAGATCGCGTCTATCTCGCAATTGCGTCGGATTACTGCGACTACAACCTCCCGGCCGAACTGCTGCCGCAACTCCTCGCCAGCGGTGCCGTCGAAGAGATAACCGAGAGCGAGTACATGGCTATTCGGCAGGCGGAGGGGACGTAAGTGGGATACCTGACTTATTTTGACCTTGTCGAATCGCTGATCGTCTCCTCCTACGGCGGCCCGCAGGACGCCGAGCAGCGAGACATCCGCTCCGCCATTCACAAGGCGTACAACGAGCTGACAACGATCCGGGACTGGGGCTACTACTCCGTTCACGGCCGCATTGTCACCAACCCGGCGTACACCACCGGGACCATCGGCATCACCTCCGGGGCCGTGACGCTCACCGGAGGATCGTTTGCCACGGCCGGCGTGACTGCGGCGAACGCCAAGCACTGGACGATCCGTACAGGCGACCGTTCGTATCCACTCGCATCATATTCCAGCGCCACCGCGGTGACGCTGGAGTCGGCGTTCTCTGGGATCGATGTTTCCGCAGGGTCTTCCTACACCCTGTTCCGCGCCATCTACCCGTTGCCGGCTGACTTTAAAAACATGGACGAGCCGAGCGACGAGTTCAACTGGTGGAGCGGCCTGTATGTGACGCCCGATGAGGCGATGAAGATTGAACGGGTCAGTAACAGCTCCGGCGAGCCCTACCACTGGACGCTAATCAAAGATCCACACAGCGCCAACTGGGCCATCAAGCTGGTTGGCTGGCCGACCGCCAAGGAAACCATCGACTTCACCTACCGGCGAGCTGCCAGGCCGATTCGCTATTCCGGCCATGAGGCCGCTCTGCGGCAGGGAACGATCAGCCGCAGCACCACCTCAGTGACCGGGACTGGCACGGCCTTCTCCGCGGCCATGTTGGGGTCCGTTCTCCGGGTTGGCGACACCACCAACATCCCGGGCCCTATCGAATCGCTCACCCCGTGGGTGTCGGAGTGCCAGATTACGGCCGTTGGCTCTACCGCTGGGCTGACTACCGATGAGTCTGGGACGGTCGCCAGTTCGACCAAGTACCTGATCACCGATCCGATGGATGTGGCCCCGCACATGCAGGCTGCCCTGGATAGTTGCTGTGACTACTGGCTGGCCCGGATCCGCAACCAGTCAGTGGACAAGGTATTCCAGATGTATCAAAGGGACCTCCGCCTGGCCATGGAGCAGGATCAGCTCGCCCCGCTCAGTGGTCGCAGCCGCCAGGTCTACCATGATGGAGGCTGGCGCAGTCCGCTCTTGCCAGACCAGGGATGATCGTAATTGACACCTGGAAGGGCCTGGTCACCAACGGCAGCCCGTATGCGCTTCCTGTGGGTGCAGCGGTCACCCAGTCCAATTTCCAGTGCCGCCGGCCGGGCGAGCTGAATGCCCGCAACGGCCAGGCCTCTGTGACGTTCACCACGCACTCTGGTTCGGCGGTGGCCATCGTAGAGATGTTCCGCTGCCCTATCGGTGCCAACGAGAGCGTGATCTACCAGAACGCCTCTGGGCATGTCTTCATCGCCAAGGGGCTGCAGTGACCCAAATCACCTCCTCGGCGTTTTCGGCAACGACGCCCCTGTGTTTCGCCCGCGGCCGGAATGGTGATGTGTACGCCGTCAACGGCCTGGAGCGCGGCCTGCGGTGGGACACCGTCACGGCCAACGTGGAGCAGCTGGGCATCAAGGCCCCCGCTGCCGCGCCCACTGTCTCGTCCAATGCAGCGTCCGCCAAATACTATCTGGCCGGCATCGATGTGGTGAATGGCGGTTTCGGCTACGAAGAGACGCCGGCCGTCACCGTTAGCGGTGGAGTTCCAGTCACGCTGTCCGCGAGCGCGGCAACTGATACGTTCACGCTGGCGGCGCATGGCCTGACAAACGGGCGAGAAGTGCGGCTAAGCACGGCGATGGCCTCTGCCATTGGCCTGAGCAGCACAACGACCTACTACGTAATTGCCGCTGCAACCAACACGTTCCAGCTCGCTGCGACTCCAGGCGGCACGGCCGTCAACGTCACTTCTGACCTGGCCTCTGGGGCGGCGACCGCAGACGTCAGCGCGCAGGCTGTTGCCAAGGCGACCGTCAAGAACGGTGCTGTGAAATCGGTCAAGTTGTTGCGGTACGGCATCGGGTACTCCGAAGCGCCGACTGTGGAGTGTGCCGCGCCAATCCAGGATTCCAACAAGGGTTCAGGGGCCACGCTCTCGCTGACTGTTTCCGGCCGCGTTGTTGGCGTTAACGTGGACGATCAGGGTGGAGACTACACATCTCCCCCGACCGCGTCTCCCGATAGCGGCGATTGCGAGCTGGCGCCCATCCGCAACTACATCGGAAACGTCAACGCCATCCCTGTCCTGAATCAGGGCGACGGCTATACGGAGCCGCCGACCATCACCACATCCGGTGGTGGCGGCACTGGGCTGAGCCTGTCGCCGCGAATGCGGTATCGCGTCACGGGTGTGTCTGTCACTAACGGCGGCTCTGGCTACACGGGTAACCCGCGGGTGGTGTTTAACGGCAACGGCGGCGGTGCCGTGGGTGAAGTGGTTGTAAGCAAAACCGGCAGCATTCAGTCTGTCCGCCTAATCCACGGCGGAGCCTATTCCTCTCCCCCGACTGCGACCATCGTCGCAGACGGCGAGCAGGACCCAAAGCGCGCCGTGCTGAAGCCAGTCCTGAGCCCTGGCATCATCGGAAAATACTGGTGTGCAATTCGGTACATCGATGACACCGTTGAGGCGAAGAGCGGGCCAATTCCATCGTCCATCTCTGAGTTTGCTGAGATCGAAGTGACGAACAACTCAGAGTCGCTGAGCTGGAGCTGGTCCAACTCCGGGATGGACGCCCGCGTTCACAAGATCGAACTGTGGCGGACGAGCGCCGACCAGGCCCTGGTGCTGTACAAGGTTGCCGAGGTCGCCAACAACGTCACTTCCTACACGGACTCGCTCCAGGACGCGCAGCTCGTTGATCCGAGCCGCGACGGGTTTGGGGCCCTGCCGATCACGCTTCCCAACGGGCAGGTGAACGCCCGCCGGTTTACGCCTCCGCCGCAGAATAAGGCCGTGATCTCCATGTTCCAGGACAGGGCCTGGTACGGCGTTGACGTCGCAGGGAGGAAGTTCGACGGCACCACGGACTCGTCCGCGGCGGAGCCCAACGTGCTGTACTTTTCGGAGCTGGATGAACCCGAGTCGGTTCCGGATGTGAACCAACTCATCATCCAGGAGAACGTCAAGGGCCAGGACCGCATCACGGCTCTGATGCCGTTCGGCGGCGGCATGGTGGTGTTCCAAGAGCGGCACGCTTACCGCCTGTCATATGTTTCGCAGCCCATCCTGGACGCCAACATCTCGCTGATCTGCCAGCGAGGCTGCCTGAACCAGCGGTGCTGGGACCAATACGATGGCGTGGCGTATGTGGTCGATGCCGCAGGGATGTACATGCTGGACGGGACTAGCGCCGTCCCGCTGTCGGACGCCATCGACACGTTCTGGACAGACGACATCATCCACTTTGCGTCATCGGCCCACTTCTTTGTCCGCGTGGACCCGCAGACGCGGATTGTCCGGTTTTTCTATACGGAGTCCGCCGGTCTTCCAGACAAGGCCCTGTGCTTCCACCCCATCACCAAGGCCTGGTGGGTAGAGTCTTACTCCCAGGACTTTGCCGCAGCCGAGTGCCTGAAGACATCTGGCCGCCAACGGGTCATTGCCGGCGGCCAGACGGGGTCGATGTACTTGTTTGACTCTGGTGCCCAGGACGTCGATTCCGCTGGCGCCGCAGCTGGCATCGCCTGCACGCTGCGGACCAGCAATTTCAGCTTCGACCCCAAAGAGTCGTCTCGCGGCATCCGCTTCCTCTACAAGCCGACCACCGCCGACTGCACGCTGACGCTGGGGCTGCACTACAACAACTCCACCACGCCGCGTACGGCGGCTGTGATGACTGACCGCGGCACCGGATTCGTCACAGAGGGAGGGTCGAACGCCACGCTGAACCTAAAGAAGACCCGCTCCGCCCTGGGCGATGCGACAGGGTACGCGATCTGTTCGTATTCCGGGCGCATGGACGAGCGTTCCTCCGGTGGCGATAGGCACCTGGCCGTTGCGATCTCCACAACCCGCCCGTCAGGCGAGCCGGCGATCCTTTACGGCGTGGCCGTGGAGGGAGTCGCTCAGTAATGTTCACCAGCCAGTCCGGCCAGATCGAAAACGCCCTCCGCCTTGGAGGCATGGGCGACATCTCCGCCAAAGAGATGGTGCAGTCGCTGGCGAACTGCCAGGCGCCGATCCAGCACCGCGGCAACCTGACCATCTCGCGGCCGACGCAGAACTTCTTCCCGACGCTTGGCCCTGCTGGCCCGAGCCTGTCGTTTCCGCAGCAGATGGTGGACGCGCGGAACATCACCATCAACATCCCGCCGTGGCAGAACGTCCCGTTCACGCCTATTCCGTACCCCGAGTGGCCGGAGTGGAAGGACACGCCATATCTGGATCCGCCGGTCGTTGTCATTGATGGCCCAGTCCAAGCCGGGCCAATGCAGACGCCGGAAACAACGACCGTCACCAACAACAGCACCACCATCAACAACGAAGGCGACATCATCAACGGCGGGGACATCTACCAGGATGGCGACGTCTTCATCGGCGGCAACGTGTTTGTAGACCGCCGCGTCACGCACCGCAATCAGGTGATCAACCAGGGCCCGGTGATCAATAACAACAACGTGATCAACCGCCATGAGGTCCACACCGAGGTGGCCCACAACTATTTCACGCACAACCACGGCCCGACCTACCACTACGACGAGACGTACTACGACGGGCCTACGTACTACGAGGGTCCGGTGACGCTCACAGGCCCGGTCATCGTTGGCGGATCGGAACTGAACCCCATGAATATCCCTATTGTGACAGGGGTGGAGTGGGACGGCACAGACCTGACGATCAAGACCCGTCAGGCCGTGATTTATGGCACTGCGGACGACGAGGAGGTGACCACCCTCCTGTCCGGGACGTCCTGTCCTGAGTAGCCGTGCAGCGATTTCCCGGTCTTGGGCATTAATGGGTAGGAGAAAAACACATGCTTTCAGGTTCTGGCGGAAAGCCGCAAATGAGTCCCGAGGGGCGTTCCTGGATGAGCGGCGGCGGCGGGCTTGTGTCGAAGCAGCAGCCGTTCCAGCCGACCATGATGTACAGCCAGGGCCAGCCGTCCAACTTCACGCCCAACCCTAACTACCGGCCTCCCGCCAGCCCGTACCAGTACACGCCCACTGGCGGCATTCGGCCGACATCCAATGAGGCCTATCAGGCCGGCGTGGCTGCCCAGACTGGAAAAGACCAGGCGGCCATGACGGCGGCTGCCAACTTGGGCATTGCCGGCCAGAACGCCATGGGCCAGTACGGCATTGGCAAGGACCAGGCCCTGGTCAACAGCCAGATCGCCCAGGCCAACGCCATGGGACAGATGGCTAACGCCTACTACAACACCATGGGCCAGGGCATGCACTACTCCGCTGCTCTTGGTGCTGCCGGTGCTGCTGCCGGCGCCGACTCCAACCGTGCCAACGCCATGTCTGGTGCCCTTGGCGGGCTCACGGGCGGAGGTGGGTTTGGTGGCGGATTCAACTTCTCTGGCGACGGCTTTTCTGGCTCTGGAAGTTTCGGCGGCGGACGGCGCGGCGGCGGCGGCGGCGGAGGTGGCGGCGGTGGCGGCGGAGGTGGGCAGCAGTACAACCCGTACACGCCCATTGACTCTGGGTTTCGCTCGCTGGACAAGTTCCGCAACGACCTAAGCGACAAGAACTCCATGGGCAACTGGCTCCGCCAGGACGTCAACGCCGGGTTCGGCATGACCCAGAAGAACCTCATGGACCCCAGCATCCGCAACGACATGATGGCCCAGATGCGGATGGGCTATGGGGCCCTGGACGGGCTCTATGACAAGTCGGATTACGGTTTCAACACGGGCGCTGCTGGCGTCAGCCAGCGGCCGTTCCGTGGCCGAGCAGGGTTCTGATGCAGCTCCGCACGCAGATCAATCCCAACAAGCAGGTCTACAACCCGTCCGCAGGGATGGAGCGGTTGCAGGCCCCGGCCCCGAAACTCTACGGCGGCACAAACCAGCAGCACTTTGCGGACCTCTACCGTCCCATGGGGCAGGCTGCCGCCATTGACCTTGGGCGGGCCAACACGCAGGCGGCTGGCCAGTATTTCGGCAAGGCCTCTGACGCCGCGAATCAGTCTGCCCTGGCTGGCCTGAATCTCCTGGCTGACCAGGAGTCCAACGCCATGGCTCGCAATCAGGCGGCCCAGAAGATTGCCTACGGTTGGATGGGCGACATGTTCAATGGTGCCAACTCGTTGCTGGGAGGGCTGTTGTAATGGCCTGGAACCAGAACATCCGCATCAACCACAACCAGAACTCGCCGCAGTACACGCCGGAACAGACGAACGCCGCCGCCAACTACCAGCGTGCGATGGCCGACTATGAGGCCAACCCTCGCTTCACCGGCAAGCAGTACCAGCGCGCCGGGCTCTCGTCCAGCAAGGGCACCGCATATGCCGGGTCTGCGGCCAGTGCGGACGCCTACGCCAAGAACATGGCCGGCGCCGAGGGCGTGCGGATGGGCGACGCCTACTACAACGCCGGCATGCACCTGGATGATCAGATCCGCAGCGATCAGTTCGGCACGGCCCTCGCCCGGCTGAATGAGCAGCGCACGCAGAACCAGGCCATGAATCAACTGCAGACCATCGGCAATGCGACCGGCTTCATGGGCGACGTATTCGGAAACATGATGAGCGGCTTCGGTGGTCGCAGCCAGCTCGCAAACTCGCTTCTCCAGGGGCTCCTCTAATGGCGGCACAGATGAACTTCAGCGTCGATGACCTGACTAAGGGTGCCCTGAAGCGGCTCGTCGCCCAGCTCCTGGTCGCGAGCGATGGCGAGGAGAAGGCCATCCTGGAAAAGCTGTCGCAGCGTGAGGTGGCCGACAAGGAGCGCAACGACCTGGCCGACCTGGTCGAAGAGAAGCGTGGCAAGCCGTCCCGCGTCACGCCCGAGGAAGAGGAAGTGGCTCCCAAGAAGACGAGGATGGGCTAATGGACTGGGCAGGGATTGCCAGGCAGGCACTACCTCACCTGGATGACGCCACGGCGGCGCGGTACCTGGACGATCTGATGCGGTCGCAGCGGTACGACGACCAGGTTCGATTCCTGGACGAGTTCTACGGCCGCACGCCCCAGGTTGCCGAGCCCGTCCTGGAGGCTGCCCCTCGCACGCTGTCAACGGCCGAGCAGTTCCTGGCCGCTGGCCTTCCGATGCCGTCTGCTGCTCGCCGTCTTGTGGACGCTGCCGATGCGTCCGCCGCTGCTGGCCTTGGTCCAGAGAATGCGGCGCTTCGCCAGTGGATCGACTCGCAGGTGCCATTCCCGTCCGCCAATCCGCGTGGGTCTGCGATGACGTCGCTGGAGTCGATTGCAGACTCGTTCGACACCGCCGCCCGTCGCCGCCGGCAGATGGATGCCGCCCGCCCGGCGCGGACGCGAGAGGCCTTGGGCCGCGTTGCACCGTACGTTCTCCCGGCCGCGGCTGGAGCTGCGGCCACGGCGGCTGGTGGTATTGCCATCCAGAACGCCATGGCTGAGAGGCAGCGCCGCCAGGCCGCTGATGCTGCAGCCAATGCAGTCTCCGTAGAGGCTGCCGCCCTGGATTCGGATGCGTGGGGGCGGGCCGCGGACGCAGATGGTTACCCGTGGGGCCTGGAGGCGGACGATGGCGCACGGGCTCGCGCTTTGGCGGCAGCTGAGGATGCCTTCCTTAGCGGCCTGGCTGGTGCGTCTATCGCTCCGGGGGGCGACTCCGACATCCACGCCGCGCTCGCAGACCTCACTATGCCAGACTTCCAGATCGAACCCGACGACCTGTTTCGCCCAGAGTCGGACGCATTCAGTGACGCAGACCTGGTGGACGAAGTGCGTGTCCGGCCGCGTCTGATGGGCACTTACCCTAGCCAGAGGCTTCCGCCTCGGCGCGTTGGAGGATACTGATGAATCGCCTGGATGGTGCGCCTACGCTGCCGATTAAGGATGACACTGACCAGGCGGTGGATGCCCTGGCCCGCGAGCTGTACCGCACGTACGACATCACTCCTGAGCAGGCCCAGCAGATGGCGCGATCCCGCGTCATGCAGTCTCTAGATGCCCAGGACATGAGCGGGCAGCCGACCGTTGCGTTGTCGCTGGCCGAGATGCACCGCGACGCCGGTGCTTCTCCGGCCGACGCCTACCGCCTTGGAGCCAATCAGGTTGCCACCTACGGCCCAGCTGGGGCGGCCGGGCTCTACCAGGAGTACCAGACGCCCGAGGGCATGGCTCGTCTCGTCCAGGCCCAATCCGAAAACCGCGCTGCCAACGCCCGTCACCAGCAGATGTACGACGATTACTTCACGGCCACCGGGGCGCCGAGCCATCAGAGCCCCAGCCCCACCTTGCAGCGGCAGTGGGACGACAGCGAGCGTTATGCCCGCGAGCAGGGTCGCATCATCCGCGCTGGACTGCATCCTCAGACGCCGGTTGATCCTGGCACGCCGGCGCAGCAGGCCAGTTGGGAGGAGTTTGTCACATCCAATCCGGACGAGATGCAGCGATGGCGTCCGGAAGAGTACGCCCTGCAGCAGGCAGAAAAGCGAAAAGAGGAAATGGAGGCTGCCTTTGTCCACATCCGCCAGCGCTACGGCCCGGACGAGGAGCAGAAGGCGCGGGCGGCTTACGAAAAGGGCAGTACTTACGTTCCGCATACTGCCCACCAGAACAGCATGAACGCGACGCGCCGCGCAAACGAGGACGCCGCCATGCGTGGCGATGACACAGCGCGGAAGGCCCTGCGGGAGCAGGATAAGAGAGTGCGTGACGCTCGCGATCCGCAGATTCGCCGCAGATTGATGGCGCAGTCCGGCCTGGATCCAGCCACGGCCTCGCGATACTCCGACGATCAGCTCCGGGACGTCATAGCATCGAACAGGGCTCAAGACGCCCGCGACCGAGAGTTGCAGTGGCGGCCTCGCACCATGATCCAGGCCGGGAACGCCATCGGCGCGCTTGCGCTTCCTGGTCTAGACCCAGGGCAGCAGGCGGCCATTCTCGGCGGGGCCAGGCCGCTGGACGTCGAAGCGATGGGCGTACGTAATGCGCTGCGCATGCTTGAGGGCATGAATCTCGCGCAGGGCATGTTCCAGAACAACCCTGTGGCACAGCAGCAAGTTGCCGACGCTCAGGCCAAGCGAGACGCAGACATTGTTGCGGACGCTGAAAAATACATCAACGATAACTTTGCATGGGACCAGAGTGGGTTCTGGGGGTCCTTCGCCAGCGACTTCTCGGAGGCCGAGCAGGAGCAGGCGGCGCTATATCTCAGCCAGAAGCACCGCATTCCCCTTGAGCGGGCCAAGGTAATTGTTTCTGCAATTGCGGCTCGCAAACGCAAGACCGCGCCCGCCGCACCACCGCCTGGTGACGATGGTTCCGCAGACCCTGGCGACCTTCCGACTACAACGTGGTAAATGGCACTCTCGCCCCTCTTTGACATCTACGACCCAGAGGGGGAGATCCGCCAGCGAATCGGAACGCCCATGGGCGACGCCGATATCCTTGGCGTGATCCCGATCCGCAAACGGCAGCCCCAGGTAGCCGACCTCCTCCCGGAAGAAGAGAAGACCACCCTCCTTCGCCAGCTTGCCAACGCTGGCTCGTCTGGCCTCTCCTTATTCGGCTGGGCTCTAGACACTCCCGGGGCCGTTGTCCGCGGACTGCTCTCTGGAGGCCCTGGGAAGGCCCTGTCGGCCCTCTGGGAAGATAGTGAACAAAGAGTCACCGGCCGGGAACTGGCCCGCCAATACGGCCTGACGGGCTCTGAGGACAATTGGAGAAACTTCGCGGGTGGCATGCTGGCCGAGATCGCCCTGGACCCCCTCAGTTACGTCGGCATCGGCCTGCTGGGTCGCGGGGCCAAGACGGCCGCCGCAAAGACCGCCGAGAAGGCCGGGCTCATGGCCGGCGATATCGGACTCCTGGCCAAGCAGAAGAACATGGGCACGGCCCAGTTTCTCCGCGAGTCCACCCCGCAGACGCTGATCGACATGGCGGGTGACGCCGCCGAGCAGGCGGCTGCCAAGGCCAAGTGGGAGGAGTACGCCGGCGCTGCGGCCGAGGAGCTTCTTGGCCAGCCGCTCGCTCGCACTAACCGAATCTCCATCCCGGGCATGGTTGAAGGCTCTGCTGACCTCTACGGAAAGACGGCCGGCGACTGGCTGGCGAAGACCAGCGACAAGCTGGGAGACTACGCCCGTGCCGCTCCGGTCCTTGGTCCGGTGGTCCGCGGTGCCCAGGCGATCTTCGACCCTAGGGTTATGGGCTTCACGGACGAGAAGGGGCAGTACATCGCCCGCCGCATTACCGAGGGTCAGCGGCGAGAGCTGGCCCGCGTTCGGCAGGACATTGCCGACAACATGGTGGATGCGGCGTTCGACATTCCAGACAACATCATCCGCAAGCCAGAGTTCGCCAAGGCCGTTCGCGACGTTTTAGAGAACCAGACGTCGCAGGTAACCGATCCGGAAATCATGCGAGCCCTGCAGTCAGATGGGGGCCGCAACCTGCTGATGTGGATGCGTCAGCGGATGGACGACGAACTGGCACGCGCCAAGGAACTGGGGATTCCTCTGGAAAAGGAAAACCTCCCCAACGACATCTTCTGGTTCCCTCGCCAGCAGGCAGAGATCGACCGCCCGCGGTACGCCGATGGCTATCAGCCCAAGGTGAACCGGAGCCGCAAGGGGTCTGCGATTGGCGGCGTCCGCGAAGGCGGCACGGCATCCCGGCGTGACTACAACCGCGCTTTCCCGGCGTGGGTGCTGGACAAGATGGCCCAAGACCCGGCACTGCAGAAGCGTCTCAGGGAAGCCACCAACGCCGAGTGGTTTGCCGACAACGCCCCAGGCGTGATCGATGACTGGCTGGCACGCAACGTCCCGGACTGGAATCCTGCCGGAGGTCCATTCGGCTTTCTGGCGGATCAGTTTGAGGGCGACGAGCTGCTGAAGCGGACGCAGGACATGTACGTTGGCCTGGCCGACAGCCTTCGCCGCACGCCGCTCCAGGCAGCCGAGCAGGGGATCCCGAAGTTCGGCAACAGCCTCAACGACTTCTCGTCCTATTTAATGAACCGCGGTCGCATGCGTGCGAACGCCAACTCGCTGCTGGATTTCATTTCCGACGACTTCAAGCGGGGCGGCTATGACGTCCTGCTGCAGATGGCCGAGAGCGTTCCGGGCGGGACGCACATCGCATTGCCTGACGCCCTCAAGGCCCTTGGCTTTACGGAGGACGCAGTACAGTCGCTGGCCAATCGCATGGGCAGGGACGCCGACACGCTCTCACGCATGTCGATGAGCAAGGACCTAGTGGACCGGCTCAACGAGCGGATGGTCACCGCCCGCACGCCCCGCGAGGCCGAGGGGTTGCTGAAGAACTTCCAGAACTTCACCGACTCATTTAAGACGTTAGCCTTGGCGAGCCCGGCACGCCATTTACGTGATGCCTATTCAGGGGCCTTTGCTAGTGCGACCCGGGATGGGTTCAGCCCGACTGACTGGTTGACCGGCGCCCGTGTTGCTGGCGGCGACTATGCCGGCCTGTCTAAGCGACTGCAGAACGCCAAGGGGTACAGGGTCGAAGACCTCTTCCCAGGCGACGTTGTTGTCGGCAAGCCCGGTGCATCGCTTCCGGCTGGCTATACGCTCGTCACTGAAGAGCAGCTGGCTGAGGCCCGGGCCCGCAAGTTCCTGAAGGCGGCCGGTGGCCAGGGGCTGACGTCCGGCACCGTGGCAGATGACCTGGGCCGGCAGGCAACAAACCTGCAAATGAACGAGGCGTTCCCTGGGGCGGCCGGCGGGCTGTTCCGGAACGTCCGCGACAAGCCATGGCTCTCCTGGCAGACCTGGAACCCGTTTGCTACTCGCGGCCGGACGAGCAACCCCAACTTCCTGCTGGACCTCAGCGACCGGGCTGCATCATTCACTGACGCTGGCAATCGTCTGGGCACGTTCCTGAACCGCGTCCGCAAGGGCGACAGCCCCGAGGCTGCGAAGGCGCTCACCGACCTAACGCAGGTGCTGTACGGGCCGGAGAACTTCACATCCTTTGAGCGCGACTTCCTCACCAAGATTTTTCCGTTCTATCGTTTCCAGAAGGGCATCACCCCGTTCGTCGCCAAGGAGCTGGTGGAGCGGCCGTATGGCCTGACGGGCCAGTCGATGCGGGCGATCAACCGCGGCAGCGAGCCGAGCGAGGACCAGTTCACGCCAGAGTACCTGCGGCAGTCGGCTGCGATCCCTGTCGATGCCTCTTCTATCTTCGGCGTCAAGACCCCTGGCGTGCAGCGGTTCCTTACCAACATCGACCTGCCGCATGAGTCGCTGCTGAACCTGTTTACGCCTGGCATTGGAAACAACGTCGCCCAGCGTGTGTCTGACTCGCTGATGAAGACCGGGTCCAACATCCTGGGCCAGGCGAACCCGCTCCTGAAGGGCCCGCTAGAGAGCGTGCTGAACCGGCAGTTCTATAGCGGCCGGCAGCTCAGTGACCTCTACAGCATGCTGGAGCATGACCTGGGATCACTGAGCCCCTACCTTGGCTCTTGGGGGCGGATGGCCGAGCAGATCGCCGTCAACGCCCCGGGCGGCTCGCGGGTCCTAGGCCTGATGCGTCAGCTCCGCGACAACCGCATCAGCCCTGCAGAGCGTGCCGCCAAGCTAGCGTTCAACACGCTGACTGGCATGAAGTTCCAGGACGTTGACCAGGACAAGACGCTGCGGCTGGCGGCACGCACCACGCTGAACCAACTGCTGGATGCGGCCCCCGGCGTCAGCACCTACGAGAACCTCTTCATTAAGCCCGAGGACCTCGCCCGCCTCAGCGAGCCCGAGCAGCGGCAGTATTTGCTGTACCGCGTTTTGCAGTCCGAGGCCGCGAAACGGGCACGGGACAAGAAGAAGCAGGCAGAAGACCCGCTCGCCATCCTGGGCGTCGATTACGCCTAGGCGCCCATCACGGACGGCAGGGGCTCCTGGTTCAGGCCAGTCTCCTCTTCGTACAGCAGCTGATCGACGTAGTGCCTTTCGGCTAGGCCTTCGGTCAAATGCCCCAGCACCGCCTTGGGCGACTTGCCCTGGACCTTGGCATATGTCGCGGCTGAGCGTCGCAGGAACTTCGTTGACGCATCCAGGCCTGCGCTCACCATGCAGGCCTTCACCCACTGCTGGATTGTGTTGAGCGCAGCGAAGTCCCCAAAGATCCGCGTGCGCTTCGGAAGGGCCTTACACGCGCACAACGCCTCGTCAGTAAAAAGCGAGACATGGGGAGTTGACGTCTTCGATTGGCCCAGATAGATTTTCCGCCCACGTACTTGATCCCACCGGATTTCGACTAGGTCGCCCGCACGCAGGCCTAGCGAATACGCGGTCAAGAACCAGGCGACAAGGAAGTCGGACTTTTGGAGGTCACGGAAATGACCGGGCGTCTGCCGGGCAGCTTCTACTGCCTGACGAATCTCCGCATGCGACAGCGCCCTGGGGATCGGCCTAGGCACCTTGACGCGGCGGAATCCATTCGCTATACACGTGTTCAGGCCGGTGCGATTAGCTTCGCGCATGAGGGTTGTGAGGAGTCTGCGGTGATTGGCGACTGTATTGGGGCTCAAACCCCCCAGAGCGGCAGTCAAGTAGGAGTCCACCATTTCGGTGGTGATCTCCTCCACCTGCCAGTCCAGGCGCTTGGTGAACACCAAAAGCTGCTCCAAATAGCCTGGAGAAGCCCCTACGCGGTTGGCGTAGCGTTTCGCAAAGTCAGTGAGTAGCATGATGTACCCCGACAATTCCGCATTTCTGAGGTTTGTCAAGGGGCGCGGGCAACTAGCTCAGTTGTCTAGCTGCCTGCGATCCCTTGCCATTGCCGCCACTTGCGTGGCGGCGGCCGTGACCATGCTGGTCATCGGCCACCCTCAGAAGGCTCTTGTCCTGCTGAGGGAGGCGACACTTGGTCACAGCCACTGGTAGTTATACGCCTGGCTGCATTGCGCAGCTTGATTCCGGCAAGGCCCTGCTGAACCAGGCCGAAATCGACGCGGCGTACCGCCGTGACGATGGACACTTCACGCGGTCGTACGCTCACGCCGTCTTCCGTGGCGGGCCGCTGGCACAGGAGGCCCTGGATAATGGGGAACAACTGTTCAGCGGTAACGCCGCCACGGACTTTGGATCGCTGGTTGACCGGGCGATCCCCATGGTGGTGGCGGGGGTGGCTCTGGAGGACCATCTGGCGGTGGTGCCGGAGGAAGTGCTTTCCAACGGGGCCCGCCGTGGAAAGGCGTACACCGACTGGGTGGCCGACAACCTTGATAAGTCGATCCTCACTGCCGCTGACTGGTGGAGGCTGCAGCGGATCATCAGGAACGTCACACGGCACCCGGCCGCTGCTGCGATCCTGGAAGCCACAACGGACATGCAGGCTGCCTTCCGGCATGTCGATGCCGCCGGCCACCAGCGGAAGGGCCTCGCGGACGGCGTAACGCCCGACTACCTGTGGGACTTCAAGACCACCAGTAGCGACTGGAAGCAGCTCTGGCGCAGTTGCGTTGACTACGGCTACCTGTGGCAAGCTGCCTGGTACGTGGACGCTGCTATGGCGTGCGGGTGGGATCACCACTCGCTGAAGTTTGTCTTTGCCCAGACCAGCAAGCCTCATGGCGTGCGTGTGTTCACGCTGCCAGAGGAGCTGGTGGAGCAGGCCCGCGAGCAGATCCGGGTCACGTTGGATCAGATCCGGCTGCGACGCGAGCTGGGCGTCTACAGCAGCCCGGAGGATGACGAGGAGTGTGAGCTGGAGTTCCCAGCGTTTCTCAGAGGAGGAGAGGCATGATGATTGACCATGGATTGCCAGGTCTGACAACGAGCCCCGACACCACCAAGTTGGTGGCGGCGCTCGTCAAGGCCCAGTCGAAGTTCCCGGCCGTCGAAAAGGGCGGCGACAACAAGTTCGGCAAGTACCGCTACATGCGGTACTCCGACATCTGTGAGGCATTGCGTGAGCCGCTGAATGAGGCTGGCTTCATCCTGCCGCAGGTCTGCCTGACCCGCGTTGGCGGCGAGTGGATTGCCGTTGGAACGCTGCGGCACAACAGCGGCGAGTTCGTCACCAGCCTGTGCCCGGTGTTCCTGGGCACGGACAAGGAGGGGAACCAGCGGCAGGACATGCAGAGCCTGGGTTCGGCGTACACGTACGCCAAGAAGTACCTGCTCCTGGGCCTGGTAGGTGCGTGGGCTGAGGACGATGACGATGCCCAGAAGGCCATGCCCGTCACGCGGACGAAGGCGTCCAGCCCGCAGGCCCTGAGCCGTGGCCTGGAGATCGAAGACAAGGCCCGCAAGGCCATCGACAAGGCCAAGGACCGGGATGCGGCCAAGCCCATCCTGGACCTGGTCAAGCTGCGTGTGAGTGAGAAGGTCTGCGACCAGTCGGTCTACGACCGTGTTTCGGAGTACGTGAATACCAAGTTTGGAGGTGCGTGATGGCGTCGCTGAATAGCTGTTCGTTCACCGGCAACCTGACCAGGGATGCCGAGGTCCGCGAGGTGGGTGAGTCGGAGGTGGCCGCGTTTGCCATCGCCGTCAACGGCCGCAAGGACGGTGAGGTGCTGTTTTTGAACTGCGACCTGTGGCGTCCCGGGAAGGTGGCTGAGTACCTGACCCGCGGCAAGCAGGTGGCGGTGACCGGCCAGTTGAAGTGCCGGGAGTACGAGAAGGATGGCGTGAAGCGTCAGGCCTGTGGACTGGACGTCCGCGAGCTGACGCTGCTTGGTTCGCGGGAGAAGGCGGAGGCCTCGTCCCCGTTTTAGGAGGGCACTCAGGGAAGGGTTCACCAGGAGGGTGGACGGCGAGACATGGATGCGGGCCCGGGGCTGGCAGGACGCCGCCCCGAGGCCCACGCCGAAGGAGGAGGCAACATGCAGGCAAGGGATTACCAGCAGCAGTGCTGCGATGCGATTCTGGACGCCACGGCGAAGGGTTTCACGGCCATCCTGTGTGTCCTGTTCACGGGCGCCGGGAAGACGGTGATCTTCTCGCTGCTCGCCAAGATGCTGTTCAACAGCAAGATCCTGATCATCGCCCCCATGCGGGAGCTGGTCTGGCAGGCGGCTGACACGGCCGACCGAATCACGGAGGAGTACACGGACGTTGAGATGGCCGGCTCCTGGGCGGGCGGCAACCGCGTCACGGTGGCCTGCCGAAACACGCTCCTGGCCGGCAAAGAGAAGCGTTACAAGAGGCTTCTGGGCGTTCGCCTGGTCATCGTAGACGAGGCCCACACGCAGTTCTCAGAGCCGTTTCTGGAGATGCTCCGGGAGTTCCAGGCCAACGGAGCCATCGTCATCGGCTTCACGGCCACGCCGTTCCGGATGGACGGCAAGCCGCTGATGAAGTTCTACCAGCACGTGGCGTTCGACTACGGCCTGGCCCAGGGTATCAAGGACGGCTGGTGCGTGCCGCCCCGAGCCCGTGTCGTTCAGTGTGCCGACCTGGACCTGAGCAAGGTCAAGGTGACCGGAGGCGACTACTCCGCTGCCGACCTGGAGATGGTGATCGGCGTCAGCTCCAGGCTTCATCAGTTCTGCCTCACCATCCAGCGGGAGCGCGTTGGCGCGGCCATCGCTTTCCTCCCCGGCGTGGCCAGCGCCCGCGCTCTCGCTGAGATGGCTGAGAAGAACTACGGCATGCGGGCCGCGTGGATCTGCGGCAACGAGTACCTGCAGACCCAGGACGAGCGGAACCGGATCATCAACAAGTACCGGGCCGGCGAGATCGACCTGCTGTGCAACTGTCAGATCGCCACCATGGGCTTCGACGCTCCGCTGACGCAGACGATCTTCATGTTCCGGCCGACGAAGAGCCGGACGTTGGCCCTGCAGATTTGGGGGCGTGCCACTCGCCCGCTGCCTGGTGTGGTGGATGGTGCGGAGAACACGCCCGCGGCACGGATTGCCGCCATCGCTGCGAGCGAGAAGCCCTGGTTCAAGATTGTTGACGTCACCGACAGCGTGGAGAACCACTCCATCCGCACGGGCGTGGACATGTTCGCTGAGGAAGGAACGCCACGTGAGGTCCTGGCCGAGGCCCGCAGGCGTGCAGCCGATGATGACGCTGAGGCCGAGGATCCGGCTGACCTGCTGGAGCAGGCCGCGGATGACGTCCGCAAGGCCAAGCTGATCGAAGCCGGGCTGAAGGGCATGGAAGGCCAGGCCGGCGGCAAGGTGCATGGCCGCGACGTCTCGCTGGACGGTCGCAAGAAAGACATCTCGGAGTACCGGGTGCCGCTGCGTGGGCGGTACGCCGGTCGAACGATGGGAGAGGTTGACGATGACTACATCGAATGGGCCCTCAGAAACCGCAGCCTCGCCGGATGGCAGCGCTCCTTCTTCGCCAAAGAGAAGGCTAGACGGCGTGCTCTTGTCCGTAACTGAAGAACAGATTGCTGACCTGTTTCACCTGGATGAAGTGTTCCCGTTTGAACCCATGGAGGAGGAGAAGGATGAGGCCGTGCAAACTTGGTGGCAACGAATTAAGGGTTGGTTCGGCTGGCGTTCCTCTGGCCGTTGCGCCAGTGCTGTATCGCCGGGTGGTGATCAACCAGGAGCCGCCGCGGAAGGTGTGGGGGGAGCTGGAGCTGAGCGAGGAAGTCGGCAAGCGGATGACCATGCTGCTGAAGCGGCACGGGCTCCCTACCACCAAGCGTTTGATGGTCCTGTCTCTGGATTACCCGGAACGGACGTACGCCGAGATCGCAGCGGCCTTCGCCGTCACGGTTGACGCTGTTGAAGAGTGTGCCCGCATGGCATCGACCATTCGGCGCACGGAGCCCCTCAGCACGGAGCTGTGGGAAGACCTGACTGAAGAGGACGTCCATCCGCAGGAAGCGGCGGCGAGAGCCGCGGACGTTCGCAGCACATGGAGGGGCAATGGCCTGGACGAAAGACCGCTTTCTGAGCGTCTTAAAGATTGCCCACAAGGCGGAGAAGGCGTGGGTGGAGACGCAGCGCGACCGTGGGCTCGCTATAGCGCACGGGGTCAAGCTCGTACTGCCAGACCACAATCCCAAGAAGGACTTCTGCCCGACGCCAGACGCCGTGGCGGCCGTGTCCCTGGAGATCAAGGTTCGCAGCCTGCAGTTCACAGGGCCGGATGACTTCCCTTACCCCACAGTATTCGTTGACGACCTGAACGGACTCAGCCGTGGAAAACCATTCGCCTGGATCTACATCTCCCAGCACACCGGAGCCTGGGTCTGGCTCTCTGTCCTTGACCAGGACGAAAGCTGGACCGAGCAGACCGTCTGGGACTCCATGCGTGGTTTCAACGTGCCCACGCTCGTCGCACCCAGCAAGCACCTGCGACACGCAGACGAGCTGTGCAGCATCCTGTTCAGGCAAGACGCCCTGCAGTGGGTGGAAGGAGACGTTGGCGGCTTCCGAGGCGAAGAACCGCCGGCTGACAAGTGCGATCCGACGCCTAGAGGCCGAGGTCGCAAGGCTCCGAAAGATCCTGGTTGACTCCTGGGGAGACGTCCCAGGGGAAGAGTTGGTGGTCCGCGATAGCAAGGAGGTCCGCGATGAAGATTAGGGAAAACATGGTGGCCGTCAGCACGCCGCGGTTCACGCTGCGGGTGTGGGTCAACTGCGGCGATGGCGATCCTGGGTTCGCCTGCGATCACGCGGCGATCCAGACCTACTGCGACGAGCATTCGGAGATGCTGGCGAAGATGCCGTTTGATGGCATCTGTGCCCTGATCTCCGGCGAGTTCCCGCGGACGGCTGCGGTTGAGGTCCTGGACCAGGAGACGCGGTGCGGCGTGCTGCTGTACCCGAATTGGCCATGACCCTTCCATGCGAACGAACGCTGGCGGTCCTCCTCGCCCGCAATTTCCTGGTGCGGCTCTCCAACGTCTACGTGGAGGGCGGCATCAAGGGGATCCGCCGAGAGGTACGCCAGGAGGCGAGGGCTGTGCTGCGGCATTTCCCCCACTGGTTCGACATTGGGCGTGCTGACTGCTGGGATGAGCAGGCTGCGCTGCTGTGGGCCAACGAGGAGGACAAGACATGACCGACCGACAAGGATCAGGAGCGGCGAGCGATGAACACTGACAACACGCAGGGCGGTGCCGAGCCGTCTCCTGCATCCGCTGGTTCTCACGGGCTGTCAGAGGCCGAGATCGACGCGCTGGAATACGTTGTGGTCGAAGGCCGAATCGCCTGCATGGGGGACTACGGCATCCTGCTGTCGCTGCTCATCAGGTTGCGTCCAGAGTGGGAAACGAGTGGCGATCTGGGTTTGCGGCCAGAGGAAGGCGATCTGCGAAACGGTTCATCAGAAGGCTGCGAAACGGTGCAGTGAGAACGACAAGGATCAGGGGCGGCGAACTATGAGCGATGATAACACGCAGGGCGGTGCCGAGCCGTCTTCTGCATCCGCTGGCTCTATGACGTTGCAGGATCGGTCGCCAAACTTTCGGGACAGCAAAGGCCGGCTATTTCTTGTTCGGTGCTATGCGTGCTGCGGCGAGCGAGGGCGAGAGAACTGGAGTCCTGTCGTTGCTACTGGTCAATGCGCGTGGTGTGGCTGGAGCGAGTAATAGAACGCCAGCGATCAGCGGCCCGCGACCTATGACCATGAACAAACCAACCGACGCTCTCGCGAGTCCGCTGTATCGCGTGGTTATGCGTGAACGACATTTGATGGAGCGACGGCGGCAAGTGACGCGACTAAGGAAATCGGAAAGCGCGCCGAGAGTACGAGGCCGGGATGATCTCCCGGTGCCGCCACTCCTTGCCTATTGTCGGTGGGTGATGCGACGTATGGCCGAGCCTCCGAGCCGGGCGGGCAAGGCGAACCGACGGGGCTCAACACCGTCGCCGCAATCTGGTAAGCGGCATTTTTCATTCGCATAACCAGTGTTTCTGCAGACCCGTATAAACGACCGGCTTGCTGGGTAACGTCCCAAGGCGTTCCGGGCCGTGCGGTGGAAGTCGATGCGGCGCAGGGGCTTCAGCTTAAATCAGAAAAGCGGACCAGCGTGTTCTACGGCTTATCTGCCGCATAACGCGAACGCCCACAAACTGGCGGAAAGTGACAGTTGACAGCATGAGCAGACACCTGATCCTATTGACCATGTGCATCTACGCCTACGTAGCTTGCGAGCAGTTATGTAAGAAAAACGTGCCTGGTTTTATTACTTGGGCGTCCTATGCAGTAGCCAACATCGGCCTGTGGATGATGGCCAAATGATGCTCCAGTTAAACCCGCCGATCTGGGTTGCCACGCCTCTCGGTGAAGGGTTCGCCCTGGTGCTGATCGACTACGGGCCGCACCTGAACAGCGTCTGGGTAGTACAGCGGTTCGACACAGGCGAGGTAGTACACGTTGACTCCGCAGAAGTGAGAGTCATGGGCAACGAAATGTACGACATTCCGCACCCAGAGGTGCCAGTTAAGAGGTGCATATGAGCAGTGAAGACGCTCTTTTCCTCCTGCATCGGATCGTCCAGCTAGAGGACGTCATTGCACAGTACAGACACACCGCAGAGTCCATGCGGGCGAGGCTTACTGAGCTAGAGAACCTCGTCAATAAAACTCCGGCCCAGTGTCCGCACATGACTTTTGTTGCCGACACCGGCCCTAGGTAGTACACAGTTCCCCCGAGGCGGTTCATCTTCTCGCAGCACCCGCCGGCTGTTAACCAAAAGCGCGAGCATAAACAAACGCCTGCCTATGCAGGAGCGGCTAGTCCGCACAAGTTGGCTAATGGTTGCGCGAAAGCCGGGCAACGCGCTGGTACTAGATCCAGCACCCCCCATGCGTCCCGGTCGATAGCTGAGAGCCTAACGATAAGGCAGCCATTGGTGGCCACTGGGCCAACTGAGAGTCAACCCCTTGCCTCTCAGCAGGGAATGGGTCTGCGCTGAGGAATGTACATGGCACGGATGACTAAGGCCGAGCGGGCCGCCATCGCGGATTGGGTGCAGTACCACCGCTGCTGTGCCGTGTGCTGGTGGCCGGAGTCTGATGGCCGCCGCCAGCTGGAGGTGCATCACCTTCAGGGTGGAGCCGGGCGAAGGCATGACGTCCGGAATTACCTCCGGCTCTGCGGCCGGTGCCATGACGTTTTACATGACGGTTTGGTTGCCGGGAACTTCCCGCCGCTGTACAAAAGCACACTGCTGTGGGCTAAGGAGCAGTCGGACCCAGAGAACTACGACCCGGAGTACCTCGCCAGCCTGCGGATGAAGCGGCACCTGGGCTACGAGCCCGAGCCGCCGGACGAGTGGTATCTGAACGAGCGTGAGATCAACCTGACCAGGGCAAGGAAGCCATGATCGCCATCCCACCGGAAGACTTGTTCGCTGACCTGGCCGAGGAGAACCCCGAGGCTCTCCTGGCGGACGGGTTTGAAGACGCCCTGATTGGCTACACATGCAACCACCACCACCCGGTAGTGGCCGTGTACGACCTGAATGCCTGCGTCCAGAAGCTGATGGAGGACGGCCTGTCTGAGGACGAGGCCGTGGAGTACCTGAGCTTCAACACCCTGGGGGCGTACGTGGGGCCCGATGGGCCGCTGTTTGTGAGGACCAAGCATGGGCCGTAGCCAGAGGGAGAAGGGGAAAAGGGGCGAGCGATTGGCCGCAAAAGCGGTGTCCCAGGCAATCCGCTTGCCGGCCAGGCGTGGCGTGCAATTCAAGGGGGGCGCCGACTCGGCCGACCTGGAGGTGGAGCTGGAAGGCGTCCACTGGGAGGTCAAGTTCGTAGAGCGGGAATCGATCCGGTCCTGGATGAAGCAGGCCGAGGCGGATTCAGGCGGCCTGGTTCCGGTGGTCCTGAGCAAGAAGGCAAGGGAGCCGTGGCTGATCACGCTGCCGCTGGAGAGGTTGTATGAGTTCCACGCCAGACTGGAGGCCGCGGCTGCTCAAGCGCTTTCGGCGCTGGGCACAGGCGAACTTCCCACTGCCGTATCCGGTGAGAGTCTACCTGCGACCCCCGGCCAAGCTGCCGGGGATGCTGGGGTACTTTGAGTTCAACGAGGATGAGATGCGTGGGCTCATTGTCATTAGTAACACGCTGACACGGGATAGTTTTTTAGACACATGCTGTGAGGAGTGGGCACATGCAAGAACCGCGTATCTGTGTGATCGGGAAGAAGACCCCCATCACAGCGTCTTTTGGGCCGAATACGGACGCATTGTCGGAGCCAGCAGGGAGTATCAGTGGTGACCCCTACCGGGAGATTTGCGACGAGCTGTACCGCCTCCTGACCAGGAAGCGGAGCTATTACGGGTGCAAGGAAGACCCCCTGGAAAACGCCCTGGGCGTGGAGCAGGACGGCATCCCGGCCTGGCAGTACCAGACGGCCAGGATCGGAGAGAAAACCCGCCGGCTAAGGGGGCCGCTGGAGACAATTACTAGACAGAAGACCCTCATGGACATCGCCGGCCATGCGGTGGTCGCTATTGCCTGTGAACGGCGCAAGGAGCCCCTAAATGACTGACAAGTTCCTGATCGTCCGGTGGCTCCTGTCCAACACCACGGTGTTGAAGGAGATCGCCAACATCGTCGCCGGCTGGAGCGACAGTCTCAGCCTCTCGCAGAAGCTGGAGATCGTTTACCTGATCGCCAAGGCGGTCCTGCCGGTGATCGAAACCTTCCCGCTGTTCCAGGCCCAGGCCCTGTCGGCCGAGGAGCAGGACGAGGTCATGGCCACTGCCCAGGCGGAGTACGGGATCCCGATTCCGATTCTCCTGACGGTGGTCGCGCCCATCGTTTCGACGCTCATCCAGGTCTTCATCGCCAGGCGCAACCAGAAGTGATCGGCCACCTCCCACCGTACCGTGTAGAGGCAGTCGCACACGCCCTCCCCTCCTCCGGCGTGGACTGGTCGCTCTCCGCGTACGGCATCCCGGCCCTCTGGAGTCAGCACCAGGGGGCCGGGGTGCGGGTGGCGATCCTGGATTCCGGAATAGAGCCCGGCCATCCGGCCATGGAGGGTGCCGTGAAGGAGCATCGCAACTTCACCACCGACTGCAGCCCTTACGACACCAACGGCCACGGGACCCATGTGGCGGGCGTCCTGGCCGGCAGGGGTTCGATGCGTGGCGTGGCTCCCCAGGCGGAGCTGCTGTCGTTCAAGGTCCTAAACAACAACGGCGCCGGATCACTGCAGCACGTGACGCAGGCGATCCATGCCGCCATTGAAGCCAAGGCCAACATCATTGTGATGAGCCTGGGCTGCCCTGTCAGCGTGCCGTATCTGCAGGAGGCATGCGCCAATGCCGCAGAGCAGGGTATTGCGGTTGTCTGCGCCGCTGGGAATGACGGCGGCAGTGTCAACTACCCAGCGGCATACGGCAGCGTGATCGCCGTTGGGGCCGTGGACCAGGATGGGCAGGTCTGCGAGTTCAGCTGCCGCGGGCGTGAGATTGCCGTTGCCGCCCCTGGCTATCAGATCACCAGCGCCTGGCTGGGTGGCAAGTACGCCACCCTCTCTGGCACAAGCATGGCCGCCCCGTTTGTGGCCGGCGTCCTGGCGTTGCACGCCGGCAAGTGCGGCACGGCTGGCCTGGCGCAGAAGGCCAGCAAGATTCTCCGAGAGACGTCCACGGATGCCGGGGATCCTGGCAAGGACGGCATGTACGGGTGGGGCTTAATCAATCCAACCAGCCTGGTTGGGAACGGATGCAGGGTGATCGTATGACGGCAACTCAGATTGTGGCACTGTTGTCAGCCGCTGGCGTGGCGGTGATGTACCTCTGGCCGCTGGTCCAGTGGGCCTTTCAGGGAAGCCGGGCCCCTGTCCTGCTGACCCATATCCGCAACGTCATTGCCGTGCGCGACTCGTACCGCACGCCCGAGGTGACGCAGGCATGCAACGCCCTGATGGAGGCCCTGCTGGGAATCAAATGATGAAGCATGTCTTCGCGGCCCTGGCGGCAGTCGGCCTGATCTGGGCGTTCATGCCCGAGGTCCCCAAGCCCGCCCCTCCGGCCGCCGTGTCGAAGGTGGGCATGGCCCTGCGGCCAGCCACCAAGGCGGATCGCACGCGGGTGTCATCGTTCTACGATGCCATGGCGGATGTGGTGTCCCGCAGCAAGTCGATCACCACCATGGATGGGTTCCGCCGGGTGCATGCCACAAGCCTGGACGAGGCCTTCAAGGGGACTGACCTCCCCGGCAAGTACATCGGCCTGGATGTGGCCATCGATGACGAGCTGGTGGCCGCGGTTGGCAAGGACAACACCGGCCTGGACGGCGAGACGAACAAGCGGGCTGCCCTGGTGAAGGCATTGCAGAAGGTGGCCGCTGATGCCAGGTGACTTCGACAGCACAGAAGAGCTGGTGCGGGCCTACCAGTTTGGCGGCCTGGCCGGCTACGTGCCGAGCCCACGGGAGAAGATGGAGTTCCTGGAGACGAACCCGCTGCGTTCGTTCCAGTCGCCTGGCAGTGGGAAAGGGAAGCGTGCCATGCTCTGGGGATACGTGCGGCAGCTGGACCCAGGTGCGTTCAGCGAAAAACAGACAGAAGGCGACTGTGTCTCACATGGGAGCCGGAACGCCAGGGATTGCAGCCGCGCCGTGTCGATCCTGCTGAAGGGCAAGCCCGAGGAGTGGGTTGTCCGCACCGCCACGGAGCCCACGTACGGGGCCCGCGGTCACTCCGGTGCAGGCATGAGCCCGGCCCGGGCGGCCAGGTTTGAGCGCGACACGGGCTTCCTGGCACGCCAGAAGTTCGATGGCGTGGTGGATCTGTCGGTCTACAACGGTGCCCTGGGTGCCAGGTGGGGATCGACAGGCGTCCCCAAGGCGGTGCTGGACCTGTGCAACCGCAACAAGGTGGGGACCATCGCCCTTGTCCGCACCATGGACGATGCCATGGATGCCCTGTTCAACGGGTACGGCATCCACTCTGGGCAGATGGCAGCCTGGTCCGACAGGCCAAGCAGCAAGAACATCCACCCGCGTGTCAGCCCGGGATGGGCCCATGATATGGCCACCGTGGGCTATGACGACACAAAGGAGTTCTGGCCGTTCCGGGTCTGGTTCATAGCCAATAGCTGGGGGCGGTGGAACCAGCCGGTCAAGGACTGGCCATCGATCTACCCCGAGCAGATCCCCGGCATGATCGTCACTGACGATGCCGGCTACGCCACGTGCGTGGAGAGCGAAGACATCTGGGCGTACTCCGACGTCCAGGGCTACCCTGCCCGCCCGCTGCCTGACCTGGGTAGCATAGGGAGAATCTGATGCCGCTCTACTGGAACGAGTACACCCCGCACTACGTTGCCGTCATCGCCATCCACGCTGCGCTGGATGCCGAGCAGGCGAGCCCATCCCCCGCTCCGCCCAAGCCTGCCGACCCCAAGTGCGTGAAGTGCAGTGGCACCGGCAAGGTTCGCACGGGAGATGGACAGCATTGGACGGACTGCAGTTGCACGGAGAGGGCAGCATGCCCCGATGGACGATGCCCAAAACCATAGTCCGGGTGAAGGCCCAGGGTTTTGGGCACACGTGGATCTACCAATTCCCCCCTGGTCAGTGGCGGTCTGCCGTGAGAAAGATCATGGCCGACGTACGGGCAGGTTCGTTGCCGGACGAGGCGGCCGGCGGTTTGCTAGAGCTGATCGCGGAGGGGATTGATGACGACTGACCAGGTACTGATAGGCATCACCGTCTTGGTGGCGGTGGTTCCCTGGGCCATGAGCATGCACGCGAAGGTGACGATGATCGCACATGCCATGGAAGGGCTCCCGGAACTGGTGCATCAGACCCAGGTCCAGTTGGAACGACATGAGCGGGCGATCACGGCTCTCCAAGCGGCAACAGCAGCTCGTCGCTGAATACTCAGAGATGGTCACGCAGGTGGCCAGGTACTTCGTCCAGAACCGGCCTGGCTGGCAGCGGTCGCTGTACATCCCGGACCTAGAGGGCGAGGGGTTCCTGGCCCTGTGCCGTGCCGCCCGCACGTACGACCCGGCGAAGTTGCCCTACCCCAAGAAGTATTTCGCCCGGGCTATCCTGAACGCGATGCTAAAGTCGATCAGGCGGCTGACCCGTACGCCTGGGGAGCGGATCTCCCTGGAAGATGCCGAGGCGGCGTTCGCCCATGAAGACGCCATCGACCACCTCCAGGACGCCATCGCCGGCATGCCAGAGCGCGACCAGCAGATGGCGGTCTACCGCTTCGTAGAGAAGAAGCGGCTGGTGGATCTGTCGGAGGAGTTCGCCATCAACATCCGGACGGCTGCACTGGCGAGCCGCCGACTCGCAAGGACGATCTCGCTACGGCTGGGAATCCCTGCTGAGTCGCCAGAGACAGAGCGTGAACGTCCGACACACTGTAGATCCCGCCCTTCTGATCTATCGACCGCTTCCCCGGCTTCGTCACCCGCTCCTCCAGGAGCAGCATCGCAATCTGCCGGTAGCTCATCCCGTCAGCGTGCAGCCCGCAAACACGCTGGCCCAGCTCACGCTCCGACTCCAGCGGAATCAGGTAAGCGCCCTTGCCAGGCCGGTCCTTCGTCCACCCGAAAGGCCGGTTCCCGTGGCAGCGGTTGTGCTGCTTCAGGTAAGCGAAGCAGTCGCGGACTCGCTGCGAAATCAGCTCACGCTCAAACTCAGCGAACGAAGCCAACTGGTGGAAAAACAACCTGCCTTCGGGGCGGCCCAGGTCCAGGCCGAGGTTCAAAAACACGGCCCTGACGCCACGCTCCTGCCAGATGTGAACGGTGTCCGCAGCATCTCGCAGGGACCGGAACGCCCGGTCATGCTTAGCGAACACCACCGTGTCGCCAGGGTTCAGCCCGTCCCACAGCAGTCTCCCCTGCGGCCGGTTCCGCAGAGGAGACTTGCCGGTGACGTCCTCGTCTACGCAGATGCAGGCGATCACGCCAGCCTTGCGGGCGTAGTCGCGGATCAACTCCTGCTGGTTGGCCACGGAGTTCTGCTGGTCATCGGTGCTGACTCGCACGTATCCCCACAGTTTCATGGCTGCCTCCGGTAGCACAGGAACAGGATGATGGTCCAGAAGAACGCCGCCGACAGCAGGCTACTCATCACCTAGCATCTCCTTCAGGTGCTTCCGTGCCCGCCGCTCGCCCTCCTCAAGGACCTCCGCAGAGGGAGGCACGTAGTTGTCAGGGAGCCATAGACGCGACGCTACAAACCACCCGTCCGGGGCAGCGAGGTCAGCGAGAGCGCCGCATGACTCGCCGCCGCCGTGTTCGTACTCGTCAACACTGCCGAACATAGAAGCCTGCGAGACATGCTCTTCCCGCATTGCCCCGCATGGCATCCACTTGCCGTCGCGTTCTTCGACGGGCACGTAGAACTGCCGGAACTCAGTGTCTTCCGGGCCGATACGCTTCGCCATGATGATCTGCTGGTACTTCATTTGGTCCTCCGCACCCACCATCCACTCCGCCGCAAGAAGTCACGGGCAGCACGCTGCATATCCCGCTTAGACTCCTTGTCATCCGGCCGCAACTGGGTCATCAAGCCAACCGCCGACTCCCCTGTTGGGGTATTCCAGACGGTGTGAACCGACTCTAACCAGACCAGGGTCAGCCCGGCCAGGACGACGTTCGCCATCCCGCCGTTCGTCTCCTGGTTGCGTTGATGCTGCCGCAGATAGAGGTCGCGGATGTGTTCCCGCAACTCGTCGGCAACATCGACTGCCACACTGGGCATGCATTCGTCCGGATCGACTTCATCGAAGTTCATCGTCCCTCCAAGGTGTGAGCCAGCAGTGTGCGGGCGATGCCGACTAACTCGGTGGTTAGCAGCATCAGCACCGCCACTGCCAGCATGTGAAGTATAGCAATCAGCTGCGCGTCCTTGCGCATCATAGTCCTCCTTAAGCGACGCTGCCTTCCTGGCTCACAGTGATGTGGAACGTCATGGTGATGGGCTGGTTGGGATGCACCTTCACCTCCACTGGCTTGTGGAGAAAGGCCGTGTCGAAGTACAGCTCGTCACCCAGCGTGGGCTCAGCCACCTGCACGGGCTTGGCTGCCCGGACCAGCGTGTGGTTCTTTGACTTCCGCAGTTGCGGGAGCCGGAAGCCACGCTGACGCAGCGAGAACGTGCGGCCGTGGACGATGGCGTTGGTGACGCCAAGGGCCTTGGCCAGGTCCGACACGGTGCCGCCAGCCTTGAACACGCGGGTGTACTCGGTCACAAAATCAGCCTCATTGAAGCGCTTCGGCATCATTGCTCTCCTTGCTCAGGGGTAGTAATCCGTACAGCCAATCACCTATCGCACTGACCCACGCCAGTAGTTCCGTATCCTTCAGCGGGAACAGTGCCGTAGATACGGAGATCCCTCCGTAGTTCTTGACACTGCGCCGCAGCACCCAACCCGCCCCGGACTCGTACCAGATGTGGTACACAACGCCCGGGGCGGGGCTCCATTCCTTCATCAGACGGCCAGCAACTTGGCGCCGCACTCGGCATCGACCACGCCGTGCAGGCGCTGCGTCCGCCGGGCGAGGTCGCCGTACTGCTTCAGCACCTCGGTCACGCTGTTGAAGTAGGACCACAGCGTGGGCTCAGCGAACTCCGGGTGGCGGGGCGAGTCGTACTCGTCCAGCACCTCGCTGATCGCCCGGGCCGGGATCGCACCAGCACGGTAGGACCGCAGCACCAGGTCATGCAGGTGCGGAAGGCCGCGGATCTCCTCATGCTTGTAGGCTTCGATCCGCTTGTGCTGGTGGCCCCGCTTGTCGATCAGCTGGGCCACACCCTCATTGACCAGCCGGGGCAGACGGTCCAGGACCAGGCGGCTGTGCTTGGTCTTGACCACCACCTCGGCGCTGAACGCCAGGTTGTCGCAGACGAACACCCTGGAACCCAGGCAGAACGACACCGGGAAGGACTTGTCATGGGAGTTCCGCACCCCGATGACCGTGGAGTAGTCCGTGCCGCCGGCCAGGGTGATGACGCCGAACATCCGGGCGCCACCCTTGGAGAGGGCGAACGAACTGTCGGTGATCTCCAGGCCGCTGGTGACCAGCGACTGTTCGACCATCTGCACCACATCGCCGTGGGCCACGGGGGTCCAGGTGTGGGTGGACGCGGGGACTTCGATGTTGTCGATCTGGCTGCGGTCAACGACCTGGCCGCCGGCATGAACAATCAGACCAGTCATGGGCACCTCCTAGAAAAAAGAAAACCCCGTCAGCACGCTGCTGGCGGGGCAAACCGCGTCAGTACCGTACATGCGTACAGTAGTAAGTCAGTCAGTCGGATTCAACGAAAGTCTCCTTGGGTTTCCAGTGGGCCTCGGCGTACCTGCCCGCAGCCAGGATGGCCTCTCTCTCATCCCGGTCAAACCCGGCGGCGGTCTGTTCCGCAGACCACAGCGTGGCGGACCTGGCAACGATCAGCCACAGGCCATGCCGCACCTTGTCGGTCAGGCGTGGCTTCACTTGTCCTCGGACAGCCCTTTGGCACGCCGCTGATTCTGTGCCACTATCGCATCACGGGCCTCACCCCGCGTGTTGAACTCCCCAACCAGCCACGTGTAGCCGGTCGCGGATGTGCGGCCATGCACCTGATAGACCGTCCGGCCGCCGTCCTGCACTTCCTCAATGCGATACGTGTACTCAGGTCCCATGTAGCACTCCACAGTTTCCTTCCAGCCGGCCATCACTTCACCTCCTTGGGGATGGTGGGCCACTCGGTGCCATCCAGCCAGGCATCGAAGTCATCCACGTAGCACTCCACGTACGTCGGATCGTAGCCGTGCTTCTTCAGGGCCTCGTCCAGCTCAGTCATCTCAGCATCCTCCTCCAGGTACAGCATGTCATTGCGGTACGTGAAGTCTGTGCCGATTCCGATAGCCTTGGCCAGAGTGGACGGGACTTCCGCCCAGCCGTGGCCAGGGTCTTCGATGTACCTCAGTTTGATCTTCTTAGGCATCACTCCCTCCCTTCTGCTTTGGCTATGGCAATATCCGCACCCCGCATGGCGTCCATTGTCTCAGGCCATGGTTCAATCCCGTGCTGACGGAGCATGACAGAGCATTGCCACAGCTCATGACTTGCAGCAGCTAGGGCATCTACCAGATTCGGCGCCGCCGCCATCAACCGCTGGCTCTCACGCTTGTCTCTCCCCCGCAGGATGCTGGGGTATTCACTGTCACTGAATGGCATCGTCCCTCCAGGTTCCACCTGGGCCACGCTGCCCAGGTTCGTACATAGGAAACTCATCGCCAGGCCTGCGACCCAGAAACTTACCGCACGCACGGCAGTCTGTCGCTATCCACCCGGCACGCCGGGCTGAGTCCCGGTCGCGCCACTGATGCTGCCCCCATGGGCATGTCTTAGGCTTCTGCTTCTTGCTCACCACCGTCCCTGCTTCATGCGTCGATGTCCTCGGATGGATCGTCCGGCTCTTCGCCGTACACCTCAGCCCGCGGAACGCCCGCCTCCACGGCCTGCTCCTGCATGTACTCCAGCAGGGAGATGATGCCCCAGCCAGGATGCGCCTGGTCATGCCAGAGGGCAAACACCAGGGCCGCTTTCTGGGATCGCAGCATCGGCCAGTCCACGCCATGCACGCAGACCGTATTGGGAACCGTGCCGTATCCGATGATGGCGGCGGTTGCATTGGGGTTGTTGGGCATCAGTCGTCCTCCTCCACAAGGGTTTCGTAGAACCGCTGGTTGCAGTTCCGCATGAACTCGTAGGGATCGTTACCATTCTGGTCGCACAGGTGCATGATGCTGACAACCAACGTCTCCATCACTGCGCCCAGGTCGTTGGTGATCTCATCGTCTGTGGCGAATCGCTGGCACGCTTGCATGCCGTGCTTCGCCAGTCTCTTGTCGCCAGTCAGCATCAGTAGTCCTCCTCTATTGGTTCATCGCACTCATACTGCGAGTTGGTCAGCACCTCCGGGCGGTAGCGGGCAAACTTCTCGGCACGGCAGACGCGGCAGACCCGGGTGAGCGGGATGCCACGGGCGTCGTACTCTATGTGGGACGGCTCGCCGGAGCCGCACGGGCAGGGTCTGGTCATTCGTTTGGCGCTCCGTAGTCTGCGGGGTTTTCGGCCATGTCCAGCAGGATCTCCAGCCGCTTCTCTGCCTCTTCGCTGCGGCGATGGTAGTAGTGTTCGCCTTTCGGGGACCGCAAGACTTCTACGCTCCAGGACTCCATGTGCTGGGTGGTTTCGTCGGGGTGCTGTGGCAGCAGCCGTGCCATCTGCCGGACGGCATCGACCGGGCTGTCGCAGTCCCGCATCACCACATCCAGGGTCACGTAGTAGTAGCCCATCACTGATCCTCCACTGCCCGCCTCACTTGCGCACCACGGGTACGGGATCGCCGTGATCGCTTATCCAGATGCACACCGGAACCGCTCCGGTGTGCGTTGTGCCCCTTGCCTATCCCCCAGATGGGCCGGGCGTTGATGCGGATGCGGGTCACTCGTCCCACTCCTGATTTGTCACGCCGTCCATCTCCATGCCGCCACCCAGGCAGAAGTCCATTACGCGGGACTCCATTTCGGTGACGAAAGCATCCAGCGCCGCCTTGTCACGCACCCGGAAGTTCCAGGCCGAGAGCCAGGTCTTCCAGTAGTCGCGGACCAGTTTGTCATGCTCCCGCTTGGGGAGTTCCTTGAATCGCATGGTCATTCGTCGTACTCCTTGTTGAACATCTTGTGCCGCTTCAGCAGTCGCACTGCCCCTCTGTCTGCCGCCTCTAGGATGTCCCAGTCGCCGCGGGCGTAGGCGTAGTGGCAGTTGTCCGCCACCTCCAGCAGGTCGCGCACCTGCTTCTTCAGCCAGCGAATCTCCTTGGACATGGACTTCACCACATCCAGGGAGGCATTCAGAATCTTGTCTTGTGTGACGTCAGGCATCACTCAGCCTCCGGGGGTAACAGGTGCATGACCCACCACGCATCAGCCAGTTCGCTGGCCCACTCGTTCGCCTCGTCATGGCTATTGAACGGCCCTGTCACCTCAAACCCTTCGGCTGGAGTGCCAGTCACCACGCAGTATTCCCACTCACCACGGCTCATGGACGCTCCTCCATCACACGCTCCAGTCGCTCCACCCACTCGGGCCGACGCTCTTCATCCTGGGCGTAGGCCCAGTCAAGAACCTCCACGCACGCCGCGTTCAGCCGTGCCAGCAGGGCATGCCTCCTCTCGGCAGTGATCAGCAACTTCGCCAGTTGCGGCGTGTGCTTGTCGTACTCCGCGTTGCCGTCGTAACTCATCACTCCACCTCCACATTGCTATCGGTTTCGATCCACACCCGGGCACCGCAGGAGAGCGGGGCATCCGGCTCGTATCGCACAACACAAGGTCCATTAATCCGCACGGCGTGTCCGTACTGGTTGTCCTTATAGGTCTTGACTGTCAGCACTGGCTCACGCTCCCCGGTCTTGGTGTTCCGGCGGATGATGTGCTGGTTAACGTGAACGATGGTCTTCAATGCTAGCCTCCTGCTTGAGAGTCTCCCACGCTGCCCACATCCGCATGGACATGGCAAGGCGAGCCCGCTGCCCAGCCGGCAGATGGTATGTCCATGACTCGCTGACGTTGTCTGTGATCTCCACTGGCTCGCGGGCCATGGCGACGGCGTACAGCAAGGCAACCTCGGCCTCGTCGCACGTAGCGACGTACTCCGCCAGCCTGCCGCGAGCGTTCAGTGTGTGAATCCTATCCATGGGTTCCTCCTTGCTGCGCATCGCCAATGGCATCTTCAATGAACCACTCTTCGCAGTCGATTCCGGCCTTCTTCAGGTCCAGAGTCAGGCTTTCGATGGCACTGTCGGCCTCGGCGCTGCCCGGATCTGGGATGTCAGGGAACTTAAAAACCACAACCACATCCATACTGTACCTCCGTACACCTGTTGAAACGTGTATGAAAAAACCCCTGCCGGGTACTAGCTGACAACTTTCCCCGGCAGGGGCCCAACGGAGCCGGCTTGCGCCGACACCAACCCTATTCTACCACAACCTCACGCATGAAGGACAGCGTAGCGGGGATGTTAACGCACTCCCGCAGTTTGCTGCCCGGATGCGCCCGGTGCCGGAACCCATGCGTCCACCAGCCGTCATGCATGGAGGAGCCCATGTACTGCCACACCTCGTTGAACTCGGGATTGTAGCAGGATGTCGGGCTCTCCATCCCCTGGTTGATGGGGCAGGCGGCCAGTCGCTCCCACATGTAGTCCCACTCCGCCGTGTCCCGCTGCACCATGGCAAGTGGTGGCAGGCGGTCCATGGTTTCCCGCAGATTGGACTCGTCCATCGTCAGACTCCCTCCCTCGCAGCGTGAATCAGGGCAATCGCCAGTTTGCGGTAGTCGATGGCGTCGGCTACCGAATCGATGTCGATGTGCCCCGCGATATCCTCCAGGTCCAACTCGCCGGCCAAGTCAGACACGCTGATCTCGCTGGCGATGTCGGACGTATCCAACGCACTAGCGATCTCCTGGTGATCAACCTCTCCGGCCAGGTCAGCAATGTCGAACTGCTTGGCCAGGTCTTCGATGCTGATGCACTCAGCCAGCGTCTCGTACTCAATGGCATGGTCGGTCTGCTTGACCAGGTCCACCACCCGTTCAGCAATCGGGTCGATGTCCATCTGCAACTGCACGCGGCGTGCAACTTCCATGGTATCGACAAGCACTGTCGGGTCGGCAGGGAACACATCGTTAATGGCGTCGGACACGGTCTGGCGGACGTAGTCCTTGAAGCGATTTGTCAGTCGGTTGTAAAGGCGGCGAATCATCTTGGTTCCTCCTCAGTCGGCGGCCAGGGGCATGATCACGGCTTCAAACTTCACATCGGTAAAGGCACAGAAATGCACGGCACTCTGTCGGTCAGTCGCTGACACCTGCACCTGTTCGTATCCACACTGGATGGCAGTCTCGGCCATGTCCCGGACGAAGCGGGCGTCCAGCCGCGTCTTGACGCCCGCCAGTTCCAGGTCCATGAACAACTGATGCACCTTGGGCTGTGCCTTGATCGCTGCCCGGGCCTGCTCACGCAGGTCGCGGACGTTGACGTCGGCACACTTGGCCGTGCCCGGCGGGTACAGCACATCCTCAGTCTTGGGCCACTTGTGATCGACACTCTCTGAGGGCACGGTGTGCCCGCAGTTCTTGCCGTACAGCGTGACCACACCGTTCAGGCTGGCGGAGTAGCCGCCATCCTGCACGCCGACAGTTTTCAGGGTCTTGGACAGGGTCTTGGCCGGCAGGCGGTACTCGCCGTCCGGTCCTTCGCCCTGCCAGGTCAGGCGGCACAGGCGCCGCCCGTCCGTGGCCTCGGCAAACACCGTCCCGGCTTCCCGCCGGAGGCGTACGCACTCCAGCTGATACCGGCTCTGCTCGTCATCGGTCCATTTGGGCAGGGCTGCAATGGCCTTGGGCATGTGCATCACGCAACCTCCTGTGGGCTTGCAAACTCCGAGCCAAGAACCTTCCAGGCAGTGTCGCCAGGTTGGCACCACATCCACCGCCCTTTGTCAAACAGGTACAGATACTCCGCCCATGAGGCAGCAAGCGCCTTCCCGAACTGCGAAACAGCCCGAGCCCCAGTGAACACACGGGCTTCTGTGTCCTTATCGCCGCGATCCCTGCCGTAGGCTGTGGTCCAGTTGTTGACGCGCTGCGGGGAATCGTCCCCGTAGGTTTCAAAGTCATGCTTCTCGCCTACCTCGTTGCGTAGGGCCGAGATGTCTCCCAGGTCCAGGAGGGCGTTGATCTTCTCGGGGCAGCGGTAACTGCCCGCAAGAATGACGCCGTTATGCTCCAGGTAGCCGTCCCAGTGGCAGTAGATGCCGCGGACGCGGGTGACCTTGCCCTGCTCGTTGCGATCCACCAGACCGATGCCGCTTCGCGTGCCCATTACACGTTCTCCAAGATGCCACAGACGTCCTTGTAAACGCCCGCAGTACGGCCGTCGTACTGGGGATACTTCCTCACAAACTGCCGCACCACATAGGCCAGCCGCTCACTGCGGCTCTGCCCGTATGCACGGGAGGCATGCCAGCACTGGCTGACATAGCCCTTCTCGTCAGGCCGGATGAAACGCAGTTCATAGTCCGGCACACGCTCCAGGGATTGCATGTAGTCAAAGTCCATCGGCCGTCTCCTCGCCAGAAAACCCGTAGTCAACGCCCATGCCCTGCGTGAACTCGCCGTTGATGCGAACAATCGCGCCGGGCTCAAACACATCGCCTGCCATGGCGTGCCACTTGTCGAACACCTGCCCGGCGGTGGCTCGCACATCCGGCAGGACGACAGGAAACTCCGTGGTGTAGAACGCACCAATGGAGCCGCGAGGCCGCACCGGAATCGACGCCGTGTAGCGATACTGTTTCTCCATGTCACACCTCACGCTGCCAGGTAGTGGCCGGGCTCAGCATCGGCGGGGTGTACGTTCCCCACCTGGTCAATGCCGGTCGGCACTGCAAACTCCGACTCGCACGCATCTTCACGCTTGTCGCCGGCAGCCTTCAGCCGCAGGCCGACACACACATCCACCGGGTCCAGGAACCGCAGTTCCAGCCGGTCACCGTCCACCACAGGCCAGACCTTCCCGTTGGGGTCAGTCCAGGTGGCGGGGAGGTAGCCAAACTCGCTACCCCACGGGTTCCACACGGTGTCAAACACCACTGCCACGTTGGACTTGGTGCGATACACACGCTCCCAGTCCTTGGCCTGTGTGCCGTCGTTGTAACTGTAGGTCAGGTGATAGTTACTGGGGGTCTTGCCCAGACGCTCAGAGCATTTGGTGTAGTCCCAGAACCGCCAGTTGTAGTCGTACATCCAGGGAAACAGTGACAGCCAGTTGACGTCACTGTCGATGTTGGTGCGGGCAGCGACGATGTAGTCACCGCGGTTCCGCTCCACCCGGTCCATGTCACGCCGGAGGTAGGCTCCGAATGACCTGGGGTTCTCATACAGCCACTTGGTCAGGTTGATGCGTGCATCCCTGACGAAGTCCGACTGCCCGTGGCCTGCCTCCCAGGTCACACAGGGGCCAGAACACAGGGAGAGCCCCCTGCGATTGGCCCACTGCCCGATCTCCTGGATATCCATCCCATTGTCCAGCATCTCCTGCAGGACAGACCGCCTCAGAGCCCGTGGGCAGGAGTTGAACCCAGAGGAGTCAGACGATGCCAGGGAGATCCCATAGACCTTGTACTCATCTCCATGGTGTCGGATCTTCGCATTGTTGTCACCGTCCTGCAGGATTGTCGCAATTTTGTAAGCCATGACACTCTCCGTTGTGGTGTGACCGCTGTCCGCACGGTCCTGTGAGCAACACCGCTGTCCGCACGGTCCAGGCAGCCCCATCGCTGCCCGCACCCGTCACCGGCCGGCGGGGAGCCGGCGGTGGTGTACGGCCGTCCACCGGGGAGGTGAACAGCCGTACAGTCTACACTGGGAAAACCCCTGTTTTCAGCGGGAAAACCAGGGGAAAACGGCCGGAAAACCGGCCGCGACGGCGGCGCGAACCGCCGACTTAATAAGCCGGGACCGGCGCCGCCAAAAAACCGGAAAATCTCGCGGCCCCGGTCCCGGCTAGTAGGTGGCGAGCCGACGAACGGCCCGCCCGCCGCCCAGCGACCCGGGCAACCAACGGAGCCCTACCATGTCCGCCACCTACACCCTGGAACCCGCCACCAAGACGCAGCCCGCGACGCTGGTCGTCCGAATCCCGGTGAACGCGAACCCGCCGCTCTCGTCCACCGGGAAGACGAAGATCGTCGCCAGCACCCACGGCAACCAGCCGACGCCGATCACGGTCGACGGGCAGGTTGTCAAGGTCGGCCTCACCGCCTTCGTCAAGGCGTGAGTCCGGCACCCGCCCCCGTGCCACGCCGCACGGGGGCGGCTCCGGCTTCATTCCTTCCCCATCCAGGAGACTGCCCTATGTGGACAGTTGAACTCACCGCCGATTACCGCGGCCCTCGCGGCCGGGTGGTCACTGACATGCACCGCCATCGGGTGATGAACATCGACGCCGCCGTCCGAGTGACGGCAGCCCGCTGGCAGGTTGTCGGCCGCCGCCGTGGAACGACGCTCCACGCCCGGTACACTGCGGATAACGGGCAGGTGATCACCCGTACCATGCGGCAGGTTTGATACAGTCACACAGCCCCGGGGGACGATGTACTTGACACGCCCCCGGGGACTGCCTTACAATCCCCTCACCGGTGCTGACACACCGGCACAACCAACGGAGGACCGATACCATGTATGCCACCATCCCCGCCCGTGAGGGTTTGAACTTCCCCGCCGCCACCGCCGCCGACTGGCAGCAGGCCCGCCGCCGCTTGGTCGGGTGGCTGGTGACGCATGGGGTAGACCGCGACCGGGCAGGCGAGATCGCCCAGGAGGTTCTAGTGGACCTCCTGACCCGGCAATGGAAGGACCGCAGCCCCGCCACCCCACGGGTAGCGGTGGCTTGGCGGATCGCCACCGCCAAGCGCTACGGCATCGGCAGCATGACGAAGGAGGGGCACCGCCACGCCCGCCGCCGCCGCCGCACCGGCCAGCAGGAGGCCCAGCCCGCCGCAGAGCCGTTGATGGTGCGGGACGTCTCAGGACGCCCCGGGCCCGATGCAATCGCCGCAGCCATCGAAAGCGCCGCCGGCCCAGTGATCCCGTCCCCAGTGGCCACGCGCCGCCGGGCGAGGATCGAAGCATGGGTCCGCGACGCCGTCACCGGCTGGGGCGAAGGGGACGAACCCAACACCGTCCCCAGCGTGACGGACCTTGGCCCGGGCTACACGCCACCGGCCAGGGGGTGCCGAGGCTTGCACCGGGACACGGACCCGCGACCGGCCGCAGCCGTGCAGGCCGAACCCCTCACGGGTGAGAACCTCACAGCGTACCGGCAGCAGGTAGCAGCCTATTACGCCCGATGAGGGCAAGCCCGGGCGGCAGGCAGCGACCACGCGCCGCCGCCCGGGCAACCGCACACGGCCACAGCCCCGGCAGGGGCGAACCCGACACGGGTACGGCACCGGGCGAGGGTAGCGCGCACCGCGACCCCGGCCAGCCGTCAGGCCGCATCCGCCGCTCCGGCTTGCAACCGGCAGCGGCGCCACACGCCGCCGGGGGACAGCCAACCCCGGCGGCTACCGTACACCACAACCGGCGGTCGCGATCCGGCCGCACCACTAACCAAGGGAGGACCGATGGAGCCAGCCAACGGCCGCGGGTGATCCGCGGCCGCGGTGACGATCCAACAGCATGGGCCCGAGCGGACGCGCACGGCCCCGGGGAATGGCAGACGCCCGACGCTACAAAGACCTGCCGCACCGCACACGCCCGCGACGCCCGGCACCAGGCCGACGCACCGCCCGCGACGCTCGCCGCCTGGTCCACGCGGCCGGGAGGGAGGGAGGCCGAGGGGCAATGCACGGCCCACGCGACCCGGCCGCGACCGCCGCCGCCGCCCGGGCACCACCGCACACCACAGAGAACCAGCCGCACCACAGCGGCAGGCCGGACGATGGCCGATCCGGCATCCAAACCGTAGCGGACACCTAACCCGAGGCCCGACAACGGCTTGCGGCCGAGGCCGTTGGCGGCAGTGTACACCGGAGCAGTATCGGCGCCGCCTCGCATCTGCTGTCGCAGATGCTCGGCGGTTTTGTCGGTGGCTTCCTCGCTATCGCTCGGAAGCCCCCTCTCCCCCCAGTCGCTTCGCGACTGGGTTGTCAATCCCGCCCCCGGATATTTTCCGCCCTCTAAGTGCCATATGGCCCGCTGACACCCCTCCCCCACCGAGAACACAGCCAATCTGAAGCGCCACGTGGCCCGGCTGGACACTGGTTCGTATCACCGGGGCGAAGACGTTTGCGACAACCTGGTGCTGCTTGCGTGTCGGCTACGAAACACGCCGCTTGGGCAACGATATGAGGCCCCGGGAATCGGAGGTCACCGACCCGCCGGCACTGTGCATGACATCACGGTAGCCACTACGCCCCCGGAGGACGCTCCGGGGGCTTTCTTGTTCCTGGCGGGCACTGATAGGTGTACCGGGAGTGATATATGCCTGCCGCCGATAAGCTGGGCCGACGCATCGCTGCGTTAGTCTCTGACGTTCCTCTGCCGCAGAAGTACATCCGGGCGTATCACGGTAGCCCGCATAGCTTCAACCGATTCGACGCAAGCAAGATCGGCACGGGCGAAGGTGCCCAGGCGTATGGGTACGGGATGTACTTCGCAGGGGCGGAGCCGACAGCCAAGTCGTACCGCGATTCGCTGTCCGGCCAGCTTGTAGCGGACGGGCAAATCCTAAACCCCAACGCTCCGCACAGAGATGTCGCCGTCTTGCTCGCCATGGGCGAAGACGAGTCCGTTTTGCGGCAATTCGCGCAGATGGAACATGACAGGCTTTCTGATCGTCTCGCGAAATTGCAAGAGCGGTTTAACTCTCTTGGCGGCTGGGAAAGTGATGCCACAAAAGGGTTGCCGGCCGAAATGGCAGAGCTGAGAGTGCGCAGGGACCGGCATGCAGAAAGGCTCGCTGGCCTGGACTACTACACTGGAAAGACTGTTGGGCATAACAGCGGGCACATGTACGAGGTAGCGATTGACGCCCCGGAGCAATCGCTATTGGACTGGGATGCCCCGCTGTCACAGCAGCCACGCGCCTTAAAGTTCTTTCAGAAAATGTCCACCACGCTTCCGCATGAGCCTCCGGTGGCGATGCTTGACCGTGTCCTGGAAATTGACGGCTCTGGATCGCAAGCCTACGGCAGATTGCAGGATGCGCTCAGCGAGAACGCCGAAACGTGGAAAATGCCAGAGCAAATTGGAAATCAGGTGTCCAAGAGGCTCGTTGCGGACGCGGTTCGCGACGGCGGCTTCCCGGGCATTCGGTATCTGGATCAGTTGTCGCGGCAGCAGGGAATCAACTACGGGCCAACTGGCACCCGCAACTACGTGATGTTCCCCGGCACCGAGGACAAGATCCGCATCCTCCGCCAGTACGGACTACTCGCGCCGATTGCGGCTGGCGCTGCCCTGGAGGATGAATAGTGGCCGGTGTGTCTGATATCCGCCGTCTCGCCCCTGCCGTGGACTGGGTTGTTAAACCCTCCGCCACGGACACCATGCTGGCGCGGCTTCGCCAGTTGCGGGAAGTCCGGCCCCCTGCCCTGTCGCTCCTGGAGATGCGTGAGGTCGCTCCCGTTGTCGGTGTCGAACAGCTCCCCATCGCCCGATACCAGACCAGACGCGGGCCTTCTGATGTGCAGCAGGGGTTCGCGAATCGCAAACGGACGCTCTACAAGGACGTTGAACGCGGCATGCAGGATGGTGCCCATGCCTGGTACCACAACGAGCCCGTGAGGCAGCAGTTCATCTACGAGCTTGGAGAGGACGAGGGCAACAAGGCGTTCGACTTCCTGACGGCGATGGTGGCCGGGACGTCTTCTGCCGCGCCGGTGAAGAGCAACCTCCGCAAGGCGAGCTGGTACCGCCAACAGGCCCTGGAGGGATTGCTGCCTGATGACATCGACACCAAGGCGGCGGCCAAGGAGTGGCTGGCCGACAATCCTCCGCCCAAGGGCTATGGGTCCGTGGCACGGAACAACGATGCCATGTGGACCAGCCGCTTCCTAGCTGGCGATCAGCTGTGGCGTGCCGCGGAGCCTGGTGCGGCCCACAAGATTCTCTCGTTCCGTGAGAACCTGCGTGGGAATCTGCAGCCATGGACGGGTGATCGGCATGAAGGGATGCGTCTGGGCGTGCCGGCAGCCTGGAACTCCCGTGAGAAGACCTGGGCCAAGGGCCAGCTGACGCCCAACGAGTACGTGGCGGCTGAGCAGATGATGACCGGCATGGCCAACCGGGCCGGGCTCTCTCCTGCGGAGTTACAGTCGGCTCGCTGGATGGGCGGCGCCGCTGCGACGGGCGTGGAGTCTACCGACCCCACGTTCTCCCACGCCCTGGAGGCAGTGGTCCGTGAGCAGGCCGCACGCATGGGCGAGACTCCAGAGTGGGTTCTGCGGAACTTCATCCGCAACGGCGGGCTTCTGGCCGTGCCTGCCGTGGGCATTAGTACACAGGAGAACTAACGTGCCGTATTCCAACAGCTACGATCCTGACTTCTACGATCCCTATGGCGTTCCGCTCCCCACCGAGGTCCGCATCCGGCGGCTCATGGAAAAGCAGCGTGCCGCTCAGCAGCCGCAGCAGTTCCTGAGCGACGAGCTGCCGCCAGAGAGCGCCCTGGGCGCCGATCTCTCCGCATACGGCCTGGAGGCTGTTGAAAGCCCATTCGACGGCGGCATTAGCTACCGCCGCACACGCCCAGCACCGCAGGCGCCGTATGTCGGATATCGACAAGGTCGCGGCTGAGAACCCCTTCTGGTGGCTGTTTGAGGAGTGGGATGAGTAACCTCCGTAAGCTCCTGGCCGCGCGCCGGATGTTCGACGTCAAGCCCATTCCGGCATCCGGTGTGATCGCGGACGTTGCTAGCGGCGCCATCGACGGGCTCCCCAAAGCGGGATTCTACGCCCCCGAGGCTCTTGCGGCCAAGATGGGCCTGCCGCGACCAACGGCGTTCTATGACCCAACTCTTCCAAACGCACGTGCCGTTAAGCGGCATGAGGCCATGCACGGCATCTTCCGTGCGTCCCGGGAAAACCCAGACCTAGCAGATGCGGTTCCGCTCTGGGCCCGTGCCCGCGGCGGCCCGTTTGAGGACGAGCTGCTTGCCCGCCTCGCGTCCCGTGATCCGGGCGCAATTCTAGACTGGCATGTTCCCGCATATCGCCAGAAAGACCCACACGTTTACGCAGCAGTCGATCCGCTCCTGCGTGCGGCCAGGTTTGTGCGTGATAACCCTGTCGCCGCCGGCGCTACTGCTGTAGGGGTTGGAGGCACCCTGTACGGTGCCCTTGCGCCTGACAGTGATCCGGAAGAGACGGCGATTGCGGACGAGTTCGACCGGCAGATCCTGCGCAGGCGAATCCCGGCTGGTTACTAAAGGCGACGTTCTACTCAACAAAGGTGATTTCCATGGATGATTACGGCAACAAGATCCGCAGCCTGCTTGGCCAGGGCGGCCAGATGCAGGTAGAGCAGGTCAACACTCAGGGGCCGCTCAGCTTTGACGAAAACACCAGCAACCAGATCGCCGCATATAAAACGAAGTGCGGTTATCGCAACCTGCGCGGCGAGTGCGCGAACCCTAACGTGCTGGACGAAGACGGCATGATGATGTCCTGGGAAAAGTTTGACTCACTGAAGGCTAAGGGCATTGATCCCAAGACCGTGCATCTTCAGCGACAGCGGCTCATGCAGGTCGCTGGCGAGCGTGGCGCACCAATGTTCCCGCCGATGCGTGGCGGCAGGTGAAGCCAATGGGATGCGGGTGCCAGGACTGCAAGCAGGAAGA
>Ga0208546_1000051_pt1 | contig 55308 bp, 66 predicted proteins | sample DEB19_08_DNA_4_FD_184528 | JGI IMG/M metagenome (GOLD analysis project Ga0208546, IMG submission 184528) | Aqueous microbial communities from the Delaware River and Bay under freshwater to marine salinity gradient to study organic matter... | ecosystem: Environmental > Aquatic > Marine > Coastal...
CGCTGATCGGGGACGCCCTGCGGATCTGGGAACGACTTATGGCTGAAGTTGAATACATACTTCAATCGGAAGTTTTCTACTTACGCTTATCAAGGTTTACCAAAGAGGGTCGGACAACATAACCATTATCTAAAGCAATCTGCGAAACCCGAGCCCGAGTAAGTCCAATACGTCTACCAATTTCAGCATATGATAAACCTTCGTCAATCATATCTAAAATTTGCTTATTCCTAGCGTAAGTCTTACTCATCTTCTCAGCATCCACAAATTCATTATTCATTATCTAAACCCTTTTCTAATTTCTCGTGGTATAACCGTCCGTGCTCAGCATCGTTTTTGTCAATTTTACGATATGTTGCACCATTCGGATTAAAGAAGTATTCGTTTAGCGGCCCAACTTCTTCAGTAGAGGGGCCATACTCAAAGATTCTAGCAAACCAAGCTGATGGGGTGAAGCCATACTCTTTATTGAAACGTACCGTCGCAACGCTTGTTGCCTCTTGAGCATCTTGAGCATCATGGATTAAGATAGGCAGTCTAAACTCTACTACCCAATAACTTTTACTTTCTTCTGTTGCCATTATTACCTCAAATACAAAATAGGATTAGGATTACGAACGGAAAAAAGATTACAAGCATTACACCAAAGGTAGCAATAAGAATTGCCATAATGGTGAAAAACAAAATATATCTTGCAATACCAAAGGCTAGCCACATTTAAACACTATCCAAATCTGCTAGAAGCATCATCAGCCTACCGATACGCCTATCTGCAATATCGCGGAAATGCCTATCGGTATCGCCATAACCAGTAGTAGCGTGATCGAGCTCATGAACAATAGTAGCCACCATATGCTCCACGCCCAAGTCCAAGGCCCTCACAGAAAGCATAATCTTTCTGTCATCTGCTACCCAGACACCATGAATAGTTTCTTGATGACCACGGGGGGCAAACGGAACAAACTCAATATCATCAGAGATTGTCTCGAAACGACCCACAACATTCAACGCCTTAGTCAGAGTGGCTTGACGAACATAGCTCAACTCATCAACAATATCAAAGTCGGCACGAGTGCCCAGAATATTGGAGACATTGAGTTCTACATCACTCGGGCTGCTGACAATAAGGCGATAGACAATATAGTTATCAACCTCACGTGCAGTTAGACCACGCATCTGAAGCTGAATGGCAAGCTCTTCCGAATAATGACCTTCGACACCGGAAGGACAAATAGGAATGCAAGTCTCACCATATTGCTCAACCCAAACCTCGGCCCAAGCAGCATCAGACTTCAAATGATCGAAATGATACGCTGCCAGACACCACTCCACGCAGGAATCATACTCAGAGCTTTTGTCGAGGATGAAGATATCACGAATAGCATCTTTATCGCTCAAGTTACGCAAAGCATAGGATGCTACTGAATCAATCTGATAAGCATCAGAGATGCGTCGCTCCTCGTTCAGTCTAAAACCGCTGTGTTGATACGAGAAGATAGCACAAGGATCAGCAGTATCACCAATCCAGATACCACCCTTGCCGTAAAGTTTGCCATCAGACACATGAGAAACACACTGCCTAACGGAATCCTCAATTACATAGTTCTTGTAAAGACCAATATCCGAACCGCCAGCAGCCTTGGAAATAAAGTCAGGCTTAGCCTCGTGCTTGAAATACAAGTCATTATTATCAAAGAACTCAAGCAAATCTGGATCGGCAGAGAGATAGACATCGAAATAGCCATCTTTACGTTCAACGCTATCAACAATCTCTACGCTGTAATCTGCACCGAACTCCAAGTTAGCATCGAGAGCATTCGCAAATGCCTCACGATAAATCTGGAAATCAGTATCCCACGAGATTACACCCGCATCAAGAGAGAAAGACGAAGGGATATCAGTTACGCCTTCTTCAGTCGTGTAGCGATAGTAAACGATGTCGTAGCCGTCAACATCCTTGGTAATGTAATCCAAGCGGTAATCACCACGGTCATCGCTACCGAGACAAATCCACTCAAAACCCTTACGAATAGCAGCAACAGGCGCCAACTTAGCACCCGAGCCAAACTGGCCTACAGTAGATTCATTATCGCGCTTAGAAGAGATACCCATCTTCTCCAAGCGAATACGCGGCACACAGTCCGCACGGTTACGGAATCGAATATAACTCACTTATCCTCCTTCTCTGCTGGAACAATAAACTCACGGGATACTACGCCAAAGAATCTGCGAGTTTTGGCGTCTTCAATATAAATACCATCTTCAACGTCATGAAATGGCCACCCAAAGGGATATGTTCTACGCACAAGCGTAGTCTCTTGTGGATACCAAGGCTTCAAACTTCGTTTGTTTTTATAGTTAGGAATAAACCAATACAATTCTTCTGCTGGTTTCTGATTAATCCTAATCCTAGTCATCAGTAAACATCATCCGGCCAATAAGGTTCTTTCTCGGGAATGTCATCTGCATCATACTCTGGCCTCGTATCGATTTCGCCGTCCCACTCTTTAGAGCACTGCGGGCACTGAAAGGAATACGTGGCATAAATCGAACCGTAGTCTGCTTCGACTTCAATCTCACCAGACCAACCACAATCGCAACTTTCATCGACTGCAGTTTCTCTAGCATTCCATCCGGGTAAATCACTATGAGTTACACCATCAGGAAGATTATCATATCTACCCATCCTCACTCTCCTCTTCAACCCAAGCGTCACAGTACTCAATATCGAGCAAGTTTACAAAAGCAATATCCTTAATAGCCTTATTTGCAAACTGCCCATCTGCATAGTTTTCAGCAAACTTCTTTTGATAATCTTGAATAGCAGCACGCAAAAAGTACATAAACCCAAAACTGCATGCAGAGGTATCATTGATATTAGCATCAAACTTATATTGAACATCAATAGTAAGACGCATACCATTATCTGGTTCCCTCAAGTCAAGGGCTTCCAGAACCTCACGCTTAGCGTCATCTGGGATGTCAGTATTAATAATAACCTGCTGCACGTAAGCAGTGCTATCACCATCTACATCTGGCCAAAAAGACATTAGATATCTAACTTTCCCTGCTCATCACAAGGCTTAATATCAGCCTCATTCACACCAATCCAATAGAAATGCGGAGGGTTGTGGCATTCACAAGCAATACCGACAAACTCATTCATCTTACCGAGAAATCCGGCGCCAATGAAATCATTAGCATTAGCAGAACGCACAACGGTAAAGACTCTACCGTGCTTTCGCACGATAGAGTCCACCCGTCCCGCATCTAACGCTTCAATAGAAACTTTAGTCATTAGGCTTCCTGACTATTTTCATAAGCGACATTTTGCACACCATCAATCCTACCAATAAACGACTCTGCATCGGTAGCTACATCATCGATATCGGTGCCGTACTCAATTTCAACGTCAAAAGAGATACGCCATCTGAGCGACGGCATCTCAAGGCCAAGGTCATAGAAAATGCACTCTCGGAGGTATTCTCCAATATCGTTACTCATCAACGAACGAATAACGTCTTCCTTGAAAGCTGCAAGAGCACGACCCGACTGCCAATGAGCATTTCGAAGGTCATCGATAGTCTTATTCTTGTTGGCAAGCGCAATCTCAGCCTCAGCAAGGCCTTGAATCATTGCATCAATTTCAAGTCCACGCTGACGGATCTCTGCTGTCTTAGCCTGAACAGTTTCATTATCATTATTAACGGGGAAGGACCCCATAGGCATAGTCATTATGCACTCTCCTTGTTGTTGGAATAGAACTTTTCACTAATACCGTAACCCTTTGCCTGAATGAACTCCCAATCAGGCTCAGAGTTATTATTCATATTGATAGTAGTTACTAGCGTTACTTGATTATTATCAATTTTAAAGATAGTCATTGTACTCGAAGGCACATCAATAATGTAAGCCCACTCAGCACACCAAAGATCATCTTCCTCAGAACCCGTCCAAGTAACCCAATCTTCTGCACTAGCGTCTGTGTAAATCGTTCCGTAGCCCGGAACCACATTTCGCAGTTCTTCTCCATTGATAATATCAGGCACTAGCTTACTTTCATTTAGGCTAGACCACTGATAGTTGGTAATGAAAAGCGTGGCGGCAACTCTTTCGATGCCGTCACGCTTCACTAAATCCCAAATGGCTTTGCCATTATAGGTCGGATACCCATCCCAATGGCAATAACGACCACGAAAGCCGTCACCATAAGGATGACCAATAATGCTTCTAGTTGACATCTTTTGGACTCCAAGGCATAGCGATAGGATTAATATAATTTTCATGAGGATCACCAACCACGTGATAACAAGTATCACAATATGGACCATCAGTCCATTCTTTGTTGGTATCCATAAGAAGCCAAATACCGAGACTATCTACCCCCTTGCAACGTGAACAGATATCGTAATCACCATCACGCTTTACAATACGAAGTGCATCTTCTTCATCTTCGTCATACCATAAATCAGAAGCATGAAGCATAAAGTCACGCACAACGACTGGCATAAAAATACCGTTGCTAGGTAGGTAGTCTTTGATGTCCATAATCTATGATACCTCATTTCCACCATAGTAATCGTGGCTCATATCAACATAACAAGATGAGCAGAGCGGACCAGAGATAATCTCATTATATCCATTACGCTCAACTTCAAGAAGCCACATACCAATAGAACCTTCACGATTACAGTTGCTACAAGGCACTGGATTACTATCATCTTCACTATAAGAAGAATCACGAAACTCAATGTCAAGAGTTTCATAAGTAATAGTTCCAGGCTCAATACCAGCATTAGCAGGATGCCGATACTTAGCATTCTGCTCTTCGAACAAATCGATACGTCGAATCAAAGCGTTACGCTCAGCGTACTCGCTACAACGACGACAAAGAAAGTTCTTCACTTCAGTATCATCAGGAATACCATAGTTAGTCTGGCACACCATGCAATATGTTCCATCCCAGAACTCAATATCAGTCATAATCTAACCTCTTTTCGGATTGTAGGCTTGTGCGGAAACAGAATCAACAAACATAGGCTGATAGCCAGCCTTATGTCCACAAACAAGAACAATACGATTAGTGCGACTCAATCCTAACTTTACGCAGTTATCGGATTGGCACCAATCATACCCTAACGCAATACGCTCAGAAGAAACATCGTTATTATGGCAAAACTTACACTTACTCATAAAATAACCTCCATTCTGATTCGGATAGGTGTGGCAGGTCAGGGTCGAGAATAACACGCGGGAAATCGACTTGTCAAGGCATTTCTTTTTGGGTCGCAGAATCGGTGCTCTCAGATCTCACCGAATGACGCCCCGCCCCGATCGGAAATCCAGACGCCGAGGCGCCGATCGGAAGATGCATCCGATCGGCGCCCAAGCGATCTGGGAACAGATTAGGGCTAACTTTGAATATGTATTAGAAATCGATTCTTTTATTTCTATCTCTCAATCTAATCCAAATCAAATGGCCGACATCTGAAACCATCTTTGAATGCACTTATACTTTACATAAGCTTAGACATTAAGTGCATCATTTTTAGCGTTTAAATTTTTACAAATTCCAAGGACTACGACCGCTACCTTGATATAAAGACCAAGCTGCTTTAATATTACATTCTGGAACAGTCCAGTCTGTGTGCCCGCACACAGCGAGAAAAATACCGCTATGCATAGGCATCATCATCTGAAATAATCCAGATGCACCGGATGCATTTCTTGCAGTCGGGATACACCTTGATTCCCGATACGCAATAGAGATAGCCCATTCTGCATCTCTTTGCCAAATACTGCGAATCAAATCTGCGTATTGGCAGGGGCTACTACTCCGAGGCTGTTGAGCAACATTTGTCGTAGGTGTTGCTGCTCTTTGTCTTGCCAGCGTTTCCGACCGCCTGCGTTCTTCGGCCTGCTGTGCGGCAATTCTATTCTTCTCTACTTGCGTATTCCAGAGAACCACAGCCTCTTGGTGCTCTTGGAATCTAACTCTTTGTTCTGCCCGAATTTGGTTGAATACCTTTGTGTCGTCAACCACGATACTTTCTCTGGATGCTTTCGGTGAAGCATCCGTATTACTATGTTTATCAGTGATTCCACCGATTGATGCTGTTATAAGTAAGATTAAACTCGATAATAATATTCTCATAATTTCTCCTTCTGCCGGATTATCGGCTATTTTTCGGCTAGCCTACTTTGACTCTCCGAATAATTAACAGGGGTAGCCCGTGGGGAATGGGAGTACGGGCTACCCCTGTTAAAACTTTATAGATTTAGTTGTCAGCTACGGCGGGAAGACTTCTTGGCCTCAGCCTCGATAATCTCATCAACCTTAGCTTCCGCAGTCTTACCTTGGAAGTAAAGCGTCTGCTCATCCTTGCGGTAACGAATTTCCACAGCCATTCCAAGATTCTTGGCGGCAGTACGAATCCGTTGCGAGAGCGAGTTGTAATGCTTACCCTCTTCGACGTTCTCAATCGCCTTCGGCTTGCAAGTCTTAAGCAGTTCCTGAATTTGACGCGTCTCCTCAGAGGCACGCTTGCCCCCGCCACGAACCAACGGCGGAAGCTCTTTCACATCCTTAATGTCCATATCATTTCTCCTGTGTAACTTGCCGGAGCCCGGTGCCCCGCCTAGTGGTAGGTAAGGTACACGCCCCTAAGTACGATTTCAAGTCGGGGCGATAAATTTCTTTTTAGCCTCGCATCTAATTCATTTTTTGAGATGCGCTCATATCGCGAGTGTCTTCCAAAAATCTGGTCCGGAAAGCATTTTTCGGCTTGCCTGCCGCAAAATATGCGCCACCCCATAGCCCTGTTTCCCCCACCGTAATCGCGTGTTGATAGCACGCCTCACGGACTTCACATGAATTACAGAACCTAATCATTTTTTCTTTGTTGGCACCATTTGATTTCTCAAACTCCTCAAAGAAGAGCTTTAAATCCTTTTTCTCCTGACGACATTTAGCGTCGTTCATCCATTCGGTGCTCACTTCCTGAAGCGCTTTCGACCGCCAATTGTTGTCTCCCACAATAACCTCCCGTTTGACTTGCGGACCTCTTACTTCCGCCCCCCTACTGCCTCGTAGGTAAGGTGCGAAGCACCTTACCCCGGCGTGCGCCGCCGGTCCAATCGGACCTAAATCATTTCGATAAGCCAGCTTTCTAAGTCCTCGGGGATTTCCCGACGTTTGGGGGCGGGCGTTGGCGCTACCTCAGTAATTTTACTAATTGCGTCTTCGCCATCAAAAGTCTCATATTCTATACTATCTGCACCCCAAATTTCAATCTCTACATCTTGTGTCATACCAAAATTGGTAATGCATTTGTATACCGCACCAGCTAAAGCATCCGCCTTATCTTTCTCACCTTTTGATGGGTGGTCTACTTTTGTATTGTTGATAAGGCGTAATTTCAAAATTTCGCCCTCAATCAGCTGCTCATCCCAGTAGCCACGCAATCTTCCATCATAAATAGAAGTAGATAATGTATCATACGCTGACTTCTTCACTGTAAATGCATCAGCATTAATTCCGTTATTCCTTAACGACTGGATCATATCGGCACTTTGCCAATAGTCGAATGTCACTGAAGCCACATTAAACTTACGACATAATTCTACAATTGTAGTTCTCACTGCCGAGAACGGAACCTCAGAGTTAACTTCAGCCTTCCATGAGGTTATATAATCCATATTAATAATAGGCAGGGTCTCGATGCCCGCACCCGTATTGACTTCCTTCATACCAGACATATGAACCATACATAAAGCAGCCTTGTCTCGTTTCAGACCAAGGTCTACATGAATAAATCTAGCAAAACCATCAGTACCATTGAACCACGGCTTCCAAGTCCCATCTTCTTCGGTGGGGTTATCTCCATACAAGAATGCCGAACGTACACGATCAGGTTCACGGAAGTAGGCGTCTTCCATCTCAGGAGGCTCACATTCAAATCGTGCTCTAGCTTCCCGAGGATTTCTTACATACTCAGATTCTAAATCTTCACGAGTAATTGTTGGATTAACTTCCCAAGTTGCTTTCTTGATGCCCCAAGTCTTGGGCTCATTATTAGCAATAGCCCCATAATATCTTTCCTCGATGAAGTCGCCCTTGAATCTAGGGAAGGAAAGGAGCACAACCTTGCCAACGTCCGGAAACCTAGACATAATGGAAGCCTTACTCATCTTATAAATAGCTGAAGCTGACCCTTTCGCCCTAGCTTCGCCCTTTAGCTCAATATCTGTTTTGAAGGCGGCGATCTCATCTAATACTACTGTCATAACTTCATAGCCCTCCCATCCTTCAGATTCAGAGTGGCCGGAGAAACATCTAATTGGCCTACTAAAGAAGAAGACTTCACCTACCCTAGGCTCGAATCCAACATCATTGAAGTATGGAGAGCGAAGAAGCAAGTTCTTAAATGGCTCGAAGAAAACCCTCTGAGCCTGCTGGGCATTCACAGCAAGGTTCAGAAGGTCGATGTAAACCCCGTGGGCTTTATTGTAGTAATCGAGCGGATCTCTGAGGCAATGAAGCAGGTACGCGATATATGCAAGGGAAATACGCGAGGTATGGTCCTTGCCACTACCCTTACCGAGCATGGCAATAACTTCATTCACCGTATACTTATTATAAATCTCCATACCCTTTTCTTCTCCATGAATTTGGACAAGAGTATGAGGTTTATAAATCTGGGTAATATGCTTAGCAATCTCTGTCTGAACAGGAGACAGGGGAGGCAAGCCAAGATATTTTCTATCTTGAACAAATACCTCAAGAGGCACAGGCTCTTCTTCTAGCTCTTCCTTACGAAGAAGTCTATCGAAATCTTCATAGTTAAAGTTTAATCCCCAGAAATCAGTCATAAGTAAATATTAATCTTCGATATCGGCTTCGTCAATATCAAAAGACTCTTCGCTTTCAGCCGTCTCCATCAGAGAGAAAGCCTCAGCAAGTTTTACGCGAGCCATATCACGACACCTTTCGCAGTCGGATATGACATCTCGTAATACTTCAGACAGAATCTGATTAACAGATTCTGCTTTCTGCATTCTAGCAATATATTCTGAGTCTGGCTTGCTGCCACCCATAAGCTGATGCAGCTGGGCCTTTTTGGTTGTGACCTCTAACGCCAGCTTTAGGGCCTGTGTGCGGGCCGTAACCATACCGTTGTCAGTAGCGACATTTACAGTTTCCCAAGCCTCTTTTGAGATCTCATCTAACTCATTGAGAAACCGCAGAGTATTCTGCTGTACACGCTCAAGGAAATAAGGATCTTCCTCAGCCTGATTTTTGATAATTCGAAAATACTCTTGGACATACTGCTTTGCTTTATACGGCGTTACATCAAGCAGCTCAGCAATATTGCTATAGTTATAACCTTTAATTGAGAGACTACCGGCCTCTTCTACCAAGTGTAATTCTTCGGCAAGACCGAGCCCTGCTTTAGTTACCTCTTGACTCATTAATCTATACTACCACTTAATGATGCTATTCGTCAAATTCATCAGGCATTTCGGCATCACGAATGGTAAGACTTCCCTTGGATTTATTTGACTGTTTTGTGGCTGACTTAGCCCAGTCCGTGGCTTTTGGCATTCTAGGAGTTCGTGTTTTTTTGACCCTAGAAGCGGCCTCGCGTTCTTCTGGCGTGATTCCCCACTTATCAAAGATAACCTCTAGTGCTTGCCTGACCTCTGCCGCCACAATGGCATAAATTTGCTCATACCTCTGATCTGTAATGTCAGAAGCCATGTACTTATGCCTACACTTGCGAGCGTGATTGGAAGATCCCAGATTAGAAATCTTGGCATCGCATTCAGCCCACAGTCTTGCTAAATTGTCATCCATCAATTTGTCCTCGCAAAATATTCTAGCATACCGGTCACTACATCAAATTCATCATCTTCGAGATCAGTGATGTGTTTATACTCTTTTGATAAGTATGACCACATCAGAAACCTAATTGTAGCCTCATCGGTTTCTTCATCAAATACCACTTCAGGATATATAAAGCCGCCAGCTAGCAACTTTTCCATATCTGAAGCGAACGTCTGATCGCCTTCGTAACCAAATAACTCCTGCTGGAGAGAGTCCAGCAGACGCTGGACTCTCTCCCAAGCAGAATAGTTAGACTCTTTTAGTGCTTCAAGTGAATAATTACACTTTGGGGGAAGATAGACAGGTTTAATGTCCATCCTACTCTACCGCACCACCACACGAGTCACATCTCGTAGTGTTGTGAACCATTGCAGAGCCAGCAATAGCAAACAGGTGCTCCCGATGAGCCTCAGTCACATTTGCGTGTGACGCCACCCAAGTCAGAAGATTAATCACATCGTACATGGTTCTCATCTCACCGGAGACAGTAGCTTTAAATTGCTGATTGTCTACCGATTCGATGATAAGATTCTTCAGCTTCTTGGGAAGTCCGTTCTCAGCACAAATCTTGCCAATAAGAGAAATGAAGTTGGTAACTTCAATCTCGGCAAGGTTAGCAAACCCGTCCAGCATTGGCTGGACCTGAGCGATGGCTTCCGTAACATACTCTTGCGATTGCTCAATAAGCTCAGCAGAAGACTTACCGCTTACTCTAAACTTCTTGCTGGAGATGGGAGTGATCGCTGAGTTAAGGCAAGCAATGCGGCAGAGGTAGCTATCAAATCTTGGGAAAACAGACCAAGCATCTGAGTAGAGGACCCGCAGCCCTGCTCTAACCGGTGAGTCTACAATATGCGTATCGTACTGCGGCGAGAAGCCTACATACTCAAGTACGTCCCCGTTGATGCTCCAGTTCGCAATCTCCACCTCCTCAGGAATACGGTCCTGTACTGCATTGAAGATATCGAGAGATGGAACGTATGCGTATGAGGGGCTCATAAGAGAGCGAAGCTTGTTCTGCTCAAAAAGACCCGCCCACATCATTTCACCACGAAGATTCAGCCAGTAGTTGATAGTCGTAGCCTTGAGTTCTTCGGGGCATCGATCGGCGTATGCCTTGGGAACACTAAGTAAGTCGCAAAGCTGCTCGAAAGAATTCTCCGTGAGAAGATACTTTTCATCTTTGAAGATAAGTGCATCATTCTCATAGTGCATTTCACTAAGCATGAAACGATTGTGAGTCGTATCACGATCTCTATCTGCAAGGTGTTCCTGAATTGTAGTCATTATTCTCCTTATTCGGTTTGTCGAACCGAAAAGGACTTTACCAAATGGCCGCCGTCAGGTCAAGACGATTTCGATTTTTTTTTCTCGCCCCGGGTGTCAAGGTAGCGCTCCATGAAATATGTCTTGTAAATTTTGTGGCCGTTCCAAAACTTTGGATCTGTTTCTTGAGCCAGTTTATCCATCGCTTCTTTGGGGAGTAGATAATGCAACACACCGAGAGGCATGTAGACTACAAAGGAATTATCTTTATGCTTGAGATTAAAGCGACGTACCAGACTATCAAAATCTTTAATGATTTGCGATACGTTCTCACCAGAGAAAACGTCAATTCCGCCCCCCTCCAGTCTGTCTCTAGGGCAGAAATCATCTACAGCTACGATAGTTCCATAAGCCCGGCATACCAAAGGTCTAAACTCATAGGCAGTACAGCCATTATCATAGAACACACAATGCTTATCATACTTACCCTCTGGGGTCCAAGACTCGTCGTACATCTTTTCCACTAGTGCATCAATGATGCCCTGAAACCAAGACTCACCGGCCTCAATGCCGTAACGTTCCATCTTGAGATAAAACTCTCTCTTCAAGTGAAAGGCAATATTAGCGCACTCAATCATCGGAATCTGCAGTCCGACCTTACAGCACCGCCCAGAACTCTTACATCCGGTTCTAAGCTGATCGTGATTAGCTTGCAGATGTCGCATTTTATTGTAGATAAGATCAAGCTCAGCAAAATGAGACAAGTCTTTAATGGTAAAATTAACGTTGCCCACGTTTCCTCATTTGGTTGCGCTTGCGCTGCTCACGCTTGATTGCCTCAATACGCAACTGCATCGGTGATTTAGCCACGGGCTTACCACCGACCGCTTTTTTCTTAAGGTTACGACCCTTACCACGGTACTTTAATAAATCGTACTTATCTACCCAGTTATACAAGCCCTGTACAGTTACATTGATATTGTAACTATCCTTAAGTACTTTCTGAATGTCCTTCAGATTCATTCTCTTCTGGACATAGTGATGGTACAACCAATCTTTCTGCTTATACGGTTCCATACTATAGCAACGTATAAGATGCCCAAACACCTATAGCGATGGCATCCAGTACGTCATAATCCCCTTCCTCTAAATTTGGCATTCTTTCTTCCAGAATGCTCTTGACTCTATTTTTGCGCTCAAAGGATGCTTTCTTTTTTGCTTCCTTCTCGCCCATTTCTTTGGTCCACTCTGCAATCTCTGCCTTGGATACGCTCTTGTAGCCGAGCCAACGCTTCCATTCCAGTGGGCCTACATCTTTAACTTTAGTCTTGCATAACAACGCCAATCCGAGCATATGCCCTACCACATATGATAACAAACGACTTGTCTGTGGGTTTTGAATGTAGATAGTTTGCTCAATGACAACTATATCTGGTTTATGATATTCAATAAGCGTAGGCAATATGGCATTTAAAAAACCAAGCTTAGACATTACATCATCTAAGCCAGTAAAATTTAACTTGCCTTTTGCTTTCAGTCTAATATCACCGCCGCTGCGCTGCACTACGGCAAATGCCAATGACTTAGTTGATGGGTCAATAGAAAGAATAGTGCCAGAATGTAACTTTTCTGACAGGCTCATAAGTCATACTCCTTTCGAAGTGCATCTTCATCCCAACCCCAACGACCAAGACGCTTAACGAAACGATCAATCTTATGAGCTTCGCAGATATCTTCTTTATTGTATCTACTTAATACAGTTTTACAGCCCCTACGTTTGCAGGTCTTTTGATTTTTGCCACTAAGCCTATCTCGATTTTCGTAATAGCGATCTAAAACTTTCTTATTGGTGGCTATTTTACGACACTGGACAGAGCAATACTTCCCATTGTGTGCTTTGGGCTTAAAGTCAGATCCACACTGCTCGCATACCCTAATCTCATATTCCATCTTCCTTATCCGACCAACACATCTCTGCTAAATCACACATACGACATGTCGTAGAAGTAATCTGCTTGTAGGGACGCTTTGGAAGGTTACCCTCCTTGTACATGCTATATATTTTAGCATACTTCTTGAAGAGTTTGTCCACAAAGTCATCATTACGTTCTACATAGATCGGAAGAATCTCTTGGTTGTTCTTATTTTCATAGATTACGAACCCGCCGTCAAGATCCAGACATCTCATATAAATCTGGGCCTGACGATAGTGATCGTCCTTTGGTTTGTGGTGGGCTTTTCTAAGCATGAATCCTTGGTCAGCAATAGACTTTAATTCAATAAGTTTTCTACCATCCCATTCAATGATACCGTCTGCTGTGCCCTCAATGGGCGGATCCTCATACTCTACCGGGATCTCACACTCCAGCAAAATACCCATCTCATCCAAGTACTTATAGATACGATCATGGGTGGCATGGCCATTGTCAAAAATACGCTGAGTTCTAGCGTCATACTTTGGCTGGTATGTCACCCCACGGAACAAGTAGACAGCATAGCGACCACACTCATTAGTCGTGCTTGGGTGGAAGCCACCGATCTTTCTCGTTCTTGGAACGATGTGCTTCTCTTTGATAGATTTGTCGATAGCCTCAGCCAGAGCCTCTTCCATATCAATAGGCTGAATGGGCGTAATTTCTTTCACCGGCTTGACCGGAGCTAAGGCCATAAGGTCAACGAGTTTTTTCATCGCAGGATCCCAGCCGATACAGCATCAATACGACCCAACAGCTTCAGGGTGTTGATATTTTCCTCTAGAGCGTGATACATGGTCTGGAATACGTCTTTGCGTCGTCTATTAGTAATGCTACTATTGCCGGACGTTTTATAGTGCTGAGCCTTAATCCCCACCTTGTAGCGATAAGCAGCAAGAATATTTGCATACTTGACTGCCTTGGCTGAGTGGTATGAGTCAGGATTATCAATAATATCCTGCACCACGCGCATTACCTCAATGAACTCCTCCGCATCTTCACCGAGGCTCTCACGAAGTTGCTCTACTGTCATACTTACCGGTTCACTCATTATCTTCTCCTATTAGATCCATAAAAATATTCCAATCAATAATTGCAAGTTTGGTTCCATCGCCAAAGACCACAGAAATGATTGGCTCTCTGTAGTTATCTTTCCAAGCATCTCTGCGGTGCTTGGCCCAATTCTCTGCTGTAATGGTAAAAGTCTTTTCGTTATGCTTATAGTCTAGCAGATAACCGGGAAGTTTAGCGTCACCTTTATCTTTTCCTCTGCCTGAATTAGCTACTAAGGAAGCACCGTCTTTAGCCGCTTCCTTAGATTCTCTCTTATCGTTCTTACGAGGCAAGTTCTTCACCGTCGTCAGTGATAAGCTGCATAGTATCTAATGCTGCCTGAATCTGTTCCATAAGAGAGTCATCAGCCGCATCAACTAAGCTTCGTAAGCCATGATACTTATTGTCACCAAAATAAAACCAAGCACCACGCTTCTCAACCACTCCATTAATAACTGCAAGGTCAATCAACTCCATCTTCGTATCAATTTGAGCATCTTGAGGGGAGAACCAATATGAGCCTCTTGTCCCCTCCACAGGTGCCTGCTTGGACTTCTCAATAGTCCATCTTACTTGACGATTCACAATCAAATCTGAATCGCCCGCCCGCTCCAGCGAATCCTTCGCAGCAGAAGCAAAGAGATTCACAATATTAGTAGTCCAATGTAACTCAGCGTTTCCAACCTTGGCCATGAGGCGAGGATGATTGCCGCTGAGATCCATTGTCTGCTGAGCCACCATGATTACGGCATTATTCACATTTAAGTATTGAGCCATCTTCTGATACATAAGACGACGAGACCGTGACTGCGATGCAATACCACCGCTACCTTCGGCATCTTTGTAAAAAGACTCAGAAGCAATGCCGTTGATGCTGTCGATGAGAAAGACATACTTCTCATCCTTTTCTTGCATCAGTGGAATAATATGCTTAAGGATATCTTCAGCAATTCTGCTCTGAAGCAGAATGCGATTATCTAAATCTAAACCGCATTTCTCAGCCCAATTATCGGTAATAGAACCTTCGGTATCTACGATAACGGCTGTGTATCCCTTCTTCTGCGCTTCAGCAAGTAGATGCAAAAGCATCGTTGTCTTACCAGCAGAGGGGGTACCCCAAACAAGACTGAATCTACCAGTCCAAAGTCCGCCACCCAATACATGATTTAAGCCAGTAGAGGGCGTAGGAATAACGTCATGCTGCGGCATGCGCTCACCACGATTAATTCTTAACATTGTTTTCTCCTATTGAAATATTGACGTTTTATCCAGACGCCTAACTGGTAATTCCTTTGAGTTCCCTGAATTTCTCCAGCGAAATCGCATCTTCAAAGATTATATCAGAACTCTTGACCGACTTGCGGTAGATCAGCGGAGCAAATTGATTTCTGACGAGGTGAATCACGGAATTCAGGGTTCGATTAAAGATGACGATCTTATAGATCCGATTTTTAACTGGATCGTACATATACATGGAAGCCATGAGCTTGCCCGTCTTGGTGTTGAAAATACGGCACCGCATCACAATACCCAGACTCTTCTCGCAGTCAAAATCCCCTACCCCATGCTCAGCCAACTGCTGTGACAAGCCATCGAAAGCACCATCGTTCAAGAGATTAAGGAAGATTGCAAATTTCTGATCGCTAGGCATAGAGCCGTGAATAAGATCATCAAGCGTGGCGTCCATCCACTTCTGCGGCTCGTCGGTCTGGCAGTAGGCAATGACCGATTTATCGCCCACTAAGGCGTAGATGTGTTCACGGGTCTTGAGGTTCATTTCCGTATCACCAAAACCCGTGATTGCCGCTGTAGAATCTTCCATCTCCACCCGGAAGTAATGAGGCTTACGCTTGGTGCTCTTGGTTAAAGCACGCACAAAGTGATATTCGTTAGCATCAATATCTACATCGGCGCAGTCCGTGAGTAGATCCTTAAATGTAGTATCCTCATTGACATAAATAGGATAGTTTAGAACTGGCAGATAGTATTGCTTCTCGTCGTAATCTCCGCTATGACCGATGCTCGTGAAAGCGCCAACCTTTGTGAGATTCTCGACAACTGTGGAGCGAACGTAAGTCCTACGACACTTTCCATTAAACTCATCGAATGACCCAAAAGGTCGGTGATGAATAATCTCTTCAAGAGCTCCCTTTCCGACCCCAAGCACATTGCCTAAGCCAAATCTAATGCTCTCTCCATCGAGCGAGAAGCTGCGATCTGACTTATTTACATCAGGGCCTTTCACATCGATACCCAGTCTGTTTGCCTCAAGGAGCAGGGTAGCGATACGTTCTTTTTCATTCTCGTTGGCAAGCAGTGCCCACATATATTCTAGCGGATAATTGATTTTCAGCCACATGGTCTGGTAGGAGAGTACCGAATAGCCCACCGCATGACTCTTATTGAACATGTATAACGATGACTTTTCAAAGTCATCCCACATCTTCTGTGCTGCCTGTTTGGTGATGTACTTGGATGCATTTTCTACGAATTTATCCTTGTAGATATCGAACTCACTACCGTCACGTTTCTTACCAATAATCTTACGAAGCTTGTCAGCCTCAGACCAAGAGAAATCAGCCAGCATTACTACGGTCTGCATCAACTGCTCTTGATAGATGAACGTGCCATAGGTCTCACGCAAAATATCCTCCAGAATGGGGTGAGGATACTCAACAGGTCTAGCCCCACTCTTACAGGCAATATATTGCTCTCCCTGAGTTAACATAGCACCCGGTCGAACCAAAGCATTAGACACCGCAAGATCGTTAAAGTTATCTACGCCCATCTCCAGCAGCAGCCTCGTGTAAGCAGAAGCTTCTGCCTGAAAGACTCCTAATGTATTACCATTCCTCAGTTCTTCGTAAACCCGAGGATCTTCCAGTGTCATTGACTCAGAGCGAACATCTAATCCATAACGTTGCTGCACAGCATTAATAGCATCATCGACAACCGCTACTGCCTTTACACCAAGAATATCAAACTTAATTAGACCCAGTTGCTCTGCCTGAATCATGTCATAAGCAATGACTTCTACCCTACCGTCAGCACTAGGGTCGGACCTAGTTTCGATCGGGCACACTTGCCAAAGAGGAATATCAGAAACAACGACGCCAGCAGCGTGCGCTCCAGCAGTGCGAATTCGCCCCTCAATACGACGAGCAATAGTCAGAACATCAGGATATTCATCGACATACTTCTTGCACTTATCCTGAAACTCTTCCAGCGTCTCAAATAGCGGGGTCATCTTATTGACCTCGTTGTATGGGACACCAAAGGCCCGGCTCACATCCTTGATAATGGATTTAGCCTTAAACTCACCAAACGTAGAAATCGAGGCAACCTTGTCCCTACCCCATCTATCTTTGATATATTCCTTGACCAGATACCTTTTCCTGTCATCAAAGTCTAAGTCAATGTCGGGATAATCGTTTCTTTCCTCATTGATAAACCGGGCAAATAGCAAATTGTGGGTCAGGGGGTCAATACTCGTGATATCGAGCGCATACGCCAAAATAGAGCCCCCTACGGAGCCCCTAGCGGGTCCTCTGGCGATGCCTTGAGAGTCAGCCCATTTGATGATATCCCAGATAATCAGGAAGTAGTCTGAGAAGTCTAGTCGCTTGATAATTGCCAGTTCTTCCTCAAGTCTTTCCATGTACCCGGGAGCGTCCCGCAGACCCTTTTCCCTGAGGCCCCACTCAGCGATCTCATACAGGTATTCATCGCTATTCATAATAGATGAGTACGACGGTAGCAGCTTACGCTTGGTAGCAATCTCAGCATTGCACTTATCTGCCACCTCAAGAGAATTCTCAATCAGATAAGGCTGGTCCCATCCGTGTTCAGCAAAGTATTGGGTTACCTCTTCGCTAGACATCAGGTATGGATGAATATCATCAAACCGCAATCTACGCTCGGGGAAGAGCATATTCATGCGCTTTACCAAGTCACGTTCCTTCTTGGCTGCGTCGGCATGCTCACGTAAATGCCGATCAGCAGCAGCATTCATACTTGGAATCTGAGCAACACACAGCAGAACTTCTTCGATGCCACGGTCGGCCAGCGTTGGATAGTGGCAGTCAATTGTGCCTACAGCCTTAATGCCCATCGCATCGCTGAAGGACAGAAGGGTCTTGTTAAGGTTTGGTTCATTCCAAGGCTGCAGTTCAAAGTAGTAGTCATCTTTGAATCTGCTATAGAACTGCTGGGCAGTCTTTTCGGCCTGCGATTCATTACCGTTCATAATTTGTCTGCTCAGGTACGATGCCATACAGCCAGACAAAACAGTTACGTCGCCAGCGAGATACTCTAAGTCGTCCCATTCAATGCGTGGCTTGTGATAGAAGCCGTCGCCCCAAGACTTCTGCATAAGCTGGAATAGCTTGTGCAAACCATCTTGATTCTTGGCGTGCATGATGAGATGGAATCGTTCAGCTTTCTTGTCGTCGCTATCGGACGCCAAGGATGGAACATAGTAAAACTCACAGCCGAAGATAGGCTTTACACCGACACTCTGGCACGCCTGTTGAAATTGCAGGGTTCCTGCCATTGTGCCGTGGTCAGTAATGCTTACAGCCGACTGATTATTTCTCTTGGCAATCTGAGCAATCTCAGAAGGGCGACTCATTCCATCCAGAAGTGAGTATTCGCTATGTACATGAAGATGTACGAAATCCAAGATTAAGCCCCAATTCTCATGTCGATGTGATCGAATAAATAATTATAGCCGTCCATATTACGATACGGCTCCGCACAAACAACTCTAGTAATACCAGCGTTTAAAATATGAGGGGCGCATTGCATACATGGAGTGCATGTCAAATATAAAGTAGCACCACGCGTGGTTACACCGTTAAAGCAGGCGTTGGTTAAGAGATTAAGCTCAGCATGAATCGCAATACAGTCTGACGATCCCGAATTGTGATCGGGGCAGTGATCGATACCTCTAGGGGCTCCGTTATACCCGGTAGATAAAATAGCCTTAGTGTCCGGATCAACAAGAACGGCGCCAACATTACGGGAAGGACAGGTTGCCCGCTGCGCCACGGCAGTAGCGATATTTAAGAAATACTCATCCCAAGTAGGACGCATCTTGTACCATCTCATCTTTCACAAGCGCAATAATTTTCTCGATTTCGACTAATTGCCGAATCAGGGGGCTATAGCTAATTTGCGAGTTGACATCACGAGTATCCCAAAGCTGAATCAGCGAGAGCGAAGTCTCATAGATGTGATTTATATAAATATTGAATTGCTCTTGCTGTGCCATTAACAATACCTCTGAATCAAATACGACGGGATCTCCCGTTCCTTCGCCAATTCTAGCACATGCGCGGTCCCGGGGCTAGCTGCGATATCAGGAACAAAAGCAAAAAGAAGATCGGGGTTATTATCTTCCAGCATCTTTTGATTGCGAGCATATCCAAGCACTGGGGTAAATTGTGATGGGTCAATAGGATATTCTAAGATTTTTAACTCGGCAGCCCGCAATACCCCGCGATTGAAGGACTCAATTTTCTTGGCGCAACGCCCAGCAAGTTGTCCTGCGCCCCTGTCGTCTGTGTGAATGATGGTCAATCCATCTTCCATATTGTCAATGATCTCATACAGACCCCACATACAAGCAAAGATAATACGCTCATCACGCCAATCTTGGCTACCGCAGAATAGTGCGGTCAGCCGCTCACCTCTTGCTCCCACAACATCTCCTGACAATCTCTACAAAAATAAACACGAAACCACGCATCCACTTCCTTCTTGAATACGTATTCTCGCCCTACGTTCGTAATGTCCTGCTTTGCCCGACAATGCGAACATTTGATGACTTTGGGTGAAGGGGCCACGATACCATTACCTCATCAATATCATTAAGGCTACTGATCTTATAAATATTCTTTGGGATTTTCAGGCCAGTTGGTTCTTGCGTATAAAAGTAAGTACGAACCTCGTGCGTACCATGCTTGGGTAGCTCATCAAAAGATGGCGTGATGAAGATATCACAATCTAGCGCCACAGCAGCATTATATTGATAATGCACGGGAATGTCGTAGATGACCCGATTATACATTACAGCCCACTCATCTAACCAGCGATCAGTCATCTCACGGTTTTGACGAGCAGTAATGAGAAAAATATCATTGCCTCCAGCAAACCAGCGGTTACTGGCATACCAACCGTCTTCTGTGCAGACTTGATTGAGGCAGAATAAATCAGTGTCTATATCGTCTTTACCGTATGGCTGCCTAGAAATTAGGCCATCTAAAGTAAGTGCAATTTTCATATCATATGGATAATGGGGGCTAGGCTAACCTAGCCCCCACATCCATCCCCCTATCCTACCAATTGCTAACGCTATTACGCGTAGGCTCTTCGGTAGAAGTCATAAACTCTGACTGCTCGTTGTAAGGCATCAGTCTGTAGACTGAAGTTACATCGTGCATCTCAAAGTCAGCAAATTCCGCAGGCTCTTCGCCAGTCTCAATCGGAATGAGCGTGTAGTTAGTGTCGTGCATCTTAGAACCGCTACGGCTCACCTTGTACGAGCGATCAGCAATCGTACCAAACTCAGTAGCGTACTCAACCAGAGTAGCACCAATGTGCCGCTGGTTGAAGGTCTGGTCAAGAATCATCGTTGACCAGTTCTTGTTCTCGTCCAGAACAGCAACATTAACCACGAAGTGAGTCTGCGGACGCCACTTCGGGTCCTTTACCGTCTGCTCACAGGCCCAGCACTTGAAGCCCATTTCTTCGTTATCTGCGGTGCAAGCCATCTGCTTCTTGAAGTCAAGAGGCGACTTGTGTACAGCAACAATTGCAGCCGCACCACGAGAGTCATTAAAATTCTTGCTGTCTACCGTCAGCTCCTGAAGGAACCGAATCTTAAATGCGTCACGGTCCTTGAGCGTAAGGAACTTCTTGCCCCCGCCACCCTTGGATTCGTTTTCTACCTTATTCTTTAAATTTGCGAGTGTCTTATAAACAGTCATTGTGTTTTCTCCTTGTTTTGAAATAAATAGTCTAAGTAATTAATCTTGTTACTTAAGCATTGTCTAATTTGTTCTTCCGTCATCTCCCCGGGATCCTTGACGCCTGACGGATAAGGCACGATCCAAAGATCCTTTCGCGGGTTCCCCTCTATTATAGCACGCCGGGCGGAGTGGCCCGCGTCGTCGTTGTCAAAAAACAACACGATGCTATCGAAATAACGATTGAGCATTAAATGATGTTCTTGCGGTATTGAGGCCCCAAGCGTTGCTACAACATTTGGAAAGCCAGCTTGATGTACACGAATCGCATCTAAGCTTCCCTCAGTCAAGATGACTTCTCTATGGGCCTTGGCATTCTGCAGATTGAAGAGCGTAGAACGTCTTGGAAAATTATCAGAGTATAGATACTTCGGGAACTGATCTGATGACGTAGCCCTTCCAATAAACCCGACCAGATTAAAGAATTCATCGCGAGCAGGAATTACAATACGATTCTGTCGCTCCGAATACCCGATCTGAAACTGCTCTAAGACAGCTGCATGGTAGCCTCGATCTAACAGGTACGAAAGCTTCCCTAGATCGGTCGGATTTCTATAATCGACAGTAATACGATCAAAGGCCGTATTCCAATCTTGCTTTGGAGCCTCTTTTGGTTGCTCATCAGATAATAGTGAGATGAGATCGTCGTCTGAGTAGTGGGGCTGGTGATTCCAAGCAATCTCCTTACCGGCTAATTCCCGAGCAAGGGTGGCAAAAGAACCTTTGCGCCCACATGATGGATTAAAGCAATGCCATAGGCCAGTCTTTTTGTTTACATAAAAAGCCGGGCTAGACGTATTGCTATGAAATGGACAATAGCACGCATATTCAGAAGGAGTCTCGCTAACAACCGTGAGATACTCCTGAACAAACTGCTCAATCGTTTTGTTGTTCTGTAAACCAGAAATGGAGTGCAAATTCGAATGTACCTCTGTCTGTCATATTCCAATAAAGCTTAGTACGCTCAATTGGTCCAATAGTATCAGCAATATACTCTTCAATTGTAGGCCGCTGCCTCAAGATAGTCTCTTGATCCTTGGCTTCGCCGTCTACAATGTGATCAGGAGCGGTGTCTTCATTAGACATCGAATAATTCTTCTCTCTTGCCGCTGTCAAGATCCCACTGAAGATAAAAAGCAAAAGGATGACCTCTACGAACCTTGCGGCTAACCACCTCAAATAAATTCGATTCTTCATTCCTATGCACCGCCATCACCAAGTCGGCGTCATAAGCAAGCTGCTTACTCCACGCAACTTCAGCTAAGGCAGGAGCCCTTTCTCCATGATTTCCATCCATAGTCACCGCAGCAATATCGATAACAGGGATGTTGTGTCGAACGGCAATTCTCTTGAAGTCTTTCGACAAATTCTTAGCTCGTTCGGTTTCCGTTCCGCCCTTTTTGGCGTCATCAAACAGACCATGATAGTCAAGGATTAAAAGATCGGGCTGATACTGCTCAACCTTAGCCTCAACCACATTCTGATTAGCCGCCTCAATGCCGTCTGAAGTGACCAAGTGAATGGGGGGTCGATTCTGGAAAGTCCTCTTGGCCCAATCCTCATAAGCCTCAGGATTTACGCCACGACCGAACATCAGATCAGAATTTCTGAATGTCTCACCCTGATTCAGGATGGTATCTAAGCGATAACCCTCTTGTTCCTTATTCATCTCAAGCGAGATAATAAGCGGGCTATAACCGGCCATCCAAGCATTCGCAGCAAATAGACGAGAGAACCAAGACTTGCCGCTACCGGTCCAGCCAAGAATGACAATGAAGTCACCCTTTTGCCAGCCACCGAAGTGCTTATCAATAACGTCAAACCCGCTGGGGATACCCATGATATTCTTCTCAGGATCTTCGTAGCGAACCTTGAAGTCCTCTACTCGCTCCAAGTAATCACCCGTAAGGTTGGTATCCTTGAGTGCCCCCGTGTTTTTCATCAACCTCAGGCTGTTCATCGCCACAAAGTTCAAGGCAGCATTCGGGCCGCTATCACGCAGAATTTGAATGGTGTCGTGCAAAGTAGTGCGAACATTCTCAGATAGTGCGTGCTTACGAGCCTCATCGATATAAAACTGCAGCGGGGCTGCGCTAGTATCGATAAACTCAAACTCACGAAATTCATTCTTTACAATAGACTTAGTAGGAAGTTTGCTGTACTTGGAGTAATACCCATGCACAAACTCCCAAATATCTTTATGGTCAATAAAAGACTCATCGACATTCTGCTCTACAGCAGGGACGATGCTCTCAGCATCGATCAGACTGTTGAGCAAGCTCATTTCGTAATTAATTGTTATCACCCTTCATACGCTCCTGCGTCTGACGCACGAGCCGCTTGAATTCTTCACGATCTTGGTTCTCAATCTTGATTTCTTCCACAATGGTTCCAATCTTGACTACGAAGTCAAGCAGGAAGATGACCGGCTGCCTCTCGTTGCGGATAAACCTTTCCACACACTGCTGAGCTACTTCAGCACCGCCGTTGGCAGCAAAGAACTTAACTAAACGTTCGGCGTTGACTTCATCCTTTTCAGTCTGAAAAAAGATTTTGCCGTTTGCCTCAGCGGTATTTGTTAAGCAGGTGATTAGGGCTTCGCCAGTTAGATTCATCAATCGTTTCTACCTTTCTCCATGTACCAACAAGTCTTTCATAATACGAAAGCCCACCGGCCACACAGGTCACATCAAAATACTGATCCATACATGGAAACTTGACTTGACAATCAGCGCAAATTTTTTTAGCTGCCTGAATGTGCTTTGGATCGTAGGAGATAAAGACCTTATGATCTTCATCTACACACTTGGCTTTAGACATCCAAGCGACGTTACTTAGCAGACCCACCGGACAGTTCACCATCCAGCTCGGAGAGCCGGTTCTCTACTTCTGTTTCTACCTTCGACCAAGCCTGCTTCCACTCTTCATCTGAAAGAACATCTTCAGAATCGAGGGTCAGCCCAGCATCAATTCTAAGCGACTGATAGTTCCCAAGATTTCTGGTAAGGCCTACCGTAACGCTAATCGTACCTTTTCTACTCATTATTACCTCCGTTGGTTATTATATCGCAATGCCGACGACCAACTATACACGCCGCAGGTCGGGAGCGCAAGCGGATCGTCGGCATTACGTTCCGACATTTTTAATTTTTTGAAAACGAGCATTTATATGACGCAATGCTTCTGTCTGATTGACGGGACTAAATCTAGTCTGCCTTCCAGCTTTGTTTCTCATGGAGAAAATTTCAATGACATCATAAACATCCCGCAGCGTATAAATCCTGACTGCGGCTGAACCTTCTGGGTTCAGCTTTACCTTTGTCGCCACAGGAATTAGGCCAGCTTTCTCATACTTACGAATAGTATCTGTTTTTTTGTCAATAATTTTTGCTAAATCACCAATTCTAAATACTGGCGATAAAAAGTATTGCGCTGTATCATATTCGATCGTTTCATTGCTATACGTAGAGTAATTATATACATTTACTATGTTAGACTTTTTCAAAGTTGAGGTGATACGAATTACTTCACCACGCTCATTTAAGAAAAGCCTATTTTTTAGCAGTTTTACTTGATTCTTTTTCTCTAAGAACACGAACAATCTCGCTTAGTAAATGCTTGTACTCTTTGTATGTGCAACGATAATTTCTGGCGCAAAGCGTACAGGTTAATTCAACCTTTTTTACCTTCTTGTCGCCACCGGGGGAGTCGGATTCCCAATAGATTTCATCCTCAAGAACCCGACCCCCACAGCGCCGACACCAAAAGCCACCAAAGTGTAGCACCGATAACACCTAGCCTAATACTTTAGTCTCAGAAAGACGAGTATTAGCATCCGTGCCACCAAACCACATGGAATACAGAGCCTGCGAAGAGGCCCAGATGACTGCAAACTTCGACGCAACATCCGAGAAACTACGGATTTCACCATTCAGGGCAGCGCCAATGAGAGCGATTACCAGACAGAATGCCATCGAAAATACAATCTTGACATTGCTCGGCCACTTTTGAGCCTTAAGAAAAGAAATTAAGGGCGTGGCTGCAATACCAGTAATAATTGATAAAAAGATATCTCCTGAATTCATATTTCCTCCTTATTTATATTACCTATCACGACGTTACCAGCCCTCAGCAGATCGGTCTACGCAGTAGATACCTGCCTCAAGTGTAACGCCATGTTCCCGGGTAATTACTGCAAAAGCCTGAGTAGGCTCCTCATATGCAAAATTATTCAAGAATGCATACTCGTCTATCCCTTTCATAGAGCCATTAACAGTAACCTTGCCGGTGCGAGTGTAGGCATGAAAATGCCCTACCCACATATGATCGTGTTCATCTCCCATAGATGCATTACGCTTGCGCTTGCGTGCGTCAAAGATAGCGGCAGGATTCACTAATCCTGCCAAACCTCCACCGCCCTTCATTTGATCACCATGTGTGACCAACATTCTACGCCCATAAATTTCGATATAGGCATCAGCGCACAGTGGGATATTCCACGAAAATCTTCTATCCGTCTTAAGATGACGCTGCAGCATCAAAGCTAGCAGGTGATCCCACGAATCTTCGGTTCGCCCTTTCATTCTAGGCTTAGGCGACAGCCTACCATGATTACCCACTACGGAGACAACGTGGGTAGGGCCATAGGCATCAGCGATTGTTTCTAGGAACTTAGCAAGGTGGTCTACCCAGAAGTCTACAGTGGGAATCATTGATGATTCCTCGTTGAAGATAGTGTCATCATGTAGACTACCGGCCACCATGTCTCCACCAAGGATAACAATAGCACCTTCATACTCAAAACCACTCATAAGATTCTTACCCATATTGACAGCACCATCAGCAGTTTTCTGGAGGCGCTTCAGGGCGATCTCACGATTAAAAGCATTCATTCCGGCTACTTCAGATGGCTTCACTATCTCATCGAGGTGAAGGTCAGAAAGCATAATTAAAGCTGTGGCAGCGCCCTTTCGACGCGCTCTTGACTTAGACCAAGGAACACTTTCCACCGAAATCTTGCTAGCCTTCAATAGAATTTCATTGGCGGCCTTGTATTCCGCAGCTTCCAACTCTGCTGCCTTATGGGCCTGTCTTGCGAGGCTGCGTTCATTTCTAGCCGTAATTAATTCTCGCTCTAACCGGACAACTCTTTTCTGTAAGTCCGCTGATTCTGTATCAGTCATTGATACTTCCTGAGTTTTTGATGGGCAAATTCCAAACTTTACTCTAGCATCAGCAATTGTTCTTCTAGCGACAGAGAAGCCGCGATCCTTAAAGTATGCCACTACATCTAAGTCTGTGCTAATTTCAGGTAAATCGTAAATACCTTTAAGCGTTTGCTCATCAAGCCAAGGCTTATTGTCCATAAATAATTATATCATCCTTGTTCTTTTTTTAAGAACTTACCAGATGCGTCCCGCTGACGGGGACCCTCCATTCTGCGTTTTTCTCGGATTTTATTCCGGAGTGCCGTTCGGCGCTCCAATGATACCACCTTACCCTCCGCATGTAAAGCAGCATGTTCCTCACGAGTTGTTAAAAATAAATTTTCTACTCTATTGTCTACTTTGACTTCGTTGACATGATGAACTGACTCCCAAGGAGCGAGGATTCTACCGTAGTAAGCTTCCATGACTAGTCGATGTTCATAGACATATCCATGATTGGTATAAGGATGATCTGTCCTTAGCACTCTAACGTAGCCTTTGTCATCAATATACTTTCCGCCGGTAAAATTTGGATTATCTGGACCTGAGGGTACGTTCCTACCCCAAGAGATATCCTTGCGTCGTGATATTAATCCACCCATTATACCTCATAACCGGATGCCAATATATCAGGAGTCTTGTCGTAGTTCAATTCTTTTTCGATATTTACAGAATATCTCGAATCTGGCAGTCCGCCTGTACCGATAAACTGAATCATGAGAAAAGTTTTACGAGCGGCATTGCTACTGTTCGTTGATAAGTTTGTTATTACTTTATTAGGAACGACCGCATCTGACGATGGAGATGACGTTAGAGGAGGGGGTGGGGAGACTGGGGCATTACCAGAGTTGTAAGTTCGTGGAGATCCAAAGCCCATGCGTGTATCAGACGGTTGAATATCATTAACAATGATTCTACCGTACTGACGAAGATCTGCAGTCATGGCATCATAATTATTATTAGCTACATATGTATAGACATGCCATTCAACAATATCTCCTTTATTGAGCCAAATGTAGCCATCTGCGGCGCTAGGAACGGAGATACCTGATCTAACAAAACAAGTCCTAGCAACAATTTTACCAATATTGCCAGCATCTGCCCCCTCTTGAACGTTAAATAAACTAGCCCCGGTAGTCTGATCGTAGGTAGTATTGGCACTAGCTCTTCTGGAGTGACGACAAGTGACTACAAAATGATACCCGTCTAAGATCAGGAATCCTGTTGTTGTGTTCGCGGGATTACTATTGGTAGTTTCCTGACGTGCGGCTGGGCAGGAAAAATGAGCTTTATACCATCCCGTATAAGGAATACGAAAAGCATCTAACGACAATGCTGGAATTCTTGTTGGCACGTTCCCCGGCATAGTTTCAAATCTACGACTCATAACGGCCAAAGCAATTGTCGGGCCAGCTGCAGCATTTAAACTTAGATAATTTTCTTTATCGTTTTCAACCATCTGATTGAACGCTGAAGATGATAATGGAGTGCTTGGGGTCCATTGAACTGATTTATACATTATGGTCTCTCCGGAAGAGTGGAATTATAAGGATGATTTTCAAAAGCCTCAAACAATGGCGACACAGAGTTATCATTCTGGACTCCGGGCTCAACACCAGCGGGTTTCTCGGTTGGACCACAGTCTTCAACGGCAACGTAGCCTTTAAATTGTTTAATAGTTTCAGTCTTTTTAGCAGTCCCTGTGTTGTCAATATACTGAGTTGGCAGACCGTAAATTGGCTGACCGCCGGAGCAGTCCATGACCTCAGGAGGAATGATACCTCCATAAGCCTTCATGGGACGATATTGCAATTTTAAAACCGCAGCACCACTTGTTTTAGCTGCCATTACCCTCACAGCGTGACACGAGCTTGGAACTGTCCCTGCAGCAGAAGCTTGTCCCCAGTCCCAAATATTCACACTGGCATTATAGGTTTTATCCCTCAATGCAACATAGTTTTCTGGGGCTGGGGTAATTCCGCCCATGTTATAGTCTGGATCTACAACGTTAGTCCAATAAAGTAAGTCATGTCTGTGAGTCATATCACGCAATCTAATTTCTATACGGCCAGAATCTCCGCCTGTTGATTGGTTTAAGTTATTAGCTGCCCATACATAATCTAAATGTACTATAAACTTATAGTATCTATTAGATTCAAAATTAGTAATTAACCTAGACGTTTTAGGGTCAATAAATGTAGCATTTAACCAATCAACAGAATCATATTTTTGATATGAGCCAAAAGTAGAAGAATAATTAGGAAGATTATTAGCCACATTATCTAATAACCCAAGTGTAACAATCCCTTTTGGAGATTTTTCAATGTTGTTCTTAATAAGATCATCATTATCACTCATCTGTTGCAGTAACTTATAATCTGCTTTTGTAAAAGTTGCTATATTAGGCTGTTGGATCTGCATTTATAGCCTCCTGAATAACTACCTCGTCTTCTTTATATAGAATAATAGCATTGGAACTACCACAATCAGTAACTATCAATTGTGCTGTTGGTACGGACCCAGCAAATGGTGCATCAAGAGTAGAGAAGGCACCCCACATTTGATTTGGTGTGTAGTAAGAATCACCGGTGGATACTGTTGCACCGTTCTCTACAGTCGTATATTTTTGAGGTTGGCCCGGAAATAAAACAAAATCAGAAATATTATATCTACCAGTCATGTCATCATTGTCAAGCAATTGATCTCCACCAAAATTAATATGATAAAGAAATTTATTTTGATCTGGTTCAAAAGTAACACTAGGTTCAGCGTTGTAGGTATTTCGCATCTGATCCCAGATCTCTAATCGCAAGCCAGAATCAGATTTCCACATTACCTCATAAGTATGACTACCTGAACCGGGGTTGATGTCAAAACAATCAAAATAAAAAGAACTCGTAGCTAAGCTATACGAAGTAAGATTGGATGTGCCAGCCGGATCGCCGGGATCTCCGCGCGACGCCCATGTATCAACCAGAGACTCAGCAGAGATATCGATACCGTCTCGAACGAATTTGAAGCCTTGAATTGGCCATTGCGAGTTTGCTGCTGTTGTCGCGCTAGCAGCTGCATTACCATGAGCTAAGAGTGGAATATAAAGCTCTACATGAATGATTCTATTAGATTCAGTATTAACTGATACTGATAATCCGTTAGGGTTGATATTCCAGTTATCTACAACTCTAGTCCATTCTTTAATTTCATCAATATTATTTTGAGCATTAGCCCATAAAGATAATCCCGGAAATGCCTTATATCCAGTTGACTTAACATTTGCCGCATACATTGTTAATTCACTATAACCAATGATGCCCTTGGGTCTTGCTTCTAACTCGTCAGCTACAGTTTGATCATTTTGAATCATAAACTGCAGTTTCTCTAATGAAACTGGCTCTGAATTCCACTGAACAGGAAAGTAATCTTGCATTAGGATACCTTCCTAAGTGTCATCTTTTGCTCAATACCACCGTTATACGACATATTTATTGACATAATCCAATACTCACCATTTAAAATAGATAATCTATCAAATGTATTGATTTTTATTCTATCACCAAGCTGCAGATGAGGCAAGCCAATGGTGCTCACTTCTAAAATTGGCACCGGCAGAGCATATTTTTGCAACAAATATTGAGCTAAATCTTTAGCATATTGAGCATCTTGAATGAGCGGATTGTCGATCTCTAGCACTTTTTCACCGTATCGACGGATATTATCCTTATAGTTTTCTGAAATTTCTACAATATTTTGTTTATTTTTCTGCTGATTAGACATAACAATACCGGCAACACGGAAATAGTTGTCAAGTTTAGTCACAGGATTGTTGCCTTCGAGAACAACATATTTATTGGACGGAACGACACTATCTGAAGGGTAAAGTCTAATGTATCCGTTCAGGCCATTGAATCTCCAGTTTGAAGCTACAACAGTATCGTCAAAAATAATACCGGTAATAAATGGATAACTAACAAAGTATACTGGTGAGGACCCCCATTCTAAACTAAATTCTCGGGCTTCACCGACTTTGGCGCCAGCTACGTGACTTTGAGCAATGCTACCCCAATATCCACGTTCTAGGTCATATAAAGTATTTCCAGTACTTTTCTTATATCTAATGAATTCGTTATCTATCTTTACAATTCCGCTATCAGGCCAGAGCGGTTCATATATACCTGCTGGATTTAAAGTAAGCGATAGTGAGATAGAATCAGTAGATGTAGCACTTAAATTAGAGGCCAACGTACATATAGCTAATGACGTATTGCCTTCTGCCGCCCAAATACCTGTTTTTGCAATCGTTGTAGAAAGTGGTGGATAAACTTTTACTATGACTTTGTTAACTTGCAATTCTACCGTTTGAGAACCAGAAACTATAGCGGCAGTTGAATCTGTAGCGCCGCCATACTGCCCATATGAGGAAGTACCCGCTACTGGATAAAGACCTGGGTATGTCCTGAGTCCTCCGGTAATACCATATGTCACGCTTGACCCAATAGAAATTAAATTACCATCATTAATTTCATACTGGACATCGGAGTGTTGCGAGTCTATAACGTCGTCATATGATCTACCATGCTCGTACACAAAATTGTCATTTTCATCAAAATAGAACATTCCAATATCTGCAGTTGCAATCTTTAACATCTCGGCCCAGTAAGAATCCCCAGCGGCACCAATACTGCTGTATACATACTGGTAAAGGCTGATGCCACGTTTGTAGTGATTTAAAACTGTAGATAAATTTAGTTCATAGTTATAGATAGCTATATTAGAAATAGATCCTATTAAAGCATTAGATGTGGTTAAACCATGTCCGCCAATAATAGTTTTAACATAATTCTCTACAAGCGCAGCAATAGCTGTTGCCCATGTGTACTGAGCATACGCTGCTCCATTAACATAGATGGTTAATATATAATTGCTTCCCAAAACTTTTACTGTCGTTGCAACATGATACCAAGTATTTGATGTCAGCGTAGATCGTAAACCAGTAGGTATAATGCTATATGGAGGATTATTATCAAAACGATAAATTTCAAATTTTAAGACGCCATCTGAATCTAGAAATATTCTCCACGTACCGCCTGTCACTGTTGATCCAAAGTTTTCTCTTGAAAAGAGATATTGTTTATGCGATACGTTACTGGACTTAAACCAAAACTCTACAGTGAACGAATTAAGGATGTCGGCCCGCATCGGACAGTCATCCATGTGATTAATATAACCCAAATTTTTGACAGTTGATGTTGTATTATTTAAAGTAATAGATTTTTCTATTTCTGAAGAAATGGGGCTGCCAGTATTGTAAGTAATATAATTAGAAACATCTTTTTCATCGTAATTTGGCGATGCCCCCAGACGTAAAGATGCATAGTGATTACCTGCATGATCTTTGAGTGCCATTGCCCCTGTTGAATACCACATGGCTTGACTTAGAGGTGAATTGCTAGTATTGGAAGTATAAGCAAATAAATAATTACCTTCTTTTGTTACATTCGGAACAATATTTTCTTTTCTTCTTCCAGATGCAGTATATGCATAGCCATCTTGACTTAAATCTTCGTAGGCATAAAATTTACCTTGATTTAAAGGCCAATGGCATAATAATCTACCCGTATTTTCATAAGAAACATTTTGATCATCGTAACCAGCTTTAATGTAATGTTTATATATAGACTCAATTGATAAAGCTCTTTTGTAAATAGCTACATGTGCTAAAACAGAGTTTAAGTTAGCTGGAGTAGATGGGGTATTCCCGATACGAAGTGTGGCATCTAAGTTAGATAAGGCATAAGCGCCCGTAGCAAGGAAAGTTTGATTAGAAGCTTGACCGTTAACAAAGATTTGAAGTCTGGCTCCGGATGCCACGATCACGATGTGCGACCATTGTGATAATGAAATGGCATTATTGCTAGTTAAAGTGGTTATTACCGCTGCGCTAGTATTTAGAACATCAAACTGTATTTTTAAATCTGTAGTTAAATATGCTGCCCATTCTTGATTCAGTCCCGTAGATTCGAACTTAGAGACAATGCAACGCCGAGCTAAAGGGGCAGCCAGTGGTTTAATCCAAAACTCCAAACTGAAATTAGCTTCAGTGCTTAACGAGCTTGAAAAAAGACTAAAATCATATTGCGATGCTACTGGGTTAGTTGCATTGAGAGTACTTGACGTTCCTTCAAAGGGGGTGATCGTAGTATTAGAGACATTAATAACTCCAGTAGAGTTGAAGTGCAAAGCCCTACTACTGTCTTCATTCTTAATGGGACCTTCGTAAGATGTAATGCCGGTCCCCGCCTGCGTTCCATTGCGGTCAAAGCCGGAAATGTCTCGAATAAAAGTGCCATTATGTAAGCTAGAATTTCTGATATCTAATGGCCAATAACCACAAGGATTGTCCGATAAAATCAAATTTTTATAGACATAGTTACTATAAGCATTAATTTTTTGTTGATTAAATGGTTTATTCATACCATCTATAATTTGAGCTTGCGTTCGCGTCGTGGCCCAAATTTTAATTTCTCGTAAATGACCAATAAAAATAGAAGATGTTTTATTTAATGTATGTGGCCCCGTTGCGACATTAGATGCAATACCACCAGCATTAAAGCCAGCTCCAATGAGCATCTGCCCAGAAGGCCTAAACGGCTGAAAGGTGAAGCCAGCTAACTGCGCTGCGACACCTGTGCTGCCATCAATATAATATTGAACTCCAACTCCGCTACCGGCACTGCTAAGAGCGGGATCGACTACAATAGCAATATGATGCCAGATATTATCATCAATAGCACTATCCGAGAAAAAGCCGGTGCTTGCATCGGATGGCTCAGCCTGTCCGGGTGCGAAGTTTTGAATCTTAGTTACAAGTCTTCCGTCGCTACCAATGCTAACTCTAAATTCATTTGCAAATCTTTTAGTAGCATAGTTTAAAATTGTCTTGTTGCGAGCATCTGATCCGCATTTAATCCAGAACTCTACAGTACACTCAGATGCAGGAAAGTCGTAGAATGTTCTGGGGAGCACTTTCTTCGACGCAACAGTGGTATTCTTCTGCGTACCCGAAACGGACCCGTCCCCAGCACCACCTGCCCAGAGATCACCAAATGGGTGGCTATACAGGTAAGTAGAGCCGTTAAAATATAGGCTTTTTTGCTGCATCGACGTTTCATTTAGGCGCCAAAAAACGGCTGGTTTGTCTGCGAGTACTGTACTGACATAGTTTTTGTCTATATCTAACTTAGATAAGGGGACACCAGAGCGTAGAGCTAAATCGCTGATAGCCTCGCTTGCAGTTATATCTGAAGCTAAATAGCCATCAACCACAGTAGCATCTTGCATTTTAGCACTAAAGTCACGACAGGAGACTGATACAGTCATGTTATCACTGTCTATAGACCAATTATCGGAATAAAAATATCCTTGATCTAATAATTCAATGCCGGATGATGTGTGGTAATTATATCCGATCTTAAATTTTATTCCTGGCGTAATGGTTCCGTAGTATGAACTACCGGTGTTATCTGGGTTTAACTCAAGATCAGTATTATCCAGTACTATATTGCATGTATTTGCACCGGTTGCGCCCAATGGCACAGAAGAATCAAAATTTTCTCTGTTCTTAGAGATTTCTAGACTAACTACTCTTGCGGAAATATCTTCTATCCACCTAGGAGCGAACTCCTGAACTCTAGCTACGTCATAAGGATATAGTGTGGAGTTAATTGTTAACTCTATAGCATCGATATGTTTAGTTTGTCCGATACTATATATATAGCTAGAGTTACTTAAGTTAAAGTTTACTGATGTCCAAGTCCCAGTATCAGCGTCTCGGAATCTAAAGCTTCCTGCCTTAATACGACCATATTTAGTCGAGGAATATAAATCTATATAGTTAGCATAGATAGGATCAAATGATAAGTATATTTTTTGAGGCACGGTAAAATTACCTGATGCGTCAGATTTAACTTTAGACCACCAACCATACTCATAATCGGTAAAAGCTAAAGTCTCTTCTCGCTCGGAAACATAATAATTTCCATTGGCTGTTATTACATCTCCATTTTCATCTAAGGCATCGAGAACAGCCCAAGTAATAGTATGTTCATCTTGACCGTTTATTACTTGAAGAGGGTCATAAAACTTATTAACACCTTTAAAGTTATTTGCACTTACCACTGATTGATAAGCTGTAGACCATGCGGTCAAATCAGCGTTTACATTAGATATTGATAATTCTGAAATGTAACATTTACTTAAACCTTCATTTGACTGCCTACCTCCAATAAAGAGTTTCCATTGACTATTAGTATTCATCGTTGGAGTCGCAGTAACACTAGTGGCGACAGTAGACGTATTACCGTTGATCATTATAACGGCATTATTTAATGAGTTTACAGAAAAAACAAAATGCACCCATTGATTACGTGGAATATTATTAAAAGTAACAGGCTGAACTACTGTTCCATTGTAGATAGAACCGCTAAGATCGACGGCCCCATTGGTTTGCCTTCTGAGGGTGACGTACCAGCTTCCATTTGATGTTGTCGCAGTGGTATGAAACTCCCCGCTGGGGGTTCCGAGTGCAGCTATCATTTCGATGCTCTCGGTGCTCACTACCTTATCTTCAACATAGATCCATCCAGCCACCGTAACCTTAGCTGTACCATCGAAGACCGGAGTTCCAGTCGCTGAATTATCTGAAGTTAAATATTGATAATTGATAATTGATGTACCATTATTAAAATAATAACTAGCTGAGTCTTTGCGTCCGATGAATGGCGTCCCCAAAGCACCATTGATTTGAGGGCGGAAGTCAATACCCGCAAAAGCAGTCGGCGTACCACTAGGATTGTAGATAAATGGATTTCTGCCTTTACCGGAGTAATCTTTAACGTGAGCATGATTATAACCGGGGGACCTCAAGGCTGTGCCGATATTTAATGACCCGGTTCTCCAGCGTTGTTTAATATCTTCTAAATTGAGAGCATTGTTGTAAATAGCAATTTCATCAATATTGCCAATAAATTTAGTATTAATGCTAGTGTCTATCCCGGGAACTGCCGTCCAATCAAAATAACGTGCGCCAACATATAAAGAACCGGATGTAGTATCCATAAGAGTGCCATTTAAGACATTGTTTGATCCGACTAATTGATTATTAACGTATAAAGATAAAGTCTTGCCATCAAATACAGCTACAATATGATACCACTGATTCACTACTAAGCTATTGGGTGATTTAACATCCACATATACATTTGATCTATTTTCTAATGGTTTCCAATATCCTGTATTGCTATTATATATAATAAACTTAGGATTGCCAGAATCTAAGTTTAATGTCCATTCTGGAATGCTTGATGACAATTGAATTTCGCCAGTTTCCACCGAGCGTAAATAGCCTTTAGAATCTTTATATATAATAAAATTGCCATCTACCATATTAATAGTAGTTGGTTTAATCCAGCACTCAACAGAAAAAGAAGGATTGTCAATAATCGACCATCTATTTTGAGTATCTTTCTGTGAGGAAACAGCATATCCAGCATTGCCCGGCATATATAAGCTAGTAGATAAATTGCCAGCATTGTCTTGCACTACACCTGTCTGGCCGAACGTGAAGTCTGTACCCGAAACTCCCTTAACGTAGAGATTATTATATCCAGATTCATCTTGCACAGAATAAATATTTGATGATACTGCTAATGTATTAGCAGCATTATTCATTCTCCAGTGTGTAACCGGTTTTGGTCCGGTATACATACCATCAATGACATCAAATGATTCATTAAACCGTGTATAAAAAACTGGATTTTGTTGAGTAATAAATGTCACATAATCGTCTGACGATGAGTAAGCTTTTACATTAGTCAATGAGCGACCATTGACCCACTCCGCTTCTACAGAGGGCTCAACTACTTGAGCACTATTTTTTAAGGTTGTATCCAATGAAGCCGTAATATTCTGCATTATTGCTCCTTAAGATCCAGCTTAACTTCATACCAAATATTATTGCTAATATAATCTCTACGAATAATATCTTCACTATAACTCTCTACCCAAACTGTGTAGGATGTAGTCTGACCTACTGGGCTACCGGAAGCGGTACGTTGCAGGCTTAAAGTTAAAGGGCCGCCAATATAGTCGGTTAATTCTTTGATTTTATCGCGTGCATACTTTCCATCATACGTCTTCAAGTGAGAGCTAGGCAAGAAAGTCCATGATAAGCTAAAGCTATACTTAACAGCCATAAAATATTTTTTTACTATTCCGTTGGATAGCGTTACAGGAACCGACCTTTCATCCCGAGCCATCGAGAATGTCCTTCCCTGATCGGTCAGGGGGAACGCCGTTCCTCCAAATTCTCCTAATGTTACAAAATTGTTAAGAGCCATTAAATTCTACCGGTCCTGTATGCATTGTCTTGATAGGAAGTAACTTTCCTATTCATTGTACCATAAGAACGTTGTTTGTTGGGGGCAACTTTGACACCATATTCTGCCATCATTGATTCGAACCACTGAGGTTGACCGATGAAGTTGTCTACATAGATCGTGACACCGCCGGATTCTTCGCCACCCATGTAAGGGGCACATTCCTTCAAGGCTGACACCATTGCCGTCTTCATGCTGCCTTCGAATCTACCCATAGAAGCAGCAGCAGGCTGGAAGCTATTGGCAAAGTTCTTGAGGCCATTGGGGAGGGGGATGACAGCTTCGTCGTATCGACCTTCACCGATGTTGGCCATGATGCCACCCGGACGACTCTTTACGATACCGCCAGTAGCAAGACCGGGAATCGGGCTGCCCAAGTAGCTCTCCAGCATGGAGACATTTGGACCATTATTTGGTCTACCGATTCCAAGATCTAAGAACTTCACATAAGCTCTAACACCGGCGGTAAGAGATTTAAAGATTTTGTCAATATCAATTAAAAATCGGGGAGTCTTAAAGCGAATCTCTGTTCCAAAAATTTCATTGAGTCGTTGCTCAATGCCCGATCTAATTCCGCCAGTCGTGACATCGAAATCGATATAGATTTTTCCTTTGCGTTGTACGTTGAGTAAAGGTCGCAATAGTGTCTCAAAAGACTCTTTAAGAACAGCAACAACTTTTTCATTTAATATACCGGCAGCAATACCTAAGGTAATAGGCTGACCTACTTCACGACCGAAGCGACGAGACGGAGATGCAATTTCATTATCTTTTTTGACAGCAGTATTGGCTTTATCTACGCTGGCTTTTAAGTTATCACCCATCTGCTTAGTAGCTTTAGTGTCTTTTGCCCCCTCAGCGATACCTGCAGCTAAATCAGATCCTGTCTTTTTTGCCTTTTGCTTCATTTTTTCATCGTAGATTCTGGTGGGATTGAAAAGATTTTTTATGTCATCTACAAAGTTACCTAAAAATCCTTTATCTGTTTTTCCAGGACCAAGCTTCGATTTATCTACAGGATTTAATCTAAAGAATTCTCTATCTTGCGCTTGAATAAGATCTACTTTACTTTGCGCTATTTCTTCTTTAGCTTTCTCTATAGCATTACGATACAAACCTTTAACAGGTTTTTTGCCTTGAGCACGCATGTCTTCTTCATATTTTCTTTTTTGAGCACGCACTTTTTCTAGATTTGCTCTAGCAGTTTCAATGGCATCTTTTTTTGCTCCAATTGATTTACGACCCATTCTTCTTTCGGCTGGCGTAACCGTATCTGGTGTTTCCTCAATAAAATTATAAATACTAGCTTCTTTCATTCTGTTAAAGAATTCTTCAGTGGTTCCGCCTTGCCTCATAAAAGCATCATAATTTTGTCTTAATTTCAGATCACCCTTAGTGACCGGCATCGTGATGCGACGATTAGTTCTATCAATAAATGCCTGACGTTTCTTAGCCGCCTCCTGCAGTCTTGCATTGTCGCGATCCTTAACTGACTGATACATCATGTCTTTAGCGGCCATAGGGGTTCCAGCAGGAGTTAATGGCGCCGGAGTAGCGTTAAGAACTAATCTTTGATAGTGAGCAAAAGTTCCTTGATCAGATAGGTATCGCTTTTCTTCCGGGGTGAAATTGGCCCACTTAGATGCCATATCTGAAGCTTTCCCAGAAAGCATATCGGCTAGCTTGTAGCGAACAGAGTCTTTTACTTTTGGCTTAGAGGGACCGACAGCAGCCCCGTCTGGTGTCCTTCCTCCGCCTTCTGGGTATGCACCGCCTCCGTCTTCTTCTCCAGCATCGACGCCTGCGATGGCTCCAGAGACGGCACCAGCGGCGTCTTGAGCGGCCTTAATAAGGTTTTGCAGAGGGACGCCCGACATTCTAGAGATCCAGCCTAAGACAGCAGTATCAACCCACTCACCATTCCAAAAACCTGAAGCCAAAATTTCCATCTTGGCATTATCCGAAGCTGTCTTGAATACCTGCATCCCATCCATAAAGCTGCCGGTAATCATGGGCATACCATATGCTGCGATTGTATTGTTAATTTGATCCATCATGGCACGCCACTCGGCATCTGTTCTTGGTGTATATTGAGTAATTAAGTCAATTTGCTTCTTCAGGTTTTCTTCCTGCACCTTCCGCAATTCTTCTGCGGCAGACTTGGCCTCCTGAATTTGCTGTCGTTGAATATCTCGTTGCTTCTTGAGCAGATCACGGGCTCTCGCGCTATCCAGATCTGCAATCGCCTTATTGTTTGCAGTGTTAGTTTGACTAAACTCCAGATCTAACATTCGGGCGTCATCAATACGCCCTTCATATACAGCAAGAGCACGATTACGAACATAGTTCTGCTGATCCAGCGAACGCTTGTTCAGGGCGTCGCGACGGCTCTGCAGGTATTCCTGAGTTGCCAGAAGCTCTTCTTCTTTCTTCTCTAGGTCATCAATAGCCTTAATTTGATCGTCGTAAACCTTGAGTCTATCTTCCCAAATTTTATTAAAAGATTTATCTAGTGTATTTTTTAATTCATTAATAGTTTCCTCAAGTTTAGATTTTAATGTACTCAAGAAATTATCCCATATGCTAGCCATTTTATCTGCTGTACCTTGGGTGGCATCGGTATTTTGATCTTCATCACTTGGGATATCTGCTTCATCACCTTTAGTTACTTGACTAGTTCTTCTGCGCGATCTGGCATCGTAGTCATTTTCACCAAAAAATGTTGGTTTAATTTCTACTTCTGCTTGAATCCCACCAATTTTAGTATCAATCCAGTTCTTTAAGCTTTTTTCTAGATTAAAACTTTGAGCGAAGTTTTGAATTCTTTTTTGAATACCCTTAGCTCCAAAAATACCGGCAATACCACTTGCTAATTTAGCTATACTTCTAAACATCATTGAAATGACAGCTAAAAATGGCCGCATTGCACTAATGACAAATTTAAAAAAGGAAGCAAAAGCAAGTCGCAGATATTGCACAGCATTACTAGCATCTCCAGTAAATAGAGCAGCTACTGCTTTAATAATATTGATAATCACACCCATCTGGCCAGTAACCAGATCTGCAATCCACCTAAAGACTGGTGCCAAGGCAGTTATAGCTTTAGCTATCACAATCACTAATTTAGAGAAAATAGTAATAATGCCACCAATTACGACACCAATTGACTCCCATATACTCTTGTTATCAGCAGCCGCTTTATTACTCTCTGAGGAGAGGCTGCCGAAGGCGTCCGTAAAGATTTTGCCCACACCTTTAAACGCATTTAGTAATTGCTCCCAAGCTTTTTTGATCGCATCAATACCGGGCTTCAAACCCTTGTAGACCTCATCCCAATTTTTGATAATCCCAAAAATGGCGACGCCAACTGCTATTATCAATGGAAGGAAAACTGTAAATTGACCAAATATAGTACCCATGCTAGCTAGCGGCTTCAGAATTCCAAGAACCCCCTTGGCACCGCCGGTAAATAAATTAGCAAAGCCCCCCATAGCCCCCTTGGCACCACCTTTAATTGTGCTCTTCACGCCAACAGTTTTTACTGCCGTGCCTAAAGATTTAGTGCCCGTTTCACGAGCAAAGCCTGAAGTTGCTGCGTCTATTGTAGAAGACATAAGCGATGAAACATTGGCACTTACTTTACTTAATTTTCCTGCCACGGACTTAGCAGCCTTGCTGCCTCGCATGACACGAACACTTTTTCCTTTTTCGTCCTCAACGACCTGAGTGACCATTGCCCTGAATGGCGACGCTAGCGCACCAAAAATTTGCGTATATCCCTTAGCCATTCCACGCAGCGGTGACATCATTGTTCTTCTAACTGCTGGCTGCATAGCCTTAGTTGTTGCTTTTATTCTAGTCCCCGGCATAAAAGATGGATCAGCAATTAAGGCTTCTAATTGCCTTCCGACAGGTCCGGTAATCGTAGCCTCTGCGCCCTGCCCTAGTGCCCTACCAGAAATTACTCTTTTGAGTTGACCACGGAGTTTACCTCTTGCCAACGTGGTAGTTGGTGCAATCATTTCCGGTGTTGTGGTCATAGCAGTTAAGAGCTGCTTAGCCTGAGCATTTTTTGCTGCCAGCTGTGTAAGACTACTTAAATCTCCTGCCAGAATTTTTTTAATGGATTTTTTAGTTAAAAGCCCCTGTTGTTTAAAAGCAATTAATTCTCGAATATACTGCTTTCTATGATCAGTCATATAAGCTTGTAAATCACGAGCATTTAAATCCATTGCTGATTGCACATCTGCTAGTGCCTGCGCAAACTGGACTTCAGGTCTTCCTAGGCCTGTGGGTTTAAAAACCTTAATAGTCCTAGAGCGGGGTTGATTAAAGGCAGCCCCACTAACTCGGCGGCCTGTTCCGACCCTGCTGCTTTTGCCCCTCTTTCTTCTGGGGCCTTCAGTTACCGTTTCTTCCGTATATGGAATTTCTGGTATATCCACACGCGGGGGCGTAACCCCAGCCTCCATGAGGGCTTGAATCATAGCTCTTCTATCGCCAATTGGAATACCGAGAGAGCCAGTTCCTATTTGATTAATGCTCTCTAAAGCTCTAGCAAATGGATCTTGACCTTTACGTCCAAACAGCCTGTATCCGACCGGCATACGCCCAGCGGCCGCCTGAGACGCAGCGAAGTCCGGGTCTGCTAGCATCCGGCGCGTCACAGGAGAGGCTATTCCACTATCGGTAGCGCCAAAGAAAGATTTTATCCTTTGTCGCGTCGTCTGCAGTGCTGATGTTGTTGCTGCCCCGGCTTGCGTTGCCCCCAAAGTCTGCCTTAGCGTAGCGGCTTTTGGCGCTGCCGTTAATGGTTCGCTTAAAGGACCCTGCAAGTATTTTGCCGCACCGGCAGCCCATTTTGTAGGACCAATATTTCTTCCAAAAAGCATTTGATTACGCTGAATGCCGGAAAACGACTTAAATGGCATAGCGCCAGATGAAGCTGACCCCATTCGCGCAGATGCAAGACGTTCTTCTGCAGCAGTTTGAGCATTCGTTGCTAGGAGGTCGGCTTTTCTAAAGCCAAATAATTTAGCAAAGAAAGATGCTATCCTGCCTTCCTTATTCAACCAAATGAAACGATCTTCCGACATCATTATTAGACTGCCTAATTCTGCATTAAGCATTCCCATGTTATGCAACATGGTTGCTGTCGCTCCAGATAAAGTCTTGAAACCCGGAAGCAATGTAGCAATAACAGTTGTAACGATACCAGCAAATGTCTTGATGCTGCCGAACAAAACTACAATTGGACCAAGGGCTGCAATTAGACCAAGAACTGCTACTGTAGCTTGTTTAATCTGCTCACTTAGATTATCAAACCAAGTTAAAACTTTAATTAAAATATTGCTTAATCTAATTAAATAAGGAAATAAAACACGCCCGATTTCTGCACCTAGCATTTTTACAGTCTGCATTAATACCTGATATTTAATAGGATCAGACTTTAATTTGATAGCGATTTCTTGAGCAGACAGGTCCTTAAGGCGCTTTGAAAGTTTTTCAATGTTATCTGAAGTAATCGTGGCCCAGCCATTACTCGCGATTAAACCTCTAATAAAACCTTGCGTTAAAACCTCATCTTTTAACAGTTCTTTTCCATATTCTTGCATAATAGGAATTAATTCTTTATAAGATGCTTGTTGGATATCAATGCCCTTACTTGCCGCCATCTGCATAGCTTGGCTATTATTTTGAATAGCCATGCGAACTTGATCCATACCAGTATTAATAGACTCTACTGTTGGGACGAAAGTTTTAATTTGACGCTTAGATACCAGCTCAGAAAATACTTGAGTTGCAGCTACTTTGCCTTGAGTTTGCAGCAGATAACGATACATTTCGCTTAATTTGATTAAGCGCTCCATGCCATTGCCTATATTTTGAACACCCTGAAGTGCTCCAACCCCAAAGGCTTTGTCGAAGACCTCAGCAGCTTTTTTAGTTGGACTTAAAATTCGCGTAAAGGTAAAGTTTAATCCCGTTGCGGCTGTTTTAATAGCAATGCCTCTATCGTAAAGACCAGTTAGCGTAGAGGCTAACTCACCGGCACTCAATCCAAAAAGCTTGGCGGCACCCGCAGCAACAGGCATTGCATCTGCTAATTGATTAAGGTTAATCGCAGTTTTGTTTTCAATTTGGTTTAACTGATCGACAATAAAGTTGGTGCCAGCAATTTCATCTTTAAATCCGGCAACACCGGGCTGGCCGCTCACAAAAACTTTAAGCATGGTGCGGTAGAAGTCAGTTGCAGTCTTAATACCAATGTCACCAAGAGTAGCTGTGTACATGATTTGTTCAGCCATCTGATTTGCTTCAGAATTGACGCCACGGATTTCATAACCCATAGCAACTATATCGCCAGTCAAAGCAGAAGCAGATTTTTGACTTACACCAAATTTAGTAACGAGGTCTGCAATGCCAGCTCTAATATTTTGCATTTGACGCTCGCCTTGTGGCGTATTAACTTTAATATTACCTACTTTTTGAATACGGGTAATTTCTTGAGCAACTGACATGTATAACTGCACAGCACGACGGGCACCAGCTAGCAATGGCAAGCTTAAGCTAAAGCTTAAGTTTTGACCCAGCCATCGCGCCTGTTTTCCAGCATCGCTCATTTTACGCCCTAACGCAGTAAGTGGTTCTTTTAACTGTCCATATTTCAGTTTTAAGCGCTCAGCATGAGAAATAGCCTGTGTAAAGGTAATCTGTTCTTTGCGAGCAAACTGCTGCATTTGCTGTGAACCCATCTTGCCAAATGGCATCTGCATCCATTCGCCTTGAAGATTTTTTCCCGCTGGGAAAAGACCGGGCATTCCGGAGGCGCTGCCTTTAGTTTGACTGCCAACGTCTTTCATAAACGATGTAAATGCACGCCTTTGACGCAATACAGAGCCTATAGATAAACTTTGATATGACGGAGCTCTAAACAAAGATTCAACAGCTTGTGATTGCTGCCGATATGCCCGTTGCATTACCTTTGTTTCATTAACAGTAGTACGCGCAAGACGCTTCTGGGCTTTTTCGTGTGCTTCTAAGGCTCTAGCAGCTGAACTGCTGGCGGTCTTGGCTGACTTGGCCATAGACTGAATGCTCTTGAGCACATCATCAATCTTTTTCTCAATAGACGCAAGTGAATCTTTTAAACCCTTGCCAAAAGAAACTGCATCCTTGCCCATCTTTTCAGCAGATGCTTTAATTTCTTTGGCTGCCGCCTGAATATCACGTTTAGCCTCTGCCGTGGCTTTGCTTATGCCCTGAAATGACTTTTCAATCTTTTCGGCATTTTTTACAACTTGACGTTCGAGTTTTTTAGTTTCGGCAATGCCAGCTTTGGTGATCTTCTCTAGCTGCTTAGTAGTATGATTGGCTACTTTTGTGATAGATGTTTGGATCGTAGCAAAATTTTTATTTATTGCTCCAGCAACTGTTCTAGAGGTAGACTTTAAACTATTGAGACCTTCCTTAATATCGGCAGTAGAATTAGTTATATTAGTCGATGAACGCCTAACTTGATTGGCAAGCGTCTTAATGTCCTTCATGAGGTCATCAAGTTGCTTGCCAGTTACTTCTACACCAAATTTAAGTTTAGGGGTTGTGGCCATACTACTCCATTGTCTCATAGCCTATACTAATAGGCAAAAAGCCGAGGTCATTACTCCCGGCAATATTATAACCTTGTTGTGAGGGGCTGTCGTCAGAAACATCGGCACCCATTGCCGCAGCCATTGTCTTCATAAGCCTCTGCTGGCGCTCCAAGGTTGAGTCATACAACTCCAAAAGTTCCTCCAGAGTGAGAGAATCTTCCATCTGATAAAAGTTAATCCATGCCCCGCATTCGCAAAAAACTTCTTTTTCATAGGTAAGGAGGGGGAGGTCATCAAAGTGAAGTCCTTCACCCGATGACGACCCCCCCTCCGTTACTCGTTTGGGTCTGCGCCCATTGCCGCATTGAGGATTGCATTGAAAGTTCTGATGTCCAACGAATCTTCGATGGCGTCAGTGTCTTTCGATAACTCTGGAGCAGCCTTCTCAAGGGCGATACTTGCAGCTTCAACCATCTTGTCAATGTCGCTGTCGCTCAGTTCTGTCTGATCCTCAAAATTCAGATCACCCACAACCTTCACGAATCTGCGAAGCTGACGGATAGTCAGAGGACGAACCTCTACTGTTTCCTCACCAATTGAAATCTTTGTTCCAGTTACTAAGTCCTTGTTGCTCACAAAGACTCACCTCCTAATCTATTTTTATTAAGCGTTAGCATCTACAATTGTACCATATTCCTTACCAGTTGACGAAGCATCTGGGAGGATACGGAACTCGACGGGCAGCTTAACGTTGTCGTTACGCTGGTAGCCTTGCTCCACGGTACCGAATGAAATAGCGCGCTTGCACGTGTAAGTACGAGTCTTACGCTGTGTTACAGATGTGCCCGGGGCGGGACCAACAACCTTGATCTGACGCTCTTCAGGAAGAGGGTCGTGAATACCAAGGTTCAGTGTTGTACCACCACTTTGAACACCCGGCTGCAGCGAGGTCTTAGCGGTGTCACCAAACCCAGCGGCACCACCATAACCCCAAGCAAGGGCAAGGTTGTCGAAGGTGTTCTCGGCAAGGGTTGTCTTAACCATTACCTTCACCTTCGACTGAATAACGCGAGCGGCGTCACCGAACTGGTCAACTTCAATGTCAACCATGTCTGGCTCCCAAGAAATCATAACGCCTTCCTGAGTACCACCTACGTCGTAAAATGTTACGCTACCGAGAGCAGAGGATGTGCTAGCGTTGCTACCAACGGAAAGATTCCCCTCACCCACGATAATATTTGCGAATGTTACAGCCATGAAATAACCTCCTTATTCAAGGACAAACATTTTTTTGCCGTTTCTATCCCTTCGCTTGGATAGACGCACTGCATGGACAAAATCGACCTCTTCAGGCCGTCTGCCGATGCCTAATGATTTTTGCCACTCAAATTCATATGTGCGCTTACCTACCCTAGCGATAAAACCTGGCGTTTTGCCAATGTATGTAATTGCGGTATACATTGCCATACACCCCTATCATAATCTATTTTTGTATATAAAGCAATTTAGTCATTGGGAATCCAGCACATTTCAAAAATAGAAATAAACTGATAGTAGCCCTCCGGCTGCGTCGGCTGACGGTCAGCCGAGCGCACTAAATTCATATATAACATTCTACCATATGTGTCGTCTATAGTCTCTAATTGAATCTCATCAGATTGGTTAAGGAGGGCAATTATTTGATTCCGCACGGCATAGCCCCGCTCAGCGTCTGTGTCTAATACGGCGTAGATCACTCGATCGTGATGGATATAGAACATATGCTCATCTTTGATGTCTGGTAAGTAGTCATAGAGGACGATAGGGGCTGTTTCCTCGTCGTATCCAACCATCGGAAATATTGTTATTTCCTCTTTGTCGGCCAACGACAATATTGTGGCGTCATTTTGAAGAAAGTCATTAACGCTATAAATCAACATTTACAGGCCCCCCGAAAGTCTGCCGGGACTTCCAAGATATTGCACAGTCTTCTCCAGTAGGGTGCGGCTCATAATTTCTTCAACCTCGTCAACCCGGCTTTCGATACCCGGATGTTCTGCTTTTTCACCAATGTACATACCGCCATGAGTAAACTCGAACACCAGCAGCATATGAGGACCAGAACTATGAATAGTGTGCGGCTGAGTACCGGACATTAGGAAAAGACCCACTTCATCGGCTGGCTCTACGTCAACTCCTACCAAGATGTTATTGCCACTCAATACTTGATTTTTCTTAAACTCAAAGTGCTCAATACCACGACGCTCGGCATCTGGGTGGCGGCCTTCGTGCTCTGTGAATAGCTCCTCAATCTCTAACTTGGCTTCCTCAATGGCATCATCGCGCGCTGCCTTTAAAGCTTCCCAAACATTTGACTTATACTTATTCACATTAGTAATAGCCACTTTTTCTACTTTAGATATATTGCTTTTACTTACTTTAATTTTAAACATTATTCATCAATCACCCTATAGCCAGAAACTTCAATATGATGAATTTTACCATAGAAGCCCGGCACTTTTACAATGCTAGTAATCTCGATAGGACCCGCCTCCAGAACATTGCCAAATCGGTCTACGACGTTATAAAGTCGCTTGCTGAAGTCGATAGGAGCATCTCCGTTAAAAGCAAAAGAAATAATTTCATTATGTGCATATACCGGAGTTGTCATAAAGTTGCGATTGTCATTAAATTGCGGAATAAAGGCGCATTTGACATCGGCTGACGAGACTGCCCAAGAGGGTTTCTTTTGACCGGCCGCCGTTGTTGTGGTGGTCTTGCTGTAAATGTCTACACGATGCACCATGCGGACATGTGTAATCATTATATAAGCCCCATTGTATAGATGGTATAGTCCATCAAAAGTACATCTGCTTCAATATTGCCTGTGCCGGACATGGCGGCATCTGAGAACGTCATTGAGTACTGATCCATCTTGGCATTGGAGATCCCGTGACGTGAATAGGCTGTATCGTCGTTCATGAAGTCATAAATCAATAAGCTAGCGGCTTCGGTGATATTTGATGGAACATGGTCCCATCCCCAGTTGGCTGTGAAAGTATAAAAGCTGCCGTCCATAAATTTAGGTTGAATGTACTGCTTTTCCTGTGTAGCGATAGGGATAATCTGCTCGATTCGTCGCATGTACATTTTTGACTCTACCGTTACCTCCACTTGATCTGAGATGTCCACATCGGGTTTCTCTGTAGCACTAATTAATTTGGTGCAACGGATGCCAAGGAAGATGTTTTCATGATCGTCCCCTTCATAAGTCAAGGACTTATTCTGGATCGATTGAAAATTCTGACCGCAAATGGTGTCGATAAAGGATCGAACCCTGCGCTCCAAGCCATCAAACTTCTCTGAGAAGTCAGTTTCTAGCTCTGGATACGTCTCAAAAAACTCACCCTCTGTGATGTAGGGGGTATAAACATTGATAAACGCCGTAGACGTAAAATCATCTCCGCCTTCTGTGTATTTCCAGACGATTTTGTGTTTTCCAAAGCTATTAAGATCCGTGGCAGTAAAATTGTAGCTATATTCACCGGCGGCGTCTCTTGTCGCTAACTCTTCATCTACAATCGTGTCACCCCACTCATGCACTAGCGAGACAAAGACTTGATAATCACCACTAACGATGTCGGCGTCAGAGGCTAAACTCAACGTAGCTTCATACTCTTGATTTTGCTTCGTATACACCTGTGTGGCCATATTTAAATCCTAAACTTGGCTTTTATCACTGACCTTGCCAGTTGTGGGTAGCCATCAAAGTCACCCTTTAACTCCACTATATACTTGGTTTCCGTGCTGGGAACCTCGTAGTCGTAATAAAAAATACCCGCGGACAGCCGACTGGCATTGCCAGTGCTTAAAATCTTCTTGGTTTCATAGCTATATACCGTAAAAGTGACGGCATTGGCATCAGCGTCAATCAAGACGTTAGAACTGTTTTTAAATGTCCCTTTGATTCTAATTGTGTCCCCCGTGTAAACAGTCGTTATTGCCATAGTGTTATTATAACTCCCTTCTTCCTTAAATGCCATCAATAGCAAGTACTATTGATTTATCCTCATATGTCATGGTGATATTGACAATCGTCTCAATGCTGATTACAGCAGAGACAGCATTAATATCTCCGACTCGTTGCTTAACTAAACTAGCCGCCATAGATAAGGCACCAGCGAACACTTTTGCGAGAGTGCGCCTCGTGGTGCCAGATGCCGAAATATTTCCACTCAGCGGCTTTCTAGCCACCTTAGAGAGGACCTGAGTGGGTAGTACCGAGCCACTCAGAATCCGGAAAGCAGATAGAATTTCGGCAAAGGAGCTTTGAGGTACCAGATATCCATCAAAGATCTTAGCTGATAGTTTCTGAACTGTCCCGGCTGCGGCCAAAGATGATGTCAAATATGCGGAAACCGCAAACTGCTTGGTGGCACTGCTGTCCAGCTGTCCAGTGAAATATTTGGATGGAATATATGCAATATCACCGCTGATAGCGGATACCGCCCCAACAAGGACCACCGTTAAGACTAAAATGTCATCCAGAGCAGCCGCTGGAGTCAGACTGCCGCTAAACGAGCGGCTCATAGACTTCACCAGCGTAGAATTCATTGCTATTGCGCTAGCAAGTAGCTTAACAATACTTGCATTGGCTGCATAGGTTCCGCTGGATGTTATTGATCCAGACGAAGATTTACTTGCTTCCTTTACGTTGACACCGGCTAAGGCAAGCGTATGTGCGATAACCTGAAAATAAAGAGCAACGCGAGGAATGGGTCTGTATGAGGATCGAGTGAATGTGCCTCGCCCCGAACGCGCCATTACCAGACCGCCGATCTATTGACACCCTGCAGCAAAGATTGTTTTCTGACTGTGGCTGTATCTGATATTCTTAAATAGCCAATTTTTCCATAGTTGGGAGTAGTATTAGTATCAGAACTCATTGCGGGTAAAGTAAAACCGTATGCCTTATTGGTAGGAGTGGCAAAATTGCCATATGTAAACGACCCTTGCAAGCCTGCCGACTGCCCGGGGGCTGGCGGCAATTTCCAACTGACTACAATAGCGGAGTCGCTGGTTCCCACTTTCTTTAAACAAACAGATAAATCCCACTGCTCGTCCGCTGGACGAAACCCAGAACTTGTAAGCGTATCTGTAATATTTCCAGATGAAGCTAGTTCTTGAGCTGTTCCAGCGACTGTTGCAAATAGCTTGATAACCAAAGTCCCGGGATTATTTTCTGGGGTAACATCACCACTTTTATTTCCAGCGTGCGAATAACCTAGTGTGATATATAAATTATTAGCTGAAACTGTATTAAAATCAGCATCAGCATAAAAACGCAGGCTAGGAACGTTATCAACAAAAAATGTTACAGTACCTGAGACATTTGTATAAGAACTTCCCGGGTGTATATGTCCCCAGTCTATGGTTCCATAAGATAAAGTATCAGCTGTGGTTCCCGATGAGCAGACAACAGCGGAGCCAGTAGTTGATAAATCCGGATCTGCTCCGACAAGCTTGATAGCAACTAAGCCTTGGGTAGCGTTGGTTGTCCATGTAATGGTATTGATGGTACCTGCTGTAATTATATCGCCCCACGATTGGTTGTTTCCAGTACTATAATATCCAGTCGCTGCATCTGCTGTTACTGATACGGCGCTCACCATTAAGTTAGTTTGATAAGTGGGAACAGTAGCCGCTACGGCATTCCTGCCGAAAAAATATATACAGTTTTGAGAAGCCGAACTACTACCGCCAGTGGCAAGAGGGCCTACGGATGTTGATGTAGCAGAGTTAGTAACGGCCGAACTCTCTATTGCAGTTGCTTCAACTGCATAACAGTTGATAAAGTCATAAGCCCAAGCATAGATACGAGATTGCGATACGCCACCGAAATCCACATTAATTGCTGTATTTGTTGGTGATGCTCCCTTAGCCCTAAATACCGTAATACGTCTAGTGCCATACGTTTGAGTATTTACCTGCGTCCAAGTAAGGCCGCATCCTGCGGTAATTGTGGGGGTAGTAGCCGTGCCAGACGCAATCTGATTAATAACGCACAATAAAACCAATCTATTGACGCCGGGTGTCGTTCCAACAGTTGCACTTAAAGAAGTACCAGTACCTGTTGCAGCTGTACCACTAATAATACTATTACCCTTAGTGGGCGAAGCACTAAGGGCAAAGGAGGCTAAGCCACTCGAAACCGCAAGTGTGGGTGACACAGCATTAGAGTCACTAGTATATGCATCAAAATTTCTTGTGATTGAGCCTGTTAAGTTGGGCCAACCACTTTGATTGTTTGAAAATTCATTGCCTGTAAAAAAGTTAGTAATTTGAGGCATTATATAACCTCCAATATGCAATCTAAATTATAAATTTCAAAAACATTGAACATTTTTTTTATGTCCGAATTGATACCCTCATTAATATATTTATTATAAAGTCTTTGTAGTGCCTCTAAATTCCACTGATTATTTGTCAATAAGGTTGCTGGAAACAGTGGATTACCGCTGAACATTTCTAGCATCCAAGTTTGGACTGACTGAAAGTCTTCATCAATAAAACTAAGCGCAGCAATATAACCATAAAGATTATTAACATCAAAAGATTCTTCAACATTAACTAATTTGCTAATCAACCAGTTGCGATGATTAACGACTGCATTGGTATATTCTTCAAAAGAATAGCCATATGGTCGAACAGGTCTATCGGCAGTAAAGGAATTAATTTGATTCTCTAAATCCCACTCTTCTGATTCCGTCTGGATGATAGCAATATGCTTATTGCGAGCAAAAATAACCTGATTGCTCCAGCGATTGACACTCAAGTTTTCCTCAATGAGAGTTTTACTAAAGTCCACACATGCCGATCTATTGTTTATAAATAACAAAAGGGCATCTATTTCTGGAATAAAGTCCAGACTAGAGACATAAGGGTTTTCTACGGACCCGTCGCCCAAGCATCTAACATGTGTAAAATAAGAGACTGTCATGGCTACTCCTGCCAGACGATACCTGCAGCAGCATTCACGGAAGCGGCTGCTGTAACCTCCAAGCGAAGGAAACTGCTCACTGGAATCTGAATCTCTCTATCCATCGGGTACTGCACTAAAATGCCTGACTGAGGATGCACGTAGTGCGTCTCAAGAGTGTCAGATGCCGTACCTTCTGCGGTAGCAGTATGCTTGGCTGTCGTAGCGGCAGCGTCGTACTTATCAGTGTATTTTGTAACTGTTAAGCTGGTACCTGTGATAGTGGCAGTCCCTCTTCTGATTTTGACAGTAATAGGGGTGGCCGTACCTGATGTGCCCTCAAACTCAACCCACCAACTTAATACCGTCGCACGCACGGTGGACGTTGTAGCAAGTTCAATAAGAGTCTTGGCAGATGTGCCTGTGGCCATACCACTGTTGGTAGCAACATAAATACCGTTCGACATACTAACCCCCCGCGGTGAACGTTAAGTCATAGGTTGTCTGCAACGCGTCACCGGATGAAAGGTTAACTACCGAGAACACTGAGCGGTCAAGAAGAACCCCACCAGCATTTGAAGCCTGATTGAAGATACCGTGCTCGCCCACAGCGGCTGTGCCGTCAAGGGTGTTGGTAGCAACTGTACGGAAGATGTTTCCGGAAGCCCCCTCACCAACTGTACCTGTTGGGCGTGTGTTGTTGGTAGCGTATTCAGTTGTAAGCTCTGTCTCAAGCGTTGTGTCACCAGCAGCCTCAGCATTGTCGCCAGTGCCAAGAGCGTGGTACTTGAAGTTCTCAAGCTCAAGCGTGTTCTGGAAAGCGTCAACAATAGCCTCAACACCTACTGTGGTAACTACGCGCATCGAAATAATACCAAGGTCAAGTGACTCTCCATTACGAATCACGGTACCCCAAAGTGTACCATAAAACGTAGGAATCTTATTGTCATAGGCCATCTTCGCGTGCTTCCAACCGCGCATGATGTTCTGCCAGTTCATTGTGCGATATGTACGCACTTCATCGTCTAAGTTTGAGTGCGGCATAGCGTACTCGTGTACTAATTCATTTAAATCCTTTGGACCCTCATTCGCACGAATAATCTGCAGGCCGACGTTGCCCGCAGCAGCGAGAGAGTGAGGATTGCTTTTCTGTGACTTCTTGAGCCCGAAAATTGACATATTTCCTCCTAAAATTTTGGGTTTAGACCCTATTGTTATTTTCCCATACGGGAAGTTAAGTAGCAAATTATGCTTTACTGATTAATCTCCACCTTGAAGCTGTTGAATCCCAAATAAAATCTAAATCTACTCTTGTAGTCGTGAATGTAGTAGGGAGAGTGACTGTACTCGCCACAAATTTAGCTGCATCCCATGAAAGTGCTGGTGTGCCGCTTGAACTTTTGAGGTGAATATGTAACATGTCTCCTTCACTTGGGGTACCAGTTGCTGTAAAGGCCGTAGTCACAGCATTCGTTTGAGCTGTGATACCATATAAAGCAACATTGTCAGTATTGACAGAGGGAGCCGCTGTTGCATCTGCTACTAATAATGGCTGCCTATCTACAGAGCGCCCGGTCGGACGAGAAGCAGAATAACTTTCTACCGTTGTAGTAGCAGATGCCCTCCAGTTTGACTTGGAAACAACATTGGTAGATGAACCAAGGAAATAAATATATGCAGCTCCGTAATTTAAGCTTCCTTCAAATTGATTATTTTCAATAGTAATACCGTCAGCTACATTACCAAGACCTGTTACTACAGTAGATGCATCTACTACAATACAACGCAGTGATGGCAATCTATTAGATGTCTGACCTGAAGACGGGCTAAACGAAAATAAATTATTAGAAATATTTACATTATAAGATGATCGCAGTCTAATGAACGCACCGGGTTGATATATTGCGTCTTCAGTGCCACTAGCAATACTGGCCGGTGATCCGGCATAAAAATAGCAATTAGTCATAGTAACACCACTAACTGCGTCTAATGCAATAACAGCACCAGCATTAACACTATTGCCTCCGGACGTTCTATTGGCTTCAAATTTACAACGATCGAAAACAATTCGATAAGGACGCTGCTGGGATGTGTAAGTAATGGCAGGATCTTTGCCGCTAACAGTTAAATGACGAAGCATTCCATTTTCAAACCAGCCGTCTCTAAAGACAATATTGTCTGCGGTCCACGAGCCTTCGTTGTCCGAGACCATTAAACCAGCAATAGCTGAATCTCCATCTGCATTCGAAGATGAACCGCAGTCGTCAATACGAAATCTTTCAACGGTGCCGTCTGAGGCTCCATTAAAATACATGCCGTATCCACGACAAGAAGATATTTGCAAATCGGCTAAGTAAAAAATATTTACCCACTGAACCTGCAGTCCTGTAACGTTGGCAAATCCTTTGCCGTCAATAGATATATTTGTAATTGTATAATTTGTTCTAGTTCTGCCTGTTCCGGGGTCGCTAGCGAACGGCTGAATTTTTAACATTGGACCACTTACTGCTGGGACGGCAGCTTTATTGTACTTTAATCTTGTTCCCCCATCTCCAGCGCTATTATTATATCCTCTAGAATTGCTGGTACCCTGAAGCATCATTTTCACATAAAAAACTCCACCAACTCCGTATGCTAAATTTAATACATTTAAATCATCGATATAAAAAGTGCCAGCGGTTAACTTAACATTGAAAATACCATTTGCTCCAGCGTAACCAATAGCAGTCATAATTGTGTCTTCATCGTTTGACCCTGCACATACATAGTCAGCGGCACTCTTCAATGTTGCCGGAGCATCACTAGCAGCGACTAGAACGTATGGGCGGGTATTTTGAAGAGTTGCCGATCCGCTAATCGTTGTTGGCTCCCACTGAGAAGAGGTGGAGTTCCAAGCGATAGCCTGACCTGAAGTTGGAGCGGTAGATGCAACAGTTCTATTTTGAATTTTAGCAACCGTTGGAGCCGAAGCAGTACCAGCTAAGTCACCGGCTAACTGAATAGCTCCTTTGGCGCCTGTAGTAGCGTCCGAAATACTGATTGCGGGCGTAGTTCCACCAGAAGAAACAATAGGTGCAGTTCCTGTTACTGCTGTGACCGTCCCTCCTCCACCGCCAGAAATTGTGGCTGGTGCCCATGCCGTTCCATTCCACGCAAGGGCCTGCCCCGCAGTTGGGGCGGTGCTGGTCACAGAACGTCCTTGAATTTTTACGACAGTAGGGTTTGGCATAGTGCCACTTAAATCACCACCGGCAGTAGTTAATCCGCTAATGCTAGAATCCATTGCGGCAATTTTTGTTGCTATATTAGCTGAGGCGCCTTTGGCAGTCCTTAAATCGCTAGAGATCGCAGCGACTTCTTCCTCTACCGCTGTGTGATCGGCGGCATGAAGGTCAGTACCGTCTGACTGGACGGCGGTTGTAGAGCTTGTAGGGTTTCTAAATGCCCTTCCACTATTGGGATATGATGCAGTCATAAAATCTCCATTCTAGTATATGTTCGCATACTCTTTCTTAAGTAGCAATCTCATAACCGTAATAAGCACGCAATTCTTCAGGTTCTGCGGTGCGGAAGCGTGAACTTTCCAGCAGAGTTTCTGCTTCACGCTCTTCTACTAGCTGATATGGGTGTTCTCGCGTAAACACAACTCCTGATGCCGTCGAATACCCAACGCCACTCTCCATGTATAAGAGAATTTTGCTCATATCATATAAGTATAGCAGAAGGCGGCCCCGTAAGGAGCCGCCTTCCACTAACCAATAATATTGTTATATTAGAGGCTGCGCACCTTAACGTTACGCATGTGAACGTAAGCCTCAGCGTTCTCAATCTGGTTCGCAACTCGGATGAACTGCGTGTACTCGATTGTGTCCTTCTTAGGCTTGAACTCGCGGTAAACCACGATGTCACGCT
>Ga0208546_1000052_pt1 | contig 54208 bp, 76 predicted proteins | sample DEB19_08_DNA_4_FD_184528 | JGI IMG/M metagenome (GOLD analysis project Ga0208546, IMG submission 184528) | Aqueous microbial communities from the Delaware River and Bay under freshwater to marine salinity gradient to study organic matter... | ecosystem: Environmental > Aquatic > Marine > Coastal...
CCGTTCCTTGAACGGCTGAACCCTTGATGCTATCGAACAGTCTCCTGCGCATCTCCGGCTTGGTGTAGTTCCCGGCCTCATTCACGCTAGAACTGCCGCCCTCTGCCTTTTTAGTGGCTCGACGCTGAACATCGTAGGCAATCGCCACGGCTTGCTTCTGGGGCTTGCCAGCGGCGATCTCGGCCTTGATGTTCTGCTTGAAGGCCTTTTCAGATTTCGATTTGACCAGAGGCATCACGACACCTGATTGACAGTGAGGATCACCGCCGGAGCGGCAGGATAAGCAGGACTCGCACTTGCCGGATAGGTCACGATAACGCCATCTCCATCGTCAGACAGCCACTTCATGGTGACCTTGTTCGACGAAGTCAGCGTCAGAAAGATGTTGGCGGCCATGATGGTAGAAGCCGGAGTCGTTGCGTTCTCACGAGAAGCGATCGTGGCCCAACTGGCAGAGTTGGGCACATCCACGCCATCAACTGCAAACCAAATCGCCACCCGACTCTGACCCGTAGCCGAGTTGTTCAACTGGGCGCTGAAGGCAAAGTTGTAGGTTCCGTTCACAGCCAACGAGATTTCCTGCGTCGAGGTGTCCAGCGTCACCCCGTTGCTTAGGCTCGTGGTGTTGAGTTCAAGCAAGGTCGTCGTATTGGCAGCAGCAACTTGAGCCCCTGCCACAGCCGCGCCAGTGGAGTGCGCTGCCGCTTGAGAGCCCGCAGCACCTCGCGTGCATCCGGTAAAAGATGTGGCCGTCTTGCCCGTATAGGTGATCACCTCAGCGCCGATAAAGATAGCGCCCGTGGCTGAAAACCCGGTGGTTGTGGCAACAGGAATCGTGGTGACACTGTTGCTGATGTTGCCCGTCAGCGTGGTGCTGAAGTCGTAGAAGAACGATCCGTACTGGGTGTTGATGTCAGACGGCGACAGCGTGCCCCAGGCCGGTGCAGCAGAAGCAGACCCAGTGCCCGTTTGCGTCAGGAACTTCTTGGTCGTGGTCGTGTTTCCCGCCAACTTGGCAAGCGTGTTCGTAGCAGAGGCGTAGAGCGTGTCGCCAAGCGTATAGGTCGTGATGTTGGTGCCGCCTTGCGTGGTCGGAACCGTGCCTGTGATGGCCGAGAACGGGATCGTTGTGGAGGCGGTCATGGCAGAAGTGCCATTACCGTACACATAGCCCGTCAGGCTCACAGCGCCAGTACCGCCTTGGCTCACCAGGACGCGATTGACATTGAGCACCTGCGCTACATAGTTGGCCGTGGTGACCTGCTTGTTAGCGCCAGTCTGAACGATCGGGGTGATCTCGGTGCCGTCTAGCGTGGCCGCCGCGGGCATCGCGGATATTTTGGTATCAGGCATCAGCAGACCTCCAGATAAATCTTGCTATCGTCCTCTTGGAGAACATAGCCGCTGTCTTCCATCAAAATGAAGCAGGTCGCAGGCGGTACGGGCGGCACCAAACAAGAGTAGGTGTCCACCACACCTGAGCCACCAGTGTCGTCCCCGTAGCCGTTATTGGCATCGGCAACAACACTCAAAGCGCAGCCAGGCGTCGTTTGCGCCTGGTTGGCTACTCCGGTGTACCCAACATAGGCCATCACGCAATACCGGCTTGAACAAGTTTCAAGGTGGCCGTGCCGCCGCCGGAGTTAACCGTCAGGCGAATGCCGGTCACCGGGAAAGCGTAGTTCCCGTCTGCGTTGGCGGCCTGCGTCGCAATCGTTGGATGCGGGAACCAGGTCGTAAAGCCAACTGCGGGGTCATCAAAGGTGTGCTGCACCGTGTAGTCCACAGTACCGCTCACGATCACACCAAACCCGACATTGAACGGGTTGGTGTTGGTGTTCATTACCAGGGCAGAGGTCGAGCCTGCGCCGGTCTTGGAAACTGTCTGTACCTTCATGGCCTTCCTTCAAAGAAAGCAGGGAGCCGTAGCCCCCCGCTTGTCAACACATCGCGCCGCCGCGCTTCTTAGACACCGTGACAGACTCTTTGGTCTTTGTCACGCTACCCGAAGGTGGAGACGAGAACAAGCCCTTAATCCCCCTAAGAACCCGGCCAGGAGCCCCCAAGATGGATTCGCGCATAGCCTCGTTCTCTTCCCGCTCAGACTTTTCAAAGTTCTTGAACGCACGATTGGCTTCGTTCGTCTTCAACTGAGATTGAATCTCAGCCGGAACCTTGCCGCCATCATCGTAACAACCAACTTTGCCACCTTTTTTGAAGGTGCCTGACTGGCGGTCGTTACTTACAGGCTTGCTTGCGGGCTTGCGGGGCATGGCCACGGGACGACCGGTATCAACAAGTCCCCCCGTGGCGAAGGCTTTTTTTGGCGAGCCGCCTTTCTTGTAGCCGCCAGCGTTGCCCAACTTGACCTCACCAGTGGTGGTGTTGGTCTTGCCGGGAGGAGTCGTGGACACATTGCCCTCAACACCGCCGCCCTTGGCGTACTTCTTGGTCTTGCCGCCAGCCTTGTAGCCACCAGGCTTGCCCATGACGACCTCGCCGGTCTTCTTAGGCGTGTGGTCTTCACCTTCAGCCGTGTGCATCTTGGTGTTGCGGTATGCGCCACCTTGATCCTCGGTGTTGATGATCCCGCTCTTGGGCAGTCCGCCCTCGGCCATCTTGACCTTGCCGCCCTTCTTAAAGCCGCCAGCGTTGCCCATAGCAACACCACCGGTCTTCAGGCCTTTGTGGGCCTTAGAGGCAGGCATGGACTCATGCTTCTTGAGTTCCTTGGCCGTACTGGCCATCTTCCTCATTTCAGCCATGTGCTCCTTGGAGGTCTCGCCACCTTCCTTCATCATGCCCATAGGACGGGCAGGACGAACGGGCATCATCGCCTTGCGGCGCATAGCCATCGGGGGCTTGCCGGGAGTGCGAACGGGCGCATTCACCGCAGGACGACCCACCAAAGCGGGCGTATTAGCCAGAGCGCCCATCACGCCACCGTCCATCATCTTGGGCATGGACTTGTGGCCGTCTTTTGCATGTCCACCTTTTTTCATGTTGACATGGCCACCCTTTTTGAGTTTCAACTCAACGGAGGGCTCCGTGGTCATCATTTTGACCATTGGTTTGAATTGGCCCATGATGTGCCTCCTCAAACTTTCTGAGCGTAGACCACCGTGAGGCGGACAATCGCTTGGGTGGTGCTGATAGTGCCGTTGGGGTCAACCGTGATGACGACAGATTGGTTGGTGCCAATGTCGGCCATCGCGGCCAATTGAGCGGCGGTAAAGGTCAGGGCGGCGCGGCCACCAGCGAAAATGTTCGTCGAGGACACATACTGTGTACCCGCCGCAGCAGTTCCGATGGTCATCGCAATTTGAGTTGCAGTGCCACCGCCAACCGCCTCGTCTTGCACCATATCGACAAAGAAGTCGATGATCTGGGACGAAGCAGGAAGCGTCAGCGTTGCACTCGATGCTGCACCAGACGCCAGAGTCGTGACGGTTGTCGTCTGACTCACGACGACGAAGCCGCCGTCGGTGGTGTCGGTCAGCGTACCCGAACCGGTTCTGAGTGTCGAACCAATGTAGGTCTGAGCCATAAATCCTCCTGTAAGTAGGGGGGCAGAAGCCCCCCTGTTTCCTTAGACGCCGGGGGTGCCGTACATGGCACGCCAGTCAGTGAAACCGACTTGATAACGCTCAGTTGCCTTGTAGCGCATTGTGTCAGTTTCAAAGTCGCCTTCCATCGTCTTTTCGAGACGGCGGCGCATCAGGAGTTTCATGCCTTCAGGTGCATCGGTCTGAACCCACCATGCGGTTGCAGAGGTCAAACGCGAGATCACAGCGGCACCCTCGTCGAGCAAGCCAATCGACTTGATCGGGTTGATGTCGTTGTTCGCATTGCCAGTGCGCAGCACGGACTTCAGCAGCACTTCGGCTTGGAAGATGTTGCCAGGAGCCACCACCAGTTGGCGGGGCACCAGACGAATCTTCTTGCCGTTGTTGTCCACAGCCTGGCGGATTTGGATCAGCATCTGCTCCAGAGAGGTCTGGGACAGGTTGGCTGCCGTGGTCAGCAGGTTGGACGCCGTGCCGTTGACGATGGGGTGTGCGTTGGAGTTCAACTGCACGCCGTCACCGCCGGGGTATGCGCTGTTGAAAGCGCGGTTCAGCACATTGGCTGCCAGCGTTTCCTTGGTCTCAATCAGCGACTGAGCAAGGTGGCGGGCATAGACCTGGCCGATACGGATGTGGTCGCCGTCCTCCACCAAAACCTTGGTCAGAGCAAAAGCCAGACCAAAGACTTGGTACACATAACGCTGGAGGAACAGCACGCCGCCCTGCTGATACGAAACCGGGGTTCCGTCAGGCAGTTGGGGAGCGGCGCCGAATCCGTACAGGACGGGCTCTTCGTGGTAGTTACGGGGAATACCATCCTGTTCGCGGAACACACGGCTCCACTCGTCTTGACGCTGGTCATAAACACCGTCAAAACACTCGTTCAGAATGGGTTCAACAATTGACCGAAAGTCGGTACTGCGCATCGGGGCTGCCATGATTCACGCCCTCCTTAAATGCCGGTGAACGCTGCCGTGACCTGCGACTTGCTGATCTGGGCGCGAACGATGACGAAGGAATCTCCCCATGCGTTGTCGGCATAGGGGGCGAGGTTGAGAATCTGCATTTGGCCCTGCACGCCAGCAGCCTTCAGAGTCGAAGACAGCGTGCACTGCGACAGACCGGTGGTGGTCGAACCGTCCGTGGTGTTGGACAGGTCGGCTTCCGCACCAATCGATGCTTGGGTCAGCGTTCCATCAGTCTGAATCTCGTAAACGATATTCGGATCTTGATAGAAGTAGGCGTTGCAGGAACCGGTCACATATGCGGTACTGGCGGGCCAGTTGTTCGATACGCGACGACGGCCAGTGGTGTCAGTCCACTCGACGCCAGCAAATGCGCCAACGAATGCATCACCAGCAGCCGCAGGCAGGATAACGCCAGCAGTGTCCAGTTTTACAGGTTGGCCCTTGAGGATTGCCGAGCCGTAGCCCGAGGTGATTCCGTCAACGATCATGGTCGCCCGATCCAAGCCAGAGGGATGGAAAGCAGGGCGCAGACCGAACGGAGCAGAGGTAGAACTCATGTGAACTCCTTGTTTATTCAACAACCCTTACCCGTGGAATACGGGGATCGGGATCGGCTTGTCAATGTTGTCCAAACCTTCGCCTTCAATCTGACCCAGGGGCCTGCCCCTGCTATCGCGACCAACTTGCTGCTCTGCCTGAACGCGAATCTTGTTCGCCTCCTCCAGCGGAGCCTCATGGTGGAAATGAGCCATCACTTGCTGATACCGCTCCATCGGTATCTTGAACAGCAACATCTCATTGCACGCGATAAAACCAACATGTTCCCCAGACTTGACACGGTAATTCTCAAATCCCGAATACTCTTCCACCTTGACGGGGACATACCCGAGCCGAATCCGCTTGTCGATGCTGTCGTAACTGTTAGTTGTCGATAGCCAGCAAAGGTGCCATCCCGGCATTTCCGGGACAGATGGCAACGCGCTTTGTGTCCACTCGTCCTTCCACATTTTCATCTGCTCTTCGGACGACGCGAACTGCTTCTCCGGTGCCTCTCGACTTGAATCAAGAATGGCGCGGTTGTCGCGCCCACCAGCAGAAAGATTTTTCTTCAAACGAGAATCCATTTTTAATCTCCTTAACCACTATTCCGTTGTGACCTGGCGTATTGAGCGTAGTTGGCAATCATCTTCGCTCGCTTCCTTGGGTCGTCCCACATGCCCGCCTCCTTGATCGCGTTAATCTGTTCCCTTGACAGGTATAACTGATTACCACTCGAAGCAGGAGGGCTTGCTTCTCGACCCGACCCTGTCACCACATTTCGCGGTCGGCGATTTGGTTTCTCGTCGGCATCTTCAGTATAGCGATGGGGCAGTCGTCTTGCAACGCGATTGTCCAGTTCTCGCCAAAATTCTGGTGTGGTGGCGTCCCAGCCCTCAGCGGCCATCTGTTCGTCGATGGCCAGGGCGATTTTGGAGTCCTCGTCGCCGCCTTTGGGGTCGTACCAGCGGTTGTTGGACATCCACTGCTTGGCCAGGTTGACCAAGGCCGGGTTTTGCTGCTGAATCGGCTGCTGGCGCTGCGGCTGAGTCGCCCGCTTGCGCAGATTCTCCAGCGCCTCGACATTGCGACGGGCCTCGAACCACATTTCTTGCGCAGAAGCCAGCAATTCACCGTTTTGGGTGCTTGTGGCCTCGGCCATCTTCGCTTTGGCGAACGCAACCCGGTTTTGCTGCTCCTCAATCTTGGATTCCAGCCGCGCAATGTCGCTTCCGTGGCTCTTTCGCTCCAAAACGGCCAGGCGCTCCAGCAGTTGCTGGTTCTGGCGACTGAGCATGTCCAGTTTGAGGTTCTTTTCCTGCTCAACCTGGCGGTGGTACTCCTTGCGGCGCAGCCGTTTGAGGCGCTTTTGCTCCCGCAGGGCCTCCGCATCCTCATTAACAGAGCCCCCAGCGGCAATTTCTGCCTCCCGAGCCTCGTCATCGGCCTCATCTGACCCGTCATCGGAGTCTTCCGACTCGTTTTTGACCGGTTTTTCTTCGTTTTCGTCGGGAGGAACAAGACCAGCAGGCAATTCCACGACAGCAGAGCCGTCAGCAGCCTCCTGGATCACCATTACCTCCTCTTTTTCAGCGGCTGTACTCATACAAATGCCTTCATTTCTAGGGGATTACCAGTAATCTTGGCGATTACCTCGTGGTCGTTGAGAACCATGAACAGAATTGGGTCTTCGGTGTCGTCATCACCGGGGGCCTTGACCTCCCAGCGGTCTCCACCCCACTTGGGAACGCGAATGTAGTCACCCACTTCGCACCAAGTGCCCTCTACCCAAGGCTCCATCGTGTCTCGCTTGCGGAAAGCAAGGGGGCCAAGTTCGATAACTTTGCCCACCATGTTCTGCCACTTCTCCGTCTCGCGAGTTTCCTCGACCAAAACAATCCCGGCACTCGTGACCTTCTTCTTGGTGCGCCGCAACTGCACCAAAACTCGGGCTCCGAGGGGTTTTGCACCGGGGTCTACAGCAGGAAAGGCTTCCCGCACATCAGCGTCTGTGAACGCTACCGGCTCAGTCATCTTCATTAGATTCCTCTAAAAGGTTGTTGAGAATTTCAAGGGCTTCAACAAGACCCGCATAAGTACCGACCAGCCGCTGATACGCCTCAAAAGTCATGCACTGTCCCTGCGCAAGGCTCTGGGCGATTTCGGCTTGCCGCTGCTTAACCACAGCGATGAAGTCGGAGGTGTACCTCATGCGTTCTTCTTATCTACACCTTTGTTTGTGAAATTGCCGTGGTCAGAATTGGCCTGCGGCTGGGTCGCTTTTGACTGCTCTTTCAATTCGCTTCCATTGATCCATGCACCAGCGGCGTTGCGATGCTGCTGACGCACTGCTTCGGACTGCTCGTCCTTGAGATCGACTGACATGATTTAGCCTCCTAGTCTGGCTTGGGTGGTGTTTTGCAACTTGATAGCAGTTTCTTCCTGCTCTCGTTGCAGCCTTGCTTCGTCTACCGTCAACTCCGCCGTGGTCATCCTCTCCTTGGTGAGGTTGTTCTCGGCGTTCATGGCGATATCCGCCTGCAACTGTTGGGCCTTGAAGGCCATTTCTGCCTGGTCGCGCTGGGCGCGGCGCTGCGTCTCGGCCAAAGAGGCCTGCAACACGGCCTGAGCCTCTGCGTCCATCGGCGGCTGCGGCTTGGGCAACTGAGCCATGAACTGGCCCATCTGCTGCATGGCCTGAATAACGCCGCCAAAAACCTCCTGCGTGTCCATCTTCACATGGTCTGAGGCCAGGGCAAACGCCTTGTCGATTTCCGAAGCCATGCGCGAGTCCTCGTAAGGCCCAAGTTTGATGTTGGTGCCCGTGGTGACATAGCCCTGCATCTGCTCCTTGTACCAAAGCACCATGTGCTGCTTGATGTGCTCCATTGCGTTGGGCACAAATTTCGGCCCAATCAACTGGCTGGCACCCAGCATCGGGTCAAGACCAAAGTTCAGGTGCGCCTGAATGTGCGCCAGGTGGTCTTGGCCAGGGTACGCAAATGCTGGTTTGCCCAGCGACATCGCGGCGTTCTCGTCCGCTGCGTTGAGTTCCTGAGGCTTGCCGGTGTTGGGCATCAACTCCTGCACATCGGGAACCTTCAACTGCTTGAGCATCCGAGCGTAAACCGCCCGCATGTCAAACGAACCCGGCATGACTTGGTTGGCTTGCGTGGCCAACTGGAGCACGGCCTGCGTCTGGGCCATGCGCTGAGTCTCGGAGAAAATGTGCGGGTCGGATACCGGGATGACATCGCTGTTCTTCCTGAAATCCTGACCGCTGATGGGCAACTCGGCGACCTCATCGCCGCGCATCATGTCTTCCAGATACCAGCGGTTGATGCGGCCCAGCACCTGCAACACGCGCCGCTGGCTGTCATGCAGCCGTGCGTGGATCGAGGAGAACACCGCAGCGCCCTGCTCGATCAAGGCCTGGGTCGTGCCCACCGGCATTTGGGCCGTGGCGTCGGCGATCTTCTCTTCTGCCGTGGTCACCACGCCCTTGGCGGCCTTATCCAACCACCCCAGCAACTCGTAGAGCACTTGATTGGGGGGATTGAACGGCATCGGCATGGCCACCTGGCGGATGTCGTTCACACCAGGCCCGGCTTCGATCTCGGTGACCTGCGTGACCTCCACATTCTGGGACTGGCCACTGATCTTGGCCCCCTTCAACTTCAGCATCGTGGCCGAGTTGTTGATGTGAGCGGTGTCCAGCAAGGCCCTTAAAGCGCCCGTCAAGGCCGCAGCGAGGCCTCCGATAAGGTGAGGTAGCCCGATGGCATACGCGCCTCTCCAGGGGATGAATTTGAACTCGATGACCCAGTCCAGTTTGGCCATCGTGGGGTCGGTCTCGTCCCAATTGCGGTACAGCCCAATGACCTCAGAATCGATTTCGTCGATCATCAGGATGTACGGGGCGTTCTTGCCCTTGGAGAACGAATCCTCCTCGATGTTCATGTAGGTGTAGACATGAAAGACCCGGCGCATGCCGTCTTCGTTGTCTTGCCACTTGCGGCCTTCGATCTTGTTGTTGGCCTTCTCCGCTGCGGATTGATCGGGCTCCATCGTGGCCCGGATCATGCGGATGTCCCGATACAGCCCGGCCTCTACCCGGCGGGAAAACTCCCACTCGGTGATGTCTTGCTGCTCGGCTGCGCGCTGTGCGGTGTAGAAGTTCGTCGCCGCAAACGGCAGGATCATGTTGTCGATGGGGATGAACTCAGCACAGGGGCGCTTTTTGTCCTCGTCGTACCAGAGTTTGAGGTACTGCGAACCCCCCAACGGCAACTGGGTAAGCAACTGCTCTTGCTCGTCGCGGAACTCTTCGATCTGCTCCGTCAACTGCCAGTTCATCCAATCGCGCTTGCGCTTGGCCCGCTCTTCCTTTTCGGCGTTGATCTCGCCCACAATCCTCGTGCGCGTGGGCCCATCAGGCGGGAACAACTCCTTCATGGCCCGGGACGCGAAGTCCACACAGGCCTCGGCCATGATCGGGTGGACAACCTTGGAAGCCCCCTGGAACTGAGCGCCACCAGGTGCGTCGTTGCCCATGCCGGTGCGCTTCAAGCCCTCTTCGTACTTCTTGTCCCGATCCTTACGCGCTTCCTTGTCCTTGTCGATCAACTCCAGGTAGCGCATCGCGATACTGGACAACTCGATGTTGCTGATCTTCTCGGCTAGGTTCTCGTAGAAGTCGCTCTCGCCCTCTTCGTCTTGACCGCCGATGGTCACCAAAGCGCCCCCGTCGGGCTGCTCGACGATGTCCATATCGTCCGGGGGCATATCCACCATAGCGCCCCCATCAGGCATCTGCGTGATGCCGTCAATGAATCGACCGAACTCAGGGTCTGTTGGAAACTCAGTGGCCATGTGCCGCCCCTTGACAATTGTTTAATGCCGGGTGTAACATCGAAGCATGAATGTCACGCTCCAATACCCCTATGTGGTTGAGCCGTTTCAGGACGGCTGGGAGGTGTTGTTCGTCCGCACCGACCGGCCCTATCGCGTCGCCGAGTTTTGCTCTCGGGCTGACGCGCTGAACTTTGTCAACAAGAAGAACCGGGATTGGACGCTTGAACATGATGCGTGGCTTGAGGCTACTGCGTTGATTTCTCGCGCTCGCGGAAGAGCCGCGCCTCACCCTTTTTCAGTCGCTCTCGCATCGCTACGGAAGCGGCTGAGGGCTCTCCTGCGCCTTCCTTAGCATAGTCTGCCCTCGGGATGTAGGTTGTGTCCTTGGTCGGGTGAACGCGCCCGTACCGCAGGTTTGCGCCCTCCCCAAGAATCGTCTTGGCCGCCTGCGTGGCCTGAACCAATTCGCCGGGCATGCCCTTGACCTCTTTGAATGGGAAGGGGTACACCACCACACCACCCAAGCGGGGGTTGTGCGCCACCACCATGTCGCCGCCCAGCATGCGGCCCAACTCAATCGCCTGCTCGTTGGACAGGGTTCCCTTGCTGGGCTTGATCAGCACCGCATTGGCGTCGGCCATCGTGTTGGACAGCATCGGCAGGAACCGGTGTGCGGCCACGCTCTCTTGACCCAACTCCTTGCCTGCCTGCGAGATGTCACGGCGGAACGCTTGATTCTTGGCCATCGACCCAACTGCCGGAACATCCACGGCCACCATTGGGTTGGTCTCTAGTTGGCGCACGCCAAAATCATCCGGGTCGTTGAAGTACACCCCCTGCCCGGGCCGCTTGGTCGTCCTCTGGCCACCTACCGTGGACATCGATACCGGAGCGCCCTCACCAGAAATCAACCGGCGGGTGGTCGTCTCCTGCCAGTCGCGGGGCTTGAACTTGGCCAGGTCGGGGGCCACAGCCTCCATCGTCACCGTTGCGGGCGTGAACGGCCTGCGAGAGGCCGCCGTCATGGTGTTGAGCCCGCCCCGAACCTTGGCCGGGTTTGCCGCACCAGCGCCAAGCGCAATGCTGCCCAGAATCTCTGTAATCGGGGCCTCGTTCTCGCCTAGCAGCCCAGCCTCCTGAGCCTTGCGGATCAGGTGCGCACTGCCCAGCGTCGGCTCCTCAGACGACAGCGCCGCCTTGGGCTGGAACCCCAGCGTCTTGCCAGAAGGGTCGAGCACACTGGCGGGCTTGCGCAAAGCCGGAATCTGCTCCTGGGCGATGTCCACCCCACTGGCCAGCAGGTTGAGCAAGTCCGACCCGCCCCCTGCGGTTTGCAGGCCGATGCGCTTCAGGATGTCCGCCCGGGCCGCTGGGTCGCTCATCAACATCCTGAATTCTTTTTCCAGTTGCTCCCGGCCCTTGCCCATGAGATTGGCAAACGCCTTGCGCGTCAGAGGATCGACCGGAGCATCGGGAGCCGCTAGAGGCTCGGCATAACCGCCGCCATCAAACCGCTGCACCCCTCCGCCCTTCTTGTAGAACGGCGCGGCAATCCTGGCCTCGCTGTCCGTCACATCAGGCCGGGTATCCGATAGATTGACCGCCCCACCGACGGCCTTGTACTGCTCTAGGCCTGCTTTCAGGCGTGCGCTGAATGAATCCACATTGCCTCCTTCTGCAAAACCCGCCTTCTGGAGGTGGGTGAGGTATTTGTCCGTGATCAATTGCGACGGCAGGCCAATACCCTTTTCTCCTAGCGTCCAGTCGTAGTAACCAGGCGCACGGCCCTTGCTCTTGACAAACCGGTCGTAATAATCGCGCATCGCAATCTCGCCGGGCGCTGGCTTAAATACCAAGCCCCTGTCTTCGCCCTGCAAAATGATCGGAAACCCGGGATGCAAATCTGGGCGCTGTTTGACTTCGCCGGACAAAGTAAACAGGCGCGGCCCCACCGAAAAGGTCGGGACATCGCCGCCAAATTCGGGATGCATCAACAGCGGCTCGGTTTCGCGCTTGAGAATCTCCGTGGGCTGGAAGATCACGCCCTTGCCGCTCTTCTCGCCGCCCAGCGCCACACCGCCCTTACCAGGAGCCACGCCCTGGCCCATCATCAGATCGGCCAACAAAGCACGCTTGTCGAAAGTGTCGGCCTTCTGCCAAATCTTGGGGTCGCGGATGTCCGCCCCTTCCCCAAACTTCAGCGCCAGGTTCTTGTTGATCTTTTCGGCCAGTTCGTCGGAGAGTTTGCCCTCCTTCATTGCGTCGGTGAAACCTTTGCGCAACTTATTGAACACCAGCGGATTGGTCTTGAGTTGATCGGCCGACCCCAACAGGGTTGACCATAGTGTGTTCTCGTCAGACTGGCGGATCAGCCCACTGGCCGTCGGCTTGTTGCCCACGCCCCAGACCGCTCCCTCATAGATGGGGTCAACCTGCTGAAGGCCGGGGAACATGGCCCCGCCGATGTTGCCGCCGCCGACTCGGGTGCGGTCAGACTGCGTGACCTTTAGAACGCCCTTGCCTTCGACATTCATGCCGCCAAGAGCCTCGGACATCTTCATAGGCTCCGTGGCCTTGATCACATCAGCCGCCCGCCTCCCGGCTGCTGCCCGCTGCGCCGCGCTGGCTGCGTCCTCGCCCTTGGCCAGCATCTTTAGAACATTCAACGCCCCGCCTGCTTGCATCCGCACAGGGCCACCACGGCGCTTGGTGATATCGGGGTTTGTCACATCGAAGGTTCCACGGTTGCCGATCTCGGACTTGACCTTGCGCGGGTCATAGATACCCAGATTCTTTGTGCCGCGCTCGGCGGAGTAGAACGAATCGTAGCCCCCTTGCTTGATCAGCCGCTGGATGTCTGGGTGCTCCACCGATGGCCAGTTGTGCTCGAACAGGCCCATCGCCTCAATCTCGTCCATGACCTGTTGATTACCGGGGAATCGCTTGCGGGCCATTTCCCTGAGATGCCTTATGTGAGCCGGATTCTCGTAATCAAATGGATTCTTGACCTGCACACGGACAGGCATTGTTTGAGTGCCCGCCTGGAATTTGTCACTGCCTTGTGATGTTGTGAAATTATTGAGCGCAAAATCTTCGGCGAATTTGGCTTCGGGCGTTACAAACACAGCCTGCGATTGACCGCCAGGCAGAAACTGTTTGAAGTCCATCCCCGTCGCGTGATACATCCGGCGAGGGTCTTTAGATTCAGCCAGGAACTTGGCCTTGTTGGCCTCTCGCTGGGCGGCTGGCAACACCTCCTGAGTGCCCTTCACGGCAGACAGTGCGCCTTTGATTACCTTGCCGTAGTCCGCCATACAGTCCCTCACTGGGCGTAGGGATTGACCCGCGCCTGTTGATTCTCGATCACATAATCATCGTCGTCATCATATCGGGGCTCTGGATCGATGTCGAGGAACCCCATGTCCTTGAGCAGCCGCATGGCCTGCGTGGCCGAGTCCACATAATCGTCGTGGCTCGAATCCGGGAAACTACATATCTGGCTCAAGAACCCCTCGCACCAGTCCTTGACCATCCCGTTGCCACGGTCAGACTCCGGCAGCCACACCCGCCCAGCAGCAAAGATGGCCGCCGTGATCTGTAGGCGCTGCATCTTGTCCGCCCGCCCGGGGTTGTAGCCCCGCACAGGCAGGTGCGCCTTCTGGAGTTCTTGAATCAGCGAGATGCCTGCGGCTTTCTCCTCTACCAGGATCAGGTCGGGGCGCTTCATCTCCTTGCCCTCGCCGTAGGACACCTTCCACTCGTCCAGCACCTTATCCTTGAGTTTGGGGAAGGTCAGGTGCTCGGCCCAGCAGTCGATCAGCAGCACGCTCATGGGGCCGTCCATAGGCTTGAACACGCCCCAGGTCGTCATGGCCGTAGGGTCGTTGTGCTCCTTCTCGCTGAAGGCGCAGTCATAGGACTGGACGATGAACTCGAACTTCGGGAAGGCCCTGCGGGCGGGGTACAGGCGGAACATGTCCCGGGAGACGACCTTGCCGTCCTCCAGGTCAACGATCGAGCCCATCACCTCCTGCTCGTACAACTTGGTGCCCTTGTACTGCTCCAGTTGGTTTCTGAAGGTGGGCGCCAGGTTCTCGGCGTTGTCGTAGGTGCTGGCGCGGTCGATGATCACATCCTGGCCCTCACGCCCCACCAACTCCAGGATTAGGTCTTTAGGCCTCGGGGTGGTGGTCACGATCACCTTGGGGCTGTCGCCCAGGCGCAGGCCGAACTGCATCATGTCCCAGGCCTCTTGGATGTACTGGAAGGCCGCCAACTCGTCGCACCAGGCAAAGTGGAACTGAGGGCCGCGCAGGCGCTCGTAGGAGTCGGCCGAGATGCCCCGGATGATCGAGCCGTTGACTAACTTGATCTGGTGGTCTTGCTTGTTGTAGTCGGCGATCAATTCTTTCGGGATAACCGACAGCAGGCCTGATACGCCCTCGAAGCAGGTGAACTTCAAGTCGTTGCTGGTAGGAGCCAGCACCAGCCCCCGGCTCTCTGGGGTGATCCAGCACCACCACCACAGGGCCTCGGCAGCGGAGCGGGTCTTGCCCGCACCTCTCCCCGCGAGCATTACCCAAACATGGTAATCCTGCTCCAGCGGCGGCGGCACCTGGTATTTGTGTGCGCTTTCTACCCACATTGCGTGGGCGATCTTGGCGATGCGCTGATGCTCTGGCTGGGCATTGAACTCAGCCTTGACTTCTGGGTCTTCCAGAATCTCAGCCAGCACGCTTGCTCATCTCCATGTTGCGGATAATCTCCAAGAACTTGTCTGCCGTCGCGTTCTCGGTTTTGATGGGAGCGGCGCCCTCAACTCCATGCACGCCGATCTTGTCGCCGTACTTGGTGGGGTGGAACTTCGCCAGTAACTTGAGCCGGGTCTCGATCTGAAGTTTGCGGTGGCCCAGCATATCCTCGATGGTCGTGGCCGTCCCCTGATCCGTCATTACCTGCTTCTGACCAAAGTGGGGATTGTCGGCAATCAGCAAGCACTCTTCGGCCAGCGCGTCGTAACCAATGTCGCGAGCGCGTGCGATGGATGCGGAAAGACCGACGCCAGCGGAACCAGCCGCATCATCTTTCGCCATCCAATCGTAAACCGTCCTCCACGCCGGGAACCCTTCGTTGTCCCTGCATATCTGCCTCAGTGGTATCCCTTCACTGAGTTGTTCGCATATCTGCCTTGCGATCTCAGGGTCGTACTTTGAGGGTCTGCCAGTCTTTTGCGGCCTTTTGGCGGGTTTTTGGGCGTCGGAGGTACTTGCCCCTGCCTTTGGGGCGTTCGCAGCCTCTACGGCCTTTTTGCGCGGTTTCTTGACGGTTTCTGGCATCACCCGTAATCCCTTGAATAAAAGTCGAATGATTCGCAATGTAATCGATTCGCTTTCGAGTCGCCAGTATGGGCTGTTGGCGGCCGGCGCTGATCTCCGGCATTCGGTTCTCCCGGCTGGGTCGATGTCATCTCCGAAACATCCACACTCGAAAGTGAGGCCGCTGAGTCGCGCATCAGCCTGCGCATTCACCAACACGGCTGGGGACTGATCCGTCAGGTTGCGGCTCATCGGTGCGGCTGACGGCCCGCCCGAATTCACCCAATCCCCATGCGTGTTGGCCCCCTTTGTGGGGAAAACCGATTCGCTTTCGGTGCGCTTTCAGTCCGCTTGCGGTTTGATATCGGCTCAAAATTGAACCCAAACGCACGGTGAAATTATAGGCGCTTGCTGGTCTTGGGTAAAGGCTTTTTGCCGCTGAACCAGGCCTGCACTTCCTCACTTATCCACGGCGCAAACGGCTTGAGATCCTCGGCATTCTCAACATACCAAGTCTTCCTGGCCACATCCCATCGAGCGCCAGCCGCTCTGGCTTTGTCCTTATCTTCAAATGGAACTTTGAGGTTAATTCTCATGCCAATCCTCTCAAGACATGGCTACTCCGGGTGACCCTGCCTTGGGCCACGCTCCATCTGCCTGTCTCATCTGTACACAGCAAACCAAGTGCGCTTGACGGGTTAATTCATCGGGATGACTGCTCTGGAGCCGGTCACGCTCAGTCATGCCTGCGCCAGTCCCTCAACCAAGGCTGGCACGCACCCGTTGGTGGTTCGAGTACGGCGCGGTTTCCTTCCGAGCGGCCCCACTTGCGGCCCCTACTGCGTGCGGAGTACGACGGCCAGGAGCGGAAAGCAAAAACCGCTAGAACAGACCCCGGTGGAACCCGACCCTGTTTTTGGCAGGGTGGCACCCCATACGGGGTCGGAGTCTGATCTAGCGGCTCTCTCTGCTTTGGGTTCCACTCCGTAGCAGTAAAAGCATTGTGCGACAAGATTCAAATCCCTGTCAAGCACCCCGCAACGAAGAGGCCCGCTTGTGGCGGGCCCCTAGATCAGTTGCGGTTGATCCATACCGTATAAACCGATTCGGTTGTGCTTCGCATCAGGATCGCTTCTGCTTCGCTTTCACATAAAACAAAGTGTAGTCAAAAACAAGGTTATTGCCAAGCCAGCCAAAACCTCGTCCAGCAGCCGCCGTTCGTACCGGTGTCTCTGGCTGGGCAGGTGCTGCATCATTTGGTCGATTTCTTTGGCGTTCATACTCTTTCCTTTGGGCCCATCGGGCCTTCATTGATTCGCTGATGTTCTTGCGGTGGTTTGAGGTCAAGCCGAAGGTATTCCTCATGCCGGAGCCGAATACCTTTTGCATGGCCAGGAGGGTTTCGGGGGGCGTCGATTTCAGGTACTGCTGGTACAGCAGGCGGCGCTCGGCCCCGTTGACCTTGTCCATAGCCCGGCCCCAGGATGAGATGGAGCCCATCATCTGTTCGATGTCGGCCTTGTTCATGCCGATGTTCTGGCTCATAGGCTCCCCCAAAGGCTGGACAAAAGCATGGCCAGGGCCACGATGGGCCCCAGCACCAGGCAGGTCACAAGGGCCAGGATTTCAAGCAGCAACTTCACTGGGGGCCTTCTCGCTGTCGAGAACGCGCTGGAGGGCGGCGATCATCTCGCGGGCCTGCTCGAAGTTCACTACGCAGTACACATGCCCCTGGCGCACATGCATGGCCACCCAAACCTCATTGTTGTCGTACTTGTCCACCACCAGGCGGGTGGTCGGGGAGGTGGTGTCGATGGCGGTGTAGAGATCGTTAGTCATGGTGATTTCCTTCGCTGTTGAAGGGGGCCGTAGCCCCCGGGGTTAATTAGACGCTGGCGGCCAGTTCGCCGTCCATTACACGGAACAGCAGGTGCTTGGCGCGGTTGAGGGTCTGGCGGGCACCCTCGCTGTCGCCGTGGGCCAATTGCTCTTGAGCATCTGACATCAGGCCAGCCACGACCATGTTGATGCCGGAGAACTTGTAGGTGAGGCTGTCTGTGACGCTGTCAACAAACTCCTCCATGTCTTCGCAGCCGTAGATGGCGATGTTGGAGGCCTTGAGTGTGGTGGTGTTCATGTTCGCTTTCCTTTCGCTGTCTGCGCCGAACCGTTCAGCGCATGGGTGCAGTATAAGACCAAATTAAACGACAATGCAATACCCAATTGCTTTGTGTGGTTAATCCACCAACGCCTCGAAGACCATCTGGTCGATGCGGTCGCGGATAGCCTGAGTCATCACAGGGGGAGGGCCGCCGTCGGCGTCGAACACCACCCAGTCAGCGGTGCCGCCCTCGGAGGGGTAACTGTGCTCGGGGCGGTAGGACACGACGGCCGGTGTATAGGGCTCCCACTCGGTCACGCCTACGGTATAGGCCTCACCGCCGATTTCAACTTCGAGTTCGATGATGTAGTCGTTCATGTTCTTCCCCTTTAGGCTGCTTCGATGGTGTTGCCGGACTCGCGGGGTTCCCAGATGGAAACGATGATGCGGTCACGCTGGGCGCTGAACACCGTAATGGGGGCGTCCAGCACGATGTGGTGCTTGTAGGACAAGTTCATGGTGTGGGGGCGGGCGTACTCCACCGTGCCGGTGTACGGCTGGCCGTAGTACAGGCCCTTGACTCGGGCGCCTACGCTGAAGGGCTTCTGCTGTTCCATGATTCGCTCCTGATTCGCTGTCCTGCGGATTGCAGTGTTGTCAGTATAAGGCAAAATTAAACTGCAATGCAATACCCCACTGGTGTGTGGGGATTTGCATCACTTGCCAGCCTCCAGAATCTTGTTGGCCACAGCGAAGATGCGCTGGGCGCTCTTGTCGCTGATCTGGCCGCCTTGCAGCCAGTTCTGGATGTAGCCCCGGGACTCTTCGAGACCAGGCAAACCCAGCAGGCTGCACAGGATGTACGCCACGCTCTCGGCCTCCACTTCGCGGATGTCGCGGGGGGTCAGCTCGGAGTCGGTCACCAAGCCCTCTTTTGTGTGGCCCAGCACCACATGGGCGATCTCATGGAACCGGGTCTTGTGGGGGAGAGCCGCCACCGGGTTAACGGCGATGGTGTCGAGTTGGGCGTAGCCCTGCACATTGCCGTTGGCCAGGTCGAAGGTGGACTCGGTGATGCCCAGGGCTTCCAGGGCCTTGGCCTTGTCCCAGGAGGGGGTCGGGGCTTCGTTACGGAAGTCCTCGCCCTCGGTCTGGCTCAGTACGAACCAGTTGTTGCGCACGGTGAACAGGGAGAAGAACTCGCCGGTCTTCTCGCCTTGGTCATCCTTCTTGGCGATGGTGACGGGCATCACCAGCGAGATGGCCTTCTGGCCCTTCTGCACTTGGCGCCCGAGTTCTTGCCACTTCTTGAAGGTGGCGATGGGGCCCAGCGGGATCTTGCGGGCTGCGCACTGGGACAGGGCCCACAGTTGGTTGCCGATGCTGTACCCGTGGAAGGCGCTGTAGGCGCTGGACAGGACACCAGGCTGGCTCACGGCATCGATGAGCAGTTGGCTGAAGGGGACGGTTTGCTTTTCCATGATTCGCTTTCCTATTCGCTATCACTGCGACATGCAGTGCTTGTAGTGTAACCCAAACTTAAATCACAATGCAATACCCTACAAAATCTCAGGGTCTCTTTCCTCGGCAAGCCACTGGTCGAAGTTGCGCCTTAGCCCCAGCCAGTCCCAGCGCGGGGCCCTTTCCCAGTTGCGGTATCGCTTAGGGAGGTCGGCGGCCAGTGTCAGCACCAACAGCCGGTTGGGGTGGCGCAGTATTTCCAGGGCCCTCTTTTCGATCTGGCCAACACGCACCGTTGAGACCCCGAGCATGTCGGCGATTTCTTGATGGGTGCATTCATGCCAGAACCGCAGCCTGATGATCTTGGCCTCCCGGGCCGGGAGACTCCACAGCAGGTACTCCACCACCAGTCCCAGGTCTGGGTCGGCTTCCTGCGGCTCTATGGCCATCCAATCAGGCAGGCCGTCGAACTCCTGCGGCTGCGGCTCCTCATGCCGCGAGTACCAAAGCCCCCGGATAGGGTTGGACAACTCGCTGACCGCAATCTCACCGAATGCTCTTTTCACCCAGTTCACCTTTCAAGTGGCGCAAGAGTGCTTCGACGGGTTTAGTGATGCGGGGCTCTTGAGACCGGCGCTCGATGTAGTGCTCGATCTCCCCCAGAACAAACTTCACGCCGTCGCTGAACCCGGCGATGTACGCCAGGTCGTCCTTGTTGTTGGGGTCGAACATGGCGGTCTCCTCAAAGAATTTGTCGGTCGCGCAAGTAAGACAACGACAGCGCGTGCATGGCTTGCATCAAATGATCGATGTCGTCTGCGCTGGTTCCCTCTTCGTCTATGATGTTCATCAGCACGCAGGCAAGATGCCACATCGCTTCCGCCGTCATGCCGTTAATCGTTTTTGAACTGGTGATGCTCATGCGGCCTCCAAACAAAAACCCTCTTCGATCAGGCGCTGGGCCATGCGGCCAAACCAGCCCTGAAGACGCCAGGCCAGCCCGGTGTCGATGAGGTGCTGCCAAGCCTCGATGACTTGATCCTCGGAGTCGGCTTCGATGAAGCCCTCGACGATGCCGGTTGCGGTTAAGTTGTCCATTTCTCTGTCCTTCGCTTTAGGTGGGGGCCGAAGCCCCCGGTTGGGTTACTTACCAGACCACTTCTTGATGAAGCGTTTGATCTTGTTTAGGTCGGCGCGTGAGGGTATGTAGTCGTCGCCGTCGCCCCTCTCGCCTTCCTCGACTAGGTCAATCTCATGCTGGGCGCGGTAGACCATATGGCTGATGTCTTCGGGCATATCGAGGGCATCGACCCTCACCTCGGGCAGGTTGCAATACTCTGCGTAGGCTTTGTCGTACAAGGATTTCATGTTGCCCCCTGATCAACGGCCGGTGACCTTGACGGTGAACACCGCTTCGGTCTTGGTGTACTTGGCGATCTGCTCGGGCGTGATGCCCAGGTCGGCGCACAGGGCCTTGTAGTCAACCGTGGAACGGTTGGACTCGATGTAGGTGGCCTTGAAGAGTTCGCCCTCGAAGTGCTTCTGACCCGACAGGCTGGCGGCGTCCTTGACCGCATCGGTGATCGAGTCGAATTCCTTCTTCAACTCGGCGATCTGAGCCTTGAGTTGACCGGCGCGATCGATGCTGCTGGTAGAGGTGAGTTCCATTTCGCTTTCCTTCGCTGTCTCGACTGTGCGGAATTGCTGTGTCGATGGGTGCTAGTTTAATCTGAAGTTACATCATGTCAACCCCTTATCCCACTAATCTGTGGGGTTTTTGCCAAGCAGGCGGCGGGTGTCCTCCAGCAGGTCGGCCTCGGTGAACCCCCAATGCTTTGGGAACCCCTTCGTCCCAAGGCCGTGGAGGCCGTCAGAGCCTCTGTGGTGCCTCGGGCATAGTGGGATGACATCCATGTGGCTTGCGCGTCTTCCAGCCCCCGTTCCGGCCCTTGGATGGTGTAGTTCTGCTGGCGTCCCGGGGTAGCCCATCCTGCGACAGACGGCGCACCCCAGGTCAGCCACCTGATCCATGTGCTTCTTTTCGGCTTTTGTTGTCACGCTTGACCTTTGGTTGACTGATCACCGACTCCAGGGTATTGAACGCATGCATGTTGAAACACAGCCTGCGCCTAGTGATGGTGTTGGTGCGTTTGACCCTTGTATCGCGTACTTCAGTGGGCGCCCCGCATGCTGGGCATTTCAATCGTTGCGCTCCTTTGCCCATTCGTTGCGCATGGCCGCAACCCAACCCGCCTTGAAGGCCTTCATCTCAACCCAGTACAGGTCAGGCCGGTGGCTGTGCGCCCAGTCCGCAAACGCTTCCTCGACGCCCCTAACTTTCGCTGGCTTGACTTGCAGGCGGCGCTCCAGTTCAAGCCAGGCCTCCTCTTCAGGATCATCAATCATTGACAACACCCCCTTCGCGGTTGATCTTGAATCGATAGTCGTTTCGGTACTCTGATGGCGGCTTGAAACCGAATCGCTTCCATGTGGCCATCACATCGGAGCCGTGCGTCCACACCTTGCCCCAGGGGGCGGTGAAGGTCTCGCTCCTAGACACCGGCTCCATGTCGGCGATCAGTACCAATTTCTTCTTCCCGATTTTCGCAACCATGACGACTCCTTAAAGTGTTGCCTTACCTTCGGCGCGGTTGTTTGCTTGCTCAGTGCGCCAGACCTCAACACGGGCCTGCGCAGCGATCAAGTCCCACCGCAACTTCTCTTCGACTTCCACGGCCTGCTTCAGCCCCTTGAGCAACTCGATGTACTCCTCGTGGGCATACGCCTCTCGCTCCTGAGCGCCGATAGCAGACTCCATAGAACGCTTCATCAACAAGGCCTTGAGTGACTTGCGATATTCCTCGATGTATACGCGCTCGGCTTTCGCTTTAGCGAAGTGCTTTGCGTTATCGATGATGTAGTCAACAGCCTTGTGTGGGTCTCTATCACTCATGTTCTGCTCCTGAGCAAAATAGACAATTTAGACACAGCCCTGCGCTTCATCGCCTGCTTTCTTCCTCGCACACCACGCGCTTTGTGTAGCGCGGGACGCCACATCAGTGTTCGGTACATGACTGGAGGAACGATCAGTCTGTTGGGCTTGAGCGCGATGCAATTGCCCTTGACCATGCTCCACACATCTATGAGCGCGTTCTCTAGGGTTGCCTGTGTCAGCGCAGTCATGCCGACTCCTTGATGATGTTGCTTATGAAGAGGAAGTAGTTGTGCCTCTCTTCCTGGGCATGCATGTCCAGCAACATGTCAACAATTCGCTTGCGCTCGGCCTTGGCGGGGTCTTCACCGAAAAACCATCCAATAGGTTTGCCAGTTGCTTCCGCTAGGGCAACCAACTTTTTCAAGTCAGGAACCGTCCGCATGGCGGGGTCTTCTGACTCCCACTGGCTGATGGCCCCCGGCGACACATTCAATTGTTCAGCCAAAGCCTTCTGGGTCTTGTAAACACTTGATGTACGCGCCTCTTTAATTTTGAGATGCAGATCGTTCATGTCCTGCCCCAGTTGGCGGTTCCAGTCAAAGACAGTGAGTCATGCAGCATGGCGATCTGTTTACAGATGCGTTCCCGCTCATGCGCGGCGACAAGGGCGGCGAAGCGTTCAAGGCTTTCTTCGGCTACGGCGTCTCCGTTATCTGAGGATGTCCACCCTTCGTTAAACAACTTCAGCCCCGCCTCCCGCGCCAGTCGGATGATGGTGTCACGATCCATGCTGCTCTCCTATGCCATGCGCTCTCTCTATGGCGCGGCCTGATTCAACCAACTCCCGTATCGCGCCTTGAGCGAACTCTGAGAAGTAAGGGTCATCAGGCTTCGCATACAAGAGTTGGACGCGATCCTCACCAACCATCAGTCTGACGATCTCCTCCTCTGGCAGAGGCTTGCGCGGGGCGGGTGCGGTGTAGAGGGGCGTCCTGCCAACAGGAATTACGCGAGGTTCCAATGCGCTGAAGATATAGATGTTGTTGATGCCAAGGTCTGCATGACCAACCGGCTCCTGCTCAGGCTCGGCAAGGGCTGCGCGGAGGGCGGCAACAGCCTCCTCATCAGCCTTACTCCACGCATGTGGTGCTTCGTCTTCCCACAGCACCAACGCCTCAAGCGCCTGTTGCGCGGCTTGTCGTAGGTTAGTCATGTTTGCGATCCTTCTACCATGCCGAAATAAACCCAAACACCAAACTGCTCAAGAGGCCAGCCGCCAATCCGTACCAGATGTATTCACAGTTCATCGTTGATTCCTATCCCATGAGCACGCTCAATGCGCCGGGCGAACTTCATCACCTCAGCATCCGACGGGTACGAAGGCAGGTTGTCTAGCGCACTGATCTCTGCGTCTGTGAGCGGCTTGCGCTTGTCCGCAATGACCTCTGGCTCCGCAAGAGCCCTGCGCAGGGCGTCTGCGGCTTCGTGGCACTTGAGTGAATCTACTAACCAAAACTCGCCGTGCATGTTGATCAGTTTTCTGATCGTCCCTATGGCTTCAATCGCCTGCTGTGCTGCTTTTCGCAATTCACTCATGCTTGCTTCCTCTTGATGTTGGCCCAGTTGAATTGGCTAGACATCACCTCATCGAAGTCAAAATACTTCCGAATGCAGGATCGGAAGGATGTCTCTTCATCGGACGCGCCCCATAGTTTGTTGTCGTAGATGTAGATCGATTCGCTTGCGCCGATGTTCCCCGCGATCCAGTCTTTTGCCATCTGCGTCACACGCCAGATGCCAGACCTGTGCGACTTCGACTCCAGAAACCCCCAGTGGGCCAACATGCCGTAGTTCTTGCCCTTGAGCATCCACCTCGGGGCCCTGTTCTGCACATCCACCCAGCCGTCGTTTCCGCCGTTCTTGAAGATCCACAACACACTCAGCGCGTAGGTGTGGTTGAGTTTGATCCTGTAAACCTTGCCTTTACGATCGCAGCATGGACAGATCGCACCCTTTTTTTCAACCGCATCTCTCCAGTTCCTGCGCAACTTTGCGAGGAACATGCCCCCGTCTTCAAACATGTCGAATTGCTCACTCATCGCTTTTCCCTTCGCTGTAGAACTTTCTTGCCTTCATCATTTCCGCTGCGTACTCGTATGCCGACTCCGCTGCGCTTTGCGGGCTCTCGCCCCTAAACCCTTGGATCAGCGCCGTTAGGGCAAACATCGCAAAGATGTCGATCAACTCCGGTTCCTCTTTCATGCCGCCACCTCATAGGACTTGTAAACTTTGCCGTGGTTGCCCGGATTGACGATGGTCGAGTTAACCCATACGTTGCCGGTTGGCAGCCGCCTGATGTGGCCACGACGCAGGTGCTCACGCGGCGACCTGTGCGTGCCTTGGTCTTCTCCAGACCCTGATGACCTAGACCTCGCGTTGACAACTAGCGTGTGGTACTCGTCATACGGCAGAGCACCGCGCATCTGAGCGCCCTTGTTCTTTTTGACGGGCAACGCTTCGAGGCTGACGTTGCGGCAAGTCAGCGCCTCGATCAAGGACAGCACCACACCCTCTTCATCAACCATGTCAACGTAGGCGTGCCGCTCCCAGTCCTTGCCAAATCTTTTTTCTGCAACGCCGCCGATGTCTATGAACTGCACACGAACTTGGTCAACCAACTTCTTGCCGGACAACTCGGGCATGTCATCAACCACAGAGTCATCAGGCACATCTGCCTTGGGCACCATGATCGAGATGTATGGCTGTACTTGCCAATGGTCTACGCCGTAACTCTGAAACGCAACGATGGAGGCCACATAGATGTTGTTCTCAACCTGCTCTGCGTACACGATGCGCTTGCGGGCTGGCTCGGTTTTGTCCACACCGAATACAGAACTCGCCATGCCTCCCGGGTTCGGGCACTCGTACTCAACGACGATACTGCTGTAAGGCAACTTGACGACGTCAGGTAGACCAGCCAGTTCGGAGTCAAAAATCTGGCCATTCGGCGGCATCACAAACTTCACAGCCTTGCGGGCTGCTTGCAGTACATCGCGGCAGTGCTTGACGTATTCCGGCTCCTTCTTCTCCAACTCCTTGTGCAACTTGGCCAAGGCAGGAATCGCTTTTCTCAAATAGTCCAATGGTTCTTTCATGCTTCGCTCACTTTCACTTTCAACATTCCGCCGATGTGCTCGGCCCAATAGATGCGGAGGTCAACAATGTTGGAGTCGTCCTCCCATACACCTGCGTGAGTGCAGGCATCCAGCGCAGCCTTCAGAAGGTTGTCTAGATCGCGACGGCGGTTGTCCGGCCGCCAAGCCTCGATCTCGACCCTCATCTTTCCGGCGTAGTGTTTTGCTCCCCTCTGAATCAGCACCTGATCGGCCACAGCCTTGCGGTAAGAGCGACCCTCTGCGCTGATGATCATTCGGCCTTGGAAGGTTCTCCAGTACCGGTTCACACTTGGTGGCCACGGCAGCGTCAACTCGATCACTGCCGCTGACTCGGTATGCGGTTAAGGATTTCGTTGGCCAACGGCGAAACGAAGTCAGGGTCGTCTTGCTTGCCAGCCAACTTGGCCTCATGCTCGAACGCGATCTCCGCACAAGCCTGCCTCTCGATGAAGATGGCCTGCTTAGTGGTCTGGATGGCCACAGCCATGATCTCGGCCTTGGCCTGAGACAGCGCCTCCTCGAACTCCTTCTGGGTGTACAGGGTCTGACCCTGAGAGCCCAACAAGAAACGCTTTTGGAAGTCAGTCAATTCGCCCTTACTCATTTCCAATCCCCTTTTGCTCCACGATTTCCTTTAGCCCACTGTTCTCTAACATCTTGTTCCAGCCGTGAGCCCGGATGTAATCTGTTCCAGCCCTTGTGATCTTTACCAGTTCCGTCACGGTAGCCGTAGAGGAATCGGTATGCAGCATCACGATCTTCAATTCGCTTTTTGATGACCCATCGAACGAGACAACGGTGGCGATGCTCGTCATCTCCTTGTCCTTCTCCATTCAAAACGACCCCCCTGTATCAAACTGCATCGGAATTGCGCCAGGCATCTCGTTGAACTGCTGGCACTCGCGGTCGTACCACAGGCTGTACCACTCCTCGGACTCGCCGTTGCGCTGCTTCTCGCACATCAACATCGCGTCGGGGATCTTGTCGTCTGTGGTGCCCTTCTTCTGGAAGTCGTGCTCTTTCTTCTTGTTGCGCCACATCAGCAAAACATTGTCAACTTGGTCTGCGATGGCGCCCGTGCCCTTCAGGTCGTTCTTGTTGGGCTGCAACTCTTCGTTCTGCAACTTCCTGATGTGGTGGATCAGGTGAATGTGGATGTTGTGGTCTCTGGCCACCGCCGTAATCTGGTCAACGAAAGCCTTCTGCGCGTTGTAGTCGTCCTCACCGGCCACGCACTTCATCAGCGAGTCAATGAAGACATGCGACACGCCCAATTCGATGGCGCTGTATCGGGCCACCGCAATCACCTGGGCGGTCGTCACGGTTCCCTGCTGGTCGTATAACCAAAGGTGATCGCCCGCAAACCTGTGGAATCGGTCAAGCAGCCGGTTCATCTGCGAGACGCGATTGAGTTGGGGCGCGTCGGTGTTCTCGCCGGAGAACTGCCGCAGCATCCGCAAGATGGTGCGCCGGGGCTTCATCTCGAAGGATTGAATGCACACCTTCTGGTTCTGCTTGATCAGGCTCAGGGCGATCTGCCCGGTGATCAGAGACTTTCCGCCTCCGTTGGAGCCTGCGTAGACGGTGACCTCACCAGGCCGAAACCGGAAGGTGGCCTCCGTCTTTGGCCAGGGCATCGTCTGGGTGATGTCGCGCTGAGGGTGCGCTAACTCCTGGCGCAACTCATCAATCAGCCCGCCGACATCGCGAACCTTGTTGCTTAGGTCGCCCGCCTTGAGGTACTTCTCGACATCGACCTCCTCGGGCTGGATCAACCGCACCCGGCGGGCTTCATCGATGGCCTTGGCCCGCTCGATAACGCTAGAGACCTGCATAGTGGGCGACCTCCTGTATGCGTTGCTGGGCAACCAAAAGCCGCTCGTGGTCGGCTTCGGACAAAGGTTGGCCCTTGCGCAAGTCACTGGCGCAGATGCTCACAACCAGTGTCTCAAAAGACAGAACGCGAATCAAATCGCTGGCGTAGAACGCAGGCTTGACCCTTGACTTGCCCTCTACCGGAGCCCGGGACTGCGGGAACAAGTCCTCAAAGTCCATGCCAACAGCGTGAAGAACCGATTCGGTTTCACACCCGGCAAAGCAGTGCAGCAGCACCCGGCCGTCGTCGGCTTCGCGGATGGCCAGGCTCGGGCCGCGATCGTTGTGGGCGGGGCAGCGGGCCGTGAATGCCCCAGAACGGCCTTTAACGGCCTCTAGGCGCGATAAAAAGTTCTCGATGGGGGTCACACTACCCTCCGGGCAAAAAACGGCTGTACGGGCTCGTTTTGGTCTTCCCAGCGCCGTTGGTTGATGAAGGTCAGGGGTGCGGGCTCGTACCCGGTTGTCCATTGCTCGGTTGACTTCAGAGCCTCAACGCTGGCGATGATCCGGTCGGCCACCTCGTCCAGGTTGTGCTTCTGCCACTTCGTCAGCACAGCAGCCTTCCCAACCTTGCGCTTGGACTGTGGCCATGTGTTCCAGAACTCCTCGAACCGAGTCGGCTTGTCCGACGATATGTATTTATTCTTCTTCTGTATCTGTATCTGTTTAGGGTTAACTTTCGGTTCCGTTTCGGTTACCGATTCGGTTTTCAGCGGCCTGCCGCCTCGCTTTCCAGAGGTTCGGTTGATCTCGACCTGGCGCTGATATCGTGCTATTTCTTCATCACAACGATGGTGTCGATACCCATCTGGAGTCTTCTCGAAGAACTCCCCCAAAACCGATTCGGTTATGTCTAAATCAAGCCTGATCTTGCGCGATACCGAATCGGTTTCAAGTGGGATAGGCTTCTCGGACATGTAGTACAGGTCGAGCAGCCGACGGTAGGCCAAGTCCTCTGCATCGGACAGGTGCAGGGTATGGGTGATGTAGTCGCCGAGGTGGAACTTGTACCAGATCACTTGATGTCTCCAAAAAGGTCTGGCCGCAGCGTCTTGCGCGTCACCGCGCCCTTGGTGAACTTCTCAATCATCAGCGCCAGCCCGGCAGAAGGCACCTCCCGGCCCGACACCAACAGGTTCATCCAAGTCTTGCTGATGCCGCACTGGCGGGCTAACTCGACCTGAGCCCCCCGCGACTTGCCATCAAAGTATTGCCTCAAGTTCATCAACGCTCCTTCTGCGTGGTTTAAGCACATCATACACAAACCCAATCCAATTGCAAGGGGGTTGTATCCTGGGGTTAAACATGATACAGTGGCCTGCCGTTTAACCACGGAGTCAGCAATGAACGACAGCGAAGCACAGCAGGCAATGCTGGAAAGAATGCAGATGCTTGAGGAGGCTCTTCAAAGGGCCGAGTCTGGCACTGCCACCGAGGACGACTGGGTTGTGATCCGGCAGGAGTGCGGGATGCCCAGGAGTCAAACCTTTGAAACTAGGAGCGAAGCATGAGTTTGATAGCGAGAGATGGCGCAGCATCTTCTTTTAAGCCGGTGCCCCCGGGCATGCACCTTGCGCGGTGCTACCGGGTTGTTGACCTTGGAACCCAGACCAGCGAGTGGAAGGGCGTATCCAAGCAACAGCACAAGATCATGGTCTTCTTCGAGGTGCATGGCGAAGACAGCGACGGCAAGGCCTTGGTGACCTCCAAGGGCGAGCCGATGACGATCTCGAAGAACTACACCCTGTCGCTGAACCCGGAGTCCCGGCTGCGCAAAGACCTTGCCGCCTGGCGAAGCCGCGACTTCACGCGCCAGGAACTCGATGGGTTTGAACTCAAGAACATTCTTGGCAGTTGGGCCATGCTGTCGGTACAGGAGACTCTGGGCGACAACCAGAAGGTCTACACCAACATCGTGGGCATCAACCCGGTTCCGGCCAAGATGAAGCAAGCCGGGCTCCCGGAAGGGTTCAATAAGACCGACATCTTTGACATCGACAGCCCCGACATGGCGCTGTTCGAGACCTTCAGCGACTGGCTCAAGGGCAAGATCAAAGAGTCCCCCGAGTGGCAGCGATACGACTATGAGGCCAACGAGAACCGAGCCGGTGCCGACAGGATCGCCCGGCAAAAGGAAGGCTTGACCGACATGGAAGACGACCTGCCGTTCTGACCTTTAACCGAGAAGAAACCGCATGATTGCTAAAGAAACCCGCGCCAGCGAGGGAAACCACTGGTACACCCGGGACGGCGTCCCTCGCTACACGGTGATGGGCGTCAACGGCAAGGAGCGCAACACCACGCTTCGAGATGCAAGAAAGGAGGGGCTTGTCCCCTCTGTGACGACCATCTTGAATGTGGCCGCCAAACCAGCCCTGACCCAGTGGCTGCAAAAGCAAGTGCTCCTAGCGGCGCTGACGCTCCCCCGCCGGCCGATTGAGTCCGAGGACGACTGGATCGCCAGGATCATGGAGGATTCCAAGGAACAGGGTCGCTCGGCTGCTGACCTTGGAACCGACATCCACGCTTCGATACAGGCCTTCTATGAGGGCCAATCGAACGACCGGCACCAAGACCATGTCCGGGGATGCGTTGACGCCTTACAGGCGCATTTTGGCCACCAGGCGTGGGTTTCTGAGCGGGCCTTCGGGCATGAACTTGGGTTCGGCGGCAAGGTTGACCTGCACGTCCAGAACATCGTGGCCGATGTCAAGACCAAAGACTTCGGGCCCGACGACAAGATCGAAGGGTATGACGAGCACCTGATGCAACTCTCAGCGTACCGGGTTGGCCTGGCCATGCCTACGGCGCGGTGCGCGAATGTCTTTGTCAGCCGCAGCGTCCCCGGCCTTGTGAAGGTTCTAGAGTGGGATCAGGCCGACCTTGAGCGGGGCTGGAAGATGTTCGTCGCGCTGTTGTCGTTCTGGCAAATGAAGAACCAGCACAAATGAAGCCCGTCAAAGCCTACCAAACCAGTGACGGCACCCTGTTTGAGACGGAGGTGCAGGCCAGCCGCCACGAAGAATTCCTAAAGCATTCGGATGTTATCGAGCAATTTCTTGACAGCGACCTTAATACATATCGCAGCGGCCCCCAGCGGGTCATTGCGAAAAATTCCATCATCAACTGGCAACTGTGGAACGCGAAAAATGCTGAATGAAGAACTGATCAAGCAAATCTTTTTTCAATCCGACCGCCCGAGGAAGAATGCGGTGATGGCCGATGAGGTTGACATCATCCAGTTCGCCACTAATATCGAGGCAGTCGTGCGCATCGAGGCGGCCAAGGAAGAGCACCAGCGGTGCGTCAAGATTGTGGCCGACATGAACCCAGAGGTTGCACGCTCACTCGACAACCAACGCCCATGATCATCTGGAAGGCCTTGTCCAAAAACGCCGAGGGCAACTTCGAGATTGACATGCATGTCGTCCGTAAGTTGGCCTCGGAGTTTGACAGCGGCAGCGAGTCCGATGAGTGCTACATAGCCAAGTTCATCATGGCCGCCTTCCAGTGCGGCTTTGATGCTGGCGTAGAAGAAACCGAGCAAGCCCACCAGCGCATGGCGCTGCTGCTGCTCCACACACAGGGCAACGCCTAAAAAAATGCCCCACCGAAGCGGGGCAAATTGGCAACTGCCATCACCAATCAGGGGGCCGCAACACTCTTGGCTTGTTGTGTGCGGCGCTTGAGTTCTTCTTCCATTCGCAAGCGCCCCTCTTCCTCAGACAGGGCCTTGACCAAATCGTATCCCATCAAGGGCACAGCAGCCATCAGGCCGGCGCCCTTGAGCCTGGCGGTCTTGGGCCCCAAGGCGGGCACAACCCCAGCGGTTGCGGCAGTTGCAGCAGCCAGCGCCTTGAGCAACTCGGGGTCGCGGTCGCCCTGCTGGTATCGCTGCGCCAATTCGTTGACCGACATAGCCCCGTAGGTGCCAAGCACGCCGCCGGAGATGGCCCGACCTGTCGCCCCAAGGCCAAACTTGCCGGTCGGTGCTGAGGCAATTCCAATCGATTCAAACTTGCGCATGTTGCGCTCGAAGAACCCCGGGTAGGCCTGCTCTGCTTTGCGCAAGGCCTCCTGCGCGGCCTGCAAGCCCTGTGTTCTTGCAATGTTTGCGGTGTCGATAACCAGTTGAGCATCAATTTGGGCCTGTTGCTGGACGATCGGCAGTGCGTTTTTCGCCTCTAATGCCCGCATGACTGCGGTATCGCCTGCACTTTGTGCCCGGCTTACCCGTTGCTGGTGGAACCGCTCGATGTCGGACGCCACCTTAGCCGCCTGAGCCTGGCGCTGCTTGGCCAAGATGGCCTCTTGCTTGAGGCGCTCCATCTCTTGGGCTTGAGCAAGCCTCTCTTGCGCGGCCCGGTCTTCTGCTGCTTGCTGCTCTAGAGCCTCTTGCTGCTTGATCGGCTCTGCGGTCTGCGGCTGCAACAAGATGCCCGACCTGGTGCCCGTGGGAGCGCCAAACTGCAACCTGGCGGACTCGCCGATGTCCGGCACAAGGCCGCGCTCCCGGGCTTCGCGCAGCGCCCTTTCCTGCTCCCTGCGCTGCAAGGCCTGGAAAGAGGTGACCTCGCTGTAGACCTGCCGCTGGCGGCCGGTGGTGCCGGTCTCTGGGTCAATCGTGCCCTCAAACACTTGCGCTTCAGCCGTTCGAGGCGGCTGCATGGGAGCGTTGGGGTCTGTGATGATCTCCGGCGCGGCAGGAGCGGCAGGAGGAGGAGCCTTGGCCTTGGCCGCAGCCTGCGCCTGGCTATAGGCTTGTTGCGCAGCGATTGCCTCTTGCTGGGCTGCGCGGAAATCTGCATCGGCTTGCGCGTAGGTCATGCCGCCAGGCATACCCATCGGCGTTTCCATAGTCTGCTGAAGACGGGCCTGAGCCAAGCCTAGTTTTTGGTGGGCAAGATCAACCTTGCTTTGCGCCTCTTGGAGCGCGGCTTGGTATTTGAGGTTGGCCTTCTCTTCGGCTGACTGGAACTTGGACTGAATGTCAGAAGTCGTTGTGCCGTACTCTTCCCGCGCACTCTGAAGTGCCGCCTTCTCTTCTGCCGTGGACTTTGGAGCAGGCGGGGGCGTACCAAGCAATTGCAGCCCCACATTGGCAAGAGCGCCGTAGGCTGCGCCAGCCTCGGGGGGAATCACTTCCTCTTGAGGCGGCCCGGGCGGCCCGGACTCGGTCTCTAGAACCTTTTGCAAGCCCGGGATGGGCTGCTTCAGCACATCACCAGGACGGGGCTCTTCGGACGGAGGGGCCAGCCCAGCCGCCTCGCTGATCCCGATGACATAGTCCAAGCCCTTGGGGCCAGCAGCCTTCAGTTGGCCGGTCTTGATGTATTCATCGGCAACACCGGGCCCCTGGTGGTACGCCAGCAAAGCCGCTTCGGGCTTCTTGTACTGGTCGAGATACTGTCGCATCAAACGAGCACCGGCGTCGATGTTCGTTTGCAGGTCTCGGATGTCGCCGAGTTTGTTCTGTGCAGCAGTGCTTGGGCGAATCTGCATCACCCCGAATGCGTCCGAGTTGGGGTCGGAACTTGGGATGTGCTGGAACTTTGATTCGCGGAAGGCCTGCGCTAGAAGCAGGTTCGGGTCGATGCCGTACTTCTCAGCAGCAGCGACCACCATGTCGGCGATGGCCATCTGCTCCCTGGAGAGTTTCTTGAAGTCCATTACTGGCCCCCTTGCTTCTCACGCGCTGCCTTTTCACGCCTGAATTGCTCTATTGGCGTCTCTGCCGCTGGAGCCTTTTCTTGCTTGGCGGCCTTCGGGGTCGATCTCAGCAGGTCTGCATTCCTCTCGCGGATTTCGTTGAGAGTCTTGACATAGTCCTTCTGGAGTTGCTTGTAGTCGTCGCTGAAGTGCTGGAAGTAGGTGAACGACTTGTTCGGGTTTTCGTTCTGGAACTTCGCCCACAACTGCGCAGCCGCCGCATCGTACTGAGCCTTGCGGATGATGGCCTCGGACTTCATTGCAAGCACTTGCGCCGAATCCGTCGGCAACACGCCGATAGCCGCATACAACTGGCCCTCTGCGCGGTCGGTCGCGCCCTCTCCCGGGGTGCGGCTGATCTTGCGCATTTCTGCCGTGATCGCCGACTGTTTCTGTTGGAAGAGTTGCAGCGCCTTGATGTCTTCCTTGGTCAACTTGTAGCCCTGTGCGGTGCGCACAGGCAGGTTGATTGCCACCGTCATTGGCCCAGCAGTGATGCTTGCGCCCTGCTCGATGGCGCGAAGCACTGAGTCTTTGACCGTTGGATCAAGCATGAGGTCAAAGGCGCGAGAGTTTGTATCAGCAAGACTAAGTACATCCTGAGCAAGACCCTCCATCATCGGAGCATTCTCACCGCGCTGTAGCAACTGATTGCCGCGCAGTTCTGAGGCCTTGGCCCGCTCCTTCTGGGTCTCGGTCATGCCCTCGCGCTCGGCCGCCCGCTCTGAAGCGGACTTGGGCATTTCGTACTCAGTAGAACCAGGCTTGCGGGTAGCCGCAATCATGCCGTTCTCGGCCATGAATCGGATCAGAAGTTGCGGGTCATTTTTCAGGGCCGCCTGCTTGGCCGTCTCGAAGTACCGCGACGCGATCTCGATAGGAACATTGACCTCTTCGTCGGTTTGCGGAATCTTGATTTTGGTGTACCCAGCCGCCGCAGCCTTCTGCGCCTCGATCTGAGTCCGGCGCAACTCCATCAAGAACTTTTCAGATTCTGGATCGATCTGCCTTGCCAACATCAAGTCACGCTCGGTAATCGGGCGGAACTGGCTATATCCCGGAGGAGCAGTGGCAACGCCGGGAGCGGCGCCCGCCACGGGAGTCATAGATGCGGCCTGGGTAGACATCGGCGTGATGGTTTCTGGGCCGCCGCCGTACATCGTGTTGAGCAGAGACTGGCCGGCCATCTGCTGTTGCAGTTGCTGACGCTTGGCCAACAACTCCAAGTTCATCTTGTCGAACTCGGACTGTCTGTTTACATCTTCCAACTCGGCCTTGCTGTACGCGCCCAGCCCAGAGCCGATCGCCTCGAAGGCGCTACCGGTCTTCGTCGGCTGAGACATCGCATAGGTAAACGCAGCCATGCGCGGGTCTACAGACAACTGCTGACGCCGCGCTAGGGCCTCCTGCATCTTTCTGATCTGCGCGTCAAGTTCTGCCCGCCCTTGAGCGAGGTTAGCCATCTCGCGGTTGACATCAAAGCCCTGGGTCTCAGGGACGATCTGCGCCGCAGCAATAGTCGAAGTGTCAGGGGCCTTTGCAGGCTGCTGCGCCATCTGGTTCAGGCCGCCACCGGGTTGTTGAGTTGCCATGATTACCCCACTAGGTAGCCGTCTTGGTCGTAATAGTTGCCCTGCCCGTCATGGTAGGCAGCGTTGGTCGGAGTGCCGCCGCCTGCCATGCGAATAGAGCCACCGGCTTTTCTTCCGCTACCGGCCACAGATGCCTGTCCGGCTTGAGGCTGAACCAGAGCACCGGAGATGTTGGGCACCTCACCCTTGTTCATGGCGCTCAACACGCCCGCCAGGGTGGCGATCTGCTGGAGCCCACTCAAGCCGTATTGGCCCTGCTGTCCCGGGGCCACCGTTTGGGTCGTCCTGCCCATCGGGATGTTCGGCGTTCCAAACAACTTGGCATAGTTCTGCGCCACAGCCATTGGATAGTCCATCATGGTCTGGCCCAACTGCTGCTCCTTGGCACCCATGCCAAACAACTGATTCAGGCCCCCGGTTCCAACCTGGTATTGCTGCTGGCCAATGTTCTCAAGAGCCTGCCCCGACTGGAGTTGGCGCTGCAAGTCTTGCTGCGCGGCCTTGGTGGCAGCGTCATAACCAGACTGAAGAGCACCATACTGACGCCCCAACAGATCGGCCTGGATGTCTCGCAGGGTTTGGCCAGTGATGTCCGCTTGACGCTTAGAGCCAAACTGCCCGGAGGCTGCTGCGGCACCACCGAGGGCGGGCATCACATTCTCCATGACATTGCGCTGGGTCAGCCGCCCCATCTCATCGACGACCGCCGACTGATACGGGTTCATGTAGCCCTGGAGGATGTCCGGGGTCATGGTGGTGCCCGCAGCACCAGCCAACCCTGCGGCCTGGCCAAGGGTGCCAGAGCCCGCAAAGGACAGCGCAGGAGCCATCTGGAGGGCTTGCTGCTGCAAGGGACTGAACCCCGCAACACCAGCCTGCTGGACGGCCTGCTGCCCAAGACTTGCGATGTCTTGCAGATAGTTGGAATAGAACTCAGGAGCGGTCTCCTGAGCCTGCGTGGTCGATACGGTTGCCGGGAGTGCGGAACCTTGGAATAGATCAGCCATTCATGGCCTCCTTGAGGTATGCCAAAGCAGACTTGGATTTCGGCGGAATTTTGTTGACCGGAGCCGACCGCTTGTGAGAGCGAATCTCCTCGCGGAACTTGTCCAGAATCTTTGCCCCGGCCTTATTGGAGCCGTTGCCCAATTGAGCCACGGTGTCGGCGTCAATCACATATTCGCCGTCAGCCAACATTGCCGGGATGTCGTCCGACTGCCCGTCCCCCGCGCCGTTCACAGCAGAGCCCTGACGGAAGTCAATCCGCCCCTGAACCATCGGATTGGTGTGGTGGCTGTGTACGGTGTGGGCCTGAGACAAACCGCCCCGCTTCATCCCCAGATTGTCCTCGGGACGGATCGACTTGCCATAGGTGAAGTAGGTAGAGCCGCCGTCAGCAAACTGGGGCGCCTCGTTCTCTTGGGCCTCCCCTTGGGGCTCCTCTTGATACTCCTCCTGCGGGGCCTGCTCGTAGGTCGGAACAAACCCAGACACGCCAAGGTCAGAGTACAACTGGCCCTGGTTATCTGGGTTCCAGAATGCGTACTGCTCGTAAGGCACATACATCCCGTCCCCACGGGCGCCGCCAACGGAAAGACCAGATCCACTGGGGGCGCTTTGCATAGCCGCCAGTTCGGACATGTCCACACCTTGGTTGACGCCAGCATCTGCGCCCCTGCTGGCCAGGCTGCCCATCAGCGCACCAAGGGCACCGGAGATGACGCCACTATCCCCGCCGATAGCGCCTCGCAAGGTATTCAGAATTCCGCCGCCGTCTTGCTGCTGGTCACGCAACAAAGGATCAACAGCGCGCCTCAAGTCGAATTGCCCACGGCCTGGCATGCCGATCGTTGTGTTGCCTTGCTGGTCGTAGTAGACCGGCTGGCCATCGGAGCCAGCAGCAGCGGTCAACTCGCCGTTCGGGTTTGTGGAGTACAGCCAATTACCCTGGTCATCAAAGTAATACTGAACGCCCTGTTCGTCCGTCTCCATGTAGGTGCCGTCTTCCATCGCGGTGCGGCCGGCGTTTAGGTCGTACTCTTGATCGGTCTCTTCATCGGATGTTTCATCTTCACCAAACACCTGATTGATTTCTTCTCCGGCAAGAGGCTCTTCTTCCTGGTTTGCGGTGTACAGGAAGGTGCTGCTGTCGGCGTCATACACATCGTAGGTGCCGTCACCGTGGTCGTAAGCAACTTGGCCGCCGCCCATATCCACCCAACCACCGGCGGCCATCTTGACGCCGCCACCGTCCTTGTAGAGCAAACTGATCAAGCCGCCGTTCTTTTCTCCCGGGGGCTCGTCGGTGTAGTCGGTGTAGTCTGTGTAGTCGGTGTCTTCCGTGTCTTCCGTGTAATCAGTTGTGTCGTCAGTGACCTCTTCGCCCATGTCAACCATAGAGTCATCAGAATAGGTATCACTGCCGTACAGATCGGAGTAGGCGTCATATACCAAATCGCCGTTCTCGTCGTACACATTGCCGTAGTCGTCTTGGTAATAACCAGGCGTTGTGTCAAGACCGGACAGGTCAACTCCCGTATCAACTCCGGTGTCGACTCCGGTGTCATCAACATCGTCACCGGTTTCTCCGCCGCCGAGCCCACGAGTGCCGCCGGTATCGGTTCCGGTGTCTGTCCCAGCAACTGTCACGGTATCGGTCGCCTCTGTTGAGCCGATAACCCTGCCACTGCTGTCATAGGTCAAAGTTGACCCGTCGTCCATCGTTTGCGTGAAGGTTCCATCAGCATTCGCCACCGTTCCAAAGGGCAGCGTAGATGTTGTGGCGCTGGTCAGCGTTGGTTTGGTGACCGTTGGCTTGGTAACTGCGGGCGCAGTAACCGCTGGCTTGGTCGTCGTGGGTTTCGTAACCGCTGGCGTAGTTACCGCAGGTTTAGTCACGGTAGGCTTCGTGACAGTCGGCTTCGTGACCGTCGGCTTTGTAACCGTGGGTTTTACGGTGCTCGTGACAGCAGGCTTCGGAGCCACAGGCTTAATCGGCGCTGGCTTGGTGACCGCCGGTTTTGTAACGGTGGGCTTGCCCGTAAATTTGTTGATCAGGGCATTCGCAGCCACGCCGGTCAAAGCACCAATGGCTGCGTTGCGGCCGCTCTGACTCGTGCCGATCTTGGGGGCCAGCGTTGTGGGCTTGGTTACCGTCGGTTTTGTAACCGTGGGCTTGGTCACAACCGGCTTCGTAACAACCGGTTTGGTTACGACTGGCTTAGTCACCACAGGCTTGGTTACAGGGGGCTTGGTAACGATCGGGCGCGTCACGGAAGTGGCCGGGGGCTTTGACACAACCGGCTTTGTGACCACCGGTTTTGTGACGACAGGCTTGGTAATGGCGGTCTTGGTGGCGGGGGGCTTTGTAGCGACAGGCCTTGTGATCGGGGGCTTTGCCACTGAGGACACAGCCGGTTTTGTAAGCACGGGGCGGCTTACCGCAGGAGCGGCAGGTCGAGTCACGGCCGGGCGCGTTACTCGGGAGGTTATCGGCGCTTTAGAAACCACAGGCTTCTTAACGGTCAGAATGGGTCGTGTTGCCATGATTTACCCCGGCTTCCTAATTTTGGATAAGACGCTCGGCGGGAGCGTTTTGATGGGCTTGAGTTTAGATACATCCACCCGGCGCGGAACTGGTGGCGCTACGGGTCGAAGAGTTTTCACATCAACTTTGATCGGCGGTTTGGTGGTTTTTGTGGCCGCAATGTTGGTGGCGTTAATTGTCTTGCTCGCTGTAGACAGGCCGCCCTTGGTCACGGCTTTTTTCACCGCCGGGGGCAGCGTTTTACTAATCACCGCCGAGACCGCGCCAAGCGCAGATGGCGGGACGACAGAGCCCGCCACGCTATTTGCCAAAGAGGTTGCAACAGCGGTTGATACATCTTTGCCGGTGATGGCGGCGCGGGCCGCCGCAGCGGCTGCATTATTTAGAACCGTTGAGTCGCCAAGTGAAAGGTTGCTCGTGAGGTCTCCGGCTAACTGACCGCCAACTCCCCCGGCAGCGCCGCCAAGAATGGCAGTTCCAAGGTCAATATTCCCGGTTTTCAAAGCACCGAGTCCCGCCTTTGCCAAGCCAGTAACGGCGCCCTTGGCCGCAGTCCCAGCATAGTCCACCAGCGCATCCGGCAGCCCAGAGTTAGCCAACATTGTCGTGACATTGCTTGCGGCCGCATTTCCGACTGATTTAATACTGGGGGCAAGTTCAGAGCCCGCATAAGCAGTCAACCCAGCCTTGAGCATTCCCTCAAGGTCTGCGCCCTGCTGTCTTGCCACAAGCGCACTAGAAAATGCAGCGGGCACGCCCATAGCGGTCAAAGCAGCCTGGGCAAGCGCCGGGAACGCCTTGTCAAGAAACCCGGGAGCAAAAGAACTTTCGCCAGTTTTTTGGCCATTAGCGTCGTAATAGTAAATGACGCCACGATCGGGCCCCGTGTACACCCTCAAAGTTGAGCCGGTGACATTCCCGCCTGAGTCATAACTAACATCCGTTTGCAGGAAATTGCCGTTCTTGGCGCGTTCGTTCTTTGTCGCGGTGTAGCCACCCTCGGTGACATTTCCAAACCCGTCATCAGTTGGCTTGATCGCGCGGACGGTGTAATCCCCAAACTGAGTGCCCGGGTCTTCGTAACGGCTTGACTCACCATAATCAACCAGGCCGCCGGTCTGCGCAATGCTGGCGGCAGCATTCGGGTCTGATGCAAGTATGCCCTTCAACAAATTGCGCGGATCGTTGGCGTCGGGTGCTTTTGCTGCCGATGCCGGAGCAGGAGTCGGCGCCGGAGTCGGAGCAGGTGCCGGGGAAGGCGTTGGGGCGGGAGCAGGAGCGGGCGTGTACGCAGAGACGGCGGTTTCAAATTGATCCGGCTCAATGCCCTGGGACACCGCAAAGTCCCGCAAGTTTTCCGGTGAGTACCCGCGATCAAGATACCGCCCCACCGTAGCCGTCACATCTGCCTGGCTATAGGTGGGAGCGGGCGCTGGCGCGGGCTCAGGAGCGGGGGCAGGCGCGGGTTGGAACAGCCGCGAGTCAGTATCGGAAACGGGGTAACCATCGGTGTCGATCAGTTCCCCGCCAGACACCCGATAAATCCCCCTGCCGACGGAGACAGGCTCCTCGAACTTGGGCTCTGCAAAGGGCTCAAGCCCGCGAGGCTCGGGGGCTTGTTCCACCTGGGGAGGAGGAGGGGGCGGGGGAGGGGGCGGAGGGGGCTCGGCGCGAGTCGGCTCTTGGGCGGTTTGAGTCGCGTTGATGATGGCCGCCGCATCAGCCGCCGCAACCGGGCGCCCGCTGGCGTCAATGATTTGGCCGTCGGGCGTTCTAAACAGGCCCCCGCCAATCGGCACGGGCTGCTGAATCTGCTCCTCTACCGGGGGCTCAAATTCCTGCTCGGAGTAATCCTGATCAAACCTCATTGCTTACTCTCGAAGTGCCATGAAGCCCGCACAATTGTACGGACTGCATGGTTGATTTAGGGCCAAATTTGGTCATGTCGTTCTTTGATTAACTGCGCCGACCACGGCCTGCGCCCAGTCCTGCCAGTTTTCGTAGATGTACGGCCCCGGAATGGCCTCGTTGGCAAAGATATCGATAGCCTTAATGCCCACGGCCCAGCCCTTCCAGTCATCTTCGGACTGCGGAATTTCCAAGTTCTGGCCAGCATATGCCTCGCACATAAGGGAGGCCCAGGACATAAAGGTGTGATACCGGGGATCGTAGACAACGCCAAGCATTAGTAGCCTCTCACATCGCCCACATTGGCGTTTACAAGCACTTTGCCCAACTGATAGTCGCCACCAGCCACATTTGAGGTAAACCTCAGACGGCACTCACGGCGTTGTTCGCGCATGTCGATCTTGTGCGTGTCCGGCTCAAACTCATAGGGCTGCGACACCTTGTCATCGGCCTGCGCGTAGGGCCTTCCAATGACCTCAAGGGTCATCGTCCCGCTTTGCAAGAAGTCCGGCTCCACGCGCTCGATGTGGAACCAAACATTGTCCCCAACGCCGCCCTGGGGAGGAGTATTGCCGGGGCTTGCGGTCGGGCCGCCGTTGATCCAGCCGATGTCATTGGTCTCAAAGTAGGACTCAATAGCCTCCGCCGACTGCCCCTTAATTGCGTCTGTTCCGATCTCGTGCTGATACAAAGAGACAAAAGTCATCACCTTAGTCAGCGTGATCTTGAAGTTTGCCCCGGCCGGGATAGCGGCCGTCAGTTGATCGCCGACGGAATACCCTGTCCCGCGAACCGTGATCGTCACAGAAGTCACCACGCCACCGGCAACCACGATCGTGGCCTTGGCCCCGGTTCCCGTTCCTCCGGTCAAGGCTTGAAGCGTGTAGGTTCCGTTGGTATACCCACTGCCAGGCGTCAGGGTAAACAGGTTAGCCCCGCCAGTGGCGTTGGATTCCCAACTCGCCGCGATTGGGTAATGGAAGACCTGAGAGAAGTACCCAGCAGACCTGCGGGCGCCTAGAGCCTCTCCGGCGTCATACCAGCAGTTCTCTCGAATGTTGTAGACGATTGCGTCGTTGCATTCGGTCGAGTCCCCCCGGGGGTAGAACCACCAAACCTCACCAAACCTTGGAACCTTAGTCGCCCATATTTTTTGGCGCTGGTTGTAGTTGAGGTTGTCGAAAAAGTAGTTCTGGTTCATGTTGTTCGGGATCTCCTTCACCACGCCGTTGTAGAGAAGGAACCGGTCAACACCAATCCAGTAATAAACGCCGTCGTACTCAATCACACACTGGCTCGACAGAATCGAGGACTGCGTTGTGATGATGTCGTACCTCCAGAACAGCGTTCTCGGAGCCCCGCCGACAGTGATCGTTGTTGGGTTGTAAGAAACCCGGATCAGCGAATCAAGCGACCAAAAAAGGCCAGAAGGCGCGTTAGAGCCGCCTCGAACCGCCAGGCCTTGGACGATCTTGTCCGTGGCCACATTGACCTCGTTAGCGTCAGCAGAAACCCAATCGTTCACATTGCCGGCCGCGCAGTTGCGGATCAACCCGTCGTTGCCGTACACAAACACATATGGGTGCAGCGAGACCACCCCACCAGAGACATCCACATTGTTGTCAAAGGCGACATCCACAGCCCCGGTGGAGGTGGCGTTTTGATCTACCGTAACCGTCCCGCTGACATTGGAGACGACTGTCGTTCCCGGGGGGAACGCCGTGCTCGTGATGGTTTGTCCTGCGCCCACGGGTTCAGTGGTGGGAACTGTGAATGTGGCCAGGCCCGTTGTCGTGGTGACATTGAGCGTAAACACGCCAATCTTGCCCATCGATGTGCCGTTAATCAGGCCACCCAAAACAGGCGTATTGGCGCTGTTGTTGATGTCGCTCAGGTTTTGGCCGGGGTGCGCTAGAAGAAGATTGTTTCCAGAGCCGGTCGTGTCGGTGAAGCCGTCAAACTGCCAGAGGTTGTTCGCGTTAGGCGTGAACCCGCTGGTGAAGGTCATATCGACGATGCCAGCGCCAACCCCGTTGTTGTCAATCGGCAGTTTCTGGAGACCGTCAGAGTACCCACTGAACACATTGTTGAAGTTGTTCTGCGGGTTGACAAAGATGCCGCGAGAGGGCCCCGCTAGGTTCCCGGTGATTTCCCGATAACCGCCGACCTTCCGTGGGCGTCCACGCTGGAACCTGACCCACCTTCCGTCTGTGTAGTAGTTCTTGTCGAGGAATGTGCCATCGCGCTGCACACCAGGCAGCGTGTCAAGTGAGAAGACTTTTTTTGTCACCTCAGAATGCTCCGCCCGACACGCCGGTTGTAAAGGTTCCTGAACCCGCAACCGTCATGCCGGTAGCGTTTACTGTTACCACATTCGTCCCAAGAATTGACAGCCCCCACTGGCCACCGCCTGGGCGGTAGATGCCAGTCGTGGACTCGTTGGAAAAGTAAATTGAGGGGTTGGAAACGGTGCCGTCAACAATGCCAATTTGCGTAGCACCCGCCTGGACGGTATTAGCGTTGAAGAAATTCGTCCCGTCACAGAACACAGTTGCCTGGCCACCAGCGGGAATGATGGCTGTTGCGCCACCAACAATACCGGTGGTTACCGTAAGCGTGTACGCGCCAGCCGTTGTTTGATTGCTCAGGATGTACAGGTTCACCACCGGGGGGTAAACAACCGTCACATTCCCAGACAACACACCAACGAATTCTTGGATGACATTTGACGCTTCTGATGGCGTGATGTTGTATGTCCCGCTTACAACCGGCTTGGCCAACAGATTGAACGCAAAGTTCGCACTCTGCCCGTAGCCAATCGTTAAAAAGTTCGACCCATCGCAAACAATGATTGCAGACTCGCCGGGCTGGAAGTTCTTGGTCGAAGAGCCATCAATCGTATTCAGGCCGGTCGTAGATATCGCAAATGTCCCAGTCCCGCCATTTTTGAAAAGCACGAACCAGTTGTTGCCCAAACTGCCAGAAGCGGGCAGCGTTCCAGTTCCAGCCCCGCCAACCCAAGCAAGGGTCTGAGCGCGGTCGATGTCTTGGAATGTGTACCCGTTTGCGATGCCCGAAACCGGATGGCTTTGGTTAAGCGTGCTGCCGATGGCCAGAAGACCCTTGCCTGCAAGCGCAGCAGCATCCGGCGAAGATGTTCCAACACCAAACGCCAGATTGCCCCAGGTGCCACCCTCGGTGTTGTTGTTGGTGACAAAGATGTAAAAAGACTTGCCCGGATCAATTGAGACGATTGCGCCGCCGGAGTAGTTTTTGACCGTAAGCGTCTGCCCGCCTCTGTTGGTGATCAGCGAATCCGTGCCAACACTGACCTGATTTGCGGGGGGCATGTAAAGAGAAAGCCCACCAACGGTGGGCGTCACATCCATGATCCGGGCCGCAAAGTCGCCGTTCTGGTTGCCGTTGATTGGCCACGCCAGTGTGACATCGGCGCTCATTGAGAACGCCGAGTAACTGACATCAGTGGGCTGAATCACATCGCCCGTAAACGGAGAGTTGTATGTAGTCATGTATCCACCGCGATTGCTTGACGATCGGCCAGGCGCTGCTGGTCTTCAGCCTTGAGGGTCTGCATGATGGCGCTGTACTGCGCCTGCCACATGGGTATGCGGTCGTCGTTTTTGAGGAACGGCATGGCCTGCAACAGGCTCCCATAAAGCAGAGCCTGGGGAGCGTACTCGGTCATCCAGTTCGTTTGGTTCGTCGAGTCCAAGGGCTGGAGCCGCTGGTAGTACAGCACCTCAAACGAATACGCCGCATCAGGCGTCGGGGCAATCAGCCAATGCGTGTAGTCGTAATCGGCGTAGAACTTGGGGACATCCGTCTGCGTGGCGTCTGGCCAGTATTCGCGTAAGTATTCGTACTTACGAAGCAGCACCGGCTGCTTCTGGCCATCCACCAAGACATTCATCGACACCGTTTTGTGCCACCGAGCAGGCTTGGGGATGATGTTAGTGCCCGCTACCATGAAGGCCGTGTTGACCGTCAGGTTGCCCAGAAACTTGATTTCGCTGGCGATAACCTGTTCTGCCAGCATGATAAACAGGGGAATTTTCTCAAGCGTGGCAGTATCCGTCCGCTCTAAGTAGGACGAAATGTTTTCTGTCAGCGAGTCATAGGTCATCACTGCTGCCGCCGTCATAGACCCTTACCCCTTTCTTGTGTGCTTGTCATTGTAAATTTGGCCCCGTTATTTGGCAACGCTACAGCAGTGCTGCTTCGGCAACTCTTCGCCTGGTCAACCCAGGTAAAACCCTACCTGCGGCCTTGTTCCACTTCACGCACTCTTCCTTGGCCCCGACCCAATCCCCGGCGTCTACACGCTTTTTGAAGGTGCTGATCCGGTAGTTCCCAAGTCCGCAGTTGTAGACCCAGGAAAGAATGGCCGCAATGCGCCTGGGAGGCTCTGAATGCAGCCTTGGAGACATTTGGAGGAGCCGCAAGGCAAATTCCCTCAAGTGCGCTTCAAGGGCAGCCTGCGCCCTTTCCACCGTCCATACCGTACCTTGAGATATGTCTCTTCCAGTACAGCCCCAACCAATAGTCCAAGGATCACCACCAGTACCAGGATCAGGATAAGCGGTGCAATCACCATTTGGCAAACGCCTGGCATAGCCCTCAAAGGGCTTGACCAGGACATCCGCGCAAAGTTTGATGGCATCTTCCATTACTTCTGGTACTTCTCAATGCTGCGGCCAACAAACCAGAAGGTCAAGCACATGTTGAGCATGGCGAAGTCGTCAGCGCCCCAAACCTTTAAGAGCACTTCCACCCAACTGCCGCCAGTCTGAAAGGCCATCACCATCGCCGCTGCTTTGACGGCTGCGTACATGAAGAACAGCGCCCAGGTGATGCCAGGTCGAACCAGAGCAGACACCGCCGAGACAAACCAGCCGGCCTCCTTGGCCGTGGCTGACTGCTCCTTAAATGCTTCTTTGATGGTGTCTAGTTGTTGGACTGAGTAGTCCACATACTTCTCTTCCATCTTGAACTGGCCGCGCAGTTTCTCCAGATCGGTCTGGAGCGTGAACATCGCCAGTTCGTGCTTGCGCTCGTTTCCCTTGTCCAAAAACTTCAAAACTTCAGGCGCCAGCCGGAACAGCCCCCCAAAGACTGAACCAAGAAGTCCCCCGCCAAGCATTTCAAACATCACTGCCTCACCAAGTCTTTGAGGTAATAGAACAAAGCGATAACGGCGACCGCCAAGAAAGCAATCGCCGCACCGTACTTCACCGTCAAGAAGAACTCCTGCTGCCGGAGTTTCTGCTCCCGCGCCCGCTTATCGCGCTCCTTCTTGACCCGGACGCGCTCCATGATCATCTCGTTGTACACCCGCTCACCGTAGTGCGCCACGATCAGGATCTTCAGTTCGTACTCCTGCTTATGCAAGGCTTGCTTGTGCATGGTGATCTGCAAGGCTTCTTGTTCAACGGAGCCTTCATTAAGCAAGCGTTTAAATAGCGGCGGTTTCTTGTTTGCTTTCTCAGCCGCTAGGCTGTTGAATGTCCCGAATGCTGAGTACCACTTGCCAATCTGCCCGGCGACCTGTTCGATCTCCTTGCCCGTAGCCACCATCTTCTTGATGACCGTGAAAGCAGTATTGGCCGCCGAAGCAGCGGCCAGGATCGCAGAGATCGGCTCCATACACCTTACTTCGCCTTCATGCGTTCACGCTCCTCAAGGAGCCTAACCTTGACTTGAAGTTCGTTGATGTGCGCCATCAACTGTTCTTTCTGTAGGGCGCGGCGCTCGGCGCTGATAGGGCTATCCGTGGGGATGCCTTCCTTAGTGATCAGGGCAGGCATCTGGCCTTCGATGCGGGTCAGACGGTCTGAGAAAGATGCAACTTGCCCAAGCAGCCACGCAATTGCAGCCACCACGATGGGGATGATCGCCTTCAGAACATCTGACCAAGCCATGTCATATTCCCAGTAGTTTTTTGACCACCTCTGCCATAGCGCCGGGGCCAAGAAGGACAGCACCTAGCGTGATGTACAGCAAGATTTCAATGTTGCGCATACGCTTGCTGCCATCTTCTAGACGCTTTTCGATAGCGCCATATCTTTGGGAACAGACGGCCTCATGTACTGCCAGTCTTGTCTCTACCGTCTCTTCCATGATCAGTCAAAGCCCCTCAAAGTCTTCGCAAGCGTCTTGCGCTTCTTCATCAATGGAGAGTCAGATTCCTTCACGGCCAATTTCTTGGCGGGAATCTTCTTTCCTTCCTTAACCCCTAGGGCTTCGCGGAGAGCCCCGGGCTTAGAAATAGCCTTTGCGATCCATTGCTTTGCCATGGGGCTCTCCTTGAGGTTAAGCGGCTTTTTCCTCGGCTTCTGCCGGGGTAGAGGCCAAAGACTGCTTGAGAATGTTCAAGAACGCATCCTTGCCCACGCTCAGTTGATCCAGTTGGAACCGGCAAGAGGCGATCTTGCGGTCTAGATCAATGCAGTGCTCAAACATGACCTTCTGCTGATCCGTGAGATCCGCAAAGTCATACTCAGTACCATCAATGTTCACAAGTTGGGGTTCTTTGTTATTGCCCATCTTGATCTCCTTCAGTTGCCGTCATCGGGGGCTGACGGCTTGCCCTTTATGCACTCCAAGGCAGCGGCGTGTTCTGCGGCGACACGGGCGGGGTGATCATGGAGTCAATCTGGCCCTGCACGCACGCCTGTGCGCTTGCAATCTGCTCGGGAGGAATCCACCCGGTCACGATCTGCGGAGTCAGGTTTTGATAGGGGATGAAGTTCTCAGGTGCTTGGCTTGAGTCGAACTGCGTGTTGCCGCCGATTTCAGCGGTGTTTGCGCCGTCCACGCCGGTCACAGTCCACAGCACATTGACCACATAGTTGGGGTCAGGCTGTTGCAGGGTGTACATCGCGTTGATGGTGGTCGTAAAAGTAGTCATGTCTGCTCCTTATCAGGGGGTCGGGGGATTGGGGTCATACGGCTGCGGAGATGGTTGGCTCCAAGCGTAGTTGGCGATGTTGAGGTAGTAAGCCTCATTTAATACCGTGGATGCCTGCGGGTCGTTGGGCACAAGGACGCAACGCCAGTAGGTCGAGGAGATGACAACTCCGTCCTTGAGCACATCAGTGGTCTTGCGAACATTGATGCAGCCGTTGGGCTGAATGTCAAACTGAGAGATGTATACGACTTCGGTGAATGTTGACATGGTTTTTCCTTTACTTAGCAATTTTTACGCTGCGCGATAAGTAACCGACATCCATAGATATCTGCCAGTTCCTGCGTTATGGCGCAAACCATTCCATGCAGAATTATTACCCGACATGTATGGGAACAAATTTGTGGTGCCCGCCCCAACATAACAACTTGCGGAGGTCAGTCCATTAAAATCAAATTGATAGCACATAATAGAGCCAATTTCTGAAGAACTGGCAGATGAAGTGAACGGGAGCCCAGTGGCGTATGCCTCACCCGCTGCGCCGGTTGTAGTTACATTGCTAAACTGAATGACTACATTGATGAGATTTCCAATTTTTGTGTAGTAACCAGTTGTCGTAACCGGCGTTGTTGGGTCTGTGGTGCCCCCCTTTAAGGTCGCAGTAAAAGTCCCCTCCTCATAGTCATCCAGTGTGTTGGCGTCAGAGGATGCGTTTTGGGTGGCGGGGAAGGTGATGCCTGTGCCGGTTTGCGGAACGGCGCCATTCAGCGCAACAGAGCGCGTGGAGTTTGTCGAGATGAGCGGGTTGCCATCCCCATCCGACAGCACGATGTAGTTGCTTGCCGTGCGGATGTCGAGGCCACCTTGGTTGCCGTTAAAGTTGCCAAGAATGGTGTTTTTGGAGCCAGTGGTCATAATTCCCCCAGCCCTAGAGCCAAGGAAATTATTGTCACTGCCAGTTGAAAGATAACCCGCTGGATTAGCACCGCCAGAACTTCCACCACCAACAAATGTATTGCCAGAGCCAGTTGAGCTATAGCCAGCTAAATAGCCGTAAAAGCAATTTGCTGCGCCAGTCGTATTGCTATACCCCGCCTGATACCCCACAGCAGTGTTGTTGGAAGAGGTGGTGTTGGAAAGAAGTGCCGAATACCCAACGGCGGTGTTGTTTGCGCCGGTGGTGTTGGCTTGGAGGGCCTGCATACCAACCGCAGTGTTGTTTCCGCCGGTAGTGTTATTAGTTAAACTGTATCCACCAAATCCAGCGTTGCCTGATCCAGTTGTGTTGAACCGCAAAGAAAAAATACCAAGCGATGCATTATCGGTTCCTGTGGTGTTTGAATATCCAGAAAGATAACCAACCGCAGTAAGTGAACCAGTCGTATTACTGTACCCCGCCTGATACCCTACAGCAGTGTTGTTAGAGGCGGTGGTGTTGGAGAACAGCGAATCTTTACCAAGCGCCACATTATTTGCGCCGGTCGTGTTTGTAAATAATGCGTTACGACCGATGCCTGTGTTATCCGTGCCTGTGCTGTTACTCCTAAGTGCAGCGCGACCAACAGCAGTACCGCCATCGGCATTATTTCCCAACAACGCTTCATGCCCAATGGCTGTATTGACTGATCCAGTCGTGTTGGTGCCGAGTGCAGACAACCCGAGCGCCACATTACTCGCCCCGGTCGTATTTGCATACGCGGCCTGATACCCTACTGCGGTGTTTTCAGAAGCGGTGGTGTTGTTTTGGAGTGCGCTTACACCCAAAGCGGTGTTGTAGGAACCAGAGGTGTTTGAGTAAAGAGAAATAGAGCCAACTGCTATGTTGTTTGATCCAGTGTTTGTGGCACCCCCAGCAGCCCCATTACCAACAGCAACAGTGTTTGTTGCCGTTGTTGCAAAGTACATGGCTTGGGAGCCAACTGCGGTTATAGAAGATCCAGTAGTATTGCTATACCCCGCCTGATACCCCACAGCGGTGTTGTTAGAGGCGGTGGTGTTGTTTTGGAGTGCGAATGAGCCAATGGCTGTATTTGAAACGCCAGAAGTCAATGAAGTTAAAGCAGCATGACCTTGGGCAGTATTGTCACTTGAAGTGATTGATACTGCGCCGTTGTTGAAACCAAGAGTGGAAACACCAACGCCAGTATTTCGTGTTCCAGTTGTAATGTATTGACCAGAGTTGGCGCCAATCAAAGTGTTTTGGCCGCTAGTGTTTGAGTAGCCAGCCTGATAACCAAGCGCAGTTGTGAAGCCGCCTGTATTGGTTCCGTTCAAAGCACCCGCACCCACCGCAGTATTGGTGGACACAGCACCTGCGCCACGGCCTACGGTGATGCCGTAAACCGTCAGGTCAGTACCGCTGAACTGGAGGTTGGAAGACTGAGCAACCGCACTCGTAGAAGAAGCGTAGAAGACTTGGTTGGCGCTGAACGAGGTCAGGCCAGTACCACCGTTGGTGGTGGCAAGCGTTCCCGCGAGGGTCACTGCGCCGGAGGTGGCGCTGCTAGGCGTGAAGCCCGTGGTGCCTGCGGAGAAGGTCGTGACAGCCACCCCAGACAGGGTAGACCACTGAGGAGCCGTTCCTGTAGAGGTCAGGACTTGTCCGTTGGTGCCGATCCCGAGTTTGCTCAGGGTCGTGCCGGTGGCGTAGTAGGGAAGATCACCCGCCGTCCACGAGGTCAGTCCCGTGCCGCCTGCGGTTGTCGGGGTGGTTTTCCAAGCGATGACCTGTACAGACCCGCCGTTGTCCTTGTAGAACAACTTGCCATCCGTGATGTTGATGGCCAGTTCTCCACTTGCCAAGTTCCCTGCGGTAGGGGCGTTGGTCGTGGTGGACGAATAGTAGAGTTGAATCGGGGTGTAGCCTGCTTGTGCCATTTTGCTTCCCTTAGAAAGTCCCGCCGGAGATGCCGCCAGTTGCGGTCAGAGCCCCGGTTGATGGATTAAAACTGAGTTTGGTCGAGGTTACCTTGGCAGGCAAGTTTCCGGTATTGGAAGTCACCCATACCGGATACATCGTTGCGTTGGTTGATGTGTCATCCGTGACACCGATGTTCACAGCGTTCGTAGCGGTTCCGACCGTGATGCTACTCGGAGTCGTCCATTGCGGGGCCGACCCAGAAGAGGTCAAGATCGTCGTTGATGCCCCGATCGCAAGTTTGGTGAAGGATGTACCGGTTGAGAAGTACACCAGATCACCGGCGGTGTACGAGGTCAGCCCCGTTCCACCATTGGCCAATACCACCGGGGTGGTCAGGCTGAACTGGGTGCCTGTAAGGGTTAGTCCCGTGCCCGCCGAGTAGACTTGAGAAGACGACACCTGCACGAAGGTGATCGCCGTTGTGCCGAAAGTGATCGTGCCTTGGGTGTTGCAGACATAGGTCTCACCTGCGCCCGTGTTGCCGGAGGTGATGAAGAATGCATCGCCCTCTCCCAGGCCTGTGGGGCTCTTGAGTGCGTAGGTATCTGTGTCTGTCGAGCGGGTCAATACCCAAGCGGTTGAGCCATCACCGACAACAGTAACCGTGTACACCCCGTTCTCAAACTGGTTGGTCTGGTTGTAGATCAGGATGCGGTCACCGATAGAGGCGGTCGGGCCATCAGGGGCAAAAGCCGCCAAGGTTCCGGCGTTGGTCAGCGTTGCCCCAACACCCACGCCGGGGCCGCCCGGTTGGTTGTAGGTGGCATTGAGGTTCCCGGTGGTGTTAGGAACCTCGTACTTGACCGGTGTGTGGTAGGTGATGCCAGAAGACACCAGACCATCCACATACTGCTTGGTGGCCACTTGGAGGGCCGTTGTTGGGTTCTGCGTGACCGCAACCGAGGTCAAACCACCCAGAGTCAGGGTCGTCCCGCCTAGGCTAACGGAAGTCGTCCCGAGCGTGATGGACGAGTTTTGCAGCGCCCCGTTGGGGATAGATGAGAAGTTCGTGCCCGTCAGGGTCGGGGCGGTGCTATAGGAAGGCGTTGTGCCTCCTACCAAGACCCCGCTGCCTGCGGCAAGCAAAGCGGTCGTGCTACCGGCCGTTTGATAGGGGATAGAGCCCGCTGCGCCGCCCGCAATGTTGGTGGCGGTGGTGGCGGTCGTGGCACTAGTAGCCGTTGTGGCGCTCGTGGCTGTCGCGGCGTTGCCTGAAATACTGATGTTCCAAGTACCGGTAGCACCTGTTCCGTCAGCCTTGGGAGCCCCAACCGTGCTGTAGTCAATCGTCCTAGCAGCAGAGCCGTTGAAAGTGATGCCCGGCGATGCCCCGCCGGTGTTGGTGAAGGTCACCGCATTGGCCACAGATCCGGCTTGGCCAGTCGTGTTCTGGTTTAGGGTCGGGATGTCTGCGGCGACGATCGCCCGGAAAGAAGGTGTTCCGGGGCTGCCGTTGGGGGCAGCAAAGAAGTAGTTGGCCGTCTGACTTGCCCAAGCACCCGTCAAAGTCCCAGAGGTCGTGACCGGAGAGCCGCTGATCGTGAACTCGGAAGGCAGCGCAAGCCCGACAGAAGTGACCGTTCCAAGGGGGTTTGTAGACCACTGGAAAGCAGAACCCGACCACTCCAAATAGGTGTTGGCAAGCGTCGGGGCGGTGATAAACGAAGTCGCGCCAGAGCCGGTGTTGAAGACGATGCGGTTAGCCGCGCCACCGGCCACATTCGTGCTTGTGGTGGCGTTGCCGCTGATGTCAATACCCCAAGTCCCAGAAGCACCAGAACCCGTTGTAGAGGGCACAGACAGGTTTGTGCGGGCTCCGGCTGCGGTTGTCGCGCCTGTGCCCCCGTTGGCCACATTTAAGGTGCCCCCAAGGGTCACCGCCCCGCCCGTTGGCGCAACAGGCGTCAGGCCCGTAGCCCCGCCGCTGAATGTGGTGACGCCGCCAGCAAGCGAGAAACTGTTCCAAGAGCCGCTTGCGTAGCCCTCAAAGACCTGCGAATCCGTGTTGTACCGAATCTGCCCGTTAGCGCCCACAGGTCGCTGCGCTGTGGTGCCATTGGGCAAAGTTACTCCGCCGGTTCCGGGGAAGATCGCGTTGCTGGCCAGGCCAATCGTTGGGTTGCCAGTCCCGTTGCCGTTTGCAACGCTGATCTGGTTAGTTGTCCCCAGGATATCCACACCAGTGACAGTCGTGCCACCAATGATGGCCAGCATCCCGGTTCCGCCAAGGTTGGCCAGAGACTGGGGGGCTCCGGCAAGCGAGAAAGTCGGGTTGCCGCTGACGCCGTCGGCGTTGGAAACGCTCAGACCGGCCCCGGAGACGGCCATCTGCCTGGCCGCTACCGTGCTGCTCGTGTTTTTAACGACAATGCCGGTGGCCAGTGAGTTCAGCCCGGATGCGGCCCCGGTCATGTCCACTCTAAGGAATGACAACGGGCCGCCACTGGTCAGCGTCAAACCGGAGCCAACGGCCAAATACTGGCTGTTTGGCAGCGTCAGTTCCTGGTTCTTGGTCAGAAAAGTCTGCTGCTGATTAGGGGTCGAAGAAATCGCCCCGGTAGTCGTTTGAACCGTCACCCCATTCTGAACAACGGGCACAAGTTCACTGCCGGTCAGAGAGCCAGCCACCGGCAACTGAGAGATGGTTACTTGTGCGGACATTTATGTGCTCGTGTTTTCGGGTGGAGTCGGAGCAATCGTATTGTTGTTCCCCGTTTCTGTCGGAGTCTCTGTATTCTGTTGGGTAGAGATGTAGAACTGATTGTTGCCGCCCGTGATTAAGTAGTCGTCGTTGACGGCGACACTAACATCAGGCCGAGGAAACCGAAGGTTAATCCTTTCGGTTTTTCTGGCAGGCAGCCGATAGGGGTCGAACTGATCTTTGCACCCACGCGCCTCGCATACTCGCAGCCCCGGGAAGTTTGGGTCTGACACAAGCGTGACAAACGGAACCTTCATCTTGCACCGATCGCAAACTGCGATGGCAAGATTGCCAAGTCCGGTAGTGTCAAGGAAGGTGGGCATTAGGTTGTATAGGGCGTCAGATTCGGGGCCAAGTAAATTGGCGATTTGTCGCGCTCTTCCGCCTCGGCTTCGTTGTAATAACGGTCGGCCATCTTCTCCAGGTAGCCAATCCTGTCCATCGCCACTTGGGGCAACTCTAGGCTCATGCGGTGCGCCAGCATGAAGACCACGGCCTCATACCAACGCTGCGGCACCTCTAGTTCGTCCGTCAAAGCGCCCACATCCATAATCTGTCGCGAGTACCAGACCGTCATTTGAATGAACGGGTCGCTTGGCGTTGGCCAGAGGAAGATTTTGGGCGTCGGAATCGTGCGATCAAACCAGAACTGGTACGGCTGGTTGGCCGTGAAGTTCTTGTTGGGCAGATTTGTGTAGTCGTCCCGGTTCAGGCGGGACATTTGGATCTCGCGGGAGTTGTTTCCTACATAGAACTCGCGCAAAGCCAGCGTTGTGCCCCCGGAAGCCCTGACTCGGTAGTATTGAACCGTTTGACCAGGGTCAATGTCCGTCCAGATCCACTGGTTGTCGGTCACGACGACCGTTCCCAGGTTGTTTAGGGTGCTCCAAGTGATCCCATCAGACGAATACTCAAGTGTCAGCGTCCAAGAGGCGCTTCCGCCCCCCGCAACATAGGGCAGGATGCCAATAGAGCCCGCATAAATCGGATTGCTGGTGCCGTAATCAATCGCGATGTTGCCGTTGGGCGATGTTTGCTGGGTGTAAGTGTCGGTGTTGTTGTCAAAAGCGTTGGCAATCACGCCACCGGCACTTGTGCTGTACCCGCCAGTCGAGTTGGGGGTAGGCCTGTTCATGGTTCTGTAGAGCACATTTAGCGCATCTACAGCGCCCAGCGGCAGATCGTAGATGTACTGATCTGGCTTGAGGCCAAAAACCTTCTTGTTGATGGCCCAGTAATTGATGCCGATGTTGGCCAGGTGCGAGAGCAAGAAAAACAAAGACTGCCGAGCAGACAACAACTGCTCAGAAGTCAGTTCTTCGGCTAGTTTGCCGCAGCGCCGAGCACCATGATCGATCAATGTCTGGACATTGATTACCGTTGTTCCGACGGTTCCAGAGTACGACATGGTTCTCCTCTACCAGCCGGGGCACTTCCACCGCCTTAGCGAGGCCTTGGCGCGCGGTGCGTCCCCTTTTGAGTGTTCTACAACCCCAGACATCCGGGCACAGAATGAGTCCTTGCGAGAACCCCCTTGAGGCTGGGGCGCTTTGAGGTTGCTTCCAGTCTCTCGATTGTACTTTTCGCGCCCTTTTTGCGTAAGCCCCGCGCCCTGTTTGGTAGAAAGTTTTTCGCCCCGGCCTACTGCCAATGATGGGTTCTTCATGCTGCTACCACCTGTACTTTGCGGTCTTCTTAGCAATCTTTTCAGGCTGCGCTACGAACTGCTTGCCGGAGGCTTTGCCTGCTCGTTTTGCTCGGGTTGTGGCTGCGTACTCTTGGGGGGAAAGACTTTTGATCGCAGCCTCTGGAAGATATCTTTCACCCGTGTCAGAAGATCGTTTACCACTTCGAGTCCTCCATTTCTGATCGCCCCATGCCTTGAGGCTTTGCTGTGGGGCCTTCATGTCAGTCCTTGTACCCGCCGCCGCGCTCTTTATATTTCTTGGCCAGCAACTGTGCTTTTCTCGCGCTCCACTGGCCTGCCGCCGTTCCTTGAACGGCTGAACCCTTGATGCTATCGAACAGTCTCCTGCGCATCTCCGGCTTGGTGTAGTTCCCGGCCTCATTCACGCTAGAACTGCCGCCCTCTGCCTTTTTAGTGGCTCGACGCTG
>Ga0208546_1000053_pt1 | contig 54161 bp, 46 predicted proteins | sample DEB19_08_DNA_4_FD_184528 | JGI IMG/M metagenome (GOLD analysis project Ga0208546, IMG submission 184528) | Aqueous microbial communities from the Delaware River and Bay under freshwater to marine salinity gradient to study organic matter... | ecosystem: Environmental > Aquatic > Marine > Coastal...
AAAGAAATCTACAATCTTTCCTTTCCCTTCATCGCCCCATTGTAAGCCTAACAAAACATCAACCATAATAACATACTTGTTAAGTCGCGAATTTATGCCAATGAAAGATAAGGTGGAAATATAAATTTCCTCAATTAGGATTCTAGATCATAACGCTCAACAGATTGTATTCCTGGCAAATTCTTCAGTTCAGCAATCAATTCATCCAATTCCTCTTTATCATGCACATAGAGTCGGATATTGCCTTCAAATATTCCTTCTTTTGCTTCCACCGTGATGGCGTTGATGTTGATCTTCAGTTCTCCTGAAATCAAGTTGGTGATCTTGTGAATTACACCCACATCATCCAATCCAGTGATTTTAAGTCCGGTCAGGAATGAAATCTCCTTGTTTTTCGCCCATTTGGTTTTTACAACCCTATGGCCATAGCTGGAAAGCAGCTGGGTGGCATTGGGACAATTGGTTCTGTGAATGATGAGGCCCTTTCCAGTTGAAACAAATCCAAATACATCATCTCCAGGAATTGGTTTACAACAGTTGGCAAGTGTATACACAATACGATCGCTCTTTTCTCCAAAAATGACCAGCTCGGTATCTTTCTTTGCATCACTCTTTGGTGAAGTATCTATCTGTGGTTCTTCCTTTATAACTTTTTTGGGCTCCAGTTTATCACCTTTAACTTCAAGCTCATTCAGTGCCTTCAAATCTATTTGCTTGACAGCGATGCGGTAGAAAAGATCCAGGGGCGACTGCACTTTATAGAAATCAACCATCACCTCTGTATTATAAGGTGTAAGAGCTGCTCCCATTGCATGGAGTTTTTTCTCTGCAGCATATTTACCATCTTCTGCAACCTTGCGTTTCTCATCTCTTAAAACATCCTTGATGGCATTTCTGGCTTTGGCAGTTACAACAAATCCCAACCAATCTTCATTGGGTTTTTGTTTATTGGAAGTGATGATTTCAATTTGATCTCCACTACGAAGTTTCTGGCTGATGGGCACCAACTTATGGTTCACTTTTGCTCCAATACATTTTGAACCAATAGCACTGTGAATGGTAAATGCAAAATCAAGAGCAGTTGAATTTACCGGAAGCATTCTAACATCCCCTTTGGGTGTGTATACATAAATCTCTTCTGCGAGAAATGATGTTTTGAAATCTTGCAGAAAATCTATAGAACTAATATCATCTCCTCCCAATGCCTCCCGTATTTGTGAAAACCATTTGTCGAAGCGATCTTCTTCATCACCACCTTCTTTGTATTTCCAATGTGCTGCAAGTCCTTTTTCAGCAATCTCATTCATCCGCTTTGAGCGAATCTGAACTTCCACCCACTTACCCTGAGGTCCCATCACTGTTGTATGCAGTGCTTCATATCCATTGGATTTTGGATTGCTTAACCAATCACGCAAACGCTCCGGCGATGGATTGTACATGTCTGTGATAATAGAATATACTTTCCAGCAACTTTCTTTTTCTCTTTCTTGGGATGTGTCGATGATAACGCGGATGGCAAAAAGATCATATACTTCTTCAAAGGTGACATTCTTTTTCTTCATCTTATTCCAAATGGAATGGATGGATTTTGGTCTGCCATAAATTTCATAGACAAATCCAATGCCGTCTAGTTTTTCTTTGACGGGTTTGATGAATTCATTGATATACCTTGAACGCTCCCGTTTTGTTTCTGCTAATTTTTTTGCAACCTCTTTGTAATGATCTGGTTCCATGTATTTCATGGCCAGGTCTTCCATTTCAGTTTTGATGTTATACAAACCCATTCGGTGTGCAAGGGGTGCATAAACATATATTGTTTCTGAAGATACTTTTAATTGTTTCTCGCGTTTCATGCTATCGAGTGTCCGCATGTTATGCAAGCGATCTGCTAGCTTAATTAAAATAACGCGAGGGTCATCTGTCAACGTGAGTAAAATCTTTTTAAAGTTTTCCGCCTGCTGTGTAGTGTTATTGTCAACTACAGTAGCTATTTTGGTAAGACCGTCGATGATCTTTGCTATTTCGTTTCCGAATTCCCGCTGAACATCCTCCAATGTCACGTCTGTATCTTCAACCGTATCATGCATCAATGCGCAAATGGTTGAACGTACACCCAAGCCTATCTCATCCACACAAATCATGGCTACTGCCAATGGGTGAAAAATATAGGGTTCGCCGCTCTTTCTGCGCATGGTTTTATGAGCATCCACTGCCATTTCGAATGCAGTTCTCACCAAGCGCTTATCCCCTGTTTTTAATTTGGGTTTGAGTGCCCGTAACAAGGCCCTGTATCGTCTGACAATCTCCTTATTTTCTTCCTCCTCAGAAAGGGCATAAGGCGCAGTAATGATATCATTATCAATGAGATTCATCCATCTCAAATTTACTGAAAAAGGACGGGAATGCCTTTATTTCCATCAAATGAGTTACCTTTGCACCCCAGTTGAAAAGAGCAGCTGCAAGCTTAATAAATTGCGGGTGTGGTGAAATTGGTAGACACGCCAGACTTAGGATCTGGTGCCGTGAGGCATGGGGGTTCGAGTCCCTCCACCCGCACTCTTTTCCCAAACAACATTGAACATGGCAACTATCACCAGGGAGCAGATTGCTCCACTTCACGAAAGAATTAAAGTAACCGTTTCCCCTTCAGATTATAACCCTTCTTTTGAGTCGGCCCTGAAGAAATATGCAAAAAATGCAAACATTCCTGGATTTAGAAAAGGAATGGTTCCTACAGGTGTAGTTAAAAAAATGTACGGTGCGGCAGTTTTCACCGAAGAAGTTTTGCGCAAGATTGAGCAGGAATTGATGCAGTACCTACAACAGGAAAACATTTCATATCTCGCACAACCATTGCCTGAAGACAGCAATGATGCTGCTCAGATTGTATATACTGAACCCAAAGACTATACATTCTCTTTTGAGATTGGTCTGAAACCTACCTTCACCATACCGGATCTTGCAAAAGCCAAAACAACTTTGAGTTTGGTGGATGCAACAGATGAAATGGTCAATGAAGAAATTGACAGGCTTCGTCAGCGTTTGGGAAAATTAACTGAACCCGAAACCATCACCAACGAGGAAGATATTTTGAACGTGTCTTTCCAAAAGTCAGATGCGAAGGGAGTTGTAGAGGAAGGAACAGAAAAGAAAGAAAATTCATTGTTGCTTAAATACTTCTCTTCCTCATCACAAAAAGAATTGATGGGCAAGAAAAAAGATGAGCAAATTGTGCTGCAAATCGGCAAAGCATTTGAAGACAAGGAAAGAGATTGGTTGGCAAAAGACCTTGGCTTGGACAAAGACAACAAAGATGATATGAAGCAGCATTTTGTAATGCAGATTACAAAAATTGGCTTTGTTGAAAAACGAGCCTTGGATGAAGCTTTCTTCAAAGAAGCCATTCCAGCAAAAGAAATTAAAACCGAAGAAGAATTTAGATCTGAAATAAAATTACAAATTGAAGGCTATTGGAAACACCAGGCCCAACATATGTTGGAGCATGAAATTTTCCACCTCCTATCAGAGGAAACCAAGATGGAATTTCCAGAAACATTCCTGAAAAAATGGTTGATGCAAACTGGTGAAAAAGAACAATCACAGGAAGACATCGAAAAAGATTTTCCAAATTTCCTGAATCAATTGCGCTGGACACTTGTCAGCAATGAAATTGGCACACAACAATCGCTTCAAGTGGCCAGAGAAGAGATTATGGACAATCTTCGTCAACAACTCATGGGATATTTCGGATCTATGAGTTTAGGCGGTAACCTCGATTGGCTCGACAGTTATGTTGAACGCATGATGGCCGATAAGCAGCAGGTAGAAAGCGCTTATCAGCGTGTTTTCAGTTCAAAAGTCCTTGCTTGGGCAGCATCTCAGGCAAAACCTACTGAAAAGAAGGTATCTGTAGAAGATTTCCAAAAACTGCAGGAAAAGCACCAGCATTGATTGATCCTGTAGCAGGACTCTGTTAGGGCTTTATTAAAATCCGATCAAATAGATGGACATTTTGTCTGCTTTGCCTTTAGGCATGCTATTTGGACGGTATTTGTATTAATTTGCTGAATTAAAAGCTTGACAATCATGAATCTTGGTAAGGAGTTTGAAAAATTTGCGATCAAGGAGAGAGGAATTTCCAGTAATACCCTCCATGGATATACCAATCATATGGTGACCAACCTCACCCCAAACATTATTGAAGAACGTCCAATGAACATCGCTGTCATGGATGTATACAGCAGGCTCATGATGGACCGCATTATCTTCCTGGGATATCCCATTACGGATGAAGTTGCCAACATCATTACAGCTCAGTTGTTGTTCCTCGACAGCACCGATCGCACAAGAGATATCCAAATGTATATCAACAGTCCTGGAGGATCAGTATACTCTGGACTCGGCGTGTATGATACCATGCAATATGTTACACCAGATGTTTCAACCATTTGTATTGGTGTAGCAGCGAGTATGGCAGCCGTGTTGATGTGCGCTGGTACTGCAGGAAAGCGTACTGCCTTGAAGCATTCACGCATTATGATGCATCAGCCAAGTGCAGGTGCAGGCGGACAAGCCAGTGATATTGAAATCACCGTTTCACAAGTAAGAAAACTAAAGCAAGAATTGTATGACGTTGTTGCACAACACAGTGGGCAGCCGGTAGATCGAATTGCAAAAGATTTCGACAGAGACTTCTGGATGACTGCACTGGAAGCAAAAGAATATGGATTGGTGGATGAGGTATTATTACTCAATCCCAAAAAACAGAAGAAAGCCTAAAAAGACCAGATAATGAACATCTACAATAATTTCAGACTCGACGAGGAGCATGAACCAGCAGAAAACGGAAACATGATGGAAAACATGTTGTCTGTTGCCAAATTCGATAAAAAATTCATCGAACAACGAAAGGTTTTTCTTTGGGGTGTGGTGGATGATAAATCTGCAAAAGACATTACCGCAAGATTGATGTACCTCGACGCAATAGATCCAGGAAAAGAAATCAAATTCTATATTAACTCTCCAGGTGGAGTGGTTACCAGCGGAATGGTTATCTATGATACCATGCAGATGATTAAATCTCCAGTATCTACTATATGTATGGGGATGGCTGCCTCTATGGGATCAATATTATTGAGCGGAGGAAAAAAAGGAAAGCGATACATCTACCCTCATGGTGAAGTAATGATCCATCAACCATCTGGTGGTGGGCAAGGAACCTCTGCAGATTTGGAAATCATGGCAAAACAAATCAGAAAAATCAAAGAGTTGGGTGCAAAAATATTGGCGGAAAACTGCGGACAAACTTTTGATAAAGTGATGAAAGATTTTGATAGAGATTATTGGATGAACGCTGATGAGTCTGTTAAATATGGCATTGTAGACGGATTGGTAAAATCGATTTAATTCTGATTTCAAGAAATTCAAATGGCAAAAACCACTTTACATTGCTCCTTCTGCGGTAAAAATCGAGATGAAGTAAAAATCTTGATTGCGGGACAGGAAGGTCATATTTGTGAATCGTGTGTTGAACATGCCAAAGAAATTGTGTTTCAGGAAGTGGAATCCAAAAGAGAAGGAAAATCTGAATATAAATTATCAGTAAAAAAACCCATCGAACTGAAAAAACATCTTGATGAATACGTGATTGGTCAGGATGAAGCAAAGAAAATTTTATCAGTTGCAGTTTATAATCACTATAAAAGACTAAATCAGCCTACTACCAACTTTGGCAAAAACGCAAAGAGGCAGGATGTGCATGATGAAGTGGAAATTGAAAAAAGCAATGTGATCATGGTTGGGGAAACCGGAACAGGAAAAACATTGCTGGCAAAAACCATCGCAAAGCTGTTGAATGTTCCATTTGCCATTGTAGATGCAACTGTTTTCACAGAAGCAGGTTATGTGGGAGAAGATGTTGAAAGCATATTGACCAGGCTCCTTCAGGTATGTAATTATGATGTAACAGCAGCAGAAAGCGGCATCGTATATATAGACGAGATTGATAAGATTGCAAGAAAATCTGACAACCCATCCATCACCAGAGATGTGAGTGGAGAAGGGGTGCAACAAGGATTGCTGAAATTGTTAGAGGGAACAGATGTGTTGGTTCCACCTCAGGGAGGAAGAAAACATCCTGATCAAAAACTTATAAAAGTAAACACCCAGAATATTTTATTCATTTGCGGCGGTGCATTCGATGGTATTGATAAGGTGATCGCCAGAAGAGTAAACACCAATGCAATTGGATTCAATGTGAACAAAAATGTGCAGGATGAAATGAAAAACAACTTGCTCAAATTTGTAAATGCACAAGACCTAAAATCATTTGGATTGATCCCTGAATTGTTGGGAAGACTGCCTGTTGTTACTTATTTGGATCCATTGGATAAATCAACATTAAAGTCGATATTAACCGCACCCAAGAACGCACTCATTAAGCAATATACCAAGCTGTTTGACCTTGAAGGCATCACACTCCAAATAGAAGAGGAAGTATTGGATTTCATGGTAGAGAAAGCGATGGAGTATAAATTAGGTGCAAGAGGACTCAGATCGATTTGTGAGAGCATGTTAACAGACGCCATGTTTGAATTGCCTTCATCCAATACAAAACAATTCAATCTCACCCTCGAATACGCTAGCAAGAAGTTTGAGCATACCAAACTCAACATCCTCAAGGTTGCTTAGCAAACTTTCGTAATCATTGTGCAAAATCCAAATAGGGTAAAACCCTCATGACTTCATCTTTACTTATGCTTCCTATTTTAAAAAGCTCATCCTCGCCGGAAATAAATCCATGCATCTTAATATAAGCCAGTACAGATTTAACGAATACATGACTGAGATAAGGATGCTGCCTGAGTTCTGAATAAGAAGCGCGGTTTATAGAAATTTGATGAGGCTTGAAATCAGTTTGAACCTTTATGAGATGTTTGAATTTTATAAAATTACTGTCCTGCATCCCATAAATTTCTTTCAGTTGCTCTATCTTATAATAGCCTCCTAGTCTTTCCCGGTACTTTACCATACGCGCAGATAATTTTTCTCCGATACCGGGCAATTTTTCAAAATCAATGCTATCTGCTTTGTTTATATCAATGATTTCTACTTTTTTGGCAACAGGATAATTAAATTCTTTGTACCCGGTATATTCAATTTTGTTCTTTACAGCGAATTGTTTGAAATTCTTAATTTCCTTTTTCTCTCTTTTGATCAAAACATGTTCGAGGCTGTCAATCTGAACAGCAGTTATGTTCAATGGACGAATCGGATCTGATTCGGTTGAGAAAAAAACAGGTAGAACCCATAACAGGGTTATCAAAGCAGACATGATATAGATCCCCAGCCTCTCTTTTCTTGAAAAATAAAGCCAGTCTTTTGCAAACTTTTTCCAAAGCATGCAACAAATTTCAATGCTCGTTCAAAATATACAACAGGAAAAACTACAGGAACCTCAGGTATTATTCACCTCCAATGTTAACCCATCATATGCAAAAAACATGCCTTTGGGCAATTCGTTCGATACAACTGAATGAAGTCCCATTTGATGACTAACATGTGTAAAGTAAGTATGTCTTGCATTTAAGATGGATGCCATTTCAATGGCCTCTTGAAGATTAAAATGTGAAAGATGTTTTTCTTTTCGCAGGGCATTGATCACCAAGGTATCCGTTCCCTCAATAATTTTTTTTGCATTTTCATCGATGGCATTTGCATCGGTGATATATGTAAAGTCACCTATCCTATACGCAGTAACATCCATGTTCATGTGTCTCACACTGAAAGGCTGAAACATAATATCTCCAACATGAAATGGATCATGGTGAATGGTATGCAGGTTGATTTCAGGGATTCCAGGATATTTTAATTCTGCAAATGCGTAGTAAAAATCACGTTTTAGTGCAGCGAACGTTTCCTGGTTTGCATAAATAGGGATTGATTTTTTGGAGAAAAAATTAAACGCCCGGATATCATCTAGTCCTGCAATATGATCTTTGTGAGAATGGGTGAAAAGTACTGCATCGATGTGTTCAACCTCTGAGCGAAGCATTTGAGTTCTGAAATCCGGAGTGGTATCAATCACCACCGTTATGGTTTGCGATTTTACCAAAATACTGCTTCTAAGCCTCTTGTCGTGCTGATTTGTAGATTTGCAGACTTCACATTTGCATGCAATCATGGGTACACCTCCACTGGTGCCGGTTCCTAAAAACTCAATTGTAATAGACAAAATGTAAAAAATTGACGATTGTCATATTTAAGCCGCGTGTGAATCAAATTCAGTTTTCGCAGTTACTTCCTCATATATTTTTCTGCTTTCTTCTGTAAGTTGATCAGGATTGATCTGGAGGGTTGGTATCAAATCGATCAAGGTATTGATCCTTCCTTCGATTTGTAAAAATTTATTGAGAACAACCACTTTCTTGGATTCAAGGATACAGTAACCACTTTGAAAAGTTCCTCTTTCGTACCTCAGAATATAGCCAGCCTCATCAACAATTTTTTCCATCTTTTCCAGCGTAGAAGGAGTGAGTTTCAATTTCATGTTCCTCGTTTGTACAAATTTACTAAATGAGGGAGTGTTTCTAAATGCGATCCCTCATAAATTGTAAACATTTTACACCATGAATGTGAATAATAAATATTGCTTATTTTTTTGTGAGCCGAATAACTGGAACGATCATTTCCTCCATAGAAACACCTCCATGTTGAAAACTGTTTCGATAAAGATTTGCATATTGATTGAAATGATTGGGATAACAGAAAAAATCCTGTTTCCCTGCAAAAATAAATGATGAGCTCATGTTGGATTTCGGTAAACCGGCAAGTTCAGGTTCTTTAAAAGATATCACCTCTTTGAGATCAACATCTAGGTTCTTACCATTTTTGAAACGAAGGTTGGTGGTTGTCTGCCTGTCGGCCACCACCTTCAAAGGATGCTTAACTTGAAGACTGCCATGATCAGTGGAAATAACCACTGTGCAATTTTTTTCAGAAAGTTTTTTCAAGAATTGATACAGAGGAGAATGCATAAACCATGTTTTGGTTAAGCTTCTATATGAGCGTTCGTCGGCCGCCAATTCTTTGATCATGTCCATTTCATTTCTTGCATGACTGATCATATCAACAAAATTATAAACGACAACAGATAGGTCAAAAGACAACATGCCATTGATATTATCTGAAAGTCCTTCTGCCTCTTGAGTAGTATGTATCTTCTGATAATTGCATTTAATATCTTCATTTTTGAGTGATGCCAACTGATGCATCAAAAAATCTCTTTCGCTGTTGTTCTTGCCTTCTTCGTCATCATCACGTTTCCATAGTAATGGGAATTTTTTTTCAATATCTCTGGGAAGCATGCCTGCAAAGAGACTATTTCTACAATAATGAGTTGCGGTTGGTAAAATTGAGAAAAAACAATCTTCCTCTTGGATACGAAAGAATTCAGTAACCATTGGTTCAATTGCTTTCCATTGATCTAATCGGAAGTTATCAATGATAATCCAGACCAAGGGGTTTTGCTGGGTTAAATGAGGTAAAATTTTATGTTTAAAAAATTGATGACTGAGAAGCGGTGCATCATCTACTGAAGCGTTCATCCAAGAAATATAGTTCCGCGAAACAAACTTGAAGAAAGATTGATTTGCTTCTTTTTTCTGGTTGAGCAAAACTTCTACCATTTCATCGGCGTCACTTTTTTCCATTTCCAATTCCCAAAAAACAAGGCGGTTGTATAATTCTTTCCAACTTTGATAGGTAGGGGATTGATCCAACGCATCAAACATTTTCCTAAACTGCTGCTGATAATCTGAAACGATTTTTTCTGTCACCAAACGCTTGGTTTCAAGATTTTTTTTCAAGGTCAGTAATACCTGATTCGGATTGACAGGTTTGATGAGATAATCTGTAATCTGGGATCCGATAGCTTCCTCCATCAAACTCTCGGTTTCATTTTTTGTCACCAAGACAACAGGGATATGAGGATGTATTTGCTTAATCCGCTGAAGGGTTTCGAGTCCGCTCATTCCTGGCATGGATTCATCCAACAGGATAAAATCGACCTGATGATTTTTGAGAAATTCAATGGCATCAAAACCATTGGTCATTGTAGTTAATTCATACCCCTTCATTTCCAGAAACAGCTTATGTGCCTCCAGAATCTCAATTTCATCATCAACCCAAAGTATCCTAGCCAAAGACATGTTGTTGCTTTTGAGAAAAAAACTTCAAACTTATCCGATAAAGTTAGCGAATAGCTATGGAGGTAGCTACCTTTGCAACACTGAATTGAAAAATTAACAATTGACTTCATGGGCTTTAGGAAATTCATCAACGACCCGGTACATGGATTTATCACCATCAATGATCCATTGATTTTTGAAATCATTTCACATCCATGGGTTCAGCGGTTAAGGAGAATCAACCAAATGGCCATGTCATACCTCGTTTATCCGGGAGCGGTGCATTCCAGGTGGCATCATGCGTTGGGAGCCTATCATTTGATGGGCAACGCCTTGCATGAACTAAAACAAAAAGGAGTTTTGATCAGCGAAGAAGAAGAACAAGCAGCAAAAATTGCCATCCTTTTACATGATGTCGGTCATGGTCCATTTTCTCATGCACTTGAATCGATTTTGGTGAAAGACTTGGAACATGAGGCCATTTCATTGATGATCATGCACGCGTTGAATGAGCAGTTTAACGGAAAGCTGCAGATGGCGATTGAAGTTTTCAAAGGAACCTATCATAAAAAATTCCTGCATCAATTGATCAGTGGGCAGTTGGATGTAGACAGAATGGATTATCTGACCAGAGACAGTTTCTTTTCGGGCGTGATTGAAGGCAGTATAGGATGCGATAGGATATTAAAAATGTTGACAGTTCATGAAGGAGCATTGATGATAGAAGAAAAAGGAATTTATTCAATAGAGAATTTTTTAGTAGCTAGGCGTTTGATGTATTGGCAGGTATATCAACATAAAACGGTGTTGAGTGCAGAGATGACATTGGTCAAAATTCTGGAGAGAGCCATGTGGTTATTTAATGAGGGAGATCAGTCGATCGCCCAATCCAACGGCATTGGAAATTTACTATTTAATAAAAACGGACAATATGACCAATCATTTTTAGATATGTTCTGTTCATTGGATGACAGTGATGTAATGAGCGAAATAAAAAGATGGAAAAATCATAACGATAAAGTAATCTCCCATTTATCCAATGCAATTTTGAACAGAAATCTCTTAAAATTGAGGATTCAAAACGAGCCAATTTCTGAAAAAGAAGTCAGAGAAAAAAGGCAGGAAGTATGCGCCGAGCTTGGATTAAGCATGGAGGATGCTGAATTCTTGGTGTTCACTGGTGTTGCAGAAAACAGTTTGTACAACCCCCATGATGAAAAAATTAATATCCTCTATAAAGATGGATCGGTGAGGGATATTTCTCAAGTTGATTCTCCACTTATTCATCAGCATATTTCACAGCCTGTAAAAAAATTTTACATTTCTTGTAACAAAACGCAAAAAAAACAGTCATAGGTTTGCATACCTTCCGAACGACACCTACACGTTCAATCTAAAAGCAACAGACTTATGAAGTTTACTGCACTCCAAATTGCCACTCATATCAGTGGAAAAATAGAAGGAGATGAAACCATTGTAGTAAATGGTTTCTCTAAAATTGAGGAAGGAAAAGAAGGATACATCAGTTTCCTTGCAAATCCAAAGTATGAAGATCACTTGTATTCTACCAACGCATCCATTGTTGTAGTATCCAACATGCTTGAGCTGAAAGAGCCGGTAAAACCTACATTGATAAGAGTTAGTGATCCATATGCTAGCTTTGCTAAATTGATGCGCCATTACCAACACTTACTTTCAACAAACATGGCAGGTATAGAACAGCCTTCATTTATTCATCCAACAGCTACGATCGGTAAAGACGTATACATTGCAGCCTTTAGCTACATCGGTGAAAATGCGGTAGTTGGAGACAATGTAAAAGTATACCCACATACATACATTGGCAACTGTGCAAAAATTGGAAATCATTCCACCATTTTCGCAGGCGTAAAGATTTATCACAATTGTGTAATCGGAAATCATGTATTGATTCATGCAGGATCAGTGATTGGTGGAGATGGATTTGGATTTGCACCACAAACAGATGGCATCTATAAAAAAGTCCCTCAAATTGGAAATGTTGTAATAGAAGATTTTGTAGAAATTGGGGCCAATGTTTGTGTAGACAGAGCAACCATGGGTTCAACCATAATTAGAAAAGGAACTAAACTCGACAACCTTGTTCAAATTGCCCACAATGTTGAAATAGGTGAAAATACAGTGGTTGCTGCACAGGCAGGCATCAGCGGTAGTACAAAAATAGGAAAGCATGTTACCATTGGCGGGCAGGCAGGAATCGTTGGACATATCCATATTGCAGATGGTACCAGAATCAATGGACAGAGCGGCGTTTCCAAAAGTATACGAGAAGAAAATGTTACTGTTACAGGAACTCCGGCTTTTGAATTCAGTGCTGCCATGAGATCACAAGCCGTGATCAGAAAGTTGCCCGAGCTCGAGAAAAAAATAAAGGAACTGGAAGCTTTATTAGAAATCCTGCTAAAAGAGAAAGAAGAACTTTCCTCATAATTATTGATTTTCAGCAATTTATACCTCAGATTCACCTTAATAAAATGAGTTATCTTTGCAGCACCAAAAACCTGCAGTCGTGAAAGATTTCAATCCTAACAAGCAGCATACCCTTCAACAAGCCGTTGTCATCTCTGGAACCGGTTTGCATACAGGCGCAGTAGTCAATATGACACTCAACCCTGCAGATCCAGGGTTTGGCTTTCAATTCAAGAGAACAGATTTAAAAGAAATGCCCATGATCAAGGCAGATTGCGACCTCGTGGTAGATACTACCAGAGGTACAACCCTTGAATCGAATGGAGCAAGAATCAGTACCGTAGAACATATTCTAGCCGCATTGGTTGGAATGGGGATTGACAATTGCTTGATAGAAGTGGATGGACCAGAAATTCCCATCATGGATGGAAGCGCTAAACAGTTTGTGGAGGAAATAGAAAAAGCAGGCATTCAAGAACAAGCTGAAGTCAAAGAATGGTATACCATCGACACCAACATCATTCACTTGGATGAACAAAGAGGAGTTGAGTTAAAAGTTTCTCCTGCGGTCGACTACCGCATCACTGCCCTCATCGATTTTGGAAGTGATGTGTTGGGAACGCAACATGCTTCATTGAAAAGATTCAGTGATTTTAAAGATCAGATTGCATCCAGCAGAACATTTTGTTTTCTGCATGAATTGGAGTCACTGCTCACAAACAATCTCATCAAAGGAGGAGACATCAACAATGCAATTGTAGTTGTTGAAAAACCACTTACAGATGACGTAAAGAAAAAACTGAGCAAGGCATTTAGAAATTCTGATTTTGATGTCAACAGCCAGGGATATTTGAATAACCTTGAATTAAGATATACCAACGAACCTGCAAGACACAAGTTGATGGACATTGTTGGCGATCTTGCATTGGTTGGCTTTCCTTTTAAAGGACATATCATTGCTAATCGACCTGGGCACTACTCCAATGTGGAGCTTGCAAAAAAAATCAAGCAACACATCAAGAAAAACAAAGCCCTAAAAAATATCCCAAGCTACGATCCGAATAAACCTCCGTTGTACAACATACAGGATATTGAAAAAAAGTTGCCACACAGGTATCCATTCCTGTTGGTTGATAAAATCATTGAGTTGTCTGACAACCACATAGTGGGAGTAAAAAATGTTACGGCCAATGAACAATTCTTCCAAGGTCATTTTCCTGGAAATCCAATCATGCCGGGTGTTTTGCAGATAGAAGCACTTGCACAAGCTGGTGGCATTCTCGCAATCCATTGCCTTCCACCGGGAGAATATGACACCTATTTTCTGAAAATAGACAACTGTAAATTCAAAATGAAAGTATTGCCAGGAGATACATTGTTGTTGAAATTAGAACTATTGGGGCCAATCAGAAGAGGTATCTGTGAAATGATTGGAACAGTGTTTGTTGGCAATAAAATTGCAGCTGAAGCCACTTTGATGGCACAATTGGTAAAAAGAGAGAACACTTAACTGCACTTCATGATGCATGCCCAGTCAGTCATTCACCCCAACGCAAAAATTGGAAAAAATGTACACATCGATGCATTTACAACCATCGAAGAAGATGTTGTAATTGGTGATAATACCAGGATTGGCAGCAATGTAACCATCATGAATGGAGCCAGAATCGGAAAAAATTGTCAAATCTTTCATGGAGCAATCATAGCTGCACCGCCAGCAGATTTAAAATTTGACGGAGAAAATACAACTGCAGAAATAGGAGACCATACTATTATCAGGGAGTTCGTTTCAATTCACCGTGGCACGAATGAGAAAATGAAAACAATCATTGGCAGCCATTGCCTGATCATGGCCTATTGCCATGTTGCACATGATTGTATTTTAGGAGACCACTGTATCATGAGCAACAGTACCCAATTGGCAGGACATGTTACAGTTGGCCATCATGCCATCATTTCAGGCATGTGTGGAGTAAATCAATTTGTAAGAATTGGTGACCATGCTTTCATAGGCGGATTCACCACAGTGAGAAAAGATGTACCTCCTTATGTGAGAGCAGGCAATATCCCTGCGACATTTTCCGGCATCAATTCTGTTGGAATGAGAAGAAGGGGATTAAGTTCAGAAAGCATCAATCAAATTTTGGATGTTTACCGCATCCTCTATAACAGCAATCTAAATGTTACACAGGCGCTGGTCAAGATTGATGAAGTACTGCCAGATACAGAATTTAGAAATCAAATTGTTTCATTTATTAAAGAGAGCAAAAGAGGCATCATAAGAAATGCCTCAAAAACCAAATCAGATGAAGATACTGGTGAATGATGGTGGTAAAAGATTCAATAGAGATTGGATATTTAGAAACCTTCATTTGAGTTTTTCTAACAATGATACCTATGCCATTACCGGCCACAATGGTTCCGGAAAATCAACCCTTCTTCAATGCATCGCAGGATCCACCTATCTTTCAGAGGGTTCGATACGTTTTGAAATGAATGGATCTATCATTTCAGATGAACAGCTTTTTTCATATGTGTCAATTTGTGCACCTTACCTGGAGGTGATTGAGGAAATGACCGCTGTTGAATTTTTCAGCTATCATCAACAATTTAAAAAGCTCAAAGACAACTTAACCATTCCAAACATCATTGATCAAATCGGATTGAGCAAACATGCCAATAAGCAAATACGCTACTACAGCAGTGGCATGAAACAACGCATCAAACTTGCACAGGCTTTTTTTAGTGACACTCCCATCCTATTGCTGGATGAACCCTGTACAAACCTTGACCAGCAAGGAATTGCGCTTTATGAAGAGCTGCTTTCACAGCACGTAAAGGAAAGAATTCTGATCATCAGCAGCAACGATAAAACCGAGTACAAAGGATGTACACAAGTCATCCAATTGGGTGTCTAAAAAAGGGTTAATTTCGCGCAAAATGCTACAACAATGCGCGATCAACTTTTATTCGACTTATTATCCAAAGAACTGAAGAGACAGAGAGAGGGAATTGAGCTGATAGCTTCAGAAAATTTTACTTCCTTACAAGTCATCCAAGCAATGGGTTCTGTTGCAACCAATAAATATGCAGAAGGATATCCTGGTAAAAGATATTATGGCGGATGTGAAGTAGTGGATGAGATTGAGCAATTGGCAATTGACCGTTTAAAAAAAGTTTTCAATGCTTCATGGGCCAATGTACAGCCACACAGCGGTGCCCAAGCCAATACTGCAGTTTTCTTAGCTTGTTTGAAGCCAGGCGATAAAATTTTAGGATTGGACCTGAGCATGGGCGGTCACTTAACACATGGTAGTCCTGCGAATTTCAGCGGTAAAAATTACCAGGCTTTCTTTTATGGAGTTGATAGAGAAACGGGTTTGGTGAATTATGAGCAACTGGAAGAAATTGCAAGAAAGGAAAAACCAACCATGATCATTTGCGGTGCATCAGCATACAGCAGAGACTGGGATTATAAAAGAATCAGATCGGTTGCAGATGAAATCGGAGCGCTGGTATTGGCAGATATAGCACATCCAGCGGGACTTGTTGCAGCAGGTTTACTGAATGATCCTTTTGATTACTGCCATATTGTAACATCTACAACCCATAAGACGTTAAGAGGACCAAGGGGTGGTGTAATCATGATGCGCAATGATTTCGACAATCCATTTGGTATCAAAGATCCAAAAGGAAATATCCGTTCAATGAGTGCATTGCTTGACCTTGCAGTCTTCCCAGGCATGCAAGGTGGGCCATTGGAACATGTCATTGCGGCGAAAGCAGTTGCATTTGGAGAGATTCTGGATCCTTCCTTCAAAATTTATCAGCAGCATGTAAAAGAAAATGCCCAAAAAATGGCTGCATGCTTTGTTGAAAAAGGATATCACCTCATCAGCGGAGGCACTGAAAATCACTTGATGTTGATTGACCTCAGGAATAAAAATATTACAGGAAAGAAAGCACAGGAAACACTGGACAGGGCTCATATCACACTGAATAAGAATTCAGTTCCATTTGATGACAAGAGTCCATTTGTTACATCCGGTATGAGAGTAGGTGTTCCAGCCATTACCACAAGAGGATTGAAAGCAGAACACATGCAAACTGTAGTAGATATGATTGATACTGTGTTGATGAATGCAGATGATGAAAAAATAATTTCATCTGTGAAGGAGCAAGTCAAATCTTTCATGTTACAGTTCCCGCTTTATCCTGAATTGAGCTAACAAATTCCACATGATACAACGCATTCAATCGCTTTGGCTGCTGTTAACTGCAGTATGCGCATCCATCACATATATTGTACCAACATTTGCAGGAACTGGAGCTGATGGAGTTGTAAAAATTTTTTCTGTTAGAGAAAGCATGATCCTGATGTTTTTGATCTCATTTGTTGCTGCAAGCAGTTTTGTAAATATATTCTTCTTCCAAAACAGAAAAAGACAAAAAGGAATTATCCTTACCACCTCTTTGGCTACCATTGTTTTTATCCTTGCTCAATATTTGATTGTGGAGCAATTCAAAAAAGATTTCCTGATACCCCAGGGAAATTGGGAGATCAGTGCCATCCTTCCAATTTTCATTCTCCTTTTCCAGGTATTTGCATTTCTCGGAATCAGAAAGGATGAGAAGCTATTGAACAGTGCAGATAGGCTGAGATAATTACTCTTCTTCGGAGTATGTACGCTTTAATTTGAGTGATTTTACTGGAGCGACTACCAAAGGAAATTTCTCAACAGTAACATTGCTGGCATCTAAACCAAAGCCTCTTTCTTCAGAAAGGGATATTTCTTTTAACCAGAAATATAATTTCATGACAAGACGCTCCCAGAAGGGAAGCTCATTGTCTTGACTTAAGAACTTCTCAGAAATCACAAATTCAAAATCACCAGTAATGTTGTTTCGCTGCAAACTTTCATAACGTGAAACAATATTTACTTCCTTGTTTGAAACCATGTCTTCAACAACTTTTCTGAACATTAAGTTGATCTTAGGTTGAACCCTGAAACCAAGTTTAAATTCTACCCTGATGACTTCATTTGGAATAATGGTTTGCACTTCATACTCACAGGTATAGGGATTGTCTACAGTATCAACATGCACAAACCAGTAAATATCTGCTCTCTTTGGTTTTTTATTGAGGATGGAGTGAATAATCTTGTATTCTATTTCCTTCGGATTGTTCGCACTGCTCAGATATACAAGATGTGTTGCGTACTTATTGATTGACTGGTCATTGCTCAATTCCTGTAAAAGAGGCAAATAATTTTCCAACCTGGCAAACTCTACGTATCTGTTTTTGATTTTCCTTGATTTAAACCATACGTACATTACCATAGACAACATTCCACCTACGATAAACATCACATAACCTCCGTGTGCAAATTTGTCGAGGTTAGCTATCAAGAATGAAAACTCGATCGTGAAATAAACGATCAAATACAGGTAAATCCATATTGATTGTACCCTGTGCAAAACAAGATAGTTGGCAAATAAGATGGATGTAGCAATCATGCACAGCGTGATGGCGAGTCCGTAAGCCCCTTCCATGTTACCAGAATTCTTGAAGAATAAAACAATGCCACAACATCCCAGAAAAAGCAATCCATTGATTGCTGGAATAAACAATTGACCCCGTTCTTCAGTAGGATAGTTAATTTTTAATTTAGGCCAAAGATTGAGGCGAATTGCTTCACTGATAAGCGTAAAAGAGCCACTGATCAAAGCCTGGCTTGCGATGATAGCTGCTGCAGTTGCAATGATGATTCCTATCAAAAGAAATTTAACAGGCATCATTGCAAAAAATGGATTTTCCAGGGGCAATGCCATTGGATTTGCAGCCATGAAAATCTTCGATTTCATCAAAGATTCGTTGGCAAACAATTTGCCTTGATGACCAAGTAAATATGCGCCCTGACCCAAATAATTAAGAATCAGACAGATTTTAACAACAACCCATGAAGCGCGAATATTGTTTTTGCCGCAATGACCCATGTCAGAATACAAGGCTTCAGCTCCCGTAGTACATAGAAATACAGCACCTAATATCCAAAATCCCTTCGGATGATTTACCAAAAGATTGATGGCATAATGCGGGCTAAATGCATTCAGCACATGCCAATTACCAAACAGGTTAATCAAACCCAAAATCGCAAGCATGGAGAACCATATCATCATAATAGGCCCAAACATTCTCCCTATAGATACAGTTCCAAATTGTTGCATGAAAAACAACAGTACCATAATACCCAACACGATAGATACTATCTGCATTTCGGTGATGTCAGCGAATCGATGTATTTGTTTGAGACCCTCGATCGATGATGTAACGGAGATAGGTGGAGTAATCATCCCATCCGCCAAAAGTGCTGCTCCGCCTATAATTGCAGGTGCTACCAACCACTTTCTTCTCCTTCTAACCAACGTGTATAATGAAAATATTCCTCCCTCACCTCGGTTGTCAGCACGCAGTGTCAATACCACATACTTGAGTGTGGTTTGCAAAGTCAGCGTCCATATAATACAAGAAATACCTCCCAGAATAAGCTCATCGCTGATTACTCTTCCATTGATAATGGCACTAAATACGTAAAGAGGTGAAGTACCGATATCGCCATAAATGATTCCAAGTGCAATAAGTAACCCGGCGGCGGTCACTTTGTTAAGTTGTTTACTCACAGTGAGATATAATTAATTGCCAGTGGCTTAACAAAGTTATATCTATTATAGATTGTTTAGTGAAATGGTTAAAAAAATAATAAATCTGACCAAAAGCGCAAACCAAGCTATTTAGGGAAAGTCTTAAGAAAGTGTTTGCATAGCAAACCCTAATTTTATGGTGTATGAAAAGTCTACAATTCTTAAAATTCACACTGGCCATTCTTTTTTCAGTGTTTTCATCTGCCCAAGCTCAGAAAATAGATTACTCCCTGGTAGACAAAGAGGATGTAAGAGACATGAGTTTTGAAATCATTGGGAAGTTGAATGGAAATATTCTGGTTTATAAAAATTACAGAAGCAAGCATGGCATTTCAGTATACGACAATGACATGCAACAAAAAAACAGGTTTGCATTAACCTTTTTACCTGAAAGGGTAATCAATGTGGATTTTATTGCATACAACGATTTTGCATACATGATTTACCAACACCAAAAAAGAAACACCATCTTCTGCAGCATGGTGAAAATAAATGCAGAAGGTAAAATCATGAACGACCCGGTAGATATAGATACTACACAGGTTTCAGGGAATTCAGAAAACAAAGTCTACTCTCTCATATCAAGCGACGATAAGAAAAAAATCATGCTGTTTAAAATCAAAAAGAACAGTGAAAGAGATTATTTTTTTACCACCCTGTTGTTCGATCAACAACTCAACCTCCAAAAGAAAAGCAACTTTGGCTTGTTATCGGTTGAGAAAGATGTTGTATTTACAGATTTTGTTTTAGACAACGAAGGTGATTTTGCATTTGGAAAATGCACCAAGATCGGAAGCCGAGACTATATAAATAAAGTTGACCTCCTCTATAAAAAATCATTTTCAGACAGCATCCTCATTCAAAAAATACCTCTCAACGACCTTACATTGGATGAGTTGAAAATTAAATTCGATAACTACAATAAAAAAGTCATCCTGGCATCCTTTTTCTATAAACAGAGAAGGGGAAACATAGAAGGCATGTATACCATGATCTGGGATAAAACTCAAAAAACACCTATCAAAACCAAACAATATTTTTTTGGAGACAGTTTGAAACAAGAAGCAAAATCCGACAACAACTCCATAAAAACTGCATTCAACGACCAGTTTATCAGGCAGGTTATCCCAACGCAAAATGGTGGATTTGCAGTGTTTACTGAATCATTTTATTCAAACTCAAGAACCAATCAATGGAACCGATTTGATTACTTATATGGACCAGGATTGATGCTTTCACCATTTTACAGTCCGTTTTATTATTCACCTATGAGCAGACTTTATCCCTATGGAATGTATTATGATCCATTCAACAGATACGGTCCTCAAAACAACATGACCAGGTATGTATCTGAAAATATTGTAACATTTTTCTTCGACGAAAATGGAAATATCAAATGGAATAACGCGATCAGGAAAAGTCAATTTGATGACAATACAGATGCATATTTGGGATATCAATTGTTCAATACAGGAAGTGAAATAAGGTTTTTGTTCAATCAAAAAGAAAAAAGAGAGCTCCTGTTGAACAGTGCTTCTGTGGATGCTGACGGCAAAGTAAAAAGACAGCCTACATTAAAAAACCTCAATAGGGACTACGATTTCATGCCAAAATTCGGAAAGCAAATAAGTCTGCGACAAATCATCATGCCTTGCATGTACAAGAATTATATTTGCTTTGCAAAAATTGAATACTAAATCATTTGATAGGCATATTCCGGCATAACAACCCATTCGCATTGATATTGCTGCTGGTATTGGCATATGTTTCGCTGTTTCTAAAACATGAAATTATCCTGCCTTTTTCGGACATCAAACACACCTTGTTGCTGACCAATCTAATGAAATGGCTGGGCCCGATTGAAGCACAAAATATGCTTATAACAAAAATTTTCAAATACCTATTGCTCATCACAGAAGCATTTTACATCAACAAAATTGCAAGAGACAATAAACTGTTAGAAAAATCGACCTATGTCGTTGCGATGACTTTTTTACTGATCTGCTTTTTAATTCCTTTTAAAATAAGTCTTTTCATCCTGTTGATCAATGCCCTCATCTTGATTGCTGTTGATTCCTTCATAAAGATGTATAAAAAAAACAACCCATTTAATAACATCATTCTATCAGGTTTTATTATTTCCATCACATCTTCCCTCACAAATAATTATCTTATTTTTTATTGTTGGCTTACGATCGCTTTACTCGTCATCAGACCAACTTCCTTGAGAGAATGGACAGTCTTGAACATTGGATTCATTCTTCCATATTATTTTTTGATGAGCATCCTTTATCTCTTTGATCAATTTTCATTGGATGCAATTATTCAGTTTAAAATGCCCATCCTGAGCATGCCAGAACTTTCAACCATTGCATCGCTGAAATTGATTTTGTTGGTATTGCTTCCAATCTTAGGACTCACTGCTGGTTCCAGTCAGATTAATAAAATGATCTTACAAAACAGAAAGGCATATATCATCATCTTTGCATTGTTTTTGGCAGCCGTTTTGATCACAATGGTTAATCTGAACCAGTTAAGCGAATATGCATACCTAATGTTGCTGCCTGCTTCTATTCTTTTTGCACCTTTTTTTCAGGCATTTAGAAAGGATTTTATCCCCAACCTGGTATTAATTGTACTCATTGCATTGTCATACATACGTTAAAAAGTGAAATACAAAAAAGTCCTATGAATAAAGGCATTAATTTTGCCTAAATCGTTTTTCATGAAATTTGGTGTTATCGTTTTCCCTGGCTCAAATTGCGATCAAGATATGATTGGAGCATTGAGAAATGACCTTCATCAGGAGGTCATTGAATTGTGGCACAAGGACCATGATCTCAGTATGTTCACAGAGGAGGATTGCATTGTTTTGCCTGGCGGATTTTCCTATGGCGATTACCTTCGTTGCGGAGCCATCGCAAGATTTAGTCCGATGATGCAGGAAACCATCAAATTTGCACAAAGAGGTGGAAAGGTATTTGGCGTTTGCAATGGATTTCAAATTCTGTGTGAAGCAGGATTGCTTCCAGGCGTATTGTTGAAAAACGCAAATCAACAATTCGTTTGTAAAAATGTATACATCACCGGAAAAGAAAACAAAGCCCTGAAAATTCCCATTGCACATGGAGAAGGCAGGTTTCATGCAGATGAAAAAACATTGCAGGAACTGGAGCAAAATGATCAAATTATTTATCGCTATTGTGATCAACATGGTGAAGTAAACGATGCAAGCAACCCCAATGGCACATTGAAAAATATAGCAGGTATTTGTAATAAAAACAGAAATGTATTTGGAATGATGCCTCATCCTGAGAGGGCCTGCTCAGGTAAACTTGCGAATCAAGATGGAAAGACTGTGTTCAACAGCCTATTTCTTCAAAACGTATCATCCAACATTTTAGCTTAATAATATGCGTACAATACTATTCACCCTTCTTGCATTGATCTCACTTTCGCTCAATGCCCAGATGGGTTCAGCAAAGCAGGTAAACTGGACATACAGCTCGAAAAAAATTTCAGATAAAACTTATGAGCTCCAAATAACTGCTACCATTAGCGGAAACTATCACTTGTATGCTACAAAAGCAGGGATTGAAGGTCCTGTTCCAACAACTTTCAGCTTTTCACCTAATCCGTTGCTGAATTATGAGGGAGCAATTCTTGAAAGAGGTAAGAGAATCACTAAACTTGAATCTGCTTGGGGCGGCAACGTAAACTTCTTTGAAAAGACCGTAACCTTTGTCCAAAAAGTAAAAGCAAAAACCAGCGCAAAAACCAATGTGAACGGCAAGGTTGAATTTATGGTTTGCAACGACGAGATGTGCTTACCTCCAGCTGAAGTAACATTCAAAATACCCATTGGCGGATAAAAATCGCTGGCATGAAGCTGAAAATATTTTCTATTGTTTTTCTTTCATTGTTTTTTTTAAAATTAGTTGGACAGGAAAGCTCCTCGCCTATTAAATGGAAAGCCAAGTCTGTAAAAATTGAAAACAACAAATACAATATCCAACTCTCCGCCAGTAATCCAGACGGTTGGGAATTGTATGCACCAGACATCAACTTTGATGGTATACATTCCGCAGATATCATCCTCCCCGACTCATCCATAAAAATTATTGCGCCTTTAAAATCCAATACAAGCGGAACCACAATCAAGAGCAAGATATTTGAAGGTTCAAGCTTTGAAGTATTCAAAAAAGATGCGGAGTGGACAATGGATATTGAGTTTTCACGCTCAGTACCTGCAACCATTCAACTACAACTGAATTATACATATGGGAAAAATGATGAATTCTTTCCAGGGGAATCGACAAGCCTCGAAGTTCAATTTGAAGGCGGTACAGAAACCAAATCATCCCTCAAAATTCAAGACCTAGACATCAATCATCCAATAACTGATTGCGGCAATGGCGAGGTCAATGAAAAAGAATCAGCAGGATTATTGAAAATCTTTTTACTAGGCTTTTTGGGAGGGTTGTTTGCGTTGCTCACCCCTTGCGTGTTCCCAATGGTTCCACTCACAGTTTCGTTCTTTACCAAACATGGCAACAATAAAAAGAAAGGCAAAAGATTGGCATTCATGTATGGATTTTTCATTTTCCTGATCTACATATCATTCAGTGTGCCATTTCATCTGGCAGGAAATATCAATCCGTCTGTATACAATGATATTTCAACCAATGTTTATTTAAACACTACTTTCTTTGTCATATTCATCGTATTTGCCTTCTCATTTTTTGGCTATTATGAAATCACACTTCCAGGTGGACTCGCCAATTCAACCAATGCCAAACAGGGCTCAGATGCATTGGGAGTGTTTTTCATGGCATTGACCCTTACCATCGTTTCATTTTCCTGTACCGGTCCGATTTTGGGAACGCTGTTGGTAGGGACTGCAACAGCAGGAGCATGGCCATTAACAGCAGGACTTGCAGGATTTGGAGTGGCGCTGGGACTTCCCTTTGCACTGTTTGCATTGTTCCCACAATGGCTAAATTCATTGCCAAAAAGTGGTGGTTGGTTAAATACAGTCAAAGTTGTTTTAGGTTTCATCGAATTGGCACTGGCCTTGAAATTTATTTCCAATGCTGATCTTGTTGCACATTGGGCAGTTATAAAAAGAGAAATATTCTTTGGAATTTGGATCCTGATTTTCCTTGGACTCTTCTTTTATCTAATGGGGTGGATAAAGTTTCCCCATGATACAAAAGGCGAAAAAATTTCAATCGGCAGAAAAGCTTTTGCGTTTGCAGTATTGGCTTTCACCCTCTACTTGGTTCCAGGCGTCACCAATACTAAAAATGCCAATATTTCACTCATCAGCGGATTTCCACCTCCGGTTTGCTATAGCATATACCAAGATCCTGTAAACTGTGAAGAACCGTTGAATGATTACAATGAGGCATTAAAACTGGCAAAAGAAAAGAATAAACCCATTTTGATCGATTTTACTGGTTGGGCTTGCGTCAATTGCAGAAAGATGGAAGAAAATGTTTGGACAAAGAAAGAGGTCAAGGAATTAATGGATCAGTATATACTTGTTTCTTTATACGTTGATGACAAAGCTGTTCTTCCATTAGAACAACAACAGCTTTATAAAACTACTTCGGGTGCGACAGTAAACATCAAAACGATAGGAAATAAATGGAGTTTGTTTCAAACAGAAAATTTCAATGCAACCTCTCAACCGTGGTATGTTGCGCTCACTCCTGAAGAAAAATTAATTACCAAACCAATTGGATATACCCCTGATCCAAAAGCATTTGCTACATGGCTATCGTGCGGATTAAACGGGATGAAGCAGCTTAAGCAACAGCAGCAGGAACCTCAGCCATAAGTTTACGAAGATTGATCAATGCATACCTCATTCTGCCAAGTGCAGTATTGATGCTGCAATTTGTTTTTTGAGCAATTTCCTTAAAACTCAAATTTGCAAAATGCCTCATCACGATAACTTCACGTTGATCTTCTGGTAGCTTGTTCAGCAAGAACTGTATATCCGATGCTCTTTGAACCTTTATGATGGCTGTTTCAGCATTTTCATTAGTAAACAAGCTGGCTTCCAACATGTCGCCATGATCATTCACACTAAAAGAAGGATTCTTTTTTACCCTGCGAAAATGATCAATGCATTGATTATGGGCAATTCTCAACACCCAAGGAAGGAATTTACCTTCTTCGTTATACTGTCCAGCTTTAATGGTATCAATTACTTTGATAAATACATCCTGAAAAATGTCGTCAGCAAGACTTCTGTCTTTCACCATCATAACAATGGATGTGAATATCCTGTTCTTGTGTCTATTCAACAATTGTTCAAAGGCAGATGCATTTCCGTTCATAAATGCTTCAATCAATTGCTGATCAGTTTGGGTTGTTGACGTCATCATAAAATATTTTTTTGCTTGTGATGTTTTCAATGACAATTCAAATCTAGATTCGAGATGATGCAATAAAAAATTATGAAAGGCCTATTTTCATCGATTACGTAAATAATTGTAACGGCCCTACGCAATAAAGTGTCAATGTAGTGTTAACGCCTACGTGAAAATACGCAGTCAATTCCTGCTGCTTTCATAATATATTTGCAGTTCATTATGGCCAAAGTCGCTCCAGCAAAGGAAAAGAAAGAAAATTCGAAGAATCATTCTGTAAGAGATGGGATTTATATCCAAGGTGCACGCATGCACAATCTACGGAACGTGTACGTAGAAATACCTAGGAATAAACTCACGGTTGTAACGGGTGTTTCCGGCTCTGGAAAATCATCATTGACCATCGATACCCTGTTTGCTGAGGGTCAAAGAAGGTATGCAGAGAGTTTGAGTGCCTATGCAAGGCAATTTTTAATGAGAATGGACAAACCAGATGTTGACCATATTTCTGGATTGTGTCCAGCTGTTGCCATTGAACAAAAAGTAGTGACCAGAACACCAAGATCAACCGTTGGCAGCATGACAGAAATCTATGAGTTTCTTCGATTATTGTTTGCAAGAGTTGGAAGAACCATATCACCGATTTCCGGCAAGCAAGTAAAAAAAGATGATGTGGGTGATGTGCTCAACGCCATCAGACAATTAAAAACTGGAGATAAATTTTACATCTTGGCTCCTCTACACTTTTCCAAAAACAGAAAAACAAGCGAAGAGCTTCATATACTGATTCAAAAAGGATTTTCAAGAATCTATGACCATGCACAAAAGAAAGTAATGTTGATTGACGAATTGGTTGAAGATGCAAAATGGAAGATGGGCCCTTCAAGTTACTTGCTGGTTGATAGGTTGGTTGCAAAAAAATTTGATGAAGATGAAGAAAACAGAATTGCAGACTCTATCTCGTTGGCTTTTTATGAAGGGGAAGGATCGCTTGTAATGATTTCCAATGAAGAAACGTTTTATCATTTTTCCAACCGATTTGAATTAGATGGAATACTGTTTGAAGAACCAGTTCCAAACCTATTTGCATTCAACAATCCTTATGGTGCATGCCCAGTGTGCGAAGGATATTCCCAAATTTTAGGAATTGACAAAGATCTTGTTATTCCTAATCATCGGCTAAGCGTATTCGATGGAGCAGTAGCACCCTGGAAGGGAGACAAACTCAATTGGTGGAGGGAACAATTCCTCAAAGGCGCAAAATCTATTTCTTTCCCTACACACAAACCTTACGGAGAGTTAACAGAAAAACAAAAAGAGATTTTGTGGAATGGACATGAAGGTGCATATGGTATTCATGATTTTTTCAAAGAGGTAGAACAGAATTTATATAAAGTTCAATTCAGGGTACTACTTTCCAGGTACAGAGGAAGAACAACTTGTACCAGCTGCAATGGGTATAGGCTCAGAAAAGAGGCACTCTATGTAAAGGTAAACGGAATGCATATTGGTGAATTGTGCAAAATGCCTATCAGGGATTTGGCAAATTGGTTCAGGAAGCTTTCATTGAGTGCACATGAAAGTACCATAGCAAAAAGAATTCTTATAGAAATCAACCAGCGAATTGAAACCATGTTGGATGTGGGATTGGGGTATCTAACATTAGACAGACTTGCCAACAGTTTAAGTGGTGGAGAAAGTCAACGAATACAACTTACAAGATGTATAGGTAGCAACTTGACAAATTCACTTTACATATTAGATGAACCGTCAATTGGATTGCACAGCAGAGATACAGATAGGCTTATCAAAGTATTAAAGAAATTAAGAGACCTCGGTAATACGGTTGTGGTGGTTGAACACGATGAATCCATGATGCGCTCTGCAGATCATATCATTGACATGGGCCCACTGGCAAGCCACCTGGGCGGTGAGGTGGTTGCTGAGGGAAATTTCGAACAGATTCTGTCATCAGAAAAAAGTCTTACAGCCTCATACCTGAATGGAAAATTAAAAATTGAAATTCCACATCAGCCAAGAAAACACAAGCATTTTATCAAAATAGAAGGCGCCAGTGAAAACAACCTGAAAAATATAGATGTACAATTTCCATTGGGTGTTTTTACAGTTATCAGCGGAGTGAGTGGTAGCGGAAAAACCACCCTTGTAAAAAAGATATTATTCTCTGCCATCGAAAAACATCTTACCGGCACTTCATCCGAAAAAGTTGGATTGCATCAATCATTGTCTGGAGATCTGCACATGATCGAACAGGTTGAAATGATTGACCAGAATCCCATAGGAAAATCATCACGAAGCAATCCAGTTACGTATATCAAAGCTTGGGACAGCGTCAGAGATCTCTTCTCTTCACAACCTTTAAGTAAAATCAGAGGATATCAACCCAAACATTTTTCTTTCAATGTTGATGGAGGAAGATGTGATGCTTGTAAAGGGGAAGGTGAACAATTGATAGAAATGCAATTTTTAGCCGACGTTCACCTCAGATGTGAAAGTTGTAATGGCAAAAGATTCAAAGAAGATGTACTGGAAATAACATACAAGGGAAAAAACATTCATGATGTACTCGAAATGAGTGTGGATGAAGCCATTGAATTTTTTCAAGATCAAAAAGAAGCATCCACCAAACTTAAACCGCTCAGTGAAGTTGGCTTGGGGTATGTAAAACTCGGACAGTCGAGTGATACCCTTTCTGGGGGTGAAGCCCAACGGGTGAAATTAGCCAGCTTTTTGGGTAAAGGCAAAGGTCACCAGGATAAAATATTATTCATCTTTGATGAACCCACCACCGGATTGCATTTTCATGATATCAATAAATTACTCAAGTCTTTCAATGCCCTGATAGAACAAGGACATACCATTCTTGTCATTGAACACAATACGGATGTAATAAAATCTGCCGACTGGTTGGTTGAACTTGGACCTGAAGCAGGTGATGAGGGCGGTAACATTGTATATGAGGGACCACCTGCAGGTATCAGGAAGAATAAACAGAGCAAAACAGCTCCTTTTCTGTGATGGATTTAGTGCAATGATTCATTGATTTTTCGTAAATTACTCTTCCGATTAAAACCCACCATATGAATCAATCTAGAAGAATTTTTATCCGCAATGCTGCGCTCGCAGCTGCAGGGACATCATTGTTTTCAAACTCACTGTTTGCAGAGAGTGCCAAAAAAGGTCAACTTACTGGCATTCAGCTTTACTCTATCAGAGCAGAAATGAGCAAAGACCCTCTGAATACATTAAAGGCGCTGGCTAACATGGGATACAAGCACGTTGAACATGCCAACTACATAAACCGGAAGTTTTATGGCTGGACTGCCTCAGAATTTAAAAAGGTACTTGACGACCTTGGTTTAAAAATGCCAAGTGGTCATACCGTGATGAGCTCCAAGCATTGGGATGATTCCAAAAAAGATTTTACTGATGCATGGAAATACACAGTGGAAGATGCAGCAACGGTTGGTCAAATGTTTGTGATCAGTCCTTCAATGGAAACCACCACAAGAAGAAATGCAAGTGCACTGAAAGCCTTTATGGAAGTCTTCAATAAATCAGGTGAACTCTGTAAAAAGCATGGAATGAAATTTGGTTACCACAACCATGACTTTGAATTCAGTGAACAACTTGAAGGCAAGTCATTGTATGATATTATACTTGGTGAAACTGATCCGAACATGGTGATGCAGCAGTTGGATATTGGAAACATGATCAATGGTGGCGCGAAAGCCCTCGACATCATGCAAAAATATCCGGGCAGATTCGAATCCATGCACGTGAAAGATGAAATTCTTTCCAGCAGTGGTCATGAAAAATTCGAATCAACCATTTTGGGCGTAGGAACCGTTCCAGTAAAAGAAATCATCGATCTGGGTAAAAAATGGGGAACCAAGCATTTTATCATTGAGCAAGAATCTTATCAGGGAAAACAACCTCTTGATTGTGTCAAAGAAGATTTGGCCATCATGAAAAAATGGGGTTATTAAAAAAATAAAAACCGGATGAATGCATCCGGTTTTTTTATGTCAAATTTTTCCCATCCACAACGCCCCACCAACACTTTGTTCTCTGGCACCGGTGACAGTATTTAAAACAGTTGCTTCCTCTCGCCACCTTAGTATACCTAACAAGGCCATGATTACAGCCTCTTTATATTCTACTGTTTGACGGTCGGGCACTTCAATGTGAATATTTACAGGATCTAAGTAGAATTTCAATCGTTCAATCAAATAACTGTTCAAAGCTCCGCCTCCAGTCACCAGCATTTTTTCTATCATTGGTGCAAAACCCCGTTTGCGATTAAGCTGTTGAACTGCTTCGGAGACCTGCATGGCGATATGCTCCACATATGTACACAATGCATCTCTGATGTCGAGCTTAAAAGATCTGATCAAAGGCAAAATGACATCTGTTCCGAATTCGTTTGCAAGCGATTTTGGAAAAGTTTGCCAATAGTACTCTTGCGCATTCAGCTGATCCAACAGACCCTCAATAATATTTCCTTTTCGTGCAAGAGCACCTTCATCATCAAAAGGTTTTCCAATATCATTGGCCAAGAGATTCATCACACGGTTAGCAGGACAAACATCAAATGCATCATAGGTATTTTCGCCACGGAATGAAATGTTTGCGATGCCGCCAATGTTTAAAAAATATTTATACCCGGGATAAAGCACCAATTCACCCATCGGAACAATCGGCGCTCCTTGTCCACCCATCGCAACATCCATCGTCCTCAAATCACTTACCACAGGCAGAGATGTCTCTGCTGCAATGAATGCACCATTCCCAATTTGCGTTGTGTAATGTGGAGGATGGTGAAAAACAGTATGCCCATGAGATACAATCAATCCAACTTTATAGTGAAGTTGATTGGAGGAAATAAATGCATTGATTTGTGTTCCTATATATCTGCCAAATTTTGCATCCAATGCTGCCAAATCTTTTGCACTCATCAAAGGTGCCTGTTGCAGTTCTTCCTGCAAATCTCTTTCGAATGGCAAACATGCTGCATTCAAAACCTGATAATTCCATTTCCCGCCTTTTTCCTCCAACTCAACAAATACTATATCAAGTCCATCCAAAGAACTTCCACTCATCAAACCAATAGCCTTATAAACCATCTTAATTGTATAAATTTGTAACAGCTCCGAAATTAAACATTTATGGTAATTAATATCAGCCAACAGCACTCCCTCGTAAACAATTGGATCAATGAATTAAGGGATGTAAATGTTCAGCAAGACAGGCTTCGATTCAGAAGAAATATTGAAAGAATCGGAGAAATCATTGCCTATGAAATCAGCAAGAAACTGCCCTGGATAGAAAAAAATATCACCACGCCACTGGGAGTTTCCAAATCAAAAGCATTGGCATCGCAACCTGTGTTGGCAACCATTCTAAGAGCAGGGCTCCCGCTTCACCAAGGCATGCTGAATTATTTTGACAAAGCCGATAATGCCTTTATAGCCGCATATAGAAAACATCACCGTGACGGCAGTTTTGAAATAAACCTGGAATATTTATCCTCTCCGAATTTAGAAGGAAGAGTACTTATTCTGTGCGACCCAATGTTGGCGACAGGTGCATCATTGGTAAAAACCATTGAATTTTTAAAACAGCAAGGAAATATTGCTGAAATACATGTTGCATGTGTCATTGCCTGTACTGAAGGAATTGATTTTTTAAGAAGACATGAACCGCAAGTATCAATTTGGTGTGGCGATATTGATGATGAGCTAACAGCAAAAGGGTATATCGTTCCAGGATTGGGCGATGCAGGAGATTTGGCATTTGGCGAAAAAACGCAATCCTGATTCGGTAAAACTACATGTGCAAGATCAACGGAAAAAGATAATAAGTTACCAAAACGATCAGTAAAATTGAAACAAGGTTCATTATAAAACCTGCTTTGATCATATCCGATATCTTGATATAACCACTAGAAAAAACAATCGCATTTGGTGGTGTTCCCATCGGCAACATTGATGCACAACTGGCTGCCAATGTCATGGGTATACCCAGTAAAAATGGATTGATTCCCATCAGTTCAGCTATTATGGTAACGACTGGTGCAAACACAATGACTTGCGCTACATTGCTCATCACTTCACTCAAGAAAATTGAAACAACCGTTACAATCAGAATCATCCAAAAAAGAGAAGAACCTGCATTACCAGACAATCCGTTTCCGATCAATTGTATAATTCCAGATTTTTCAAGCGCAGCTGCCAATGTGATTCCACCTCCAAATAACAACAAAATCCCCCAGGCCATTTTTGTGGTATCATTCCAAACCAATAATCTTTCATGCGGTTTATGTTTATTGCCTGATGGTACTATAAACATTAAGACTGCACCAAAAATGGCAATCATATTATCATCTAGTTTAATCAAATGCAACTGATTGATTAAACTTCTTGTGATCCAAAGCAGGGCAGTTAATGTAAAAATCACCAATACTCTTTTCTCTGGCTTGGACATGGGGCCCAATTCTTTCATATCTTTTGTGATCATGTCTTCAAAAACATGATTCTTTTTCAAGTGATTCGGAAAAATAAAAATCAAGACAAAAAACAAAATGAACAAAAGCAATATTGCGATAGGCATTGCAACAACAATCCAATCAATAAATGAAATATCATAATGATATTTTTTACTGATGTATGTAACATAGGCAACATTGGGAGGAGTACCTATGATCGTAGCAATGCCTCCAAGATTTGATGCATATGCTATTGAGAGCATCATTGCAAGAGCAAAATTCTTTTTTGATTTCTCGGATTCATTCATTTCAAATACAACAGAAATCACTGAGGCTGCGATGGGATACATCATCATAGTAGTGGCAGTATTGCTCAACCACATGCTTATAAAACCAGTTGATAAAATAAATCCTAACAAAATTTTATTGCCACTGGTTCCAGTCAAAGCAACAATATTCAATGCAATTCTCTTGTGTAAACCCCATTTTTCAATCCCGAGTCCAATTAAAAACCCACCCATGAAAAGAAAAATCACTTCATTTGAATATGGAGCTGCTGTTTCTGCAACTGTAGAAATTCCCATTAGAGGAAAAAGAAACAAGGGAACCAAGGCAACAACAGGCATCGGCATCGCTTCCGATATCCACCAAAAAATCATCAAGACAGCAACGGAAAGAACCTTGATTGAAATCGTATCCATCTTAAATGGATTTAAGATCAAGACACCTATAAATAAGAGTACCCCACCGAAGATTTTAATCAAGTCGATTTGCTGAGTCAATTTCAACGTTAAACTTTTGAATTTAGCCATCAGGAAGATTTCTCTAAAGTTAATCCATCGAGAATTGAGTTACCATGTCCAAATTCACCATTAATCAGTATTTTGCCCTTCATCACCTTTTATGTTGAGGGATTTCATCATATCTATACAGTCCTATTTCAAAGCACATGAGCTTATTAAAACACATAAGCTATGGAAATGGATTGTTATTCCAGGAGTCATATATGCCTGCCTTTTTGGTGTCAGTATGTACTTTTTTTCAAAATCAGCCAATGCGGTGATTGAATGGCTTACCATTGAAACAGGTCTCCAAAAATGGCTGAATACCCTTGATCAGAGTTGGATAGGATTTTTATTTACTATTGGAGGTATTATCATTTGGATCCTTCTCATGCTTTTGTATTTTTCTCTTTTTAAATACATCTGGCTCATTTTAGGAGCACCTGTATTTTCTTTTCTGTCTCAGAGAACCATGTCAATCTTAGACAATACTCCCATGCCCGTTACGCCTCACCATTATTTTGAACAGATCATAGATGGGATTAAGAAAGCAGCGCGGAATACACTCTGGCAAACAATCTATGTAATTACTATTATATTCATTTCATTGTTACCCCTGTTTGGTTGGGTAACACCGCTCCTGGCTGGACTTGTAGAATGCTATTTCTATGGATTTTCAATGCTAAACTATTCTTTCGAGAAATATAAATCAAGCAGTTTCAGCAGCTCGACTTTCATAAACCAACATAGAGGCTTGGCCATCGGAAATGGAATGGTATTTTACCTGATGCACAGTATCATTTTTGTTGGCTGGATATTCGCACCTTCTTATGCAGTCATTGCTGCTACCATTACCATGCATGAAGTAAAAAAGCAAAAAAGATGAGCAAGGCGAAAGTCATCCTGATACCCATCAGCATCAGCGAAGAAGGAACAGAAGCATTGCCCCAATACATTGAGAAGTACCTCAATGAATGCCATGTATTCTTTGTTGAAAACATCAGAACTGCAAGAAGGGCCTTTAAAAAAATCAACAAGCAATTTGATATAGATAGCAGGGCATGGTATGAAATCGGTAAAAAAGAGGAAGAACTTGCACAAGAGTTTGCAAAAGCTATCAAAGAAGGCAAAACAATAGGCATTGCAAGTGAATCTGGATGTCCTGGCATTGCAGATCCTGGACATTATTTAATTTCTATCGCACAAAAAAACAATGTAGATATAAAACCACTGGTGGGGCCCAGCAGTATTTTGCTGACACTCATGGCCAGTGGCATGAACGGTCAGCATTTTACATTCAATGGATATCTTCCCATTCAAGAAACCGAAAGAATCAAACAAATCAAATTACTTGAGTCAATGGTTATGAGAGAAGATTGCACACAACTTTTTATTGAAACCCCCTATCGCAACAACCAACTTTTTCAGTCATTGCTCAAACACCTCGACAATCAAACTGCTTTATGCATTGGATATCATGTCACAGCCGGTGATGAATGGATAAAATCCAAAACAATTGCAGAATGGAAGAAAGCTGGTGTGGAAATACTCAAACAACCAACCATGTTTGCAATAGGAAAATTATAAACCGTATTGAGCAACCAAATAAACCATTGCAGCCATAACAGTAGCACCCAGGTTTAATTCTCTTTCACTGACTGCCTCAAATACATCTGTTTTTGCATGATGAAGATCCATATAACGTTGTGAATCGGGATTCAAACCAATCAAAGCAGTTCCCAAATTCCTCAAAGGACCAATATCTGCTCCGCCCCCGCCTCGCTTGAATTCGGACGCGCCATATGGAACAAACAAAGACTGCCATTTCTCAATGGTTGCTGACTGTTTTTCATTTGCACTATACCCAAATCCGCGAGGTGTAAATCCACCTGCATCACTTTCCAAGCCCATGATAAATTTTTTACTTTCCTGTTTAGCAATTTCTGCATACTTGGTTCCGCCTCTCAAACCATTTTCTTCATTGATGAACATAACTGCTCGGATGGTTCTTTTGGGCTTTATTCCAAGCGCTTTAAGTGCACGAATTATTTCTATGCTTTGCACACAGCCAGTGCCATCATCATGTGCTCCTTCCGCAAGATCCCAACTATCCAAGTGCCCACCAACTGTGATAACTTCATCCGGAAATTCTGACCCTCGGATTTCACCAACAACATTAAATGAAGGTGCATCTTCGAGCATTTGACAATTTGTTTTAATGTAAACAGACTTTACTTTTTTATCTGATATCAGTATGCTCAATTCAACTGCTCCATTTGTGCTGATGGCTACAGCAGGAATTTTTGGCTTACCTTCTTCATAACGGGTAGCACCTGTATGCGGATGATCATCCAATACCGGGGAAAGCGTTCTCACAATAACCCCTATTGCTCCAAGTGCGGCAGCACGAGATGGACCAGCACCGCGGTATACACCAGCTTCACCATAGGCTTGAAATGTGTTGATATACCTTGGATCCATTCTGTAATTATAAAAAACGATTTTGCCTTTTACATTTTCAGTACCCAATTTTTCCAGCTCCTGAAAATTTTTTACTTCGACGATTTCTGCAGTAATTCCATTGGCTGGAGTACCTACTGCATTTCCCAAAGCAACTATGTTCAGATCAATTTTTTTTCCATCCACCAAAGTAGCCTTTCCGATTTCTTTATCTCCCCTAACCCAATGAGGAACCATGCATGGCTGAAGCATAACAGTATCCGCTCCTGCCTCTCTCAACATTCGCGCAGTTTGCTCAACTGCCAGAGCAGCACCAGCAGATCCAGAAAGTCTTGGCCCCACTTTCTTACAGAGGTATTTTAGATTGCTGTAAGCTGTTCCATTCATGAAAATTTCATCTGAAATTTTTTTGATCATCAATGAATCGGATGATTGTCCAAAACCCTGAAAGATGATCATTAATAAGAAGGAAACAAGTGGAATTATTCTTTTCATACCAATAGATTTTACTGGCTAAGCTAACCAATTTTGATATTATTCAGAAAGCCGATAATTGAATCTGAACCTTTAATGGTAACTTTATATCCCATCAGTTAACAATGAACATAGGAATTGTCTGTTACCCTACATTTGGAGGAAGTGGTGTATTGGCCACTGAACTAGGAAAAGCACTTGCTGACAAAGGCTATGGAATTCATTTTATTACCTATCAGCAACCAGTTAGACTAACAGGTTTCAGCGCCAATATATTTTACCACGAGGTAAGGGTTCCCTCTTATCCTCTTTTTGACTTTCCTCCTTATGAAACTGCCTTGGCAAGTACGTTGGTGGATGTTGTTAAAAACAACAATGTAGATCTACTGCATGTTCATTATGCAATCCCTCATGCCTCTGCAGCATTTATGGCCAAACAGATATTGGCAGATGAAAAAATTAATGTCCCATTCATTACCACCCTTCATGGCACAGACATCACATTGGTTGGCAGAGACAAAACCTATGCACCCGTTGTAACTTTCTCCCTCAATAAAAGTGATGCCATCACTGCTGTTTCAGACAATCTTAGAAAAGAAACGCTGGAGCATTTCAATATCCAAAAAGAAATTTCAGTCATTCACAATTTCGTCGATATCACAAGGTTTGCTGTAAAACCAATGGATGTTTTCAAAAAAGTAATTGCTCCCAATGGAGAGAAAGTCATTCTGCATGCATCCAATTTTAGAAAGGTGAAAAGAATTGCTGACGTGATTTATACTTTCAATAAAATTCAAAAAGCAATTCCTTCAAAATTATTGCTGGTAGGTGATGGACCAGAACGCCATATGGCTGAAGAACTTTGCAGGGAGCTTGGAATTTTCGAAGAAACCCGGTTTGTTGGTAAACAACAAGACATGGAAGATATTTATGCAATAGCAGACTTGTTCTTGCTTCCTTCAGAATATGAAAGTTTTGGCTTAGCTGCACTAGAAGCCATGGCTGCTGGAACCCCGGTTGTTGCTACCAATGCAGGAGGCATACCAGAAATTATTACGCACAACAAAAATGGATTCTTGAGCGAAATCGGTGATGTAGAAAGTATGAGCCAGCACGCTATTTCACTGCTTGGAAACGACAATATGTTGAAGGCATTTAGTTCTGCTGCAAGAAAACAAGCAGAAACGTTTGATATTCATAACATCGTGCCTCAATATGAGTCACTCTATGAAAAAGTCTTGAAAAGTAATCGTTAACGGTTTTTCAACCAATCTTCCGGATCAACAAACTTTGATTCGATGTTTACCACGAAGATGATTTCACCATCCCCATCATCATTTTGTGCTGCCTTGCCTATGGCTTGTCCCATTTTGACAGATGCACCCTTTGCAACATTTACAGTCGATAGATTATAGTATGTCGTAAAATATTTTCCATGTTTGATAGTAACAGCCTGGCTTCCGGCTACATCATACACTGTTGTGACTGTTCCATCAAATACTGCCTTTACATTGGTACCAGGGACGGTTTGAATGGTGAGCCCGATATTGTCTTCAATAATGGATGTACCCTCAATTTTCTGTCTTCCAAATCCAGCCGTAACTGTTGCTTTATCTACAGGCCAGGGCAGGTTACCACGGTTGTTTTCAAAACCAACTGAAACCCTTGTTACTTCTGGTGTGTTCTCCAATACATTCACTTTACGTGCAACGGCAGTCGATGCATTGGTTGCGGTTGATGATTTTATCTCAACAGGCTTTGATGTAGATACTGTTGCTGCAGCTTTCTTTGCATCTTCTTCGGCTTTTTTTCTTGCTGCTTCAATCTCTCGTTTTACAATTGCAGCAATTGAACTTTGAAGACTTCGCTCGATTTTTCTCTTGGCCGCCATTTCTTTTTCAATTTCTTTTTCGCGCGACTTAAGCTTTGTTACAAACTGATTTTTCTCCTTTTTCTCTCCCTCCAATATTTCTTTCTGCTTATTCTGCTCCAAGAGCACCTTTCCCTTTTCCTTTTTATCCTGTGTCAGTGTATTGATTTTGACCGATAAATCTTTTTGCGTTCGGTTGATATTCCCAACCTGTTCATCCCTGTACTGTCTGTATGTTTTTAAATAACTGACCCTCCTCACTGCATCATTGAAACTGGTTGCAGAAAAAATGAAATTCATCATGTCGTAACTGCTCCTATTCTTATACGCATATTCAATGGTTCGGGCGTATTGTTTTTTCAGGGTATCCAATTCTTTTTGAAGTCTATAAATCTCACGGTTATCGTTGAAAATTGTATTATCAATCATCCTCATTTCGTCATTCAGGTTATCAATGACTGCATAACGGCTTTTGAGTTTTCGTTCTATCAACTTCAATTGAGAAAGTCCGGCTTTCTTGTCTTTTGAAATTTCAGATTGTGCTTTTTGAAGCTCTTGAATCTCCTGCTGAATTTCTTTTCTGCGCTTTTCAAGTTCTTCTCTTGTTTGAGAAAAGACAAACATAGAGCAGCTTGAAAATATTATTAGGAAAAAAATGAATTTCAGATTTAAAGCCATAATTATCTACTATTTTCCGAAGATGTCAATTAACATCCAAAGAATAAGTTAATCTTTTATTTTATAGTTTTTAGGAATGCTAAATGGAAAACTGAGTGGCTTATCAAATTCAACCTGTTTAAAATCCAGTACAATTTGAATCTGCGTTTTTTCTGCCAAATCTATCTTTCGCTGCTCTGCAAAAATCCTTTCACCAACTGATATGTAACCAGCATAAGCAAGGCTTGCTGTTCTGCTTCTTGTTACATCAATGTCATCCAATTTACTGAACAATACATTCAAATCGTTTCTGCTGACAGTCAGAAAATTTTTAAAAGCCTCTCCAATTGTTGAGAAAGAGAGGGTTTCAGATTTTTCAGTAAAAGCAATTGCCTCCTTGTCCAAATAAATAGGATTACCGAGAATAAGGTTTTCCAATGTCTGATAATCAAAGGGTACTTTGGTAATAACTTGTAAATATGAAAAAGGCTTTCGCTGAACTGTCTTATTTAACTTATCCAGAATAATTATGCTGTCTGGACGAATCAATACACGAAATGCCTCGATGTTCAAAGCAGCCACAATTGAAATCCACATGGCACTGTCTTTTTGCATTCTGAAAAAAGTATTGAAATCAAACTTCCTGTTCTTGTCGTCGTTGTAGTCAACTTTTATTTTAGAAGAAAAAGTTTTAAACTGAATCTGTCTCTCTCTGATTTTTTGCATGGTTGCCCTTACAAATTTTGCAGAGTCTGAATCATAGGGATTGATTACCGTAACAACACTGTCTTTAACCGAGATAACATTTGTCAGTTTGCGTGTCGACCTGCATGAGGCGAGCAAGATTAAACTGCAAATAATGATGAAGACTGATCTCATGTTCATTAATTTTTACCTGTATGCCCAAACCCACCTGTATTCCTTTCTGTCGAATCAATTTGATCGACTTGCAACCATTCTATTTGATCTACTTTTTGAAAAACCATCTGTGCAATACGATCTCCATTTTCAATGGTTTGAACTTCGTTTGATAAATTGATCAGGATCACTTTGATTTCACCTCTATAATCTGCATCGATGGTACCTGGAGAATTCAAGCAAGTCATTCCCTGCTTAATGGCGAGGCCGCTTCTAGGTCTAATTTGTGCTTCAAATCCTTTTGGAATTTCCAGGAACAAGCCAGTTGGAACCAAAACTCGTTCGAGCGGAGAGATGGAAATTTTTTCTTCGATGAAGGCCCTGATATCCATTCCAGATGCATCCTCAGTTGCATAACTTGGAAGTGGATGGTTTGATTTATTGATAATGCGAACCTTCAAAAATACTTTTTTGCAAATTTACAACTATCCATTTGAAGCCTCTCTACAGTCTTCAAATTTTCAAGCAGAATTTGGTTAATTTTTTTTCTCTAACAATACGGTAGCATATGCAACCAAACCTTCTTCCCTACCCACAAAACCCATTTTTTCTGTGGTGGTGGCTTTCACCGAAACATCTTCATCAGAAATTTTTAAAATGGAAGCTATACAATGTTGCATGGAAGCAACATGCGGTTTGATTTTTGGAGCCTCTAAACAAAGTGAGCTGTCAACATTAACTACCCTGTATCCTTTCTTGGTGATCAGCTCAAAGGTTTTTGAAAGCAGTATTTTACTGTCAATATTTTTATACGCTGGATCAGTATCCGGAAAATGCATGCCGATGTCTCCCAACGAGAGCGCACCTAAAAGAGCATCGCAGATGGCATGCAAGAGAACATCTGCATCACTGTGTCCTTTTGCTCCTTTATGATGCGCAATCTTTATGCCACCAATCCACAAATCCCTTTCTTCCACCAATTGATGGAAATCTATGCCAAATCCAATTCTGAAAGACATCCGCTATTTTTTATAAAAATACTGAAAACAATTTGGAGTGATCATCAGTCTTCAAGCGGACCCAAATTGAACAACAAACTGAAGCGGATGGTATTGGAGAGTGGGTTTCGATTAACACCCGTTCCGGATGGAATCAAATAAGAGAGATTGATGTCGAGGTTATTGTACCTAAATCCTGCCCCCATTGAAAAATATTGTCGATTCCCTTTGTTCTTATTTTCATAAAAATAACCAGCCCTAAATGCAAACTGTTCGTTGTAAACGAACTCACCTCCCAACGAGAGTGCATACTCTTTTAATTCTTCAGAAAAACCGCCTGGTGCATCACCAAACGAAGAGAACCAGCTTCCAACCACTCCCTTAGAACGATAACTGACCATCCCTGCACTATCACCCAATAATGGCGGAGTTGGAACCATCAACTTATGAATGTCCATTCCAAAAGACAGCTTGTTCACCTCATTGCTTAGAATGGTATACATCGCACCCAATGTCATGTTCGCAGGAATAAAATCTCGTTGTGTTGCATCTCCTGTATAACTGATCTTAGAACCCAGGTTGGATAGAGAAAGTCCGGCTGAAAGCCCTGTACCATCTTCTGCATTCGCTACATAGTAAAGTCCCAAATCTCCTGAAACGGCATTGCCAGGTTTATATGAAACACCCCCAATTTGAGCGTTGGCCAATGCTGAGTTGATATACCTCAATGCAATGCCTAAACTCAATTGATCAGATAACTTTCTTGAATATGCAAAATCCAATCCAAGTTCCCTTGGTCTTCCCGTTCCAAGAGAATTTCCATAGTTATCAGTAAACTCAATATTTCCCAAATTAAAATATCGAAGCGACCCAGATATGGCCTGGGTTTCATCCAATTTTTTATACCCTGCCACTGATGCTAGAAATACATCATTCAAGCCAAGATCTTTCAACCATGGAGTATATGTCAATCCAATACCGGAATTATTTTTTGCGAAAGGATATTTGGCAACATTGTAAAACTGCGCATTGGCATCTGGAATGGTTGCAACGCCCAGATCACCCATGCCACCGGATCTTGCATCAGGAGAGATTCTTAAAAAAGGTACAGCACTGGTTACCACATTGATCGTACTTTGTGCATGTAGGGTGTGGATTTGAAAGAATACCAGACCACCAACAATTACCTTGAGCGTATTTCTCATGGTTGATTTCATTAATAAGTAAGGAAAAAATTTGGGTAGAGATCGTACTATATGTGGTGGTTTATACTGGTAAAAGTAAGCATTTCCCGATTAAAGCTTCATGAGCTTTAGCATTTTTGAGTCGATTTTTCCCTCTTTTGAACGCAGTGTCAATCTCGCTATATACACCCCACTTTGCACATTTGCCCCCAATTGGTTTTTACCATCCCATTCAAACTGCATTGTAAACGAACCAGTTTGATTTATTGATTGATCAATTCGTCTTACTCCTTTACCATTGGTATCAAAAACCTCCAACACACAATTGTATCCAAGTGATGAGAGATTTAATGCTGCATTGAGATGAATGATAGCATTAAATGGATTTGGGAAACCAGTGAAAAATCCAATGGCACTTGTTTTTTCTGAGGATACAAAAAAATCAAGCTTTTTTGTTGTGGAGTTGTTGAATACATCCCAGACCTTGATCTGAAGTGAATGCTTCCCTTCCTTCAATCCGGAAAAAGGATATCGAATCATTCCTTTTCCACTGGAGGTAGGTTGGTAGAATTCATTTAGAATGATCGCCTGTGCATACTGCTCATCCAGCACAGCAGTGATTTCATGACCGATTGAAGCTGTAGAAAGATTAATGCCCGCAGGATCCGACAACTGAACATACAGCAACGTGTTCTTTCCTACTTCATCTCCATTTTTAAATGTAATGGTATCCAAATAAGCTTCAAGATCAGGTCCCGATAAATCTCCTGCAGCAGTTCCAATTCCACCAACCATAAATGATTGATCAACTCCACTGGCATCAATGGTTCCATTTTCAGCATAATACACCAACTTCCCTTTTCCGAATGAATAATTGATATCTTTTGGCACTGTAAAAACAAAACTGAATTTTCCTGCTTCAACCTTTGCAATCCCTTTGTACAAAATATTATCATAGTTGCTGAAAGATGCCACTTTGCTTTCAGGATCATTTGCAAGGGTCTTTATCTCACTTGCTTTATCATACAGCACGGGATATATATTTCCATTGAAGTTTGACAGAATACTTCCATCAGGTGATAAAACCTCCCCCGTCACAACATATTTATTCAATGCCTTTACAGTATCTGCAATAGAAGACGTTCCTTCTATTGAAATGGATTTTGTCTTGACCTGGTTATCTGGCATGGCCAGCTTAAGTGCAGGATCTGCCAACAAGGTGAATTTTCGTGCATTGATATAATCGGTGCTGTTGGAATAAGTATTGTTTTTTGCATTTTGAATTGCTCTTCCCAAAGTTGGATATATATTGGTGGAAGAACGGGTAGTAAGAGAAGAAAGAAATGCATTGTTCATTTCACGATTGCTTGACGCGAACACCAAACGGGTTGTTGTCACCATCCCAATAGCACCTGTATTCCTGCCAACCAGCAAATCTTCGCCCAAAGAAAATTGAGATTGATCATCGAATGGAGCAAAATCACATGTTGCAGTGATAAAAAAACTCAATCTGTTCTCGTTTTTCCATTGAGACAACAACTCTTTATCCAATACAACTTCATATGCAAGCCTTGTGCTGTTTCCATGACCACTATAATTCCAAATCAGTGTTCCATTGTTGATATCTTTCAACACCTCTTTGTTTACTTCAGGATATCTGCTGCCTCCAGCATTGCTTTCCTGTTTGAAAGCATCGAGGTATATTTTATTTTCCTGCAACTGTGGAGCAGATGATTGTATGAGGGAAGCATGGAGTTCTGCATCTTCAACATGCAGGTTGTAATCTTCGTCATCTGCAACAAGAGTCATGTTATTTCTCCATGAACCTATTGAAGTATTGCTGGTATACCGAATGATTTTATCTATTGTACGTTTAGCCTGTTCCAAAGATCTTACAGGAAGTCTTCCTATACCCAAATCAAGCAATGGTGCAGGTTTGTTTTGGGTGATGCTCTCAAAATCATCGAGGATGGCAAAATAATCATCTGTAACATAACTTAATAATGGATCAATTGATTCATCCGTTTGATAAGAGGGCACCAAACTGTTTTTGCTTCCGATTTTTTCCTTCACTTTATATGATGCACTCCCAAAGAGCAGAATATATGATGGCTTTACACCATTGTTGGTGCGGGATCTGTCGTACAACATTTTAAGAAAATTTCTGATCGCAGTAGGATCCGGACTGCCTGATGAAAATTCATTATAGATTTGATCAACATCAACAACAAGCGTTGAAATTCCATCATGTTTGACATGGTATTCCCTGAGTCGATTTGCTTGTTCAATAAATGTTTTTTCTGTAACGATAACCAGTTCAGCAGCTGAAAGCTGATGGAGGTTTTGGCTTGAAATTTTTCCTACAATGGTTGCATTTTTTGCTTTTGTTGGATCGAAAGCTATAAACTCATTTTGAGCAGTTACACTATCAATAAACCCAATGCCATTGGGTGATGAAGTTGTTTTTATTTTCTGTGGAAGATTAAAGTTGCTGATGTCCCAAACAGCATATGTACTGGATGCATTTATAATACTAAAATCAACTGCCGTTGTTGATGCAATATTTTTTAACCTGAATTGCAACTGAGTTTGTCCGAGCATGTCCAGCTTGCGTTTGAAGTGAATTTCAAAACAGTCGAGCCATGATCCTGCATTGATACTTCCGCCGTTGTGTTGATATGTGATGGTTAAGCCATTTCCGGTTAGCATTCCTTTTCCGCTCATTAAACTTTCACTTGCCACTGGTGAAATCAAACTTCCTGGAATGGGACTCGTGAGGTGTTCGAAAAGTTTTTTCCCGTTCACGGAAACTGCTATGGAATTGGACTTTTCTGCACTGCTTCCAATGACCTTGCTTTTCAAATAAAACAATTCACCACTTGCTGCACTAGGGATATTCAAGTTGAAATCCCGCGAGGCAATATATCCAGGTTGATTACTAAAATATTCACCATACCACTCCTTTCCACTTTTCAGAAAATTAATACTGTCCAACTCATGATGAATATGTTCATCAAACATGTCGATTGATTTTCCCGTGGATGGAGCAATCGTTTTTTGCACCATTCGTTTACCTACAGCAGTTCCAATTTGTAAAAAGTAAAACGTCTGGTCGCTGTATGGGTTTTTCTTAAACTGGAATCCCATCTCGGATGTATCTCTGATCCAGTGATGCGGACCCGGAGTGTAAAAAAGAATATAATCAGCTCCATCAAAATTCCCATCCCCCCCATCATAGATTTCTATTGCATTTTCCTGTAAATCATCTGTAACTGGATCTGCATTGGACTCAGGGAGCACCCTCCCCCCGTTACCAAAAAGACGGATTTGAGCGGATGAGATTGTTCCCGAAAAACCAGCCAGTTTGAGATCGCTGGCAGCTAGCTTGTAAACCCCTGATGACTCTACAGATATCTTCAGCCAGTCGCCAGCAGATAAAACAGAAGAATTAGCATATTTTCTCTGCCCGAAGGAAAGAAAGAACATCCCCGTGAGGGTCAGAAAAATGAGGCATTTCTTCATAATGGGGTGTTAACAAATTTAGCATTTACTAAACATAATAATTCTCACAATTCATTGATTTGATTTTATTTAACACTTAAATTTGTTACCTGTGCCCTCTAGGAATTTAGGGTGCATCCTTCTTAAAATCAACGTATGAGGAATTTTTTGTACTTGTCAGCTATTGCCATTCTGTTTACTGCATGTAAAGGCGGTGGTCTGTTTTCAAAAAAGAAATTTCAAAAATCAACCACAACCGGTTGGAACTATAACGACAAATCCATGGGTGGATTTCAAAAATCCAAAATTGTAGAACAGGCAACAGGCCCAGGTCTGCAATTTATCCAAGGAGGTACTTTCACCATGGGTGCAACTGACGAAGATGTGATGGGCGACTGGAACAATGTGCCACGTCGTGTTACTGTTTCCTCTTTCTATATCGATAAAACAGAAGTTGCCAACATCCATTACCGTGAATACCTGCATTGGATTGAAAAAACTTTTGATGATCCAATGTATGAGAAAGTAGTAAATGCTGCCAAACCCGACACACTGGTTTGGAGAAAAGCACTGTCTGCAAACGAGCCATTGGTTGAAAATTATTTCAGACATCCGTCTTACAATGAATATCCTGTTGTTGGAGTAAGCTGGAGGCAGGCAAGTGATTATTGTATTTGGAGAAGCAATCGTGTAAATGAACTCATTCTTGTTCAAAGAGGGCTGGCCAATCCAAATCAACTCAAAACCATACAAGGTCAAGCTGAAGAAAACTTTACCACCAAATCATATCTCTTAGGCGTTTATTCTCCTCAACCTGCAAAGCCTCAAAAAAAACCTGAACTGGTTGATGAGAATGGCAGACCTCGTAATTACGCAACCATCGAAGATGGTATTCTTTTACCCGACTATCGTCTTCCAACCGAAGCTGAATGGGAATATGCTGCAATGGGATACATCAGTCAAAATCCAAACGTAAAAACCAAAGAAGGAAAAAGAGGCGAAGAGCTTTTCATGAACAGACAAGTTTATACTTGGGCCAAAAACGTAAATGGTTTGCGCGACAGTAGGTTGGGAAGCTGGCAGGGTAAATACATGGCTAATTTCAAAAGAGGAGCCGGAGATTATATGGGCGTTGCAGGAGGATTGAACGACAATGCTTCAGTAACAGGACCGATTACTTCATTCTTTCCGAACTCATTTGGACTATATAACATGTCTGGAAACGTAAACGAATGGGTGGCAGATGTATACCGTCCGATGAACAGCAAAGACCTGGAAGATTTCAATCCGTTCAGAGGAAATCTTTTCACCAAGTTTATGAAAGACGAAAACAATGAGTACGTGAGAGATAGTTTAGGAAATGTGAAGAAAACCGTTGTATCTGACGAAGAAACCAAGAACAGAAGAAATTATCAGCGCAACAATCTCTTGAATTATGCTGATGGCGATTCATTGTCTCTCGCAAACTACAGCACTGGCTTGAACACTTTGATCAGTAACAAATCCCGTGTTTACAAAGGAGGCAGCTGGGATGACAGAGCATATTGGTTGAGTCCTGGTACAAGAAGATTCCTGGATGAAGATCAATCCAGCGCAACCATTGGTTTCAGATGTGCGATGGACAGATTTGGAAGCCAGGAAGGCAATGGATTCAAAAATGGAATGCACTTCAGCAATACAAGACAGAATTCGAGAAAGAAATAAATCAATACTTTTTAAAGCCCCTTGATGGGGCTTTTTTGTTACCTTCATGTAAACCCTATTGAATGACTTTTCCTATTATTTTTGGTATTCTTGCAGTAATCATCATTTTTGCAAGAAGACATTACAGAGCCAGGAACAACAGAGAGGATTAAGATGGAAAAATTGTACGCTTTTTTTCTTGAACACCCCTTCGTTCAAACAGATACACGTGCATTAAAAAAAGGGGAAATATTTTTCGCTTTAAAGGGTCCGAATTTCAATGGCAATCAATATGCCATGTCAGCACTTGAAAATGGTGCCGCAGGTGTTGTTGTAGATGAGCCAATTGGCATTGAGGGTGAAAACATCTTTAAAGTAGATGATGTGCTAACAAACCTTCAACAACTTGCGCTTCATCATCGCAAACAATTCAAGATTCCTTTCATTGCCATCACGGGGAGCAATGGAAAAACAACAACAAAAGAATTGATTCACGCGGTTTTATCATCATCCTACAAAACCTATACCACAAAAGGAAATCTGAACAATCATATTGGAATTCCACTCACCCTTCTATCCATTAAACAAGACGCCGAAATGGCAATCATAGAGATGGGTGCAAATCATCAAAAAGAAATTGAAGCATATTGTAAATACGTTCTGCCAACGCATGGTCTCATCAACAATTGCGGCAAATCACATCTGGAAGGTTTTGGAGGGGTTGAAGGGGTGAGAAAAGGAAAGGGCGAGCTATATGATTTCATCGCATCAGATAATGGAATTGCATTTGTAAACAGCGACCTCGACTATCTGATGACGATGTCTGAAAAGATCAAACAAAAAGTGTATTACGGAAATCAATTAGGCAGCTTCAAAACAACAATTTTTCAAAATGACCCTTTGCTGGTGGTTGAAGTAACTCATCCTTCAATCCGTCAGCAAAAAATATTTACAAGGTTGGTTGGCGAATACAACAAGCCAAACATTGAAGCAGCGATTTGCATTGGAGATTATTTCAACATTCCATTTGATACCATCCGAAATGCAATTGAATCATATACTCCCAGCAATGCAAGGTCTCAGTTGATGGAGAAGGGATCCAATTCAATTATTCTTGATGCCTACAATGCCAATCCCAACAGCATGCAGGCGGCATTGGAAAATTTTTCTAAACATGCTGCAAGCAATAAAATCATCATGATAGGAGGAATGATGGAATTGGGCGTAGACTCATTGAAAGAGCATCAACAAATTGTTGAACAAATAAAAAAAATACAATTCAAACAAGTTATATTGGTTGGCGGTGATTTTGAAAAGACAACCCATCCGTTTACTTATTTTAAAAATTCGGATGATGCCATGCAATGGCTGAAAGACCATCGCCCAGAAAACAGTACGATTCTTATAAAAGGATCTAGAAGCATGAAAATGGAAAAACTCTTGGAAGTATTGTAATGCGACTTTTATCACATCTACTCAATAATAGAAGCCATACCTTGCAGACCATTCTTATAAAAGATGAAAAATTCATACCTGTTCAGTGTATTAAATAATAAATGCCCCCGCTGCCGCAAGGGAAATATTTTTAGTTCAAGCAATGCATATAAGTTAAAAGAAACTACCAAAATGAAGGAACGTTGTGATGTTTGCGGACAACCTACTGAAATAGAAGTTGGATTTTATTATGGCACTGGATATGTCAGTTATGCATTGTCGGTAGCTTTTAGCGTTGCCACATTTATTGCATGGTGGGTACTGATTGGGTTTTCTCTCGATGATACAAGATTTTTTTGGTGGATGGGAACCAATGCAGTGCTGATGATTGTTTTGCAACCGTTGTTCATGCGACTTTCACGAAGTCTTTGGCTTTCTTGGTTTGTAAAATATGACAAGGAATGGAAAAACAACCCATTGGAATCCTTTGAAAGGATCGTTCCCAATCAAGAGGGATAAGATGCTAAAAAGTCCGATATTTGCTGCTCTTAAACAATGATTTATGGGAAAATACAGAGCAGGTGTATTACACGGTGAAGAATTAAAAGCGCTTTATCAAGATGCTAAACAACATCAGTTTGCATTACCGGCTGTAAATACAACAGGCACAGATACCATCAATGCAACACTTGAAGCAGCAGCTGCTGTTAATTCTCCTGTGATTGTACAATTCTCCAATGGAGGAGCACAATTTATAGCAGGAAAAGGAATGCCCAATGATCAATTACAAGCCAATATTTCTGGGGCTATCTCAGGTGCATTACACATTCACAATGTTGCAAAATATTATGGTGTTCCTGTAGTACTTCATACAGACCATGCTGCAAAAAAATGGTTGCCATGGATCAGCGCATTGATTGATGCAGGAGAACAATACAAAAAAGAAAAAGGTCAGCCACTATTCAGTTCGCATATGCTCGACTTGAGTGAAGAACCCATTGAAGAAAATATTGAAACATCTGTTCAGTTTTACAAACGCATGGCGCCATTAGGCATGGGAATTGAAATTGAATTAGGGGTTACAGGCGGTGAAGAAGATGGTGTTGACAATTCAGATGTCGAAAACGATAAATTGTATACCCAGCCGCAACATGTTGCCTATGCATATGAACACCTGGGAAAAGTTGGCGAACTATTTACAGTTGCTGCTGCATTTGGAAATGTACACGGCGTTTACAGTCCTGGTAACGTTCAACTTCGTCCGGAGATTTTAAAGAATTCACAAGACTATATTCAAAAAGAATTCAAGACTGGAGAAAAACCAGTATTCTTTGTATTCCACGGTGGAAGCGGATCTCCGCAGCATCAAATCAGAGAAGCCATTAGTTATGGCGCCATCAAAATGAACATTGATACGGATTTGCAGTGGGCATATTGGGAAGGCGTATTGAAAAATTATAAAAAGAATGAAGCCTATCTACAAGGACAATTAGGCAATCCGGAAGGAGCAGATAAACCCAACAAAAAACATTACGATCCAAGGGTTTGGTTGAGAAAAGGTCAGGAAACATTTATTGCCCGCCTCAAAACAGCATTTGAAGATTTGAATTGCATTAACCGAAATTGACAGTTGACTGTTAACTGTTAACCGTCAACTATATTTTTTGTAACGTTTACAAGGAAACTCCCCTCTTCCAGGGAATAAAATCATCTTGATTGAGTTGTACTGACTTCGGAATTATTTCACCGCTTGCAGCTTTGATGCAGTATTCCAATATTTCTTCCCCCATTTCTTGAATGGTTGAAAGCCCTTCTACAATTGGACCGCAATCGATATCAATAATATCAGGCATGCGTTGAGCGAGCTTTGTATTGGTGGATAGCTTAATGGTTGGACAAACGGGATTACCAGTTGGTGTGCCAAGTCCGGTAGTAAATAAAATCAACGTTGCTCCTGATGCAGCTTTACCTGTAGTCGCTTCTACATCATTTCCAGGAGTACAAACCAAATTTAATCCGGCTTTGGTTGCAGGTTCTGTATAATCGAGTACATCTACAACTGGAGAGCCTCCTCCTTTTTTACATGCACCAGCACTTTTGATTGCATCTGTAATTAAACCATCACGAATATTGCCAGGGGAAGGATTTGCATGAAACCCAGAACCAACTTTTTCTGCTTGTGCACTGTATGCATCCATCAGATGAATGAATTTTTCAGCAGTTGCTTGATTGGTAGAACGATCAATTAATTCCTGTTCAGCCCCGCAGAGTTCTGGAAATTCAGCAAGCAATATTTTACCATGCAGCGCCACCAACAAATCAGAAAAATATCCAACAGCAGGGTTGGCAGAAATTCCGCTGAAACCATCACTGCCGCCGCATTTCACGCCAACGGTTAATTTGTCTAAAGTAGCAGGTTTTCTTTCGAGTTGATTGATTTGAACCAATCCATCGAATGTTGATGAAATGGCATGTTTGATCAATTCTTCTTCTGACATTCCACCTTGTTGTTCAAAAACCAACAATGGTTTATCAAATGAAGGATTGCGTTTTTTAATAGCAGCTACAAAATCGTTGGATTGAAGATGTTGGCATCCAAGGCTGAGCACTGTAACTCCACCAACGTTCGGATGATCTGCATATGCAGCAAGTAGGTTTTGAAGGATTTCAGAATCCTGTCTTGTACCCCCGCATCCTCCTTGGTGATTTAAAAATTTGATGCCGTCAACATTTTTAAAAACTCTGTTGATAGTTGACGGTTGACGGTTAACTGTCAACTGTGTATCGTCAACTGTATTGCCTTGTCCCTTGTCCCTCGTCCCTCGTCCCTTGTATTGATTAACCAACCCTCTCGTAAACGAAACATATTTATCGGTTACTCCATATCCCAACTCATTTTGCATGGCTTCTCTGATCACATCGAGGTTTCTGTTTTCACAAAAAACAGTTGGAATGAAGAGCCAATAATTTGCAGTACCCACTCGTCCATCATTTCGATGATAGCCCATGAATGTTTTGTGTTTCCATTTATCTACATTGGGAGGAGTCCATTTAAATTCAACTCCTTTATAAGCATACGGGTCAGCAGCATGATGAAGATTTTGGGTTGTCATCAACCCACCGCGTTTCACTTCTTGTGTAACTTTTCCCACCAGTACACCATACATGATGATTTCGCTACCTGCAGAAAAATTGCTGGTATAAAACTTATGCTTTGCAGGAACATCTTCAATCAAAAGAAAATCTTCTCCATCAATAGAAATGATCTCATCTTTTTTAAGATCTCGCAATGCAACTACGACATTGTCTTTGGGGTGTATTTTAAGAGCAGAACGTTTCATGGTAGGCAAACAATTATAGCAGCGGAGACTGAGGGATTCGAACCCTCGATACCCTTTAGAGGTATACACACTTTCCAGGCGTGCTCCTTCAACCACTCGGACAAGTCTCCTAAGAAGGATTGCAAAAATACCTCTTTCCCTTAGAAGCTAAATATTTTTTTCGCATTGTTGGAGGTGGTCACAATCACTTCCTGCATCTCTATATTTTTTAGGGATGCAATTTTTTCTGCTACAAGTTCAATGTATGCTGGCTCATTGCGTTTGCCACGATGCGGAACAGGCGCCAAATAGGGTGCATCCGTTTCTAACACTATATTTTCTAATGGTAATATTTCAATCAACTTTGCCAAGCCTGCATTCTTATAAGTAACCACCCCTCCAATACCCAACATCCATCCCATATCAATGATTTTTCTCGCCTGCCGCTCATCACCACCAAAACAATGAAAAATACCTTTGAGGCCAACATCATTTTTTTTCTCTAGTATGTTTATACACTCATCCATCGAACTTCGCGAATGAATGACTATAGGCAACTGATGCTGCTTTGCCAACGCAATCTGTTGCTCAAATGCATCTATTTGCTGATCTTTCCATTGAGTTGAATGATAAAAATCAAGTCCGATTTCACCCACTGCATAAAATTTTTCCTTCATCAACCACTCTGCTACTAGCTTCAATTCATCTTCATAGTTCTCATCAACCGAGCATGGATGTAAACCCATCATAGGAAGACAATAACCAGATGTTTCCCTCGAGAAATTCATCATCATGTCATGTGTTTCAGAATCAATAGCCGGAAGAAAGATGCGCTCAATCCCTATAGCCTTAGAACGCTCCAGCACCAAGGATCTATCCTCCTCAAATTCAATAGCATAAAGGTGACTATGGGTATCGATCATAAAAATATTTAAAAAGTTTTTTGGGTTTATTTTTTAAAAATGTCCATAACTTTCACATAGTTTTCATAGGGTACGGATTAAACGGGTCAGCGTTTTTACGCAGACCCTTTTTGATATTCAATCGCCCCAAATCGAAGCCCTTTTTTTGTTGCTTCTTTCAATAATTCTTCCAACGCATATAACATTCTTCCTTCCGCTTTTTCTGAATCATGGAACAACACAATGGCACCTGGTTTTATATTCTCAACCACCCGCATGGCACATTGCTCTTTCGTAATATGCTGATCATAATCTGCTGATAAGACTGTCCACATGATCAACTCATATCCCTTTTCACGCAGAGCAGATGCCTGCGAAAACTTCAATCTCCCATATGGCGGACGAAATAGATTTGAATGAATCAAACTACTTGCTTTCGTCACATCATCAATATAGATTTGATTGTTTGACTTCCATCCATTCAAATGATGAAAAGAGTGGTTTCCTATGGAATGTCCGGCTACTTGAATCGACTTAAATACATCCGGATATTTTTCTACATTTTTACCAAGACAAAAAAAAGTTGCCTTTGCATTGTACTGTTTCAAAAGTGCCAGCACTTTGGGTGTAATGGTTGGATGTGGACCATCATCAAAACTGAGATAAAGAATTTTTTCATCAACAGGCAATGACCATGTTCTGTTGGGGTAAAGCATTCTCAACCATCGAGGGACAACTACAGGGAGATTCATTTTTTAATGGTTGAATGATCTGCAAAGTAAGTTTGATTCATTTCCTGAATCATATGATGTATATACTTTCCTCCAGTTCTTTTTTCTGCACTTGTTACAAAAATTGGAGGCAATTCAGTCCACCACTTTTGAAGTGCATCACCAAAAGCTTTCACATGAGCACTGACTACTTTCTGAGTTTCCTTATCAGATTTTGTAAATACAATTGAAAATGGAATCTTCCATTCGCCCAGACGATTGATAAATTTCAGATCAATTTCCTGAGGGGTATGTCGTGCATCCACCAATACAAAAAGATTCATCAAATTTTCTCTTGTTTTGATATATCCATCAATCATCTTCTCCCAATTTTTCCGCTGTGACGCAGACACCTTGGCAAATCCATAACCAGGTAGATCTACCAAATACCATTTCTCCAGCACCGCTCCTTCCTTCTCTTTGCTTTGGATAGAAAAATGATTGATCAATTGCGTTTTGCCTGGTGTGGCAGATACTTTTGCCAGCTGCTTCATTCCCGTCAACATATTGATTAAAGATGATTTACCAACATTGCTTCTCCCAATAAATGCATATTCCGGACGGTCGGCATTTGGACAATCTTCCACCTTTGGACTGCTAATTATATATTCCGCTTTTTGGATGATCATGTTGGAAGGATATTTACCATTCTGTTAAGAGGCCTTGAATCGATTTTAAGTACTTTTGTCGGGATGGGAAATTACGCACACGACAGGATTGTACCTGATCAGGCTTCAAATTTACCGAAAAAAGAACAGGTGGCTCGTATGTTCAATGAAATCGCACACCGATACGATTTTCTGAACAGATTTTTGTCGGCCGGCATCGATATCGGATGGAGAAAAAAAGCATTGAACATGCTTAAAAAAGATGCGCCCCAAACAATGTTGGATGTTGCAACCGGAACCGCAGACCTGGCCATCATGTCGGCTAACATATTGGCTCCCAAAGAAATCATTGGAATTGATATCTCTGAAGGCATGCTGGCGTTTGGGAAGAAAAAAGTTGAACAACTTGGGTTGAACGATTGTATTCATCTTCAA
>Ga0208546_1000055_pt1 | contig 52904 bp, 67 predicted proteins | sample DEB19_08_DNA_4_FD_184528 | JGI IMG/M metagenome (GOLD analysis project Ga0208546, IMG submission 184528) | Aqueous microbial communities from the Delaware River and Bay under freshwater to marine salinity gradient to study organic matter... | ecosystem: Environmental > Aquatic > Marine > Coastal...
CGTAGCCGTCGCCGTCGCCTCTGTCGTCGCCGTAGCCGTCGCCGTCGCCGTCGCCGTTGCCGTGGCCGTAGCTGTAGCCGTAGCCGTTGCCTCTGCCGTAGCCGTTGCCGTTGCCGTTGCCGTAGCCGTTGCCGTTGCCGTCGCCGTAGCCGTCGCCGTAGCCTCTGCCGTTGCCGTCGAACTTCATGTGGGCGTCCTTACTCAGATTTGAGTAAATTATACATAACTTTACTTGTTTTTACAAGTTACTCCGCGCTGAGTTGAGCAGTCGTTCCAGCTCGTTGGTCGGCAGTGGGGCACAGTTCTTGCCGTGGGGCCAGCATTGCCCCTGATGTTTGCTCGTGGTGCGGCTGTACTTGTCCGAGTTGACGAACCATGTGTCGGTGCGTGTGTCGCACACGAACATCGGCCAGTAGCCGTAGCTGTAAACGACGTAGAAGTGTTTCACCCGGCGTCCGATGACGCTGTGCCCGCCTGTGGCGTAGGTGTTACGTGAGCCTTTGAACTCTTGGCAGGTGAGCACGTACTGCCGGGCGCTGGTGTTGGGTACTTGTCGTGTCATGGTTGCTGCTCCTGTGGTTGGTCGTCGAATGCAAGGGGTTTCCCACTCATGGGGTAATCGGCTCGCACGGTCAGATAAAAGTTTTCGTAAAGAACGTCCATGAGCGCACTCAACTCGCCGATCTCCATCTCCGAGCTGTTAATTGGTTCCAGTATGTCCCGTTCGGTGTCGTTAAGTTCTTCGCCAACGCGCACGAACGCTGTGGCTGCACCGTGTTCTCTGGCAAGAATTTGCAGGGTCTCATGGCCTTGCACTATGTCGTAACTCGGATACCACTTCACATCCTCGAATGACGCAATGATTAATCCTTCGGTTATGTGTGATAACGGTCGGCAGTATTCTTCCAAAGCCAACCGCACGGTCTCCGGCTGGAAAGCCACTACCTTTCGGCAAAATTCTTTGAGCTTGTTTTCATCGGGGAAGATAATCCCTAACCCCACGTCGCTGCGGTAACCCATCTCAGTCCTCCTTCGGGCAGCTGCCCGCTGTGTTGTTGTAGTCCGGCCAGCCGTACTCGCCGCCCGTCTCATTCCATATCTGCACCATTTCGCAGTGCAGTTGTTGCTCGGATGTGTCTGGCTTGTTGTCGCCAAACTTCCACGCCAGCACTAGGGTTACTAGCGCAAAGGTTATAAGTAGTGCGTTGTTCTTCATTCTTCGTCCTCCGGTACTTCTGCTTCGTCCTCGCCCAGCTCCAAGCCCATCTCTTGACACATTGCCCGCACTTCTTCCTCTGACCACTCGGCCCGCTCGGGCTGCACCCACTCCGGTGACTGAAGCGCCGTAATCCACCACTCTTGGTCTTGTTGCTCATGTGTCGCCCACTCAACCGCTTCGTCTTGGGACTCGAACGGCCCAGTAATGAAAAGCCCGTCGATTGGATTGCCGGTTACTACACAGAATTGTCTACTCATGTCGTGCTCCTTTACTCAAATCTGAGTATTTACTGGTTGTTGTGGTACTTCTACTTCTGCTTCTGTTTCGATCCACACGCGAGCGCCGCAGGACAGCGGCTTGTCCGGGCTGTACACCACTCGGCTGGGGCCGTGGATGATCACCTCGTTGCACGTGGTGTTGTCCTTGTATGTCTTGACGGTCAGCACCGGCAGGTTCGCGCCCTTGGTGTTCGCACGGATGTTGTGCTGGTTCACATGGATTCTGGTTCTCATGGCGTCACCTCGGCGTTGTCTTCCTCATCAGTGCAGTGGTTTCGGTTTCGCGTTTGTCGAGCACGCACTGGGCGTGCTCCGTGAACAGCTTGGTGTAGTCGGATGGCTTGCCGCCGTACTTGTCGGCTCTCTCCTTGGCACTAGGCACAAGGGTGATCTTCTTGCCGCATATCGTGCAGTTCATGTCGTTCTCCTTGGATTGATCTGCTTAACCGCATCCAGCGCGTCGTCGCCGCTGAAGGCCATATAACCCTGCTTGTGCAGGGGAATTACTGTGTGCTTGCGCTGCCGGGCTTGCTGTTCGCCGCAGGTGAGGCACGTTGTGTAGCCCAGCGCCGCACGGCGCGGGTGGATCGGTGCGTTGCAGGCGCAGTTCATGCGGTTCTCCTTTACTCAGATTTGAGTATTTACTGGTGCAGGTCGCGCAGGACGAAGTACGCATACACGCTGTAGTCGTGGTCGTCGCACGGGTCGTCCAAATCATTGAAGAATGTGCGCTGGCCCTTCTTGGCGGGCTTGATTCTGTTCACGGCAGCGTATGCGGCACGGGTCAGGGCATCGGCCAGCTTTTCTTCATGCGGCTGCACAAGGTCTGCGGACAGCAGACGGGCAGCGTCACAGTTACCGCCGATGTAGCCGTTGCGAAGCTCGTAGCGCAGTGCGTCCTTGATCTGTTTGAGCGTCATGCCCTTGAAGGCGAGTATCTGCACGTGGGGCAGGTGATGGCCGCTCCAGTAATCGGGAAGGCACGTGTCAGCGTGAACGAACTCCAGCACGGGGCGTGGTGTGAGGGTCAGGGTGGTCTGGATCATGTCGTGCTCCTTTGCTTATTTTTACTCAAATCTGAGTAAGGGGTTTATCGGTTTGGGTTGATGGTTAGGTATTCGGTTTGTCGTGGTGGTTTGATGCTTGCGTAGCTCTCTCATCTGTACGTGTACAGTATAACAGTTTATAGGATAAATGTCAAGTTTGAACGGCACGGCCCAGCAAAATCAAGGGAGGTAGCGAAGTATAAAGGTATGCGAGTGCGTTTTCTGAAAAAACTAGAATAAATCGTTTTACAGTGTTTGTGGGGCGTTTTTCGGCATCCCGTCAAATCAGAGGGGGAAAGTAGGCAAGGTATTTTTGAGGTATTTCCTGAAACCCAGTAACGGCGCGGGAAGTAGGTATAGTATGTAAGTATGGATTTTTAACTTTTATTAGGGTTCGTAGGGTCTAATTTAGCATTTTTGCTGCTTCTTAACCGCAAACTGCAAAAATCCTGCTCCCTTTGGCTCTAAGTAATGTTTTTCGACCTACTTACCTACTTCCCTACCTCCCTTGATTTTACTGGGCTGCAGCGAAGTGCGAAAAATACCTCCACATACTTTGCATACCTTTGAACGAATTATTACTGTAAAACGATTTATCCTAGTTGTTTAGACCTAAGTTGTTTACATACTTCCTACTTCCCTACTTTTCATTTTTAAGCTATGAGAAGTTTAGCTCGCGTTTTGAAAACACCGAGGTCACATACTTCCTACTTCCCTACTTTTACTCAAATTTGAGTAAACAGGCCGCTTTCTTGTTTTTACTTGTTTTAAACGAGCCGACCGCTGCCTGCTGCCTGCTGCCTGCTGCTCACTACTGGTATCTACTACTAACTTCAACTACTGGTGTCAAAAAGCCCGGCGAACCGGGCTTGGCGGGTTAGACTTCAAGCCTGATATTATTCTTGACAGCCTCAACAAGCCTGCCAAGGTCGGCTCCCCAATACTCGGGAATCAGTGGGTAAATGGCGTCACCTTTCGGTGTCTCCAAAATGCCGAACAGATTAAGATCATCATCCCAAAACACTTCGGAAATACTCAAGTTCGAGTAATCGAAAACCAATCCAAAGGCATCAGCGTATTCGCCAAGCATTGCGAGCCGGTAAGAATTCGCTGGGACATCCACCGTAATAAGTGGCCTTTCCGGCATTTTGAATATGTGTCCAGTTGGGGAAACTACCATTCTTTTTTGCTCCTAAGTGTGCCGCCCGGCCAATCCGGGCGGCTTGGTGGATTGGTTTACCAAGTCATTGCCGCTTCGGCGGCATTCAAGTGTTCCAGTATCTTGTCGCGATTCGCGACATCCATGCCAGCCACTTCCAAAATCAGGGCTCGCAATACCTTGCGAACATCGCCCATTTTGACCGGTTCTCCCTTTTCTTCCTTGTCGGATTGTTCCTTGTCCGCCTCGCTTTCCGCTTTTGCCGCTTCCGGATTCAGTTTGCGCCATGCCGTTTCGATCATGGCTCGGAAACTTGCAAGGTACTTGTTGACCTCTGAGGTCAACGCATTGCGGGCGTCTTGCAAATTGTTTGCCTTTGCCGCTTTGCTATCCATTGACCACAGGGCAAATTCCGCCTTGTCCAGCAAGCCGGACGCAATAAGTCCTTGGACACCTTGTAGAGTGTCCTTGCTGATATGTCCGGCATCAACGCCAGCCTTTGAGAACCAGTCGCCCCGTGCGCCTTGCGCTGCCAATTCTTCCGCCGCTTTTTTCTTGAGCGCTGTCGCGCTCTTAGCTTTGCTTGCTCCCTCTCTGATAAGGGTCGCGACTTCTTTGTTGATTGTAAAACCGATTGATTTTTGCATACGTCACCTTTAGTTGATCCCGGCGGGATTGCCGGGGGAATGTCGGGCAGGAATTGCCCGACTTGTGAACATAATAGCACATCTTTTCATTGTGTCAACTTGTTTTACATTGATTTACTCAAATTTGAGTAAAGCCGGCCCCGGTCAATCCAGCGAATCCGGCAGCGCCAGCCCCGGTCAATCCAGCGAATCCGGCGCATGGCGACCCCACCCACCCGGCACCCCCCGCTTTTGCAGCGAAGTTACGGCTCGCGTACATCAAACTAATCCAGTCAAACGATTTCCGGTTCCACGGAATTCCCGCTTTTCAGCGTTTCCATTTCTACGAAATTGCAAAACAAGCCCGTCAAGTTAGCGGTCCAATACTCCGCAAAATTCCCGTCATAAAGAAAGACACTTGACACCTTATACCCCCTCCCCCTTTCCGTACAAATCGGCCGGCGCAGACCCCACCCCTCTCGGCATAGCAACCCACCCCGTCAAGGGGACCCGAAAACATGAATTACCACCCAGTGCATACCACAACCGCGAAGCGGCCCGAAACATGAATTACCACCCAGTGCATACCACAACCGCGAAGCGGCCCAACGCATTGACAGGCCGGGTATATCCAGCGCAGACTAGAGGAATCGGCCATTTACAGGCTTGCAACCATGACGGTGATGATTTTGAACGCAGACCGTGCGGTCCCTATGACAGACGAAGCGCAGAACATTGACCTGCGCGAAAGAATCAGTGCTGCAGCAGCTACGCTCGATCTACTGGCCGAAGTTGGCTACGATTTCGACATAAACGACGATGACATTGCTGAAGCCAACGATCTGGCAAAGTCCTTTGCCAAAGACCCCGCAGCGACCTCCAAAGCAACAACCCACAAACGTGCGTCCAGCCTCGCTCCTGCCACAGTGGCTCTTGTTAAAACAATTTTAGACGAGTTTGGACACGAGATCGCCGAGAGCTCAAAATCCATACGCAACCTTGTCGTCAACAAATTGATCATTGAATCGGAAAACCCCGATGCCCGGATACGCATAAAAGCCATTGAGATGTTGGGCAAGATGTCGGATGTCGCGCTGTTCACAGAACGCAGTGAGGTGCTGATAACCCACCAGAGCAGCGATGATCTGAAGAGCAAGCTCAAAGAGAAGTTGCAGAAGCTGCGAGAAAGCACCACGACGATGGTGCAGAACCACGAAGGCGTGTTTGAAGCAGTCGAGTTCAATGATGTCCCGAAGGTAGAGGCGGAAAGTTTCCAGTTGGATGAAGCGATGCAGGAGCTGGGGATTGAAGACTACATCAAGTAACGTGCGCAGCCTCGACGGCTTGATCGTGGCAAAAGAGCCCGTGCAGTTCAGCGAAGAAGAGCTGGACTTCCTGCTGGAGAACATTGAGCACTTGGATAACGAAGAGGCCGAGGAGCTGCTGCAGATTACGCAGGTGCTGGAAGAGCGTGAGTTTGCCCGCAAGTGCCGAGACGATCTGATCGAGTTTTGCAAAGCGATGCAGGAAGGGTACAAGGTCGGTGCACACCACCGGCGTCTCGCCTCTCTTCTTATGGACTGCGAGAGTGGAGAAAAAGACCGTGTGACGGTGTCGATTGCACCAAGACACGGGAAGAGTCAGATGACGTCCATCTTCTTTGCGGCGTGGTTCTTGGGCCGTAACCCCAACAAGCAGGTGATGCTGGTGTCTCACACAGCCGATTTGGCTGTGGATTTCGGTCGAAAGGTGCGTAACCTGTTTGATACCCCCGAGTACCAGAAAATCTTCCCCGGAGTGAGTCTTGCAGTGGACTCAAAGAGCGCCGGCCGCTGGAACACTAATAAAGGAGGCGTGTTCTACGCCACCGGTGTGGGCTCATCACTGGCCGGGCGAGGTGCTGATCTGCTGATTGTCGACGACCCGCACTCAGAACAAGACATGCTGGCGGGCAACTTCGACTCGCTGGAGACGGCGTACAAGTGGTTCTTGATCGGTGCCCGCACTCGTCTGATGCCCGGTGGACGCGTGGTGGTGGTCGCCACCCGCTGGCACAAGTCGGACCTGATAGGAAAGCTGATCACCGACATGTCAAAGGATGAGGGGGTAGACCAGTACGAAGTTGTGGAGTTTCCCGCCATCCTCAACGAGAACACCGACAAGGAGAAGGCGCTGTGGCCTGAGTTCTTCGACCTTGAGGCGCTGCGCCGCACCCGCTCGACAATGCCGGCGTACCAGTGGAACGCCCAGTACCAGCAGAACCCGACCGGGGACACAAGCTCTATCTGTAAGCGGGAGTGGTGGCGCACATGGCCTGAAGAAGAACCCCCACAGTGCGAGTACCTGATCCAGTGCATCGACGCCGCGGCAGAACTCAACAACCGCTCAGACTACACCTCGATCACTACGTGGGGCGTGTTCCTGAACGAAGAGACCGGGCTGCACAACATCATCCTGCTCAACTCAGTGCGTGCCCGCATGGAGTTCCACCAGCTGAAAGAGCGGGTGCTTGAAGAGTATACTTACTGGGAGCCTGACAGCTGCCTCGTCGAGAAGAAGTCCAGCGGAACGGCGCTGTATCAAGAACTTCGCCGCATGGGCGTGCCGGTGGGAGAGTACACCCCCCACCGCGGGACTATAAACAACCCGAACAACAAGTACATGCGCCTGAACGCAGTGACTGACATGATCAGAGAAGGGCTGGTCTGGGTGCCTCAGACGCGCTGGGCGGAGCAGTTGGTTGAAGAAGTGGCAGAGTTCCCGTATGGTGACCACGACGACACCGTGGACACCACGATCATGGCGTTGACAAGATTCAGGCAGGGCGGGTTTGTGCAGCTGTCCACCGACCATAAAGACGAGCCGAGAATGTTCCGGCGCAGAAACGGATATTATTGAGGGCCAAGAAAATGGCGATTGAACGCAGCTTGTATGAAATGCCGCAGGGCTTGCCGGAGCAAGAGCTTGAGATTGAGCTTGAGCTTGATTCGCCAGCGGTGGGCCTCGTTGAGCTGGACGACGGTGGAGTCGAGATTACGTTTGGCGAAGTTGAAGAAGACGTTGAGATGGCTCCGTTTGACGCAAACCTCGCCGAATACCTCGACGACAGCACACTGCTGACCCTCGCCAACGACTTGGTTGGTTATGTGCAGGCAGACATCAACAGCCGAAAGGACTGGGCGGATACATTCGTCAAGGGTCTTGAGGTGCTGGGCTTCAAGTACGACGAGCGCACTGATCCGTGGGAAGGCGCGTGTGGTGTGTACTCAACCGTGCTGGCAGAAGCGGCGATACGATTCCAAGCCGAAGCCATGAGTGAGACATTCCCGGCCGCAGGCCCGGTCAGAACCAAGATCATCGGGGAAGTTACGCGGGAGAAAGAAGACGCCGCACTGCGTGTCCAAGTGGACATGAACTACGAGCTGACCGATGTGATGATCGAGTACCGCCCAGAGCATGAAAGGATGCTCTACACCCTCGGTTTGGCGGGCTCTGCGTTCAAGAAAGTGTATTTTGACCCCAACATCGGACGGCAGGTAGCGATTTTCATACCGCCGGAAGACGTCATCGTGCCGTACGGTGCCTCAAATATCGAGAGCGCCGAGCGAGTAACGCACGTAATGCGTAAAACCAAGAACGAAATGGTGAAGCTGCAGGCCGCGGGCTTCTACGCAAACGTCTCACTGGGCGATCCAGTGCCGTACCACACCGACATCGAGGAGAAAAAAGCCGAAGAAGGTGGATATTCTCTGACAGATGACGACAGATATACCATTTATGAGATACACGCAGAGCTCGTTATCGACGGAATTGACGCCGAAGACGACGATTCTCCTCAAATTGCCAAGCCTTACGTCGTCACTATCGAGCGCGGCAACAATAAAGTGCTCTCGATCCGTCGAAATTGGAACCCAGACGACCCTCTGATGCTGAAAAGGCAGCATTTTGTGCACTACGTGTACGTCCCGGGCTTCGGATTCTATGGTTTGGGCCTGATTCACATCATTGGTGGCTATGCCAAGGCCGGAACTTCGCTGATTCGTCAGCTGGTGGACGCCGGCACGCTGTCAAACCTGCCGGGTGGCCTGAAAACTCGTGGTTTGCGCATAAAAGGGGACGATACGCCGATTCCTCCGGGCGAATTCCGCGATGTAGACGTCCCGAGCGGGTCAATCCGCGACAATATCATGCCTCTGCCCTACAAAGAGCCGAGCCAGACACTGCTCGCGCTGCTGAACCGGATCACCGAGGAAGGTCGACGTCTGGGGGCGATCTCCGACATGAACATCTCCGACATGAGCGCTAATGCGCCAGTCGGAACGACGCTTGCGCTGCTTGAACGCACGTTGAAACCCATGGCTGCAGTGCAGTCACGCGTGCACTACGCGATGAAGCAGGAGTTCAAGCTGCTCAAGGCGATCATTGCCGAGTACGCTCCGGACGAATACACATACCTGCCGGACCGAGGGGAGCCCCGGGCAAAGCGCACCGACTACGAAGTGGTCGACGTCATCCCGGTGAGCGACCCGAACTCCAGCACAATGGCCCAGCGCGTGGTGCAGTACCAAGCGGTACTGCAGATGTCCCAGACAGCGCCCCAGATTTACGACCTGCCGCAGCTGCATCGCCAGATGATCGAGGTGTTGGGGATCAAGAACGCGGACAAGCTCATACCGACAAAGGACGACATCAAGCCTACGGACCCCGTGAGCGAGAACATGAACGCGCTGGTGGGCAAGCCGATCAAGGCGTTTATCCACCAAGACCACGACGCGCACATCGCCACGCACCAGTCATTCATGCAAGACCCGCAGATTGCCGCGTTTATCGGGCAGAACCCCGCCGCCCAGCAGATCATGGGCGCACTGATGGCGCACATTGCGGAACACATCGCGTTTGCGTACCGACAGCAGGTGGAGAACGCACTGGGAGCGCCGCTGCCGGCACCCAACGCCGAGCTGCCTGAAGAGCTGGAAGTGAAGTTGGCGAGCATGATTGCGGAAGCTGCGCAGCAGAACACACAGCAGAAACAGGCGCAGGCTGCTCAGCAGGCCGCCGCCCAACAGGCCCAAGACCCGATCATGCAGATGCAGATGCAAGAACTGCAGATCAAAGTTGCAGAACAGCAGCGCAAAGCCCAGAAAGACCAAGCGGATACTCAGCTTGCCGCGGCAAGACTGACGCTGGATGCCCAGAAAGCACAGGCCACCTCGACTCTGGAAGCCGCTCGTATCGCAGCAATGACAGACCAAGCTAACGCCAGTCAGGACTTGGCCGAGGCAAAGGCAATCATGGACCTTACGAAACAAGATAAGAGGGAGTGATCGTGGCAAAAACCGTCTTTGACGTGCTGGAAGAAAAACTTCTCTTGGCTCAGCGAGACCAAGAAGCGTTTGTAATGTCTGGAGGGGCAAAAACCTTCGAGGCATACAGAGAAGCGTGCGGGATGATTCGAGGTCTAACCCGTGCCAGACAGGAAGTACAAGACCTTGCGAAAAACTTTATGGACCAAGAAGATGACTGAAAAAACCGCAGCGATGAAAGAGTTGGAACTGCAGCGACGCAAGAAGATAGAGCAAGAGGAGAAAGAAAAAGCCGCCCTTGAGGCAGCGATCCCCAAACCCACCGGGTACCACGTTCTCATTGCACTACCGAACGTCGAAGAGACTTTCGGCGAGTCGATGCTGTTGAAAGCGGAAAAGACGGTGCGCGAGGAGTACATCCTTTCTACCATCGGGCTGGTTCTCGACATGGGGGATCAAGCCTACAAAGACAAAGAGCGGTTCTCTGAAGGCCCGTGGTGTAAGCCGGGGGACTACGTGATGTTCCGAGCCAATACGGGGACGAGATTCAAGATTGGTACGCAGGAGTACCGGTTGATGAACGACGACTCCATCCAAGCAATTGTGCCAAACCCGAGAGCCATCTCTCGTGCATGAGGAATAAACCATGGCGATGCAACAAGTTGAGTTTGAGTTTCCGGACCCCGATAAGAAAGCCGCGGCGGTTGTGGAGATAGAACAAGAGGAAGAAGACCTGCGGATCGAGGTAGAAGATGCCGTCGGTAGAGAAACCATTGGTAAGAAGAAAAAGACACTGAAGGTGGATGATGTCGAGATCGAGGTTGTTGACGACACGCCGCCGGCTGATCGAAACAAAAAACCCTCCGCTCCGCCGGATGAAGTAACCGACGAAGAGCTGGAAAACTACTCCGACAAGGTCAAGAAGCGCCTGCAGCACTTCAGCAAGGGCTACCACGACGAGCGCCGTGCCAAAGAACAGGCTCTGCGTGAGCGCGAAGAACTTGAGCGGTACGCCAAAACTCTTATTGAAGAGAACCAGAAGCTCAAAGGTTCAGTGGATAAGGGCCACAACGCGCTGTTGGAGTCCGCCAAAAAGCAGGTTCAGATCGAGCTGCAGGCCGCCAAGCAGAAGTACAAGGAAGCGTACGAGGCGGGTGATACGGACGCCATCATCGCGGCACAAGAGGGCTTGAACAACGCGCAGATTCGCTTGGACAAGGTGAATAACCTGAAACCACGAGCGGATCAACAGGATACGGAGACTTTACAATCTCAACCTGTTAATGTACAACAGCAAAAAGCACCTACTCAGCCCGCCCAACCTCCGCGGGATTTGAAGGCAGAGGCTTGGAGAAACGACAATCCGTGGTTTGGCAGTGACGACGAGATGACTGCGGCGGCACTTGGCTACCATAGCAAACTGGTTAAAGAGGGTGTAAACCCTCAGTCAGACGAATACTACGAGAAAGTAAATTCTCGTATGCGACAGTTGTTCCCAGAGAACTTCGATGAAGATGTTGATGATGCACCGGAGCCCAAGAAAGTAAAGAAAGCGTCAACTGTGGTGGCACCCGCTACGCGGAGCACTGGCCCTATCAAGGTCAAATTAAGCGAAACACAGATTGCGCTTGCTAAACGAATGGGAGTATCCCTTGCAGACTACGCCAAACAGGTTGCGCTATTGAGGAGATCATAATGGCCGATAACAGACTAGACCGAGAACTGGAAAAACGCGAGCGCACCCCGCGCAAGCAAGCATGGCGCCGCCCAGAAGTGCTGCCCACTCCGAATCCGGAGCCCGGGTATTCGTTTCATTGGGTCCGCGTAAGTACCAGAGGCCAAGCTGATGCGATCAATGTATCTTCTAAGCTACGTGAAGGTTGGGAACCCGTGCGCGCAGTAGACCACCCTGAGATTTTCCTGAGCAGCATCGAAAACGAGCGGTTCAAGGACAATATCGTGATTGGTGGCTTGCTGCTGTGTAAAGCGCCAACTGAGCTGGTCAAGGAACGTAATGACTATTACGCCCACCAGAACCGCTCACAGATGGTCGCTGTGGACAACAACCTTATGCGAGAAAACGACCCGAGGATGCCTCTCTTCAACGAGAGAAAGACCACGGTTACTTTTGGTAAAGGTTAATTTAGGAGTTAATCATGGCTACAACTGCCGCACCGTACGGGCTTCGTCCCGTTAAGCGCGTAGATGGGATGCCCTACGCAGGGGCCTACTCTACGTTCCTGATTGACCCGGCTGGCTACAACACCAACATCTTCTACGGAAGCGTGGTGTACATCAATGCCAACGGGTACGTCAACATTGTCACCGGTACCGGTGCTGATGCAACTACCAACGACTGGCCGACTGGTTCCACTAGCGCGACAGGTGCTCTCGGCGTATTCGTCGGCTGCAGCTACATCAACGCTCAGGGCCAGCTGATTTTCAGCCAGTACTACCCCTCCGGCACCACCGGTGTGGTACAAGCGTTTGTCGTGGATGACCCCATGGTTCTGTTCGCAGCCCAGCTCGATGGTACTGCTACACAGGCCGCCATTGGCGCCAACACGTTCTTCGCTGCAGCACAAAGCACTTCTACCGGCAGCACTCGTACAGGCAATTCAACCAGTGCGCTTGACGCAACGGTTGTCACTGTGCCCGCTGCGCTGCGTATTGTGGCCTTCGTGTCCCCCGTGTCAGATGCGTTCCCGGACGTTCTGGTTAAAATCAACCCCGGTTTCCACAGCATGTCTGTGAACACTGGCATTTAAGGAGTAGGCGAACATGGCTATTTCACGCGCCCAGCTACTGAAAGAACTCCTGCCGGGGCTTAACGCTCTGTTTGGCATGGAATACGCTCGCTACGGCGAGGAGCACGCGGAGATTTTCGAGACCGAAAGCTCTGAGCGTTCCTTCGAAGAAGAAACCAAGCTGTCTGGCTTTGGTGCCGCCCCGGTTAAAAACGAAGGCGCTGCCATTGCGTACGACAACGCACAAGAAGCGTTCACCGCACGCTACACTCACGAAACCATTGCAATGGGCTTCTCCATCACTGAAGAAGCTGTGGAAGACAACCTGTATGACAGTCTGTCTACCCGCTACACCAAAGCACTGGCTCGTGCCATGGCGTACACCAAGCAGGTCAAGGCCGCTGCCGTTTTGAACAATGCGTTCGCCGGCTCTGGTGTGACTTACGGTGACGGTAAAACTCTGTGCGCCACTGACCACCCGCTGGTCTCCGGTGGCACCAACAGCAACACTCCGGCAACTCCTGCTGACCTGAACGAGACTTCTCTTGAAGCCGCCATCATTCAGATCGCCGCATGGACTGACGAACGTGGCCTGCTGATTGCCGCTAAGGCCCGTAAGCTGGTTGTGCCTCCGTCGCTGCAGTTCGTAGCAACTCGTTTGCTCGAAACTGAACTGCGCCCGGCAACCGCGGACAACGACATCAACGCTATGCGCTCCATGGGTAGTATCCCCGGCGGTCACACCGTCAACAACTACCTGACGGACAACAACGCATGGTTCCTGATGACTGACGTTCCGAACGGCCTGAAGCACTTCGTCCGCACCCCGATGCAGACATCCATGGACGCCGATTTTGACACTGGCAACGCCCGTTACAAGGCACGCGAGCGTTACAGCTTTGGTGTTTCTGACCCGCTTGGTATCTTCGGCTCGCCCGGCGCTGCCTAAGCAAATCAACGACTTACGTCGTTACGAAAGGGCCCTTCGGGGCCCTTTTTGTTTTTGCGTTGACACCATACTGCGCACCTGCTACAAAGAGGCATCCCCGGACACATTACGCGCTGCAGACCGACCGGGCGGACGACATGCAGACTGAAGCGCACTACTCGCATGTGAGGATTTTAAAATGGCTGGCACTCATTATTCAGGCCCGTTACTCTATTCTGGCGCAAACACAAACCCCTACTTTGCCGGTATGGGCGAGATGCCCATCGGCATCAACCTCGCCGTTTTTACTGTGGCTGACGACTTTACCAGCGTAGCTATCGACAGCACCAATGACTGGACTGTCGTGAAAGACTCCGGTGCTTCTGTTGCTATCGTGGCTGACACTGTTGGTGGCGAGGTTGCTCTGACATCTGCCGCAACAACTGACGATGACGGCGCCTCAATCCAAGGCAATGAAGTGTTCTCTGTTGACGCAAACAGCAGCGTTTTCTTCTCCACCCGCATCAAGTGCAACGACGCTGACCAGACCGACATCTGTGTGGGCCTGACTGTAAACTTCGCTACCAACCCGGAAGCCATGCTGACTGCAGCTGACCGCATCGTGTTTCAGGTAGACGATGGCAACGCCTCTATCCTGTGCAAAACAGAGAAGGATGGCACTGAGACTTCCACAGACTCCGGCGTTGATCTGGCCGATAACACCTACGTGGTTCTGTCTTTCCGTGTCGATGGTACTGGCAGTGTGACTTTCTACGTCAACGGCAAAGTGGTTGCTCAGCACACCACCAACATCCCTGACGATGAGAACCTGACCGTAGCAGCCATGAGCCTTTCAGGCTCCGCTTCTGGCACCCGCGCTACAACCCTCGACTACATCATGGCGGCGCAAACTCGCTAAGGGGTGACCTATGACTGAGGTCAAAACTGAAAAACCCAAGAAGTCGACCAAAAAGGTCACGCAAGAGCAGCAAGCTGCACCGGTGGAGCTCCCGCCGGTTGGCTCTGCAGCTCGAAAAGCAATGGTTATGCAAGGTCTGATTAAGGAGTAAGTCATGCAATATGATATTTGGGCTATAAACCCGGCTCCGGATGACGACATTCTGCGCGCAAACGCTTCGATTGCTGGGGCTGGTGCGCTGACGTTGCTTACTACGAGCGTGTCTCCTTACGGCACCGGCTACAAGCTGGCGATTACGTCTGCTGGGAATGACAGCGGCATTACGTTTACCGTCGTCGGGATCAAAGTGGGCGATTTGACTGGGGCCAATACCACGGAAGTGGTGACAGGCGCCAACGCCGGGGCGGCCACAACAACCAATTACTACACCTCGGTGTCCAGCATTACCGCAAGTGGTGCTTCAGCGGGCAACGTAAAGATTGGTTCAAGTGGTTCGCTCGCGCTTCCGCGTACGCGCATCAAGAGTTTCTACTTTGTGGGCGCTGCTAACGCTGGCTCTGTGAGTTTCAACCTTAACAGCCCCACTGGTGCGACACTGCTTAAGATCGACACCCCAGCTGGCTCCGGGGCTTTCTCGGACAGCGTTACTATTCCGGGAGAGGGTATCCTGACAACTCGCAACAATCGAACTGATTTTGCGGTGGTGACACTAACTGAAGTGACTAATGTGACGGTGTTCTGTGGCTAAATCACCAGCTTGGACTCGCAAAGAAGGTAAAGACCCAAAAGGCGGACTCAACGCAAAGGGGCGGGCGTCTGCAAAGGCGCAAGGCATGAACCTGAAGCCACCCGCGCCCAACCCGAAGAATGACAAGGACGCGGCCCGCCGCAAATCGTTCTGCGCACGCATGAAGGGTATGAAAGCCAAGAACACCAGCTCTAAAACGGCCAACGACCCGAACAGCCGCATAAACAAGAGCCTGCGGGCTTGGAACTGCTGAGGTAGTCATGCCGTCGACATCAAAGCGTCAGCGCAAGTTCATGGCAGCAGCTGCCCATAACCCGAAGTTTGCAGCCAAGGCCGGTATACCGGTGGAGGTTGCCAAAGAGTACAACCGCGCCGATACGCGCAAATCCAAGAGGGCTAAGAAATGAAGATGGATATGAAGATGATGTCCCCCCGTAAGCGCATGGATATGGAAGGCTCCGGCCCCATGAAGAAAATGGCGATGGGCGGCTCCTGTGGCACCAAGAAAATGATGGGTGGCGGCATGACCAAAGGCTACGCCAAAGGCGGCGTTACTCGCGCTGACGGCTGCTGCATGAAGGGCCACACCAAAGGCAAGATGGTCTAATCATGATGCCCTGTCGCGGGATGGGGGCTGTGGCCCCCAGCAAAATACCGGGGTTCAAAGAAGGTGGCACCGTCAAAGACGCTTGCTACCGTAAAGTGAAGGCCCAGTACCGCGTGTTCCCGTCAGCTTACGCGTCGGGCGCCATCGCCAAGTGCAGAAAAAACCGAGGAGGCTGATATGGCCGTTCGGAAGACTGAGAAAGGCGCGGCGCTGAAGCGTTGGTTCAAAGAAGAGTGGAAGGACGTTCGCACAGGAAAAGCGTGTGGTCGGCAAGAAGGCGAAAAACGCGGTACTCCGTACTGCAGACCGACCAAACGCGTTTCCGAAAAAACGCCAAAGACCGCTTCCGAAATGACGGCGGCCGAGAAGAAATCGCGGATCGCCCAGAAGAAGAATTTGGGCCAGCCCGCAGGCGCACCTAAACGCGTGCAGCCGCTGAAGAGGAAATAGGCATGGCAACGTCCGGCACCACAGCGTTCAATCTAGACTTCACCGAGATTGCGGAAGAAGCGTGGGAGCGTGCCGGCCGAGAAATGCGCTCCGGTTACGACCTGCGCACTGCGCGTCGCTCTATGAACCTGCTGACCATCGAGTGGCAAAACCGCGGCATCAACATGTGGACCATCGAGGAAGGCACGCTGAATCTCGGGCAGGGCGTAGCAACATATACCTTACCTGCTGACACCATCGACCTTCTTGAGCACGTCATTCGTACCGGGGCTGGCAACGTCAGCACGCAGTCTGACCTCAACATTTCAAGAATCAGCGTCTCCACGTACTCCACTATCCCGAACAAACTCACTCAGGGGCGGCCGATTCAGCTGTATATTGACCGTGCCCGTGACAACCCGACGGTAACTGTGTGGCCGGTTCCAGATCAGGGAACCATCCTTGCGCCCTACTACATCATGAAGTATTGGCGCATGAGAAGAATCCAAGACGCAGGTAGTGGGGTTCAGACGCCGGATGTAAACTTCCGCTTCTTGCCGTGTTTGGTGGCAGGGCTGGCGTACTACATCGCCCAGAAAACCCCAGAGCTCATGCAGCGGGTTCCAATGCTGCAGGCGGAGTACGAGCGCCAGTTTGAGCTGGCTGCGGGCGAAGACCGTGAGAAGGCCCCTGTTCGCTTCGTACCGCGCATGTTCTACACGAGGTAACCATGAGCAATCGGTTTGCTTCTGGTCAAAAAGCGCTTGCCCTGTGCGATGTGTGTGGGTTCCCTTACAAGCTGCGAGACCTTCGTAATTTGATCGTAAAGAACAGGGACACGCACGTAAAAGCCTGCCCTGAGTGCTGGAACCCAGACCAACCGCAGCTGCATCTGGGAGAGTTTCCTGTAGACGACCCACAAGCGTTGCGCGACCCAAGACCGGATTTTAATGAGTTTCCCCAAGAACGAGCTCGGCTGCAGCCTAGTGGTTCAGTTCACGCTGGGGGTACAATAGGTTACGTGAAGATCGTTATCTCCTAAGAGGCACGGATATGAAAACCAATGCGAAGGCTCCGAAAGTTGTGGTAATGCCGGCGGTACCTACGGCGTACAAGGTAGATACCGTGAACCAGTCAGTCGACGTGAAAACCAGTGGGGTGAAAACCCGCGGTAATGGCGCAGCGACAAAAGGCACAATGGCCCGCGGGCCGATGGCGTAAAGGGGTAACCCGTGAACTACAGCGAACTGACAGCGAACATACAAGACATCTGCGAACAGACGTTCACAGCAGATCAGCTCGCAATGTTTACGCAACAAGCAGAGCAGAAAATCTACACGACCGTGGATTTGCCGGCGTTTAGAAAGAACCAGACCGGCTCGCTGACCTCTGGAAATAAGTATTTGGCGATGCCCACAGGCATGTTGTATGTCTACTCTTTGGCGGTAATAGACGCAGAAGGCGACTACGAGTACTTGCTCAACAAGGACGTAAACTTCATTCGAGAGGCTTATCCGGGGCCCAGTGACACCGGTAAACCAAAACACTACGCGGTGTTTGACCAGAATACGTTCATCCTTGGCCCGACGCCAAACTCGAACTACAACGCTGAGATTCACTTTTCGTACTACCCGGAGTCCATTGTTACAGCGGGCACGACATGGCTGGGTGATGAGTTTGATTCTGCCCTTCTCAACGGGGCCTTGGTTGAAGCAATCCGATTCCAGCAAGGTGAGCAAGCCTTGGTGGCGCTGTATGAAAAGCTCTACGTGCAAGCCCTTACGCTGCTTATTCAGGTTGGTGATGGTAAGCTGCGAGGCGACGCGTACCGAGACGGACAAGTAAAGAGGAAGATTGGTAATGCTTAGCGCACTTGGCGGGGCCGAAATAGGCGAGATCAAAGCAACTTTGGTGTCTGGTAGGGGGTTTACCCCAGAAGAAGTGGCGGAACAGGCACTGAACAAGATTATTTCGGTTGGGGGCAACTGCCACCCGGTGATCCGAGATCAGGCAGAGGCGTTCAAGAACGACATCCGTGGAGTGCTGGTGCATTACATGAAACAGGCGGTGCGGTCCAACCACACCACATTGGCAAATAGATTCCGCGCCGCTGGGCACCCGGAACTTGTAAAACTACTGGAGAGCTGAAATGGCTATCACTGTTACTACCGCAATGCCCACGAGCTTCAAAGTTGAACTGCTCAAAGGTCTGCACGATTTCACTGCGTCAACTGGCGATACATTCAAAATCGCCTTGCTGAAGTCCGCTTCTGCGGGCAGCGGCACGTACGGCGCAGCCAGCACCAACTACTCAAACATCACCGGTAATAGCGACGAAGCAAGCGGCACTGGGTATACCGCGGGGGGTAACACACTCACCAACGTCACCCCGACAGCTGATGGCACAACCGCTATTACCGACTTCGCAGATACTACGTGGTCAAGCGCGTCTTTCACCACTTGCGGGGCGATGATTTACAACACCAACAACTCCAACTCCGCTTGCGCGGTTCTGAGTTTTGGCGGCGACCAGACGGTAAGCTCCGGCGACTTCCAGATTCAGTTCCCTGCAGCAGCTGCATCAACGGCGATCATTCGTATCGCGTGAGGTAGGTTATGGCGTTGGTGTTGAAAGACAGGGTCAAAGAAACCTCGACTACGGCTGGAACTGGCACGCTGACGCTGGCTGGGGCCGTAGCCGGGTATCAATCTTTTTCTGTGATCGGAAACAGTAACACCACCTACTACGCGATTGTCGATGGCACCGCCAACACGTGGGAGATAGGTATTGGAACCTACACTTCCAGCGGCACGACGCTTTCTAGGGACACAATCTTAGAGTCCAGCAGCGGGGGGTCCGCGGTATCTTTCGCCTCGAACTCCAAAGACGTCTTCGTGACCTACCCTGCGGAGCGAGCTGTAGCTACAGACGCCACTCAAACCTTGTCTGGTAAAACCATCACCGACCTAGTGTTTGACGGCAACTATACGGAAGAGGTTTTTACCATTTCTGACGGTGCGTCTGTTGATCTAAACCCCGCTAACGGAACCATTCAGCTTTGGACGTTGGGCGCCAGTCGGTCTCCCACAGCCTCGTCTTTTGCTTCCGGGCAGTCTATGACGCTTATGATCGACGACGGTAGCGCGTACACCATTACATGGCCTAGCGTTACATGGAAAACCAACGCCGGCTTGGCCCCCACGCTTCAGACTAGCGGCTACACCGTGGTCCAGCTTTGGAAAGTAAGTACTACGTTATACGGGGCAAGAGTGGGGGATGCGTAGTGTTGACAGGGAAACTTCTTACCGCAGCTGACCAAAATATGGCGTGGAATTTGAACGCTTACGCTGATGTTTATGTGCAGCAGTTTTCCGTCACGTCCCAAGAATCTATCCCCGAGGGTTTATTTTTTAAACCCGACGGAACGCGGATGTACATAGTTGGTTCGGGGGGCGATGAGGTAAACGAATTCAGCCTTTCAACGCCTTGGGACATAACAACTGCCAGTTACGTACGAGTATTCTCTGTCGCAAGTCAAGACACAAGCCCGGAAGGACTGTTTTTCAAACCAGACGGGACAGCGATGTACATAGCGGGCAACATAAACGATAGCATATATCAGTACGCTTTGTCTTCCGCATGGGACATAAGTTCTGCGAGCTACGTTAGAAGTTTTTCTGTTGCCGCGCAAGAAACCGCCCCCTCGGATGTCTTCTTTAAGCCAGACGGAACAAAAATGTACGTTCTAGGGGACACCGGCAATGATGTTAACGAGTACGCATTGTCTTCTGCGTGGGATATAAGCACAGCAAGTTACGTTCAAGTGTTTTCTGTTGGTTCCCAAGACACCACCCCAAGGGGGTTGTTTTTTACATCTGACGGGTTGGGTATGTATGTTGTGGGGGGGCTTAACAGCAGCGTGTATCAATATACGTTGTCATCCGCGTGGAACATAAGCACAACAAGTTACGTGAGAACACTTTCTATCGCTACGGCTGAAACATCTCCAACCGGCCTTTATTTTTCCCCTGATGGTTTGCAACTGTATGTCGTGGGGGCAGAGGCTGATTCCGTTTCTCGTTTTCTCCTTTCCAGTCCTTGGGACATAAGTACTGCCAAATTACCAACATCGTTTACAACATCGTCACAATCCAGCGGGGGAAGAGCAGTTTTTTTCAAACCCGATGGGACAGTCATGTACAGGGTGGCTACAGGCAATGACGCTGTTTACGAGTACAGTCTTTCATCAGCTTGGGACATAACAACATCATCTTTTGTTAGAAGCGTTTCTGTTGCTTTACAAGACACAACCCCGACAGGGCTGTTTTTCAAACCCGACGGGACTAAGATGTACATGGTGGGGTCGGGCAGTGACCTAGTAAGAGAGTACACTTTATCCACTGCGTGGAACGTCAGCACTGCTACGTATACTCAAGGATTTTCCGTAGCAACACAAGAATCAGCCGCAACTGCACTTCAGTTTAGTTCCGATGGCACGAAGATGTATGTTATTGGCACAAGTGGGGACGACGTAAATGAGTATTCTTTGTCTTCGGCGTGGGACATAAGCACCGCTTCGTATGTCCAAATATTCTCTGTAGCATCGCAGGAAACTGTGCCCAATGCCTTGTTTTTTAAGCCGGATGGTACAGCGTTTTATATTGGCGGAGATTCTTTAAAGCTGCATCAGTACTCGCTTACAACCGCGTGGAACGTGAGCACTTCGAGTTATTCAGGGCAATCTTTTTCATATGAGCCATCAGGCCCCGCTGGAAGTACAGCTGTTTTTTTCAGGGACACTGGTAGAAGATTGTTTATAGGTTCGACCACTATCTTGTACCAATTTTCGTTGTAAAGGTTTTCACTATGTATGCAAAATTGATGGCAGATGGGTCAATCAAAGCCCCGTACTACTTGAACGATCTGCAGCGGGATAACCCCCACACGTCGTTCCCGGACACCTTGAGCCCATTGGTGCTTGAAGGTTTTGGCGTTGCTATTGTTTCGCAAACGCCCCCTCCAGAAGTGGACACGTCGGTTAACCAGCTGGCCTACTCGGTAGTACGCCAAGAAGGGCAATACAAACAGGTTTGGTCAGCTACGCCGATTTCAGAAGAGATTGCTTCGCAGCGTGTTAGAGATCGTCGTTCTGATAAACTAAGAGCTACAGATTGGACACAAACACCGGATGCAACTGTTGATCGTGCAGCGTGGGCTACTTACAGACAAGCGCTCAGAGATGTTCCGCAACAGCCCGGTTTTCCGTACTCCGTAGTTTGGCCTAACGAGCCAACAGGGACCTAAATGTTTGGGTTTAGCAGTTTCTCAGAAGTACCCTTTGCTTCCCTGCCTGCCGCGGGGGGAGCTGTCACGGTCGCTGTTACTGGCGTCTCTGGTACGGGGGCTGTTGGAGCTGTTTCAACTCAAGTGATAAGCGGCGGTATTGTGCTGCCCTTGGGTGGTTGGGGTCGCGCCGGATGGGGAGAACTGCCCTTTGGTACTGGGTCTATCTCAGTATCTGGTCAGGGGCAGGTTGGTACAGTTTTCACTGCGGTAAACCGCAACGTCCTTGCCACTGGGGTTGAAGGGGCAGGTGCCGTTGGTAGTGTTGGTTTGGCCCTATCGTTAATTGTGCAGGGGGTCTTAGGGACAGGGGCAACCACCGCCCCAGTTACAGCTGTATCTGTAGTACCCCCCGGTGTCCAAGGGAATGGTGCTGTCGGCACGCCCGCTATAGCAGAGATAATTACCCCCACCGGAGTTGCCGCGCAAGGTGCTGTTGGTGCTGTCACCATTCGTTCAGGCATCCTGATTGAAGTCACGGGGGTTTCTGGAGCAGGTGCTGTAGGGGATGTTTCGCTTTCCTTCAGCAAGGTGATTGTGCCGGTAGGCGTATCAGGAACAGGAGAAGTTGGTAGCCCTGCACTAGCCATTAATTCTACGGTTATTCCGGTCGGTGTGAGCGGCAGCGGTGCGGTAGGCAGTGTTACGGTAGCGTACAGCGGTGCGGTTGTAGCCACTGGCGTAGAAGGCACCGGGAGCGTTGGTAGTGTTACCACGGGCGTAGGCCAGACAGTCATTCCCGTCGGGGTTTCTGCCACTGGAGGCGTCGGCACGGTGTCCTTCAAAATAAGCGACATTGTTGTGCCGGTCGGAGTATCTGGTACTGGTGCAGTAGGTACAGTTAGGATCGCCGGGTGGACCAACGTCAACGATACACAGAACCCGAATTGGGTTACTATAAATGACGCTCAGACCCCTACATGGGTCGACATAAACAAAGCGGCCTAGGAGCTGAAAGATGGCAACATACGCGAATGACCTCCGACTGAAAGAGATCGCCACGGGCGATGAGGATGGGCAGTGGGGCACAAGTACCAACACCAACCTGTCCCTGATTGCTGACGCGTTCAGCCTTGGCACTAAGCAGATGGCCGCGAATGCGGACGAGACCTTCACGATGCCGAATGCTACGGCGGACGGCACTCGCTCGCTGTACTTGAAGATCACCTCTGCTGTGTCCTTGACCGCCACGCGCACCGTGACGCTGGCACCGAACACGGTGTCCAAGGTCTGGATCATCGAGAACGCCACCACCGGCAGTCAGTCGATTACGATTGCGCAGGGTTCTGGCAGCTCGGTGACGATTGCCAACGGCGGCAAAGTGATGGTCGTGACCGACGGTGCAGGGGCAGGGGCTGCGGTTACCAATGCCAACCCAACTACAACGTCTGGTACAGTGACCTCAGTAAGCGGCACTGGTACGGTCAACGGGATTACCCTGACGGGCACTGTTACAAGTTCCGGCAACCTGACGCTGGGCGGCACTTTGAGCGGGGTAGACCTTACCTCTCAGGTTACTGGCACTCTTCCCGTAGCCAATGGCGGCACCGGAGCCACAACGCTCACGGGCGTTTTGAAAGGGAACGGAACGAGCGCATTTACTGCTGCGACAGCCGGAACAGATTTTGTGGCACCAGGGACGGCAACGACTTTTACAGCAACGCAGACATTCAGCGGGTCAACCAGCGCACTCGGAATCGTGCTTTCTGACGCGGCTGAAACTGCCACTGTATCGGCTACTGCTGCAACAGGCACGATCAACTACGACATCACGACTCAATCTGTTCTGTACTACACTTCAAACGCTTCTGCCAACTGGACGGTAAACTTCAGGGCTTCCAGCGGCACGAGCCTGAACACCGCATTGTCCACTGGTCAGTCCACAACCGTTGCTTTCCTTGTCACCCAAGGCTCCACGGCCTACTACAACAACGTGGTGCAAGTGGATGGCACTACCTCTGGTGTCACTACGCGCTGGATCGGTGGCGCTCCTACTGCTGGAAATGCAAGTGGCATCGACAGCTATAGATACCTGATAATCAAGACCGGCAGTGCCACGTTCACCGTGTTGGCCTCAGTCACCCAATTCAAGGCGTAAATCATGCCATTACAAGAAACCAGCGGGTCTGCAAGTTACGATGCTTTCGGTGGCGGTGCTGCTGAGCGGGTATTTATAGAGGCAGTTTTCTCAACATGGCTCTACACTGGCAACGGCTCTACGCAGACCATTACCAACGGGATTGATCTGTCCACGAAGGGTGGGCTGGTGTGGATGAAAGGCCGATCAGGTGCAACAGACCATGCGCTATATGATACTACGCGGGGAGCCACAAAAGATTTAGTCAGCAACAGCACTGCTGCGGAGACAACGCAAAGCACTGGCCTGACAGCGTTTAACACTACGGGCTTTGCTATTGGCACGCTAGCTAAAATAAACACCAATGCAGCCACATACGTCTCATGGTCATTCCGCAAGCAGCCGAAGTTCTTTGATATTGTGACGTTCACAGCTCCGGGGGTTGGTACTGAGTTAACTGTAAACCACAATTTAGGCTCTACACCGGGTTGTGTGATTATGAAATCAACAACCAACACCGGAAACTGGGTGGTGCTGCACAGGTACGATCAAACAAAATTTGGGGCACTAAACACTACTGCTGCCTTTGATGACGCATCATTTAATGCCAGCTTTACAAGCACTTCTTTCAAAGTAAAGGGTGGTTTTAACATTACCGCCAATTCTGGCACCTACGTTGCCTACCTATTCGCCCACGACGCAGGCGGCTTTGGCCTATCTGGGACGGACAATGTGATTTCGTGTGGAAGCTACACTGGAAATGGTAGCGCGGCTGGGCCGACGGTAACGCTTGGGTATGAGCCTCAGTGGTTACTTGTTAAATGTTCTAGCTCTACAGGAGATTGGAACCTTATAGATAACATGAGGGGTTTTGTTGTAGGCGGAACTGACGCAGAACTGAATCCTAATTTGTCCAGTGCGGAAAGCACAGGCACGTTTGTAACGCCTACATCTACAGGGTTTCAAATAAACACAACTGATGCGGGCTACAACACAAACAGCGCCATCTACATCTACATCGCCATTCGCCGTGGCCCGATGAAAGTGCCGACGAGTGGGACGAGTGTGTTTAAGCCTTTCACCTACGACAACAGCGCTGGCGGATTTACTCAAACTCAAAATGCCGGATTCCCAACCGATCTTGCTTTTGAAACAGACAGGGCACTATCCAGCCAGCACTATCTTGTGTCGAGATTGCAAGGCCCGAGAGCGCAGATGTCCACGGCCAATACGTTCGACGAATCAACGTTTAATACTGGAGGAGATCAACAAAAGTTTGATTTGCAAAATCTGTTCGCTCAGCAGAATAGCGTTTCTTCAAGCGTTCTTTTGTATTGCCTACGCCGCGCCCCCGGCTTCATGGATGTGGTTTGCGATACTGGCACAGGTTCGGCACATACGATCACGCACAATTTGGGCGCTGTGCCTGAGTTAATGATCCGCAAAAAACGCAGCGCGGCAGATAACTGGATTGTCTATGCCAACAATGATCCGACTGATTATCTGATCTTGAACAGCACTGCTGCAACGGCTGATCTGGATACGATGTGGAACGATACGGCACCGACATCCACTGTATTTACGGTTGGAACAAATGACGATGTGAATCAGAACACAGGCACTTTCGTCACTTACCTTTTCGCCACCGTTGCGGGTGTGTCAAAAGTAGGCAGCTACACAGGAAACGGCAGTAGCCAGACGATAAACTGCGGCTTCACCGGAGGCGCTAAATTCGTTCTCATAAAGCGCATAAACTCCACCGGAGATTGGTACGTCTGGGACTCTGCCCGTGGTATCGTAGCGGGTAACGATCCGCACCTGAGCCTTAATGATACTGCCGCTGAAGTGACTACCGATGACAGCGTAGACACAAACAGCACTGGTTTTATCGTCAATCAGCTTGCGGCAACTAACATTAACGTCAGTTCTGCCAACTATATCTTTTTGGCAATAGCTTAGAGGTAACCATGGAAATCCGAATCAGATCAACAGGCCAAGTCATGCTTGAACAGGAGTTTCGTGCTTACCAGCAGGCCAATGGCGGCCCTACATGGGGGCAGACGACAGACGAGATTCTGGACAACCTTGGTGCTGATCCTGTCTTTGAAGGCCCGCAGGATTCAGGCGGGACGGTCTACCAATACTCGCAGCGTGACGGCGTGGAGCAAGTTCAGGGCAAGTGGTACACCAAGTACATACTTGGCCCAGTCTTTGTTGACGGCGAGACCACAGCCGTTGAACAGGAAGCAGCCTACAAAGCACAGAAGGATGCCGAGTTTGCAGCCAACGCCAGAACCCAGCGAGACAGGCTTTTGTCGGAGTGTGATTGGGTCGTCATCAAGTCTCTGGAATCTGGTCAGGCAATTCCGAGTGAGTGGGCGGCCTACCGTCAAGCCCTGCGAGACCTTCCGCAGCAAGCGGGCTTTCCAGTTTCAATCACTTGGCCCGTCAAGCCGTAAGGAGTCGCCATGAACATCGACGAAATCGCGTTACGTCAGATCGTCCGTGAGGAAATGAAATCGGCTTTGAAAGAAGTCGGGCTTCATGACGATGACGCCGGTACCGATGTTCGTGACCTTCGCTCTTTGATTACCGACTGGCGCGGCATCAAGAAAACAATCTGGCAGACTATCGCTAGGGCTGGGACTGTTTTTGTTCTCGGCCTGCTTGTAGTTGGCGGATGGAGCAAGATTAACGGCAATGGTGAATAACCATGCTCGATCCCGTCTCGGCTATGGCTATAGCTACATCGGCCTACAATATGCTCAAGAAGGGCATCGAGGTAGGCCGAGAGCTGGAGGACATGGGCGGGCAACTAGGAACCTGGTTCGGGGCCATCGCTGATGTAAAAGCAGCCGACGAGGAAGCCTCTGATCCGCCGCTATTTAAAAAGGTTTTTGCTAAGTCCTCTGTCGAGCAAGAAGCCATCGAAAACCTGATGCGCCGCAAAAAGATTGAGCAGCAGGAACGAGAACTTAGAGAAATGATCGTGTACCGTTTCGGCGTAGATGCCTATCGGGACATGATAAAAGATCGAAACAAAATTCGAGACTCGCGTCAAAAAGCAATCGACGCTCGCGCCAGAAAGATCAAGAAACTAATATTAAACGCTGTCGCCATTGCCTTGATCGCTCTGATCGTGGCAATACCGATAGCTGCCGCAGTCTACATAATGCAGAGGATGTAACCATGATGACTCTCTTATCTACCCTGCTGGGATTCGCCTCCGGGGGATTGCCGAAGGTTTTGGACTACTTCCAAAGTCGCGGCGAAATGAAGCACGAGCTGGCTTTGATGGCCGCACAGCGCGAACGTGAAATTGCGCTGGCGAAAGAGGGTTACATCGCTCAGGCACGAGTCGAGGAAATCAAAACAGATCAGATCGCCATGCAAACACAGGCGCAGGAAAAGATTGCGATGTGGAAGCACGACATGAAAATCGGGGAGGGCGCGTCAATCTGGGTTATTAACCTTCGGGCTTCAGTGCGACCGATTGTCACCTACCTCTTTGTTGGCTTACTTATCACCGTTGATATTGCTGGCATCTGGTACGCCTATTCAACTGGTGTCGCATTTGCTGATGCCATGAATATGGTTTTCAGTGACGATGAAATGTCTATTTTGGCCGCAATCATCGCTTTCCATTTTGGCGGAAGGGCGTTTGGCAAATGATAGGCGTTTACGCGGTCATAAACATATTCAACCGTAAAGCCTATGTTGGAAGCAGTATAAACATTGGCAGGCGTTTGGCGCAGCACCGATGGTCAATAAAGCACAAGCGTTTTCTTAATCGGCAGCCTTATCAAGACGACGCTACGATTTACGGTATTGATGGCTTTGAGTTTGTTGTTTTAGCTAAGACAGACACAATAGAGCAGGCGCGTGAACTTGAAACTGCTTGTCTTGAGTGTTTTTTTGGCGATGACCTTTACAACAAAAGTCCAAACGCTGACGGCGCTACTGGCACTAAAAGGGATAGTGCGGCTTATGTTGTTGGTTCTGCAAAACGCATAAGCAACCCTAACTTCTCAGCAAAGTTGTCAGAGGCGTGTAAGGGTAAAAGGCAGATTGTTACCTGCCCATCATGTGGGCTTTCTGGTGGTGGGGGTAATATGCGTAGATATCACTTTGAGAAGTGTAAATCATATGCAAACATCTGAGGAAGGCATTAATCTGATTAAAGCCTTTGAGGGTTGCCATAGCAGCCCCTATAGGTGTCCTGCTACGCTTTGGACAATTGGGTACGGCCATGTGCTATACCCTGAGCAAGCAAGGCTTAAAACAGACGATAGAGCCTCCTATCCACTAAAGCCACAGCATAATCGAGTCTGGGATGCTGACGAAATTAATTCGCTTCTTGAGGCGGACTTACAACGCTTTTCGGATGGGGTATTACGATTATGTCCTGCTGCTGCTGATAATGATCGCCACCTATCGACACTGGTTAGCTTTGCGTTCAATGTGGGGCTAGGGAATTTGCAATCCTCGACATTGCGAATGAAATACAATCGAGGCGACTACGCTGGCGCGGCAGATGAATTCCTCAAATGGCGTAAGTCGAACGGCGTCGTTCTTGCCGGGCTGGTCAGGCGTAGAGAAGCAGAGCGGGCGCTGTTTTTATCCGGGGGCTAATCCCAATGCTGAAAAAAATCACGTTCAAGTCCGGGGTTAACCGAGAAAACACGCGGTATGCTGCCGAAGGGACATGGTACGAAACCAACAAAGTTCGGTTTCGCGTCGGCTTGCCTCAAAAAATTGGTGGGTGGCAGCGCTTGTCTTCCAACACCTACCTCGGCGTGTGCCGTTCCATGACCAACTGGGCCACACTGGCCGGCCAAAACCTCGTATCTGTCGGCACAAACCTCAAGTACTACATCGAGCGCGGGGGCGATTACTTTGACGTGACGCCGATTCGGCTGACAACCTCTGCCGGAGATGTGACTTTTGCGGCTACTAACGGCTCTGCTGTTCTCACCGTCACCGATGTTGACCATGGTGCCCAGCAGGGGGACTACGTGACTTTCTCCGGCGCCGTAAGTTTGGGTGGCAACATCACTGCAGCGGTGCTCAACCAAGAATACAGCATCGCCTCCATCATCGACGACGACAACTACACGATTGTAGCTACAGCCACGGCCAATTCGTCTGACAGCGGAGACGGCGGCGCCGCCGTTGTAGCGGCCTACCAAATTCCAGTAGGTAACGAGATAGAAGTGCCGTTTACTGGATGGGGCGCAGGTCGTTGGGGGTTTGGTACGTGGGGGATTGGTGGCACCACTATCGCGCCTATGCGTATATGGAGCCAAAACAACTTCGGGGAAGACCTGTTCTTCACCTACCGCGGCGGGAAGCCGTTTTATTGGGACGCTAGTACCGGGGTGACAACCCGGGCTGTTTATGTGTCCTCTCTTGGTGGCGCATCAGATGTCCCGACGATTACCAACATCGCCTTCGTGTCTGACATTTTTCGGTTTGCGTTCTGTTTCGGGGCGAATGAGATTGGCAGCAGCGCGCTTGACCCTATGCTGATCCGTTGGTCCGACCAAGAGGACGTAGCAAACTGGACCCCCGAGGCAACCAACCAAGCCGGCAGCCTACGTGTCTCAAAAGGCACCCAAATAGTCGCAGCTAAGCAAGCGCGTCAGGAAGTGTTGGTATTTACTGATGCGGCCGTATATGGCCTGCAGTACCTCGGAGCTCCGGAAGTGTGGGGTGCGCAACTACTCGGGGACAACATTACAATCATCAGCCCCAACGCCGTCGTGTATTCCAACAACATTGCGTACTGGATGGGCAAAGACAAGTTCTACTACTACGACGGTACCGTAAAAACGTTGCCCTGTTCAGTGCGCAGCTACGTGTTCGACGACATCAATAAGCAGCAATTTGACCAAGTTGTTTGCGGCACGAACGAGCAGTTCGACGAAATCTGGTGGTTCTACCCGGCAGCTGGCTCTGATGAAAACGACCGCTACGTGATCTATAACTACGTTGAGCAGGCGTGGTACTACGGCACGTTGCGCCGTTCTGCGTGGCTTGACTCCGACCTTCGGGACTACCCGATTGCCGCCACGTACAGCAACAACTTGGTTTACCACGAGTACGGCGTCGATTGTAACGAGCTGGGTACAGCCAACCCGATAACGGCAACAATCGTTTCGGCCGAGTTTGACGTGGACGACGGTGATCGCTTCATGCTTATCAACCGCGTGCTGCCTGACATGACGTTCCAAGGCTCTACAGCGGATACGCCATCAGCCACAATGACCCTGCTGCCTTTGGAAAACTCGGGCTCCGGGTACTACAACCCTGCCTCTGTGGGGGGCAACAGCACAAACACCATCTCCCGTACGGCTACGGTGCCGATTGAAGAGTTTACCGGGCAAGTGTATGTGCGGATCAGAGGCAGGCAGATGGCGTTCAAAGTGGAGTCCACGGGCTTGGGGGTTACGTGGAAGCTGGGTGCACCGCGGTTTGACATGATTCCGGCGGGGCGCAGAGGCTGATGTCCATTGAAAAATATCTCATAAATAAGATACAGCCCCCGGCGCTTCCCGTGTCGCCGCCCAACCCCCTGCGCGGGTATTTGGATGATCTGAACAACATACTGCGCTTGTTCTTCGCCAGAGCGGCTAACAACATCAACCTGCTCACCGGCAGTAACGGCGGTCGGTTTATTGATAGCCCCAACGGGCTTTTCTGGGATGACGACGACCAGCCTCTGGATACGATCAACGTCGAACAGCCGGTGCGGTTTAACCAGACGTACCTGAACAACGGTATGACCATTAACGGCCCAACAACGTCGCAGATCACAATGACGTATTCGGGGATATACAACTTCCAGTTCAACGCCATGCTGCGCAGCTCTTCGGCCAACAGTAAAATTGCGTACATCTGGATTGCTAGAAACGGCACTAACATTGGGTATACCGCTCGGGAGTACTTGATCTCTGGTTCCGGCGGGGTTTTGGAGATTAACTGGAACTTCAACATAGACATGCAGGCGGGGCAGTACATTGAGATCATGTGGACAGGTGATAATATTGACCTCTCGCTCGATGCGGTTGCACCCACGTCCCCTCACCCGGGTATTCCGTCCGCGGTAATTGCCGTAACTTTCGTATCCGTGTTGCCCGACACGTTACCGACACCACCTTGAGGTGAAGCATGGCCGATTACATTGACACCCTTCTCAGTCGACGCGACCCGACTTACGGTGGAGCAGTAAACGAAACGGGCTTGGTAAGTCTCCAAAATATGTTTCCGAGTGAAAACCCTGCTCCTGTTTTCCTCAGTGGGCTCCCCCCTTCGATTTACCCCGGGCCGCAGGATCGTCTTGGCGAAGACGTTGAAGGTGCGGGCACCGCGGGAATTCTGCCGAATGTGCAGGAAATGGAGATTCAAAGTTGGTTCGCGGCTAACCCCGATGCCACAGCACAAGACATTTTTGATGTCATGCAGGCCAACGACATATCTCCGGAAGCGGTCATCAGCGCAATGGGGTTCGACCCCGTAAGCGCAATGGCGACGTACAATACCTTTCTACAAGCGCCGGCTGCGCCGACTGCGCCTACACAACAGGCAGACACAGGCGTGCTTGATACCCTTCTTGGAGGGGCGAAAGACGCGGTGACCGCCGTTAGCGGCGTGATTGATACCGGACTGCAACAGCTGGGCGATCTTATTGGGATGGGCGATCCTAGCCTTGTGGTGCTTAACCCAGTGAACCCCACAGCGTCTGTGGTGTACGGCACTCCTACAGGCAACGCGACGCCTACAATTATCGGCAGCATGCCAAACAGCGGCGCGCCAGTAGGGGTAATCACCGGTATTCCTGCGCTTGATAACATTCTTGCTGGGGTATTTTCTCAAAGAGCTTCGCAGGGTAGTCGTGACATCAAAGAGATCATCCGCGAAGCGGTGCTTGGCACCATTAGTTCCGAGACAGGTTACCCGGTTGCAGGTGTTGCAGGGGCAGTGGAAGGTGGCCTTAGTGGTGACCTCAACAAAGTTGTGGACAGTGTTAGTAAAGTTGTTCTGCAGATAGATAAGAAGCTCGAAGACGACGTTAATGTAGACCCGTTGTCCATCATAAAAGGGCCGGCGCAAGTAGGCGAAATGGGCCCTACATTGGAAGAGTTGAATACTAAAACAACCACTACAACCGACACCACTGGTGGCGACAAGACCGATACAACTACAACCGACACCACTGGTGGCAACAAGACCGATACAACTACAACCGACACCACTGGTGGGGATTCGACGGTTATCACTGGTGGAGGCAAAGATGTAGCGGATTTGGGCACGCCTGTGACGTTAACCCCCGCCGATTTGGATGAAGGCGAAGAAGTCACATCAGACGCGGTCGAAAGCGTGCTAAAAACCCCAGTGCCGCAAACGCCGGCTACACCCCTCTATGGACAAGGAATCCGCGGCATGAAAACGGAGAAGGCAGGGATAGCACCGTTGGAAGATACGTTTGACATCAGCGACTTGTCGCTTGCTGAGATACTGCGTTTATTGACTGCCGCAGATGACAATACACAGCGCTCCCCGTATTATGGTGGCGGCAGCGTAAACAGCGCAAATAGCCTAGACGAGATAATCCGTCTACTGAGAGGGTGACTATATGGCAGGTATCACTGACCTTTTGAAAGGTTTGATATTCAAACCCGATGGCAGCATTGACTATGCAAAAGCCGCCGCTACTGCCGCAGGCTTGGCCGGGCTGTACGGACTTACAAACAAAGACAGTGGTATAGCACAGTTTCTAGGCATGGGCAGTCGCCAGCAGCCAGTGGGCTACACCGGCGGTATCCCGGGGTACAAAGCAGAGCGCGCTGTTGTGCCCAACGCTTTTGCTACAACTACCCCAACAGGAGAGCCGCGTCGCCCGGGTAGCACAGGCCGACGGTATTTTACAGATACTACGTATACTCCTACTGGCGCGCTGCTCTCCGCTTTTGCACAAGGCGGCCTTGCGTCACTCGCGCAGTCCCGCGGCTACTACTTGGGTGGCCCCACTGACGGTATGGCGGACGAAATCCCTGCCACTATTGACGGCGAACAGCCCGCTGCTCTGAGCGATGGGGAGTTCGTGATCCCCGCTGATGTCGTCAGCCACCTCGGCAACGGCAATTCTGACGCTGGTGCGAGAGCACTGTACGAAATGATGGATCGTGTACGGCAGGCCCGTACAGGCCGTAAAGAACAGGGGCGCAAGATCAACCCCAACAAATTTATACCCGTGTGAGGTAAGCACCATGGCCGTATCAGACGTTCCTCAAGGAAACGTGCTCGGGGAAGAGTCATCCCTTTCCAGTTGGGCCGGTCCCTATGTGACCAATATGCTTGGTCGCGGTGCGGCGTTGTCAAATATGCCGTACACCGCTTACGAAGGTCCGCTGACTGCGGGCCCCTCTACACTTCAGACGCAGGCGTTTCAGGGGCTTGGGGCATTGAATATCCCCACATCCGGGTCGTTCACAGCACCCGGCACCGCGGCAACTTACATGAGTCCGTTTCTGGAGGGTGCCCTTGCTCCGCAAGTAGCTGCTGCACGTCGACAAGCTGATATCAGTGCGCAAAATCTGCAAACCCAGTACGGCAAAGCCGGAGCTTACGGCGGGTCACGCCAAGCTGTCGCTGAGGCAGAACTCAATAGAGGCTTGCTCGACAGACTGGATAGCATCTACGGCACCGGCTACGAAAACGCATTCCAGCGGGCGCAAGATCAGTTCAACACCGAACAACGATATGGGCTGGAGGCGCTGCGTGAGCAGCTTGCCGGTGGTAGAGAAGAGCGCGGGATTGAACAGCAGGGCGTCCTCGCCGACATCGCGCAGTTTGAGCAGGAGCGAGATTACCCGATGCAGCAGCTCAAGTTCATGCAGTCGTTGCTCGGTTCCGGCGTGCCGCTGGAAACACAGACGTATTCGTACTACGAGCCGACCGGGCTGCAGTCTTTAACAGGAACACTGACGGGGCTTGGTGGTATTCCCGACTTACTAGAAAAACTTTTCGGTAGTTCGACTGGGGGTACAAAAGGATGATGCAACCACAAGGTTTGGCAGCGCTGATGCCGCAAGGGCAACCGGCACCGCAAATGAACAACCCTCGGCTTGCCGCCGCAATGGACGTTGTGACCAGTGACGCCGAGGAGAACATCCTCGACCCGCGCACGTTGGCGATGCTGAAGTACAAAGACGCCGTGCAGGCGATGCAAGCGGCTGACCAGATGATGGCAGCAGCACAGCCTCAACCCATGCCCCCTACCGTTGCTGAGCGCACTCGGCTCGCCGCCGAGCAGGGTATTGCCGGCCTTGCCGCACGTTTGTCTCCCGGGGTTCAACAGCGCGGCGCACAGATTGCTGCGCAGCAGGGCGCAGGTGGTTTGCCTCAAATCGCAGCGCCGAATATGGCGCGTATGGCGGGTGGCGGGATTGTTGCGTTTGCGCAGGGTGGTGGGCCGATTGGCAGTGCCTACGTGGACCCTGTGACAGGAGAGCCGCTTTCAGCCGCCGAACGCGTCGCTTTGTTGCGCGACAAACTGGTGGAGTCGCTGTTTGGTAAACCTAAAGAAGGGTTTACCGGGCCTCTCACAAAAGAACAATTTGAAGAGCGAAACCTAAGGAACGCGCCGGGGGCTCCTTTGCTTGAGGATTTGCCAGTACCGTTTGCAACATCAGGTGCGTCGGAGGAGCCCACATTGCCCCGTGGTCTCGGCGTTACCAGCATTATGCCCGGTGGCGTAGCTCGTTCTGTTGAAACACCGCAAACTGCCGCAGCTCCGACGCCAAGCGAGATCGAATCGGTACTAACCCGTATGCAAGCCCCAGAGGCACAACAAGTACGCAGGGCTACTACGGGCGAAGCGTCAGGACTTGAAGCACTACTGCGCAAGCAGTTGGAAGCACAGCTGCAGCCGGGGTTTGCTGACGAAAGGGGCAAAGCTATTGAAGATCGCGCCGCCACTGCCTACGCAGTGCCGCAAGAGATGCGGGAACTTATCGAAGCGCGAATCGCGCAAACCGGAAAACCAGAGTTTTCCCCGGAAGAGCTGCGTGACCGACGTATTCAGGCGTGGCTGCAGGGGTTGGCGAGTTCACCATTCATTGCCCAAAGCGGTGTTGCTGCGGCGCAAGGCCGCGAAGCTGTGATGGAGCGTAGCCGTCAGGACGCAAGGGAGCGAGCAGACCAACAATTTGAACTTGCGTATAACCTTATGAACACTGATCGTGAAGCGTCAATCAACGCATTCAAAGACGGATTGGCAGCTTCTGACCGGGCAATGGCACAAGTGACAGGGGCCGTACAATCGGCTGCGGGAATGATCAGCTCAGAGCTGACCCGAGAGCAGGCTGCGCTGATCCAAGAGTCTCAGAACAACATGGAGGCACTGAAAGCGCAAGCTGCTGCGGTTGAAGCCGACTTGGCTCGTGGTCAGAAAAACACAGAACGTCTGACCGCTTTCTACTCCAGCCTTGTAGATGAGTCTGATAACCTTGCCCGGGCAATTGCCAACATCAGCGCAGATACGACGCTTATTGCATCTCCGGAGGTTCAGACATTGATCACAGAACTCACCGCGCAGAAAGCACTGGTCGATGAAATGAAAAACGCTGCCCGTCTGCAAAGCGGGGACGTGGTGGGCGTTGATGTTCTTAGCCCAGAAGGCAGAGCCGCACTTGCGAGATACGGCCGGCAACAGTGAGAGCCCAATAAATGGCAACGATTCGAGAGCTTGAAGCGGCGCTGATCAACGCAGACAGAGCTGGAGACACGCAGGCAGCCACTGCGCTGGCCGCAGAGATCGACAGACTGCTCGGTAGAGTTGTGCCAGCAGCTGCGCCGGAACCAGCCCCGGTCGAGCGCACGTTCATGGGCCAAGCGGGTGAATTGCTCAAAGGCATCCCTCGCGGTGCGATCAGCCTCGGGGAAACCGCAGCTATCGGTGCCAGCGCACTGCTGCCTGACGAAGAAGAATCCTACCTGCGCGAAATTATCTCTGGCGCTGCGGAACGCGCTGCGTCCCCGTTCCAACGCAAACCCGGTTATGAAGACAGCATGGCGGGCACGTTTGGTGAGGTCGCCGGTAGCTTCCTCCCGCTTATGGCGACAGGGGCGCTGGGGTTGGCCGGGAGAGCCGCCGCCACAGGTTTGGCCGGCGCAGCCGGCGCAGGTACCGCAAGAACACGAGCGGAGCAGGGTGGAGCCACGCCTGAAGAACGTGCAAAAGCAACTGCGCTCGGTACTGCTGTTGGTCTGAGTGAAGTTCTCGTGCCATTCAGGATACTTGATAACGCACTCGACGCCACGGCGGCCACCACCATATTCAACCGAATCAAGCGGGCGGGGATCACCGGCGGCGCGGAAGGTGCGCAGGAAGCCGCTGCTGAAGTGGCGCAGAACCTCATCGAGAAGGGCCTTTATGACCCAGAGCAGGGTGTGTTTGTTGGAACCGGCGAGTCTTTCGGTTACGGCGCTGGGGTAGGCGGACTTGTGCAAGGTCTGTTCGACCTGTTTGTAAAGGACCGTTCGGCTGCTGGGGCACCACCTCCTGCGGAAGAACCGACAACTCTGACCGAGGAGCAGCAGCAAGCTGGCGATCTCTTCCCGGAAGAACTTGAAGCAGCGACCAGCGATGAGCAAATGGTTGCGGCCGCAATGGCTCGCCGGCAGGCACAAGAAGAAAACGATCTCGCACTACGTGAGGAGGACGCTGAGGCAGCGGAACTGCAAGGTCAGGAGCAGCTGGACATGTTCACGCCGCTCACCGACGCCGATCTGGACAAAGCAGGCGTGCCCAAAGCTGCCCCAGTGCGAAAGCGCGTAAAAGGAAACCCCGACGCAGCGAAGGTGAAAGCCGAGCTGACGACGTTTGCCAAGAACACCAACGTGACGCCAGAGGTTGCTGCGGCGGTCACTGCTGTAGCGGATAGTATTCCTGTGGCTGCGCCAGTTGTTGAAGAGGCGGCCCCCGCGGCAGAAGCCCCACCCATTGCTCCAGAGAACACTGTGGAAGCGGTATGGGCAAACAAAGATTTTGATCAACCGATGTTTGTGTACAACGAACCTCCCGCTATACGGGAGGGTGTTCAGTATTCTCGCGCTCGTGGCCCGGTAGAAACTGCGCCTGTCGTTGTTGAGGAAGCCGCCCAAGCCCCTGCGGCCCCGGTAGAAACCGTCACGCCCGCAGAAGAAGCCGCCGCAGCGGAAGTTGCGCCTATGACGCCAGCTAAGCGGCTAGATTTGGCTAGGCTTTATTCAGCGTTATCAGAAACACCTCAACAAGATGTGTTTTTCGCCCTTAAGGAGATTGAAGCCGCTGGGCTTAACATCGAGGCCATGCCAACTACCACTGCGGTGTCGGCTATTCGGTACGTTGCACGAGGTGGGGACCCAAAAACTATAGGTGCCGGGGCAACCGCGCCCGCTCCCGCTGTGGAAACTACCACACCCCCCGAAGCCCCGGTAGAAACTGCGCCTATCGCCACGGCGGAGCCGGCACAAGCGACGTACCCGGACCAAGACATCCGAAGCGCTGCGAAAGAGCTGCAGCTGGACGACATGCCGGCCAAGGGAAAAGCCACGCAGTGGCTGGGCAATCTCAGAACGTCTGACCCTGAAACGTACAACCGGGTTGTTGCGCAGATCGAAGGTCCCGCCCTCAACGCCGTACAGCCAAAACGCGAAGAGGCCGCCAGCATCCCAGCTAACCAGCGAATCATGCAGCTGGTCGAGCAGGGCGCGACTCCGGCGCAAATACTGCGTGCGATCACACAGGACAAAGACCTCCCGCAAGCGCTGCGAGACATGGCCGCTCAGATGCTGCGCGTCGCGCCGAACATCAATGTGCCTGTGATTTCCAAGCGCTACGATGACCCGAGCGTCGTCGGCGAGTACGTGCACCCGTCCAAGGGTGACGAGGCGATCTATCTCGACCCACGAGCCGAATCGGTTGCGCAGACGTTTGTGCACGAGTTCATTCACGCTGCGACTGTAAATGGTATTGCCCGGGGGGTACCGGCCGGCAGACGCCTGAAAGAGATGTTCGACGCGTACAAGGCCGCCACACCGGAGGCCGACACTTACGGGCTGACAAATGTGTACGAGTTCGTCGCCGAGGCACTGACAAACCCTAAGTTCCAAGTCGAGCTCAAGAGCCGCAACCTCAAGGGCGCCAAGAAGTCCTACTGGGACTCATTCGTCGACTTCGTGAAGAACATCCTCGGCATCCAGCAACGTGGACCGCTGGAAGAAATCCTCGACCTGACAAAAGACTTGGCAGTGCAGCAAGACAAAGTGTGGCAAGCAGCCGAGCAGGCTCTTACTGACCAGACCCCCGCAGCCAACGTGCGCTTCCTGAATGTGCAGGGCGCACAGCTTAACTCCACCTCCAAGCCAATGAAGTCGAAGCCGGTGCGCGAAACCATTGCCAAAGTGATGGGGACCACTGCTGGGGCAGCCACCTCAAATGCTGCAAGAAAAGTTCTGACATGGGGTCTCCCTTTGCCGGCGCTTAATGATTATGTGCAGTCGTATATGCGAAAAAAAGGCGCGGCGTACGTGCCATTTGCCGACGCCATGAAGCGTTACACCGAGACTGCTGTCAAGTTCGAGGGGGCAATGCGTGAGTTTGTCGACTCCATCACAGCCCAAATTTCTCGGATGGGGGACTGGAAAGTAAAGAACCCTGATAAGTACGCGGCGATGACCGAGCTGTACTTTGGCGGGTCTCATGCACGAGTTGACCTGACTAAGCAGGAAAGTGACTACGCCGGTAACGCCGAGAAACTCGCTGCATACCGCAAGCTGAAGAAGCACTTTGACGCCCTTGGGCCGAGTGGGCAGGCAATCTATCGGCAGATGCGGGCTATCCATAACCGTCAGTTCAAGCAAATTTCTCAACAGGTGTTTGATCGGGTATACGCCGAAACAAAAGACAAAGATATGGCTACCCGCGTCAGGAACGCGTTCACCGAACAGATGCGCGAAAAGGGTCCGCTGGAAGGCTATGCACCGATGCTTCGCCCAAGCGGCAAGCACATGCTCAAGTACACCGATAAAAACGGTGAGCCCGCGTTTGAGATATTCACGAACCCCAACGATCTGGCAGCTCGTCAACAGCAGCTCATCGAAGACGGGGTTAGCGAGAAAGACATCAAGCCGTTCTTGGGTGCAAATCTGCAGACATTCGACGGCGTGGTTCCGTCCAGCTTCCTTGGGAAGCTCGTCACTACACTTAAAGAAGGTAAAGCCGACGAAGCTCTTATCGAATCCGTGATGACCCTTGGCGTGGCGATGTCACCGACAAACGCGGTCATGGAGCGGTTGGCGTCAAGAAAAGAGATCGCAGGTTATGTGCGCGATCCGTTCTGGGCCTTCCAAGAGGGTACCGTCGGTCTCGGCCGCAAGCTAATCAATTTGGAGTACGGTGCCAAATTGAATAAAGAGCTGCGTGATATGCAGGCTGCTAGAGAGAACGTTATCAACGACCCGACGGCACTGTCCATCGTCGAAGATGTCGAGAAACGCGCGCAGTACGCAGCAAACCCCAGTCAAAGCTGGTGGTCGAATCTGTTCACAACCGGCACATACGGCTGGACGCTGGGCTTCAACGTGTCTTCTGCGATAGTTGATATGTCGTCACTTGTGCTGGTCACTGGCCCTTACCTGACGAAGACGTACGGGTTCAGAAAGACTCACCGTGCCATGATGGCAGCGGCGAAAGACATACTCGGCATGGGCACAACCGCTGACGTGGAAACACTGGTGACGCAAGGGTTGGAAGGCGACGCACTCAAGGAAGCGCTGGACACGCTTGGCGTGAAAAACCGCGACATGGTGCGAAGGAAGACCATACCGTCGATGCTGAACATCGACTTCAACGATCCAGCGCAGCAGAAGAAGTACGGCTACCTTAAGCCGCTGGTGGACAAACTGCGAGAGGCCGGGCACTCCGAGCGGTACTCCGAACTGTCTGAATCGGCCGAGTTTGGTGAGAGTAATCGTCTGTCCAAATGGTCAGCGCGTATGGGTTTCATGATGAACGCCAGTGAGCGGTTCAAGCGAGAGACGGGCCTGAAAACGGCATACGACTTGGCGCTGTCCGAGTTCGGCGCGAATCCCACCGCGGAGCAAATGGTAGAGGCAGCACAGAAAGCCATGGACATGAGCCTGCTGCTCAACGGCGGGTCAACGGCAGTGACCGGTGCCCGGTTCCAGCAGAATGATATTGCCCGGATTGCGTTCATGTATCGCCGGTTTGCCGCGCTGCAGATGTACCTGCAAACAAAGACCGCATACGACGCCACCCTGAATGACGACCCCGATGTACGCAAGGCCGCCAGAAAGTTTGCAGCGTGGACCATGTTGACTTCAGCTGCGCTGGTCGGTGTCAAAGGGATGCCGATGATGGGGGCAGTTGCCGGCTTGTGGGCCATCTATGGTGCGATGTTCGGGGAAGAGGATGAGGACAACTCCTTGGACAACTTCCTGCGCACAAACTTGGACCCGATCGTCGTGGAAGGTATCCCGAACCTCCTGTTCAACGCCAACGTGGCCGGCCGAATGGAGATGACAAATCTGCTGATCCGGGACTCCAACCTGCCGAATGACGCGACGCTGGCGGATATTGTAATGGCGCACTTTGGTGGTCCGGCGTACGGTTCCATCAGCAGGGCTTATCGAGGCGCACAGTTGTTGGCAGACGGCGAAGTTCAGCGAGGGGTTGAAAGTATGCTCCCGGCGTCGTTCTCCAACATATTCAAGTCCGTGCGCTTCTTGTCTGAAGGTGCCATAGAGACGCTGCGCGGTGACGCTGTTACAGAGGTCAACCCGTTCGGCGCACTGGCGCAGGCGCTGGGTTTCGCCCCTGCCGATTACGCACGAGCCATGGACTTCAACGTCGCCGATTCCAATGCAGAGCGTCGGATCAAGAGCCGCAGAACGAGCCTGTACGAAGCGGTCTATACCGCATACCGAGTGGGGGATTCCTCCGGTGTTGCGCAAGCGATGCAGAAGATCATTGAGTTCAACCAGCGGTACCCCGAGTGGGCTATAACGTCTGAAGGGTTGCGGCAGTCAGTCCGCGGTCGAGACAGAAACACTAGAGACATGGTCATGGGCAGGTTGCCCGATGCCAGAGTCCGTGACGCTACGCTGGAAAGAGCAGAGGATTGGGGCTTCTAAAAATACCCCGGCAGCATTAAGGGAGTTTGTCTGCCGGGGTTCCGTAAGTAACAACCGTGGCAAGTCTATCAGGCCAGTCGCCAGAATCGAACCCCTTGCAGTTTATTCTCCACCCGGCAGCGGTGATCGCAGACCCAGCCTTTGCTTTGTGCAATCTCGTAAAACTGCGCCACGGCTTCCACCATGTCAATGCAAGGGACGAACACGGAGCATCCGGGGTCAAAGGTTTTCCAGTTCACCACCATGCGTAAACCGTCGGGGGCCAAGTCCATGGCAACCCCGCGGTGCTCATTCTTCCTCGGTTTTCTGGGCGTTATTGACGACTTCATCTTCAGTCCCTGCGTCGCTAAGCCACGACGCTCCCTGCAGCATAAGCACGCTCACCGGCGGCAGATTCAACTTTGTGCCTTTACCCATGCGCTTGGAAACCACCTTCGCGCCGCACGGCATGGTGCGCAGCTCTCGAATCACCCCGTTATAGTCGATCTGTCTGTCTGCACACCATGCCCTGAAAGGCTTTGGCATCAAGTACAGCGTGTTGCTGTCGGTCTCCAACCGGCCGAGCAGCGCGACGCGAGGCATTGCTTCCGGCACAACCAGATGGTCCAGCACATCTGCCCGACTACTATTATCGGCACGGCCGTCGCTTGAATCCCGGATTCGCAGGAAGTCGTTCACGTTGGCATAGAAATAGTCGCTGACCACTTGCGTGGCGTCGTGGTTGTACATATTGACGTCTTCTTCCTTGTACTCGCGCAGGTAGTTCACCACCCAGTCAATCAGCGCTTTGACATCGTATTTTATGTACTTGAGGCGCTTGGCAATCAGTAGCCCTGTAATCACGCACGCAGCTTGCGCTGACCAGAATCGGTTTTGCGCAGTGAGCCCGGCACGGGCATCGATGCTCATCTGAACGCTGACCAGCAGCTTCTGGATTTCGTCGACGTTGTTCATGATGTACTGCAGGTACGGTATCGCCGCGTGCCCGAAGTGCAGCTCGATGGATTTTGCCAGCGCATCGGTGTCGTGCTTGGCAAGGTTCTTTTTCTGCGGAGAGAACTCCAGCACACGTTGCATCTCTGCCTTCGGTGCGTCCTTGTAGGAGTTCACCTTGGAGATGAGGCTGGCGTTGCCGGTTGTGACGCAGATGAAGCTCCATGGGTCCCCGCGCCAGCGGGATGAGTTAGCACCTTGGGCCAATCGGCCGCGCTGCTTACCGCTGGGAATCTGGTAGATAAAATCGCTGGTGTCCTTCGGGTGCATATTGGTCAACTCGTCGCAATAAAGCGGCAAGTCCTTGATGACCTCTGCGTAGTTCATCTTGTCGTTGTAAGTATCACGCTCGAACTTCACGAACTTCGCCGGGTCGGCCCACAGACTGGCGGCTGCCAGCAGCGCCGTGGTCTTACCGTAACCTGAGTCCTTGGTGTGAAAGTGGAAGATTGACCCCTTGATAGCTGTCATCTTGGTCAACACAGAGCCGAATGCTGTGCCAATAATGTATTGGTACGACTCAAACCCCGGCTTGTTGAAGAACTCCAAATTATTCTTCCATTCGTCCATAGCCCCCTGCGGTTCAAACATTGGGAAGAAGTGGGACGTCTTGCTCGATGGTGCGTTAAGCTCCACACGGTCCGGCAGCACGCGGGCGCGACCCAGCGTAAAGCTGGAAAACTCATCGTCAGTCCAGCCGAATTGTCTGCGGCTCAAGTCCGCAGCGGAAGTGTGCTCCAGATTGGAGACCCATTTTATAACGTAACTCATTAATGCCTCCCAGTGTGCGGTTGTGGCAACCGCCACGCTGTTTCTCGACAGGTACTTTCGCAGCTCGTCCCGAGCCGTCGCCGCGTACATAGGCACCGTAAACTCTTTCACTCCGTCATACGGCAGGTGCACCCGTATCACAATTGACGCGCCTTCCTCGGGGTCTTCCACGCGTCGCAGAACATACAGATCGTGCTCATACACCAGCATTTCAACTGCATCCCCTTCCCGGTTCTCGGTCTCGATGTACACGCCGCCGTTCTTTCCGCGGAAGTAAGGGGCAGGGTATTTAGGTATTGTGTACGCCTGCAGTTCAACAGTCTTCATCTGCTCAGGGCGGTCAAACACAACGTTATCTTCGTCCTGCGCCCGAATAATCTCCTTGCCCAGCTGAATCGGCGACGTCAGTTTGCCGTTGTTGGGGCACTTATCACAAAGCCCGGGGTTCATGCTGTCAAATGTCGCGCAGTGATAGGGGCCTGCGGTCAGCTTGGCTTTCTTCTGAGTCTCCTCCGGGTCGTACTTCGGGTGCTTGCGAGAGATAATGTGAATAGCTTTGTCGCCGTCCACGCAGTTCACCGCAATAGACAGCCCGCCACGCCACAGCGGCTCTTCGACGTCTGCTTGGTTTGTTGTGATGTTGACCAGTTGCAGGCAGCCGCGCCCCTTGGCGCTCTTCTCAAGAATGGTTTTGAATCGGCTGGTGGCATTTCCCATCAGGGACGCCATCATGGGGTCAGCTGCGTTTGTACGCGCCTTCTTCGGCGGCACCTCGCCTTCTGGCACGTAGTGATCCAGAATCGCTTTGAACTTATCCAGCGACATCGCCGGCTCTAAATCCGCAAGCACCGCTACGTTCTTCGGCGGGCTGTCCTTATGGTTACGTGTCCCCGGGCAGCGCAGCACCCGTGCGCAGTCAGCCGGTACAACCGGGTCAATGTTAAGCCCGTGGTTCATGCACATTTGCTTGAAGCGAAGCGCGAGCGGGTGCCACTCCCTCTTCGGCATGTCCTCGTCCATTGCCCAGTACACGTGCAGCCCGCGACCGGAGTTCACCATCGTGGGTTTCGGAAGCTGGTGTGTTTGGCAGAACACGCGCACGGCCTTTACCGCCGCTTGCTGTGTCGGAAAACCTTTGTCGCCTTTGTCCTTGCCACAGTCCAGATCAAGAAAAAACGAGCGCAGCTTCTCTGCGTTATCCGCGGTACGTTTACCCTCGGAAAGAAAAGACGCCAACGCGAAGTACACGTCGTGGTCGGTTTCATCAAGCTCCTGTGCGTATTCCCCCATGTCTGCAAGAGACGAAAAGAACTTTTGCGTGAGCTGCTTTTGACCGGCCTTGACGGCAAATATGCAGTAGTGCTGCCCCTCGGCGAGCACATGTTCTAAGAATTTTAGTGCGCCCATATCCCACCAGCGATCTCTAGAGACGACAAGGGGCGCCGGAGCGCCCCCGCCTAAAGTATGCACAGTCTATTTGGGATTAGTCGTCCCACTCACCCAGCAAGTCGTCGAGCTCACCCGCGGGTTCGTCTTTTGGCACGGGCTTCTTGGAGCTGCGCACCACCGGCTCGTCGTCTTCCTCAACCACCGGAGCAGCTTTCTTCTTCGGTGCTGGCGCTTCGTCTTCATCTTCCTCGACTACCGGGGCAGGTTTCTTCTTGGCTTTCGGCGCAGGCGCTTCTTCATCGTCTTCAACTACCGGGGCAGCCTTTTTGGCCGCAGGCTTTGCGGAAGACCCGGAGGTTTTGTCGCCGTCAAACGCACCGACAGTCATCGTGATAGCGTCCTTGGCTTCCTTGGAGTCACGCATCTCCAGCGCGATTTCGAGCTCTTCTTGATCCAACGGGCGCACCGCGCTGAAGGACAGCTTAGGCTGTTCGCTGGAAACATCGAACTTCATGCGGGTGACCACGGAAATAGCGTGCACAGAGTTTGCGGCCAAGAACTTGCCGTATGCCTGCAGGCCCATCTTGCCGTCCTTGCCGTCGCCGAACACGCTGGTGGCAGGGAGCTGCAGCTGGTACACCTCTTTCTTCTCAACTTCACCATCAAGCAGCACTGCAACGCGCTGGGAGAATCGGCACGCACGGGACTCGCCCTGACCGGAACCCTTGATATTGTTTGGGCAGGTCATGCACTTGTCGCTCTGGCGCTGGTCTTCCGGCACAGCTGCGTCTGGCTTCTGAGTATCAGAGGACCAGCAGGTGGGGGGAACAGCTTGTGCTTTGGGGTCGTACGCCCCTTCGTAGTATTGACGGGACACCGGCGCAGCGTTCACCAGAATTACATCCAGTGCGCGATCTTCACTGACGTAGACTTCTTCGCCGTTCACCACCTGACGAAACGCCTTACCCTTGATAGAGATTCGACGGTTACCCGCGCCGCCGCTGCCACCGCCTGCGATGGTCTTAGTGATGCTGTCTTCAAAGCCTGCCGGCATGGCTGGCAGCTTGAATTTCTTGCCTTCAAACAATGTTACGTTGCTCATACTATCCTCTGCGTTTTGGTTTGGTTGTTACAAGTCGAGTTCAAGTTGTTTGCGCCCTTCGGCATTGTCGGCGCTAAGGTGGTCGCGTACCTTATCATAGTCAAACCGGTATGTGGTTCGATTGTCGCCGGGAACAGCAATGTACGAACTCTTTGGTATGACACCGCTTTCCATCCAGTTTCTTATGGTAACCGTGGAAACTTGCAGGCGTTCCGCCAGCTCGCCGATCCTGATAAGGTTGTTGCTATTCATCACTTTCTCCGAATGCTAATCTGGTATTTCGTTTCGGTGTTGAGGCCGGGCGGCAACACGTCGGGGTTCTCTTCCAAGAACTGTTTCATGTTGCCTTGGTGCAGGCGCTTCTCAAGCAAGTCTGGAACTTGGTGCTCAAGCACGAAAGCGTGCATCGACGCCCAGTCATTCGTCCAGTAGTTTGTTGAGGTGGTGCGGTAGAACAGGCCAGACTTGGTGCGTGCGCCTTCCACACCGTGCTCCTTGCAGTACTCCAGCAACGCGTTTTTTACCAGCGCCATTTGATCTGCAAGTTCTTTGGTTTGGTCTTTATACGCGGCGGTCAGCTCGTCGTTCTTCTCTTTCATTTTGAGATAGACCCGAACCAGTTTGGTCAGCTTTGGGTCTTCAGTCTCAACGGTTTTTTCGGCAGACATCTCGGCCTCCAGTGGTTGTTTGTGCTACCCACTGTACTACCCTTATTTTTACTACGCAAGCACTTTTTTATATAAATTGATCATTTCTGAGTGGACGCTGACTTTGTTTTCCAGCATAGAAAACACATGAACTTCCGCCCCCGACCCTTGCAGATGCACCACGGTGCACTTGTTCTTTTGTCCTGAGCGATGCACCCGAGCGTTGGCCTGTTCGTATATTTCCACGGATGAAGTGGGGCCCCACCATACAACTGTGTCCGCCGCCGTGAGCGTCACCCCGTGCGCCGCAGCTTGCGGCTGTATCACGAGAACTCGGGGGCTGTCCGTGGTCTGAAAGCGTTGAAAGATGTCCGTGCGTTTGGCAGGGCTTACGCCCCCATTGATGATCTCGGTGCTGATACCGTCGCTGTTCAGCTGATTGGCGAGCACCTCGATGACGCTACGGAAAGGGGCAAAGATCAGCACCTTGTTCTCTGTCTCGGCAATCACCTCCATCAGCACGTTGTATCGACTGGTGATGTCGAACTCCACCGTCTCACCGTCTTCGCTGTACACCGCTCCGGCCGAAATCTGGAGGAGTTTTCCCAGCTTTACCGCTGCGTTAGCGGCTGTCACCTGCTCACCCGCTGCCTCGATAATCATCTTCTTTTTCATGATCTCGTAGTACTTGGTTTGCTGCGGTGTCAGTTCGACGCGCCGTTTGATTGTCACCATGTCGGGCAAGTCCATGCACTCCGCTTTGGTAAAGCGTATTGCCGGCTGCAGTGCTTCATGCACAATCGTTTTGGCGTCCGGTCTGGGAACGTACTTAAACTGTGTCAGCTTGTACATCACGAGGTCGCGGAATCCGGTGAAATACTTCGGCACTCCGAGTGGGTTCACGAGTTTTGCCAGCCCGTAGGCATCCTCTGGAGACTGTGCTGCCGGGGTGCCTGTCATTAACCACAGCCATGTGTCCGGCCCGACCAACTGTCGCAGAGCTTTCCAGCGTTTTGTTTGCACGTTCTTGAGGTACGTGGCCTCGTCACAGATGATAAGGTCGAATCGGCCGTACTTGAGGTCGTCAAGTGAGTTCACCACGGTGTCGTAATTTGTGATAACAAACTCAGCATCGCTCTCTATCACGGCTTTACGCTTTGCTGCGCTGCCATGGGCAATATCCACCTTACGGTGCATGATGGTCTTGAAGAAGTCTGATCGCCACGCAACGTCCATAATGGACAGCGGGCACACCACCAGCACGCGCTGGATGATCCCTGCGGTAATCAGATAGTCGGCCGCCCACGCAGCAGCTGCGGTCTTCCCGCTGCCTTGCTGGTTGAAGCAGAAGGCTCGGCGGTGCAGGGTCAGAAACTCAGCCGTAGTGCGCTGGTGAGCAAACGGGGTGTAAAGCCCGGGCCAGTTGTAAGAGCGGTTGATGGGCGAGGGGACTTTCTTGACGCCGATGTTCTTCAACACCTGCATCTCTTCGAGCCCCCAGTTTACTGCGACGCGCCCGTCTGGCAGCTGCTTGCTCTTGGGGATAGTGTTGAGTATCTGCTGCGGGTTGCGCACGCGCAGCAGCACGGCCTTGTTGTCGTAAATCTGCATTGTGACCCTTACTTCTTTTTCGGTTTGTGGCCGTTTCGGCTGCGGTTCTTGCTGGGGGACTCCAGCTTGTACCCGTCGGCGTTAGTGCCGCCGTTCTTCATCATCTTGTTGTGGGACACATCCTTGCCCTCACGCCGGTCGGCGATGCCGTTGTCATTTCGATCAACACCGGTCTTGTCAATCGCACGTCGAGCCCGCTGGCGCTCCATGCGGTCTTCGTGTTCACCACGGGCCTTGGCGGTCTTGGCTTCTTGCTTGTAGTCACGCACGTAGTTCTTTGAACTTGGCATTACATGTTCCTCCCGTTGTGCGGGCAGCTCAGTACTACGCAGTACTTTTTGCATAGCCCTGATGTCTTGGGGTTCCACACCCCGGTGTCAATCGCGGTCAGTATCCGGCCGTACCGCTTGAGCCACTTGGCCCAAAGTCCCGGTGCTTCGTCACGCTTGTACTCACGGCGTATAAACGCTTTCGCTATCACAAAGAACAGCGCCGCATCGACTTCCTGCACCTGCGGGAAGTGCTTGAACGTCGCCAGTGCCATCAGCTCCAGCTGGTCTGTGTCTGCGTACTTGGCGCTCTTGCCGGCCTTGTAGTCGAGCACTTTTGCCTTTGTCCCATCGATGATACTGAGGTCGGCGATGCCACGCCACCACACTTTCGGGTCGTCGATTGCGCACGCTTCGAGGTCTTCGGTCAGGCCCATCTCGTACTCGCAGTACTTCTTCCCGGGGAGTGCCTTGAGTTTGTCTAGTGCCTTTTTGGCGAATCCGAACTGTTTGGGCAGCTCTGCCTTCTCCGACACATAGAACTCGGCGGCCTCATGGAACTGCTCACCGTACAGCGCAGCGTCGTTCTGCTCGTCCTTGAAGTCCTTCTTGATCTTGAGGTGGTAGTACTTCCTCGGGCACTGTTCAAACAGCTTGATGGCACTGAACGACCACGTTGGTTTCTTCATACCCACACCCATTTACCTTCGTCGTTTTCTTCGATTTTTCCGGTCACCACCAGCTCGTTCCACGCTTTGGAATTCTTGCGCGGAATCTTGGGCAACTCAGGTCTCGGCACAGCGCCGATGTCCATCAGAATCTCTACACACTCTTTGGCGTACCACTTGTAATCAATGTCTGTTGGGAAGTCATCCAACAAGTCCATCAGCGGCTTGGCCCCGCGAGAGCGTGGCACTTTGTTCCCGTTGGTGCGGTAGGTGATCACCCCGTCCTCGCCCTTGGCGTAGTACCAGCGCACGACTTTACCCAACTGATAGCCGGGCTTCTCGGCACCGCCGTTCACGGTACGCAGGGTCAAAAATTTACGGATGTCACGGCACCCGAGAAGGGTCTCTTTGATAGACTTCCCAGAGGTCAACCGCTCAATCACTGCGAACGAACATATCTCATTCTGAGGGTTCTTGGCTATACCCGGTCGGCTGTGGTGGCTCTCGACGTATACGCCCTTTGCCTTCACTTTGCCGTCCTCCTTGATGGCGATGTAGTTGTTCACATCGCGGGAGTAGAGCGCCTTGTATCGGGTTTCCTCCGTGGTGAGGTTGGTGACCTTCTCCCACTTGGCAATGATCTTTTCCAGCAACCCCAGCTTGTCACGCGGGCACTTCATCACCACGCCGTCGGTGTTCGCCGACACCACTGGGATCGCGCACAGCTCCAACATCTCAATCAGCATCAGAAGCGACAACTGGCCCGTCAGAGTTGTGCGTATCATCATCCTTGGGTTGTACAACAAGCTGTACTTGTTCGAGGTTTTGCCGAACGTGCCGTTGAGAACGATCTTGAGGGCGTCGGCAGTGACGGAATCCTTGTTCGCTTTTGCCTCCACGCGGCGCTCCAGAATACCCCGGTACACTGGTTCAAAGTACTTACCAAAAGACGGCGGGGACATCCCCATGTTGAGCATGAGGTTGGGGTAGTAAGAGGTCACGTCACGGTCTATCAGCACCACATCATCGTCGCTGAAGTGTGCAACACTGGACTCTTGTGAGTGCAGCCCGCCGATACCTATCTTGTACTGATTGCCACCGATAGTGATCACCATCTTCTCGATCTGAGCCGGCATTTTGACGTGGCCTGTTTTCTGGATGACCATATCGGCAGAGCAGATAGTGTCGAAGCAATCCTTCAACTGCTGCGTCTGGAAGCGCACGTACTCCGGCGGCTCGTACTTGAACGTGGTGTAGCGAATCTCGGTCTTGGGAGGGTCTTCTCCAACGAGGCGCGTGTACTCAGCCTTGAGCACGGCTTCTGCAATCTGCGCATCTGACTTGGATCGCAAGTCAACCCCGTACTGCTTACTCATAGCGCGGCGCAGGTCGATCTGCGGGGCCAGATATTCAGCCAATTCGGCCGTGACCTGTGTGTCGTTCTTGCAGTATTCCCGCACCTCGATCATCTGCTCTCGGGTCAGCTTCATGTCAGGGTTGTACGGCAGGTCTTGTAGCCGCTTCGTGCTCAGCCTGCCGCCGTAAATCTTCAAGCCAACCTGCCCAACTGCCACTTCAATGAGGTCGACGTGGTTGTACACGATCTCCTTCACCTCATACTTGCGGTAGAACTGCCACGGGCGCAGCTCGTTCAGGATGATGTCGTCTGACGCGTCCTTCAGTTCGTCGTTAGGTGCCCCTGCGAGGGCCAATCGGCACATCAGAATGTCGTAGTTGTTGCCGTTGAATGACACCAGCTCCACACCTTCCGTCAGCATCAGGGCGAGCATTGCCTTCCTATCAAGAGGGTGCCCATCATATTTCTCGAATGCCCGAAACTTTCCATCATCCCTGCGGAACATGGCAAGGAAGTAGTTTGGATAGCATTCAACGTCGACCACGATCTGCATCACCACACCGCCCGCGCCTTGAACAGTTGCACCAGATGATTGGCCTGTGACTTGGCGTCGTCCAGCGCGTTGTGCGGGACGCCTTCCTGCGGTCGGATGCGGTCGTTGAGAAGATCGCACGTTGTGCGGTAGCAGCGGTTGTTCCAGAACTGCCAAGGTACCGGGAGCTTCAGCTTGTTGTAGGCGTGGGCCAGCATGGCGTTGTCAAAATCGGAGCCGTTGCCCCACACGCACAGTTCCTTTGGCTCCGAGTAGGTGTTGAGAAATTCCGAGAAGTCCTGCAGCGCATCTTCCAGCGGGATATTGTTCATGAACAACGCCTTGCGGGCCTCCTTGCTCTGCTTCATCCACCACATAAAGGTGCCGCCTGATACGGTCAGCCCGGCGTCGATGGCCGACTGCGCGTCGATTGTGCGGTAGAACTCTGGGCCTGTCCCACGCGGCGTAAACATCACTGCCCCAATGGACAGGATGACCCCTGTGCTCTTAGTGTCCAGCGTCTCCAAGTCGAGCATTACGTTAAATTTTTCGTTCATCCCTTATCTCCAAAGTTCTTTATTCTTTCCAATTTGCGCCGAGCCTCGTGGTCAGCGATAGCGCCGAGGGTGGTGACCCCGGCAGGTACTTGCGTGATCTTCCCGCCTTTGGCGAGAAACTTCTTGATGGCTTCGTCCAACGCATTGCGATCAATGGTCTGTTTATCAACCAACTGTTCTTCAATGTCGTCGTTCATCTTCCAGTGCTCCCGAAACCGCCGGTGCCTCGTGTTGTCTCAGACAGCTCGTCCACTTCCTGCAGATCAAACAGCGGAGCCGGCACGACGACCAGCTGGCCGATGCGACTCCCACGGTGCACGTAGTGCCCGCCGACACTGGCAGAGTAGATCAGCGCCAGCATGATCTCTCCCCGGTAGTCGGAGTCGATGACGCCGACGGCATTGACCAACGACACCCCGGCTTTGCCGAGACTGGAGCGCACCGTCACCAGCCCCACGTAGCCCTCGGGAATCTCTACAGCAACCCCTGTGCCGACCATCGTCGTGGCGTAATTCACCAGCAGACACTCGGTGTCTGAGTACAGATCAAGCCCGGCCGCGCCGGGTGTCCCGCGTGTCGGCGTGGTCGCCGTGGGGGTGAGTTTCTTGAATCTCATACCCGCTCCTGTGCTGCGCTCTCTCCGGCCAAGGCAAAATATGCCGCGCCATCTTCGTAGGAATCGGCACGGTATCTGCCCGCCTGTGCGCGTACCATTTTCAGGCAGGCCATGAACAGCCAGCCTTGTTCTTCCGTCAGCCCATGCTCGGTCAACGTGTTGAACATGGCTACCGTCTTGCCCATGCTGCGCTCACCCTGCGGCTGGTCGTAGGTGACCGCACGATCTTTCAGATGCCCGGCAGCGGTCGTTAGTATTTCGTCAGCGGTGGGGGTTGTTATTTTCACCGTCGGAGCATCTCCCATGCAACCAACAGCCTGATACTCCGGCCAGTTACGGTTAGTGTTGTGCTCTTGGCAAAAGCCGCCGAATGGCGCGTCATTCAAGCAACCAAAAAGAATACATTTCATTTGCTTTTCTCCATCGCTGCTATCAGCGCGTCGGCGTGCTCAACGGCACAGGTGTTGATCTTGGTCACCAGATCAAGGGGGCGGTTGGCGCCGTAGAATTCCGGGTTGCCTACCATCGCACAAGCAAGCCTTGCAATCAGTTCTTCGCGGATTGTCATCGTGGATGCCGGGCGATCCGGCACGGGGAAAGTATCCTCTGCCTCGGGTATCTCCACGCATCGGTAGATGTGGGCCTCGCCGCGCCCGCCTGCTGGACGGGTAATTTCCACGCGCTTGAAGTTTCGCATCTCGATTATGGCGTCGTCCACTGCAGCACGGCGGGACTTGGTTTGCAGCTTGGACAGCACCCCTCCCTGCTCCAGTGCGAGACGCACCACATCCGCGCGAGTGAAATCGTCGGTGCCGATGATGTTGTAGATAATTCGTTCCACTTCGCCGCGTCGTGACCACTTGGCGAACAAGTAATGCGCTGTCATGTGTTCTTCTCCTTGAGGGCCATTTCAATGTCCACCGCTACGCCGAAGACCCCTTCGTACAGCCTCGGGTCGGTGATCTTGATATTGTTCTTGATGATCTCTTCGACCTCTTCAAAGGTCAGTCCTATGAATTCGCTCATGTCGGCACCTTGTCGATGATGGCTTGTAGTTCGTGGTAGCACTGCACTGCTGAAGCGTGTTCTGGGTATGCAAGCTCTGTCCCTTCCATTGATTGAAACTCTCGTGAACAGCGCTCCAGCAACTCCACCGGCACTATCCTGTGGGTGGCGGGGATGGCGTAGAGTTTTGTTCCGTCAGGAAGATGAATCGGTGCGACCCCGAATTCGTGCTTTATCACTGCCACCGGCTTGATTTCTTCGCTCATGTTGGCTCCTTTTCTGCGTGAACTCTATCCGGCCTCCCGCCGCACCACGGGCAGTAGTTGGTTATCAGCCCATAGTCTCGGGCTTCGTTTGGCGTCCCGTTCCAACGTGCTGAATCATCCTCGAATCTCAGGTTTGCAACATCCATCAGCTCATACAGCAAACCATACATCTGCATGTCTCTGGCGCGACTTACTCTAGGGTGGCTGTCTCTTGGAATATATCGCCCTATTGCATCCAGCATCCACGCAACTTGGTCGCAGCTGATCGGCCTTGCATTATGTCTCTTTGCTCGTGATTGATCGCATTCTTGCGTGGAACATTTTCCGCCCATTTTCAACCCTCCCGCGCCGTGGCGCTCAGTGCTTCGCGAGCTATTTCTTCAATTCTGACTATCGGTATTTCTCCCGCGCCAGATCGCAGCTCCCTCCAGCCCAGTATCGACCGCAACGCCTCCTCCAGCGCCATCACCCTCGCCTGCTGTGCGGAGGTGG